>BNJS01000413.1_pt1 | contig 129033 bp, 157 predicted proteins | sample 8540461 | NCBI WGS metagenome assembly BNJS01 (sample SAMD00202454, study PRJDB9452) | human saliva metagenome | isolation source: human saliva | place: Japan
CAACACTCTGTAAAGTACTTTTTTTGAAAAAAATATCTATTTTTTTGTTCGGAAAAAAATAATATTTTATATAGATTTGTATAAGTTGTATAATGTGAAAGCGGATATAAAAAGAACTAGCCCACTAGTTCTTTTTAATGTATCTTAACGAATCTTGTACTTATTTAATGGTAACAGAAAAACGATAGCCATTTAATTGTATAAATTTCACCAAAACGAATAAAGCAATTCGTTTATTAGCATTGGCAAAAACATGCTTTTTTCAAGCAATACAAGTAGCTCATTGAGAATAAGCGAGCCACTCATTAATCATACTAGCGATTTCTTTGGGGGCTTCAGTATAAAGCTCATGGCCAAAGTTCTCTAGAAGAATAGTATCAAAATAGTCTGGCAATTCTTTTAAGGCTTCCTCTCTCCATGTAGCTTCATTAGAATAGCAAGGACTGATAAACAAGGTATCTCCCACTTCTCTCTTAAAAGCTTGTATTTTCCTCCGTAGGCTGAGTATCGCTTCTATATTTTTCATATTTTATAGCTAACTCATATCTATTATACTCCGCATTCCAGTGATAGGACTGCCTTACGGCTTTCTCCATATTTTCTGACCAATGCTTTGCTTCAGATTTTTCTTTAGAAATAAGAACATCTAAGTCCGAAACAACTTGAGATTCCATATAGTTTTTAGTTTCCTCTAACTCTGTATCTAAAGGTAAAATCTTATCTAAATCTAGATAGCCACCATCCAAAAGAATCAGTTTTGTCACTTCATAAAATTCCGATGCAAGATAACGCGCCAAATCTCCTCCAAGAGAATGACCTATCAGACATATAGATTCTTCCTCTACAATCTCATTTTTAAACCATGATTTCAATTCTGTTTCATCTCGAAGATACTTTTTATATGGATTTAGAAAATAAATCTGCGAATTTAGTTCTTGAAGAAAATCCTTGCTATGATAGACATTGCTTCCCAAACCTCCAATAAAATATTTTTTCATTCTCTATTTAATACTATGCTTATTCATCTTTTGTTCAAAGATAGTTGTGATAATCTGACGCAATTCTTCGCGTTCTTTTTCTGGAATTTCACCACTTGTTTGAGCTGCAGCATAGAGTTCAGGGTGTTCAATTGAAATACGTTTAATCGTACGGGTCGTAGCATGTTTTCTGACGAAAAATGGGATTCTCTTAATCAAGTCTTGTGGTACTAGAGCAAGAATTTTTTTAGCAGTTTCCTTGTCACTAATCTTAGAAGTAGTTAGCCCATTCTTAATCATTTCCTGTTCTTTTTCTGTAAAATCTTTTAATTCCATCTGATTAATCCTCCTATTTACTCTAAGTTAAATTATATACCAATCCAAATAAAACTACAAATGGACTGTTTGGAAATACGAGCAATACTTTAAAGAGTGGTTTCTGGCTATTAACGATTGAAATAACCCACCAACTCATCAAAAATATAAATAAAAGTCCTAAATCACTGATATATTATAGTATCATTAAACTTAACCCACTTATCATTATCCATGATGAAAGGCTTTGCCAGTCCGTCACCTGTGTAATCCGCATACTTAGTGCCTAAATACTTGTAGCAATCTTCCTTGCTGGCAAATTTAATCGCTTGGTAGGGCTCTTCGAAAGTCAATTTCTCTACAAATAAGAAACTATCATCAGCAGGCACTAAGACTCCAACGTGGCCTACAAACAGATACTCACCATCCAGATTATCGTGCAAGACTACAGATAGCATTCGAGCTTTATCGTTAAATTGAAACTGGGAGAAGAATGTTTCCATCTTTTCAACGTGAACCTTGACATCCGTCGTTGCTTCAGTTGGAACTCTCGAAAATAGAATATCAAACTCTTCCTTATCTTGTGAATCAAAGACTTTCCCCTTATCAATCGCATCGTTATCTAGAAAAAGCAATTGGTCATTCTTTTCAAGTTTTGGAATTGTGACTGAATTTTTCAAAAGACAATAACTATTGATACGACAGTTTGTACCAACGAAATCGCCTTTCTTTTGATTCCAAAGGTTGCTAATTTTCTCAACATCGTATTCGGTGTGAGTAAAGGAAGTGAAATCTCCTGATATGCCTGTCGAGCCGACAATAGTATTATAATCATTTACAAGATTAAAAAAGGCATCAACACTATTTGGATCCAAGTGAGCTGATAAGAGAGATTTGACCTCTTCTGTACTTACCTGATTGTTTAGGTTGGTGTATGAAGCTTTCCATGGAACTTTCGCTGAACTGGTTTGCCTTTGATTCGTCCCTTCAAAAGTAGTATTTTGTTGTTGACAAGCAGTCAAGCCTAAAAACAAGACGGAACAGATTCCTAATGTGGCTAATTTTCTTGATTTCTTCATCTTCTTCTCCTTTTTACAGGTTTAGTAATTAGCCTTATTATACTATATAAATTGAACTTAAAATCATAATCTTCATCCACTACTTTTTAGAAAATCACAAATCCATTTGGAGAGATCACAAGCTGATTCTCTAGTTCTTGGCAATTGCTTGCTAGTGATACTGCTTCTTTCTCCAAAAGATAATCATCTTTTGATTGGTTAAAAATGGCTTTGATGACTTGGTTATCGTAATTCCATTTCAAGGTTAGTACATCAGCTTTGATTTCTTGGAGGCTATACTTGCCGTGCTGAATGATTGCTGACGCATGTTTGCGAATCTTAATCAGCCTCTTCATAAAGTTCAGCATCTCATTGTCACTTGATACGTGTTCCCAAGGCATACAACGACGACAATCTGGGTCTGGACCTCCGGTTAAAGCTAACTCTGTTCCGTAATAGATGCAGGGTGTTCCTTTTTGTAAAAAGAGGAAGGCTAAGGCTGATTTGACCAGTTGAACGTCTTCATTGGCCGTCCACAAAATACGTTCTGTATCATGCGAATCTAGAAGATTAAACATAACCTCTGAAATCTGCTGTTTGTAATACATAGATTGGCCATTGATTTCATCGATGAACTGGTCAGCCTTCTTAATTCCTCGTAAGAAATAGTCCTTGATGCTATCAGACAAAGGATAATTCATGACCGCATGGAACTCATCTCCATTTAGCCAAGGCTGAGACGTATGCCAGACTTCTCCTAAAATATAAATATCAGGCTTTTTAGCTAAAACTGCCTTGCGAAAATCCTTCCAGAATTGATGGTCAATCTCATTAGCCACATCCAAACGCCAAGCATCAATATCAAACTCTTCAATCCAATAAGTCGCAACCTTTAAAAGATACTCCTTGACCTCTGGATTGGCTGTATTTAGCTTAGGCATATAGTCCTCGAAACCAAAAGCATGATAGGGTAACACTCTCTTATTAGCTAGCTTTTCAGTTGTCACTGGGAAATGTTGAATATGGAACCAATCCTTATAAGCAGATTGCTCACCATTTTTGACAACATCTTGCCATTGAGGCGATTGCGAACCAATATGATTAAATACAGCATCCAGCATGATTTTCATGCCACGCTGATGAGCTTGCTCGACCAGTTCCCGAAAGGTCTCCTTGTCTCCAAAAAAACGGTCAATTTCAAAGTAATCCGTCGTATTGTACTTATGATTGCTCGTAGATTCAAAGATAGGACAAAGATAAAGTCCAGTAATGCCCAAGTCTTGCAAATAATCCAGATGGTCAATAATCCCCTGTAAATCACCACCAAAGAAATCATCACTTTGAGGTGTGATAGATGAATCCCAGTCTAAAGCCCCTTCTGGGTTTAATAAAGCATTTCCATTGGCAAATCTCTCAGGAAATATCTGATACCATACTGTATTTGAAACCCAGTCAGGAACCTGACATGCATCAATCTCATGTATATAAGGCAACTTAAATCCATTTCCAATAGCATGAAGATTTTCTAGAGAATTTTCCACACACCCTTTATCGCCATACAAAATACTTTGACCTTCTGTATCCTTGAGTTCAAAGAGATACTGGATACGTGCAAAGTCAACGGACACTTCAACCTGCCAATAATCAAATAAGGTATCAGAAGTTATCTTGACCATTTCTTTTGTATCTTGATAAAACTCCTCCATAAAGATAAAAGGGTCCCCATAGTGCAAGTTGATGATTTCAATGTCCCCTTTCTTAGTTCGAATCCGAGTATGGAGTTTCTTATCCTTATAAAGATAGGCATACTCCGACTCAGGTCTATGGTAAATGGCTGTTAATTCCACTGTATTTGTCTCCTGATTTACTTGGTTGCATTTGCGACGCAAACGTTTTCATAATTGTGATTCTAGTATACTACTTTCGTATTTTATTTTCAAGGCTTGTCCGTAGATTCTAGTGGTTTGGTTCTATAAATAAAAAAGTAGCCAGTCTTACAACTTGCTACTTTTCAAATGATGATTTACAAATATCTTTCCAGCCACTCTATCTTTTTAAAATCCTTATTGTTATTGTGGTTATTTCGATAAGAATCTTGGGAAGAAGCCTTGTAAATACTTAAATACTGTTCTAAACTTGGAACGCGAAAAGTGATGTTTTCGAGATGAATCAGCTCTATATCCGATTCCGAAACTCCTGCAAATCAGGTAAAGAATCGATACTTCCAAACTCAACACTCAGACCATCTTTTTTGAATTCATGCTCATGAATATCTATTAAGGCATAGCCTAAGTGTTTCATCACTTTCATTATCTTGTCCCACTCATAAATTCTGAGATGATCAGGTGCTTCCCAACCTCTAGGATCACCAGGCACATGAATGTCAATGTCAGACGGCCTCCATTCATCATTTGAACGGTATTCAAACCCCAAAGACCCCATGAGCGTCGGAGTGATTCCGACTTGGTTTAAATGAGAACAAATTGTTCGAAATTCATCAAATAGAGAATTCATTCCTCCTCCAATCGTTGATATAGAACTTAATTTCGTTGTGAATAATAAACTAATTTTTACCTTCTACTCTTTCGGTTTTGAAAATACTTCAATTCGCTGAGCTAGAACTTTGATTTCTACAGGTAGGTTATCCGATTTATCACCATCAACGTCTGACTCCAACTCACTATCTGAAGAGATTTTAATATTACGCGCTCTGATATACTCAATATTATCATTGCCGACAACATCTCCTTTTAGTAAATCAGGGATGACGGATAATTTGGAGAATAGAGACGCATCTTTCAGAATCAAAATATTGGCATAGCCGTCTTTGTTTTCTTCAAAGATTTTCTTATCAGCGAAGTAATTTGTCAAGAGAACCAAAACATGGCTAGCTTCACCAACATAATTTCCATTTTCTGTCTCAACCTTAATGTTAAATACCTGATCCGTCATGACAGACTTCATGGTATTTACAGCATAGGCAAGAATACCAAATTTTGTCTTATCTTCAATTTCAACATTGTGAATCGCTTCTGGCAGAGAACCGATACTAAAGATATAGCCAAAATAATTGTCATTCGCTTTTCCGATATCAATCTTATTGGTTAAATCAAAATCCAGTTCATCAATTGCGCCATCGATGTCTTGATTGATTTCCAAAAGTTTCGTAATGAGATTACCAGTACCACCAGGGATAATCCCTAACTTAGGAATGTAGTCTCTCTCAGCAATACCCGAAATGACTTCATTGACAGTCCCATCTCCACCAAAAACAACCACTGCATCGTACTGCTCACGAGAAGCTTCTTCAGCAAAATGTGTTGCATCCAGCGCTTTTTCGGTAATTTTGGTTTCCACGTGCTCAAAGTATTCTTTTGCTTTATTCTCCAACTTTTCTTTGTAATCCAAAGCCTTTTCCCCACCAGAAGTAGGGTTGATAATTACCATTACTTTTTTCATTAATTTCTCCTTAATCTTCGCTAGAAATGGTTGCATTTCATCGTATGTAACAAAATGTACTCTCATTATACAATGAAAATACAGAAAAGAGAAATATGAAGTACTGGAAATTAATCTGCTTCTATTCTATTTTCCCATCGTCTAACTACATCCTTTAAGGGTTCATCCAAGTAAGAATAGGCCTTTTCCTTGATCCAATCAGGAATGCCATATGCCGCCTCAGCTATGCTACCAGTGATTGCGGCCAGTGTATCACTGTCGCCACCAAGTGAGATGGCGTTTCTTATCGCATCTTCGAAGTCTCTACTTTCAAGAAAGGCGATAATGGCTTGAGGGACAGTTTCCTGACATGTTTCGTTAAAACGATAATTAGGGCGGATTTCATCTAAAGTTTTAGATAGATTGTAGCCGTATTCTTTCTCTATATAATCCTTAATCCGTCTTTTACACTCTGTTGGATTGTCCTTAATTGGTTGCTCGTATTCTCTACAATAACCACCATAGTAAAAACGACACAAAAAGATAGCATCAGCTGTAGCCAAAGCGCCTTTTATACCTTCTGGATGATTATGAGTTACCCCTGCAGAAAGACTCGCAAGTCCTCTAGATGATGGCCACGTACTGGTTCTCGCATAGACACCACAGCACATGACCCAAGCACATGGAGAAACACGCATAGCAGAACCATTCCCAAAACTATAATAAGATTCACGGTTGTCGCTATCAATCCAGTTACTAAATCTAGCACCATATCCTGCATCGGGATACATCTTGCCATATTTTTTCATAGCATCAATAAAGTCATCCTTGTGACCACCATTCATAATAGCCTCAGCAACTGCGCAGGTCATGACAGTATCATCCGTGAAAAAACAATCCTTCCCAAATAAAGGAAAGTCCTTCGTTTTAATATTGTTCCATTCGTAAACAGAACCGACAATATCTCCAATAATTGCTCCGAGCATCAGATTCCTCCTTGTTCATTTTGATGCTTTCTATTTGGGCTAACTAACATATTTTTTTAGAAAATAATGTCATGTTTTATTTTAAAAACATCATTTTTTTCAAAATAGGGTTTTACCATTTCTTTCCATCTAGCTCTATGAAAATTAATTGAGTTTAAAGGAGAGAGGCCATAATTTCCCAATGCATAACCATCATTCACTTCAACAACAAGTGTTCTGCCATCAAATGAATTTTAGAACTTCACTAATATTATATCTATAACAGAAAAATTTTTTTCCTTATTACTTTTTTTGTTCAAAGATTCCAGTATTTCTCTATAACCTTCGTAGAAACGGTCTCTTGTAACTACCTCACCAGGATATTTTTTTCAAGAAGTAAGAATATATCATTTGGATTAATTCCTTCATCTAAAAAAATCTTGGTACAGTGGGCTACATAACCTCATTTCACCTTTACTTGAAAAATTTTTAAAAAAATGTTCCATATATTGGAATCATTGACAATAGATTGTATAGACTTTTTTTCATTGTTTTTCCTTTTTATCTAAGTTTATTAATTTAATCAAATATAACTAACCTATCATTACTGAAGTTATTAAAGGTAAGATTTACTTTTTCATAAACTTCCTGAGTTTCCTTATAAATCTTATCCGAAACATATGAAGCTCTCAATTCGGATTTCTCAATAAGCACCCACTTTAACTGAGAGTATGAATATTTTGCAAAAGTAATCCATTGTGCGTAATTTATTGTCATAGGATTTTTTGTAAAGTAGATTTTCCCTGCATTAGCAGATGCGGCTATAGAATGTCCAATAAATAGCATCGTATGTAATTTGGGGTGTTTCTCTCTATCCAACGAAAAAGGAATAGAATTTTTTATTGAATGTCCTTCGTTGATTTTCTTAAGGGCGTATCCAATTCTGATTATAACTTCAATAATCATTGTAGAAATAGCCATACTACTAAAATGAATGAAATCATAGCCTTCGTAATACATTCCTTGTACTATTTCTGCTATTGTTTGATCCTCGTCACCAATTTTTCCAAACTGAAGCAAATTAAATAATCCCATCAATGGTGCAGGTAATCCCATTGATGTCGTAATATCAGATTTAAAATGAATTATCTGCTTTGCTATTGCTGCAAAAATATCACTTTCTTTTCTATCTGTGTAATTATCCATAAATTGAGATACTATTTTCCCAGTTTTATCAATAGTAGTCATCTTACCATTTAGAATATCACATACACCAATTACTAAACCAAGAAGTGGATCATGTCCAAGAGATAACAATCTATGATAATATGCAGATAGTCCATTAACATTTACTTTAGTATGACGATTATCTTGAGCATCAAAAGGGACTTTACTGACCTTTGAATTTGCCAACTTTTCCATTTCTTCTTCAGGAAATCGTTGATTAAACCAGTCTCTTACATAATTAGATAAAGGGCCACCTTTTAAACCATTCGGAGTTTTCTCAGGTATTCCAATTAAAAGAATATCAACAATCGCTGCTAATATACCAGCTCCTGCACAAATCGATATATCAATTTTATCAAGTTTATGAATGTTGTTAAAATCATCCTGCAATGATTGAATAACTGTCTGATTAAGTTCCAATTCTTCATTTGTGAAGAGTGCATCTAGTTCATTCATTGAACCAACTTCGCACTCCGCTTTTATTACTAAGTCTTCCCATTTAGGTACAACGATAGTTTGTTTTTTAGTTTCGGTATCTAGTATTGGTAAATCGGACAGAGTATAGCCTAGCTCTCTCAATAATTTTTCACTTTCCTCTATACGTTCTTCTGCAATAGACATATCGGGTCTGTTTATTAAATCTAACTCTTTGGTTTGATGAGTTAAAATATTATTGAATTTTTGTTCTTCATCAGAATAAATGAATTTACTCATTGTTAGTCCCCTAAATCGTTTTTCAAATCTTTAATTGCTTGAGTTAGGAGGATATTTAAACTCTGTAAATAATCTAGGCGTTCCTTATCAGCATCTGCTTCAGTTTTCAGAGCTTGTATAATAGCTTCATGTTTTTGCAATGCTTCTTTATATAACCGTTCTTTTTCCTGTTTAAGTTGTTTATTTTTTAGATTAGAAGCTAATAATATACCGCCTCCGGCTAATACAACGACTGGAGCAGCCATTACAAACACTCCAGCTACCATACCACCTCCAACGACACCGCCAATAGCTGCAAGACCTGAAGTAATGCCAGCCGCTGATAACCCTACAGTACCTAAACCATAAAGAGCTGCGAATGAACCTATCCCACCAATACCTGCCCCCAATGCACCAGCTAACACTTCTGGAATTGGACTCTCTCTTATTGTACGTGTTTTATCATTAAGAGCTGCCGCTGCTTCATTAATTATATTTACAACTTGTTGTAGTGATTCTACATTTTGAAATACTGCTTCTTTACTCATAACAAATCCTCAATCTTTTATTATTTTAATTATACCATGTATAAATTGAAAAACTGCAACATAAAAGTTACCAATAGTACCTTTTCTCACTCAGATATTGTTCTTTTTGTTCTCTAGAATTTTCATGATTTCTGATTCCTAATAATTCGTCTGTTGAAGAAACTATTGGGTCGATCCAGTCAGCTTTGGATCTAATCCAATCAATTTCCTCTTTACTAAGTTTCCCTACTATCTCCAGTTTATCAGCCATCAGTCTTAAATCATTTGCTGTTTTAAAATCTTCTAGCATATTAAGAAGAGACATTGTCCGCTTCTTCTCTTCTTCGATTCTATTTTTTAATTTTCTTTTTCGCTCTTGTTCCTCTTCGTATAGTCTTGCTTTCTCTTCACGTTCAAGGCGTAAGTTCTTAACTTTATAATACTCTTGGTAAATTAAAACAATTATTTCTGGGATTGATTGTTCAATCGAGAATTCATTAGTATCTTTAATATATTTACCATCTATTATCTTAAATCGAAATTTTCCATTTGGTATATAGTCATACTTCTTTATTCTTGGTTTATAAGCATATCCATTAAACTTAACGCTATCATTGTACTCTGCTAGTTCTTTAGCTTCTTCTTTTGTTAATTCATGACTTACTTTGTCTGTTGATTCTATAACTTCAAAACGAACAATATCCTTATCAATTTGAATATCCCAATTTGGAGTTACATTATCACCAATTCTTTCAATAACAGTAACTAGTGTATCTAAAAAGCGATATAAACGTGGAAGAGAATTTACTGAAATATTTTTTTACAAATTTAGGTTCTTTTTAAATCATTATATCTGTGTCTAGAATCAAAGTAAGGATAAGAAGCTGCTTTTTCCCTCTTATTCCACTCTGTAATTTTATCTCTTAGATTAGCTACAGATTTATGTAATCTCTTATTTTGAGCCTGGTTTAGGTTTGAAACTGCTTCAATAATACGCTCTATTTTGTCGTCGTCTAAAAAAGATAATGAACTTCTTATACTAGTTGTATCAAGTTTAACAGTATCTTTGTCTTTATCTTCCGAACTCTCCTCTTTATGTATACTAGGTTTTATTCTATTGTTCTTTAGACTTTTTCTATCAATATGAACTTCATTTACGTCATTTTGTGGTAATGGCACAATAAGTTCACTTAAATCTTGGCCAGTATTCTTACGATACCAATAACTACCATTTGGAATTGGGATTTCAAATTCTTTGCATTTCTTGAGTAAGTCTGAATAGCTTAAATCATATTTCAATGAAACTTGTTTTGCACTTATTTCCCAGATTTCTTCATAGAGTTTTTCTCTAGAAAAGGTCTTTATCATCTTCATTTGAAACACCTTTACCCTTATACTTTACATCACCGTTTTTATATTTACCAAGCGAAAACGCAAATTCAAAAACTTCTAATTCTTCACTTCTGCATTTTCGCTTAATATAAAAAGTAAATCTTGTTTTAAACCGTTAAATTCCTCTATAATTTTATCTAAACTAGTTTCAATATTTTCAACACGGATCTCAGATAGCTTACCGTGATTGTATGAAATCATTCTTTCAGCAATAATATGATATGATCAACTCTCAGTGAAACGTCTGTCTCTTTCTTCGTTATGAATAGCAAAACCAATTGGGAGAAGATTATTTCTAAGTCCTATAGCAACTGCTTGTGAACTTATACCTAAATAATCACCAGCAATTTTTTTAATGTGATTTTATTTAACTTTCTAATATCTTCGTCGGTATATTTCAGCATGTTAGTACTCCTTTTTTTATAATTCAAGTTGATGATTTAATAATCATATCAATTGTTTTCATACTTTCTACTTTCCTAATTCTCTTTCAAATATATAGCGTTTTTCATTATTATCTTATTCTATTATATCATTATTCAAAAATAAAAAAAACTGCAACCTATTAGTTACAGTTATACAGATTTATTTCTGTTTCTTTTAGAAACTTATATTTTCATTTTCAGGCATAGTAAAAACATCATTTTTTTCAAAATAAGGTTTCACCATTTCTTTCCATCTAGCTTTATGAAAATTGATTGAGTTTAAAGGAGATAGGCCATAATTTCCCAATGCATAACCATCATTCACTTCAACAACAAGTGTTCTGCCATCACGAGTAACACCGATATCTAGCCCATAAGCGACTGGCGCATCTTTCCAACATGATATCGCTTTATCAATTACACTAGGATCAAAATGTGCATGATAATCACCTGTATAGGGTCGAACATCTAATACTTGACCATCTAACACAAAACACCGCCATTCTGCTATGAATTCTACAACCTCACTAATCCATATAGGATAGTCGAAAGGTAGACCAATACCTATTAAATCATGGGTTCCATTAACAACTCTTCCTGTAAAGACTTTTGAACCAGCTTTAGGCTTAATAAATTTCCCCCAATTATCAGGTATATTTACAATCTCTCCTAAAATACCAGCATAAATCTTTCGACCATAAAACTCATTGAGCTCAATAGGATAGTCATAAACCGGAACGTTTAACCCCATCATTTTTAGTAATGCTCTAGTCTCCGTTATATAATCTACAACTGTATCATCACTTGTTAACTGTTTTATTTCAGAAAAAGATTGATATAAAATAACTTCTTCTCCTTGTAAGTAGGCACCTACTTGAGCATTGTACTTATTAATTGAAACTTCACTTGGTAGTTTGCTTTGTCTAATATAAACAACCATTTCATCACTCCTATATCACTAGTGTTACACCTATTTGTAAAAAAATAATAGCTTTTTGCTCTTATTTTTTTGAGTAAATAGCTCCCATAATATCATCGAAATAATCAACAGTATTTAGGAGTAATTCTATAACCTGGGACTTTGTTAGTCGCATTCCCCTTCTATCTCTAGCATCTTCTACTAAATTTTCAAGTTTCTCTAGATTTTTATCATCCAAGCTAATCATTATTCTATTTTTATCAGTTGCCATTTACTTCACCTCAAGTTAATTCTATCACAGGTGTAACACTTGTGTCAACTGGCTTTTATAATACATTAGTTTAAAAAGTGGAGAGGATTTTTTTAACACAGTAACTTTAAATCTTTAGTATTAAAAAAATTTTTCACAGTATTTATAGAAATAAAATCTGTCTCAAATAAGTTATCAAATCTAGTATAAATTATGAGAGGCTACTCTAATACTTTCCCTCTAAACAAGAAAAAGGCTTACACTCAAAGATTTTCTTACCCTCCTTCGTTATAACGTTTTGACGCTTTTACTAGCAAAGGTACATACTCACAAGGAACTTTGGTTGACTATTGAATCTCTCCCGCTTCTTCTTTAACATATCCTTCTACATCTTCAATCTCTACAAACATTGGGTCTAAGTGACACAAGAAATGCCAATCTTCGCTCCCTTTTTTTCTGTAGATAATCGCTTCGTCGTCTTCACTTCCGAAAAAGCTTCTGTCTACTTCATATCCACTGCCTTCTAGAAAGTCTTTTGCCTGGCGATAGTTCACTTCTCTCGCTTCGACATAGGTTTTAACTTCATCGTTGTTAACAACATATGCATCGATTTTTGAATATCCTTCGATCACTCTATCGTTTTTGAGGGACAAATTTGAAATCTCTTTCCAAATAATGTCTACATTTTCCTCAGAACCGAACATAAATTTAGATAAAGGAACAATATTCCCGTTAAAAATAATTTCCATATAATCCGGTATGTTTTTAGGATTAAAATACTCCACTTCAAAACCATCTTCTGTTTCCAGAGTGTATCCCGGGATTTGAGATACAAAGGCTTTCCCATCTTCTATGGAATCAAACGCAACTAAATCTTTAGAATAATCATTTTGGTACAATTCCAATATAACCATCGATAATCTCTCCATTTTCATTATTAGGCTAATGTAAATAAACACGTCACTTGACCAGTTAAGGCTTTCTGTATCATTTCGTCATTTCCACTCCTCATTCTACGAGTCCTATATCATGGGCGGAGCATCTACTTCTAGTTCGCTGATGCCTCAGCTCGTACAAGAAGTGATACCGCCTCCACATATGATAATATTTTTTTCTTTTATATAATAAACAAAAAGGAAATAAAAAAATCATTTTAGAATGATACTGTGGAACGGAAAGATTTTTCGCCACTTCCAAAAGAAACGACATTCATCACTCCACTTTAAATTATAATAGAAAATTCTCTAACATAGATCGTCTAATTAGCAAATCGTTACTTTCAATAATGGATATCCTGATCTAAATTTTTAAAATGTTGTTTCCTTACTAATTCTATTACTTGCTAATATCGTATAAATCAAATAACCAATAAAAAAATGATGATAAAAAAATAACATTAATTTTTTTAACACAAAATAGAGATTTAACAAATTTGCGAACGCATGAAATAATAGACAGTACCCCACAGATTTCGTTTGACGATAAAGAAGCCCTAAAACAAAAACTTAAAAAAATAATGTATATATAAAAAAATAAAATAAAAAGGAAATCCTTGATGGCTTTCTCCAACTATAAACCATAAAGGCAGATGCCAAATCCCCCAAATTGATCCTACAATCAAATTAGATTGCCAATAAGTATATTTTTTTATCAAGTAACGGTTGTAATATACCTCTCCATCCTAATTCTTCATGTCCACCACCAAAAAAATTAATTGTATAAAGAATAGTGGCATCAGATAAATTGATACTCTGTTTAATTCTAAGGAAGATACAGAGAATAGTATCAAAATTGCTAACAAATGAATAATGAAATAAATACTACTATTTTTTTCTTTTTATTAAATACAAAATGTTTAAATTTTTATATTATTACTTTTTCAAATAAAAAGCCACTTGCAATAGCTGGACCAAGTGCACCTACTATATGTAACATTCTCCCTATAAATGTTTCTAATCCCAAAATATGAGATTGAGTAAATATGGCAAGAAGCCCCCAAGCTATATAAGTAATTCCAAATGTAAAAATAAAGATAATTTTTTTAAATTCTTTTTGTCAATTTCTGTCATTTTATCTTCCTAATCTTGATTATTCTACGTATAATATTTTTTTACTGCTTCTTAGTTGCTCTCGATTATAACTACCTATATTCTATCATAAAAACACAAAAAAGCCTTACAATCAAGGCTTTTCGTTATTCATTTCATCAATACTTTAGTTTCGTAGATTCAGATTCGCATGATTAAAACTAGTCAATTTTCTCTATGATATTTCCAAGTTTATCCAATACAAGACAGGAATAATCATTTAGTGGAATTATGGGAACATTAACGAGTTCTTCAGCTCTATCCTTATTTGCTTTATCATTCCATGAATCATAATGGACACTAATTAAAAACTGACTAAAGACTCCTAATCCATTTTTTATCTTTATCTGATGATCTGAATTATCATTAGGTGAGACATAGACTTTTTCTCCTAATAATAGGGCTCCTGCAGAAAACCCTATAACTTTTGCTCCTTTATTCAGCATGCGATCGATATAATTTTTGAACTGCTGATTGACGTAAGTAGCTAAATACTTTTCCGTATTTCCTCCACCGATAATAATTAGATCAGCATCTAGATAGCTATCAAAATTAATCTGCTCAGTGTCCAAGAGTAAGTAATCAGTGTTTAGGTTAGAAAAATGGCTTCGGAAAACTTCCGTGTACTTTTTCATATACGGTTCCCAATTTTCTCGATAAACTGTAAAAATGACAATTCTTTCGATCTTTCTTGATGACACAATTTTATTAACAATCGTATGGTTCTTTATCGGCGGATTTCCACCCATCAAAAAAATTTGTTCGTCCAATCTTTCACACTTTCTAAAGATACATAAATTTTGACCACGTTCTGAAATTATAATTTCTTCTTAAAATGAATAATTCTATTTGCCTCCTGAAATCCAATATTGAGATGAAATCTTATAGAATCCGTATTCGTTAAAGTACAGTCACTTGCAAATTCCTTACATCCTTTATTTCGCCCATTCCTCACATTTTGTACAGAGATTTTTAGCAATATCCTTTAAACGATATTCCTCGTCGACAATAATCCCTTCTAAGAATCCAACAGGACTATATTTACAACCTTCAACGTAATCAAATCTGAGTGAACATAGTGCTAGACCTACAATTGTGTCACCTTCAACTTCAGTAAAGATTGCAGTATTTTTGCCATTCGTATATTTTTTTACTTCATCAATAGCTTCTTTATCGTTCAATTGGGGCCATAATTGTTTTATTAATTTAGCCGTTTTTATAGAATCATTTGTTATTCCATCCATATTGATGTTCCTCCGCACATTACAAGCAAATGTTTCGAATCATGCTGTTACTTTGTTACTCATTGATTGATACCAATACCATTCCCTTCTACTTTTCGCTGTCTCAAATCGAAAGAGCAGTGCCACGCACTCAGCGGTTCGGACTTACCTTATCATTTCGTCGGTTTCCCTCCTCATTCTAAGAGTCCTATCGCATGGGAGATCATTTACTTCTACTTCGCTGATGCCTCAGCTTGTACAAGCAGTGATACTGCCTCAACATGTCGTGATAGCAAACTTCTATATTATAGAACGAAAGTGATAGAGTGTTTTATAAAATTATACTATAAAACGAAAGAGAATTACATACTCAACTCAAACAACTTATAAAACTCACCTCTCCTATCCATCAAGTCACAAAAAGAACCATCTTCAACAATGACGCCTGTTTTCATAAAGAGAATTCTATCGTATCTTTTCAAAATGTTTTCATTCAACTTGTGGGTTACTACAAGTGCAGTCAAATTTTGAATATCCAAGATTGAACTTTCAATTTCAGTAGTAACTTTATTATCTAAAGACGAGGTAGCCTCATCTAATAATAAGATTGGTGTTTTTCGAATTAAAGCACGCGCAATACTAAGTCTCTGTCTTTCTCCCCCAGATAGATTTGATCCATTCTCTCCACATGAAGTTTGTAGACCTAATTCATTTTCTAAAATATAACTTTCTAAGCCAGACTGCTGTACAGCTTTTTTTATATCATCTTCAGTAAAGGATTGACTAAGGGTAATATTTGCTTTTAAAGTATCATCAAAGATATAAACATCTTGCTGAACAATAGTCATTAAGTTATAAAGGCTCTCTGCTGAAATAGCTTGCAAATCTTGATTATCAATTGAGATATACCCACTTGTTACATCATAGAAACGCAGTAATAGATTGAGTAAAGTTGATTTTCCACTACCTGACATACCTACTATTGCAATTTTTTCCCCTTTTTGAATCTTCAATGATAAATGGTTAAAAATTTTTTCTTCAGTATTAGGGTAAGAAAAGTCTATATTTGAAAAAGAAATAACATCATCGAAATATTCTTTCGTTTGACCAGTCTGAAGTTCTGTTACATCTTTTACCTCAAATGCATCTAGTGTTGCCTGACCTTCACGGAATTTACTTATTCCCATACCAACTTCATTTAGTGGTATTACTACAAAATTGACTAGTTGAACAATAGCTGTTACACTCCCAATTGTTGTATAGCCATTAAATACGAGATACATTCCTCCACCAAAGGCTACTAAAAAAACAATCATCCCTGAAAGTTGAGAAATAACATTAGATAAAACATCAAATTTCCCTTTGATGAAATATATCTCATCCAATTTTTCGCTTTCATTTTTGTAATCTTGACCGATAACCTCTTTCACATTAAAACTCTTTATAACTAGAAACCCTGCTAAAATATCTTTAACCTTAGCTAAATATTTCTGATCAGCTATCATAGAACTATTTTGTAGAGAGGCTGATTTTTGTCCAATAAAACCTGAAATCATCATAGGAATAATGCTAGCAATGATAACTAATAAGGTCAAAAACCAATTGCCTATAAACATGGCTACTAGTGAGAAAATCATTAAGGAAATATTTTTTGAAATATTAAAATACTGGTGCAAATAATCCTGCTCAATTTTTCTTCATGTTCTCAGTTAATATTGAAATAAATTTCCCTGATTTTTTTCCTTAGAAAATTCTCTATAATCGCTATCTAAAATAGATTTAAACACCTTATTTTTGTATCTTGACATAATCTGCCTAACAAGTTTATTTCTTAATCGAAGGGATATAAAAATTAAAAACTGGCATAGATAAATATTACGATAGCGCCTATTAGTATCGCTTGGGTTAGAGCTTCCCTATTTTTGAGACATTCCACTATCAATTATAATTTTTAATAGAATAAGCAAAAAGCAATATTAGTTAAAGGAACTAGTATATTAAAAAAATCATGAAAGTATAAAAAGACTTCTTATGGTACTTTTGTCAATTGTTTCATTCCTAATCTACCTCATAATTCTTAAATTTCATTTTAGAAAATGTGACATAAAATATTCTTCTAAGTCAATATTCTCTCTCCTAATCTCTTTCATAGAGACCTGTTCTACAATTTCTCCATTTTTGATAACACCAATCTTATCTGCTATCTGTGAAATTTCCGATAAAATATGACTTGAGATGAATATTGTAACACCACATTCCTTAGAAAGAGACAACAAAAGATTCCGAATTTCTTGAATTCCTACTGGATCTAAACCATTGATTGGTTCATCTAAAATTAACAATTTAGGTTTTGTTAGGAAAGCCCGAGCTAAACCAAGCCTTTGCCTCATTCCTAACGAAAAATCTTTTACTTTTTTAGTCGTATTTTTTAATCCGACCATTCTTAAGGCTCTTATTATATCTGATTCGGTAATATTTTTCCTCATATATTGCGCGTGAATTTCCAAAATTTCTTTTGCTGTGAGGTTTTCATAAAAAATTGGTGTTTCAATAACACTTCCAACTTGACTTAGAATCTCTTCTCTGTGTTCTTGTAGATTTTTCCCAAAAATTTCAATACTACCTGATGTAATTGTTGATAAGGATAACATACATTTCATTAACGTTGTTTTTCCAGCACCATTCGGTCCTAAAAAACCATAGATTTCTCCTTCAGCAATTTGAAGGTTGATACCACTAAAATTTCTTCTTTATCAATTGTTTTTAAAAAAACTTCTTTTTACTTCAACAATATTTCTCATTTCTATCTCTCTTTCTATATCTAGCTTTAAATGCAAGAATTTTTCTTCAGGAGCATAAATACTAACTTATACAGTCTCTTCGTTTAAATAAATCATCACAAAATTAGCACTTTCCTTCCATTAAATTTAGCTATACTACTTGATATTAATATCTGATTTTTGAAATAGTATAAATTGAAAACGAAACAATCATTAAACTTATGAAACTAGCAAATATTAAGAAGAATAAGTTATCAACAAAATTATTCGTTAAACTGCCTGGACTTACATTCGAAAGTAAAGCTGCTAAACCAAGTCCTGAAAGCATTGTTATAGCTATTGAATGCCTAATCATGCCTAAAACAAAAGGTAGTATTCCGATTAATACCGTTCCAAACGTAATTCCAGCTAAGTTAATCATTTGATTAGCTACTGGGATATAATTTGATTCAGTTAAAACTGCTACTAATTTAATTAATAATTGAATAACTAAATGTGCAGTAAAATGAGCAATAAATGATATCAGAATTACTGTAAGCACTTTTCCCCATAGTAACTTTATTTTTAGAAACAGGGTAGGAAAACAGCTGAAAAATTGTTCTTCGTTTAAATTCATCAATAATAATCGTAGACAATAAATAAGATTCAAAAATCAAAAATGCTGCTTTGGTAAATAAAGATGAAAACAATGAAGCTACAATTGCCCAACCTTCCCATTTACCAGTAACTCTAATAACATTAGAATCCTGTCCAGTGAATTCTCCTAGTTTATTATCAGTACCTAAACCCATAATAATGATTGCTATAATACCTAACACTATAAATATAGTACACATCCAGGCTAAAAAAATAATTTTTGATTTTGAAACTTTATTTAATTCTATTTTTAATAAGCGACAACATAGATTTTTTCCTCCAAAAAAATTTTTGTTAATATTAATTACACTATTCAAAAAGCACTTTACATACTTCTGGTATGTGAAATTCAAAAAAATAAACATACTGAAGGTATGTATAATGGAATTTTTTAATACCATATCTAGAGTATGGTATTTTTTTAAAATATCAATACTTATAATTTATTTGACACCTTTTAAGTGATCGAATAAGTTGAAAATCACCTCCATCATTTCATCAGAAATTAACTGTACCCCTAGACCTTCAAAAGTAAGTTTAATGAAATTCATTTTGCGCTTTAATTCTACTAATGAAAAAACGGAAATTTGGAAACCAATCCAAATATTTAGAGTTAAAACAATTAAATCTGCTAGCTCTTCTGGATATTCTGTTTTAATAGACCCATCTTCAACTCCTTCGAAAACTCTTTCTCTAATTTCGGGTAAAAAATCAGAAAATAGACCTAGATACTGCTCTCCTAACAAACGTGGACTTCTTAGCATGATTGAGGCAGAGTAAACGAGCCTTTGATGTTCAAAATTAGAGAAAGAGTCCATCAAAGAATTTTGTATCTTTTCTAATCCAGTATTTCCTCTCCAATTATAATTGAAAATTTCTTGATTGTTTTCGCTAATGATTGTTTGCAGTATATCATATTTAGACTCAAAATGATGATAGATAACACCTTTTGTTAATCCACCTAAGCCATCTATGATATCTTGTATTGACGTATTGTCAAATCCTTTTTCTAAAAATAAATTTTTTGAGACCTCTAGTATTTTTTTTCTAGTTTCATGTGAGTTTCTACTCCTTGCCATCATATTTCCTTTCTATCATACTGTCGGTATGTAATTCTATTGTAGTGGAAGTAACTAATAATGTCAAGTTCTTTATTGGAAAATGCAAAAAAGCCTTACAATCAAGGCTTTTCTATACTTTCACAAAAATCCTAATAAATTTCCATTCAACTTCTTCTAAGCATCTTTTCTAAAAAATAAATTGACAATCTCATCTTCTGAAAAGTCTAGCTCACCAAGTTTTTCAAACAAAATTTTCACTAGCTTGTTAGATTCTTGATATCTTAACTCCTTTATTTCTTGCTCGCTTGCTATGACAAAATATCCTAATGTTCCACAGCTAATAATCAAATTCTGTTCTTCGAGAACTTTCATTGCTTTTTGGACAGTTGCCGGATTACACTTCTCGTTTTCTGCTAATCTCCTTATTGAAGGAATTTGTTGTTCAGGTGCATAATCACCTCTTAAAATAGTCGTTCTTAATTTTGATGCAATTTGTAAATATAGATGGGGTTTCATTTAATCTTTTTATTATCACTTTTGCCTAACAAACTTCCAATATGCAGAATAGGGGATGACTGTAGCTAGTAGAAGATAGTATTTATTTGCAAACATATCTGCTTCTCCTTTTGCATTGAAATGAATCGGAACTTTTTCTGGGAGAAATCTACAAATAACAACTATTATAGCTAGCATTACTAATAACACCAAAATATCTTTTATCAGTCTGTTTTTTTCATCTTATTTTTTTCTCCTTTAACTAGATAAAATTTGACTTGCTTATTGTTAAATAAACACCCATTGTAATAATCAATAAAACTACTGATACTACCTGTAAAACAAATATAATCGGAAGATTAAACAGCCAATTAAGCAAAAGTGGCGTAATAAGCGCAATCATACCAATAATTCCAGTTACAATAACAGGAAGACTTTGTTTGACAACTATCATCTCACTGTCCCAATCATAGTTAGGATATTTTTTATTTAATGCAATTCCGATTACCGTTATAAAAAGGGAGTAACATATAGGAACAATAACTAGATTCATAACTTGAATAGGATTCATATCAAGTTTAAGCATAAATACAGATACAGAAATCATATATCCAATCAAATGAAGTGTAAGGTTGACAGCTATCTTAGCATTTAAAATCATTTTCACTTCAACCGGAGAACTTTTCAAAATCCAAATATTTTTACCCTCTAAAGACATAGATGAAGCTGCTGGACAACTGAGTGAAAGCATAGATGAAATAAAGACGGGAGCTAAGTTTGAAAGATACTCATTTATATTTTCAATTCCTGCAGAATTTCCTATTTGCCCTACAGAATTAAACAGGAAACATATACTAAAGACACATAAAAGAATCACTCCAAGCCCAGCATTCAAGACTGCCATATAAGAACTTAAAAATCGTCCAAGCTCTTTTTGATACAAGGCAAAAAATACCGATTTTCTTTCATAAGATACTTTGCAATTAGCATATCTTGATTTTGTATTGGCAAGTGTATTAAGTATTCCATACTTCAACGAAGCAATTTTGACAAATAGATAAAAGACGACTATTGAAAGAACTATATAAAATCCCATTCCATAGTACATTGGAAAATTGTAGTATGACATAAATAGTCTAGAAATTGGATACAGTCCAGTAATTTGCTTAGCCAGAGTAACCCCAATACTACTTTCATCACCTGATTGCAAAGCTGATAATGCAAAATATCCAATTATACCTAACATCGCAAATGAAAAAATAAGAGAGATAACATTTTTCCTTTTAAAAAAAGATGAAGCGACAACAATAACGATTCCCATGCATGTCGCTATACACATGGGGATCAACGGGGCAAAAATTATAGAAGTAAAATACAATATAATCTGTAGGAGGTTTAAACTTCCGTTCAAGCCCCATACAATTCCACCCGGAAGCATAAACATCAAGCCGATTAAAAAATTCAATAAGTACATAAACATGAACTTGCTGGTGATAACATACGAACTTTTAACAGGTAAGGATAGGAGAATTTCCATATCTCGACTGCCAAATAAAATGCCATTCGAATAAAAGACAGTCAAAAATAATATTGAAAAACTTGATACAGAGACCATATATGCCGGTATCAAGTCCTGCTGTCCGACGTGTACCAATGTTTTCGCTGTTAGTATATTATAAACAAAGCAAAATAAGGAAAGAGTTATTATACCAAAACTCGCAATAGCCATTGAACTTTGTTTTTTATTTCCTGAATCTCTAATCTCGTTAATAGGAAAGAAATTAATCAATTGGGCTTTAAGCAGTATCCAAATGTTACTCATTGTCCTGCACCTCCATGAAAAATGCCTCCAATGATTCATCACCTTTGACGTCTCCTGTATTGCCACTTGCAATTAACTTTCCATTTTTGATAACGGCAATCTTATTACATAATTTTTCCGCAACATCCAATACATGGGTTGAAAAGAAAATAGCACCTCCATCTGAAACACACTCATGCATAATTTTCTTTAGTAGAAAAGTTGCTTTGGGATCTAGCCCAACAAAAGGCTCATCTAAAATCAACAGTTTGGGAGAATGTACAAGTGCAGAAATAATGGCTGTTCGTTGCTTCATACCATGTGAATATGAAGAAATAATCCCCGAAAGATGCTCACTCATATCAAATAAATCACCGTATTTTTGGATTCTATCCATACGTATTTTTGTAGGAATTTCAAACAAGTCAGCAATAAAATTAATATATTGAAGTCCTGTCATATGTTCATACAAATCTGGATTATCTGGGATATACGCCATCATTTTTTTACAAATAACAGGTTCTTCTTTAATAGAATGACCGTTGATAATTATACTTCCGTCTTCAAAATCATGGATACCAACAACTGCCTTTATCGTTGACGTTTTTCCTGCACCATTTGCTCCAATAAAACCATAAATATCTCCAGGTTGTACTGAAATAGATAGGTTATCAACAACCTTCTTATCCCCATAACATTTACTAAAATTCTTTATCTCTAACATAATTTACCTCCATTGACAATTTGTCAGTTATATTTTTGAAATAATACCGATAGCTTGTTTTTGATTTAGCTATCGGTACATAGTTCTCTTTACAAACATTCTATCTTTTTTTAATTGCTAAAGAGTCCTTTTTGTATTTAGATTTTTGTTCCAGCATTATCTTAAATGCATTCAAGTATTCTTTGACAGGTTCTTTCTTTGAAGTTATTATACCTATGTTATTTGAAACAAAAAAACATAGGCTGTCATCAGAAATTCTGCTGTTTCTGATGGATATTTTTACAGAAAATACTTTTTTTCTGAGATGCCTTGATTTATTATCCTCTCAAAATATATAGTCAGTTTTTCAATGAGCTTATGAGATAACTTATCTAACATATAACGATTTTCTTCAAGATCAACCGTCTTTTGTAACTCAGTTCCTTCCGCTGAAACGTTATCTGTCGAGATTACTGTGGCATCTATAAAGGCTCTTATTTTTTCAATAGCAGTTTTGTCGTCATCATTGACAATCACATGAATATCTCTCAATAATTTCTCTGAATAACGTTCCACAAGACAATACAGAATATCTTCTTTGTTCTTAAAGTGATAGTATAATAAACCTCGTGATATATTTACCTTATCGACTATACCCTGAGTTGTTGTGTTCGCATAACCTTTCTCCATAAAGAGGAGCATAGCAGCATCCATAATCTCAGCCCGTCGAATTTCCGGATCTTTTACATCTCGCATTTTATTTCTCCTGATTATAAATTATACTACTCCACTGACAAATTGTCAATTGTAAAATTACCTTTTTGAGTATACCAAAAAATCCTTGACACCAAGGTTTTTTCGTCAACATTTTTTTCTAAGCTCGTACAAGCAGCGATACCGCCTCAACATGATGCGTCTGCTAGACTCAAAAGGTTCACTGAACCTTTTGAGGATTAACTACGTTTCTCCAACAAGCTTACACATTCGACGTGCGTTGTTTTCTTTATTTGTACACTTTTTTTCGTCATCGGTTACGGAATTAAAACACAATTTATCATTATCTATTTTAGCATTCTTTCTTTTTAGATTTGTAAGATTTTTGCATCTTTAGTCGAAGAATCTCCCGTTTTAAAAAAATTATAGTCAACATTGCTGGATCGATTTCTCCATCAGAATTTATTCCGCCTACTATTATTTTTTTCAACGATACTTTCAAAAAAATATCCTTGTCAAACTCCGTCAAAGTTTTTTTGTGAAGTTAAAATTTCTTTAAAAATTCTCTAATCTACTTTTTTTATATCAACTTCTGATTTTAAAGTTACTTCTAAGTTTACTTTTTTTCTTCTAAAAGTTTTTTTCTTTCTCAATTTGTATTTGATTGAATTTATCTTCATATACAGAATCACTTATTTTTTTCCATCTAGATTCATTGAAACTAATTTTTTTCTTCTTTTTTTGTACAACGAATTTAATTTACTAACTATCTTTGTCAACTCCACTTTTTAAGGTATCATCAGTAAGCTCTTCTTTTATAATTTCAAGAAAGTCTTCAGTTAGGTTATTATTTTCATAAAAACAACTGTTGGTAGCTCTGTAAAAAAAGCATTTTTCTATTGCTTTTTTTCCTCTATTCCTTTACTATGAGTGCAATACTTTTTTTACCTCTCTTTATAGATGTTGTACAGTGCCAAATAATCTTTTTGTACTCTGAACTAGAGTGCCAACTTCTTCTAGACAGAACAGTACCACAAAAAAACCACATTCCAATCTACTGCTAAAAAGGGTACATTCTTGAATATCTTTCTCGTTTACCTTTTTGTATTTGCTATGGTTTTTTTGTTTCCTGATCTCCGTAATCAATTTCTTGCGCCTGTGTAAAAAAATTTCTGGACTAATTATTGCATCATGATTATTTTTTTAATGTAGTATTTATCTTCTTCACCGAAATTTATTAAACGTCTCTTACTAATGGGGTCAACAGTGAAAGTTTTTTTCCCATTAGAATATCACCTTTATACTTCTCGTTTTTTAATAATTCCTAAAACTGTTGTATCTTGCCAGTGATCGAGACCTCTTGGAGTTTTTATAACCCTAGTTCATCAAGTTCTCTAGCTATTGCCCTACCCCCAATACCATCAATGTAACGTTCAAAAAAATATAACGTACTATCTTGGCTTCTTTTTCATTTATTGATATCGACTTTGTATCTTGATTATAGTCATAACCAAGACAACCTTGAAAACCAATAAGTTCCCCACGTTGCATCTTCATTTTTAAACCTTTTTTAACATGGGCAGATGTATTTTCAACTTCCTGTTGAGCCACTGAACTTAATATCGTCAATAGTAACTCACCATCCATAGTTAAAGTATCAATATTTTTCTTCTTCGAAAAAAATACACCAATTTGTTTATCTTTGAGCAAACGAACATACTTGAGAGTATCTAATGTATTTCTAGCAAAGCGAGCAATGGCTTTGGTAATGATATAGTCTATTTTTCCATCAAGGCAATCTGAAATCAATCTTTGAAAATCTTGTCTTTTTCCAACTTGAGTCCCTGAAATCCCTTCATCAGCATAAATGTCAACCAAAATCCAATCTTGGTGCTGTGATATATACTCTCTATAATGACGAACTTGAGAATCATAGCTATTTTTTTGATCATCACTATCGGAACTAACACGACAATATGCTGCTACTCTCCTCGATAAAGAACCATTATCATTTCTTCTAGTTACTAAAAGTTTGCTTTTTATAATTTCAACGTTATTTGACATGGCTTAACCTCCTATTTCTCTGCATTTATTTTTACCGCAACCAATAAAAAGGTCAGCTAATTTGTGTATATTTTTACGCAGTTTTCAGCTTTATTTTTTTCATATTCTTTTTTTCGCTAATAAGTTTTTTTAAGAATAATAGATTTAGCATCTCTAGCTCGACTATATAATTTTCTAAATTTGATTTCAAAAAATCACTTCCCTTTTATCTTTTATCAATCTCCTCCATGGCATGACTGATGAAGTCATCATAAAAATTTCACTTGCTGCTCTTTTTACGGTGGCAGCCTGAACGGTCAGAAGTATCATTGTATATCATTTTGTATCATGGCATATAAAGTATCGCTCTATTTTTATTGATGGTTTTAAAATCGCTCTTATCATGGCGAGCCATTCAAATCTGCTCCACAAATGAGGAAAGTACCATTTTGGACTATTCAATTGTCAAAGAACAAATAAAAAAATCTCCTCATTTTTCACACTCTATGCAATTGAGGAGATTATTTTTCTAAAAGCGAATTTTATCAGGAAAAATCTGTCAATCCCAATAGATAGTCTGTACTGACATCGTAAAAAGTTTGAGAGAGTTACCAATACATCTGCCGTCAAGGCATGCTCACCCCGTTCAATTTTAGCATAAGCTGAGTTTGTAAACGAAAGTATTTTTAGCTATTTGTTTTTTTGGGTCAAATCGTGATCTTCCCTCAAATCTCTCAAACGTCTGTACATCTAGCTTTCTCCTGAGAAAAGTATAATATATAAAACCAAGAAATCTTTCAAACTGTCCAAACTGGACATTTTGAACTAAAAATTAATTTATTAAACACTTCTCGTAAGCATATCTATTATAGGTAAGACAATATTAAGAAAGACGGTCAAAATCTATTAACCGTCTAAAAAACAAAAATGTTATAAGCTATTAAAAAATCAGCAGTAATCCGGTAACAAAAGTCGCATAATTTTGTTAAGGAAGGAATTAATGATGTTCAGATTACTGCTAACCAGCAAATTGAAAAAAATGGTCAACATGATATTTCTAATGTGAATCTCTTACTTTCAGAACCTAAAGGTTGAATAATAGCCACCCCCTACTTATCAATAAAATTATCCGTTGCATTAACAGATGTATATAAACCACTCCATGGATCCAAAAGCAATTAACTAGACTTTATTTGTCAATAACCACAAAATTAGATTAGAAAAATCATTAAAAATTAATTGGAATCCTTTGTGATGCTTTCTCAATAAAAAGTAATACTTCTCAATATTTTAACTGAACTAAAGTAATAGCATAATGGTATCTTGATTGTATTCTTCTAAAACAGATTGCCCTTCACATTCAACTGTGATTGATTAAATGTTTCCAAAAATATATTCCAAAGGCGCTCTAAATTCTCTGTATCAGCTATTTTTTTATCAGCTATCAACTTCTATCATACCTCTTCAATAGCGTGCTGAATATTAGCGATAATACCGTAATAGATACACCAATAATAAAAAAATATTAAAAAGTATTGTTAGGATTTAAAACTACTGAGAAAAAAACGGTACCTAGTGGCATAAAAAGGATCGCTACTGAAAAGATAATTCCAAAAGACTCTGCCAAGAAACTCATTATCTACATCTCTTTGAACAATAGAGAAAAATTGGATATTAAAAATGGAAAGAAATAGACTAAATAACGCTGGAGAAAAAATTAGGATAATGAGGTTATGGAATATAAAATAAAGCGGTGCAGTTAGCATTAACATTAAGCCTGAACACGCTGAAAAGAGAAGTAAACGTCTACTTGACAAAGATCTATTGACAAAACCACTTAATATCGATCCCAAAAAACCACCAATTGCTTGCGCTGTTAGAAAGCTTCCATAAAGTCTATCTGAAATTCCTTCAAACATTTGACTACTATAAGGTAATAATAAATTATAGGCTGCTAGAACAAAATTAACCAAAGCAGAAAGAATGATAATAATAAAGATTGGTTTATGGCTATAAACATACTTGAATCCTACTTTTAAGTCGTTAAAGACTCCATTTATTGTCATTTCCTCCTTTGTATCTACTTCTTCATTCACAGGTGTAACAAATAAAATCAATAAAGCTGCCATTAGAAAGGATAATCCATCCAATAATAGCACCCCCCGTACCCCTAGAATGTTGTACAAGAAGATTGCTACCATAGGAATCGTTACTTTTATTACAGTACTCGTTGTTTCTAATAGTGAATTTAGTTTGGAAATACTATCTTCTTTTACGACTTCTTTCGTAAAAGCCTTGTAGGACGGTCCTGAAAATGCGCTCATAAAAGCCAATATGACATTTGTGATAACAATCGCATAAACTAACCATTGTTCTTTAGAGATTAATGATAGAACTATGCAAGCGATCCCAGATAAGAAATTTGTTCCAATGATAATTTTTTTCCGCTTAAAACTATCTGCAATGACTCCACCGAATAAATTGAATAGAACCCCGATCACCTTTTCTAATGATTGATAAATGGCAACCAACGATAAAGATGTTGGATTTAGTCCGGCCAGAAAGGTATTATTAGCGAAGTCAAACATGATATCTCCGATTTTAGATACCCCTTTACTCATGACAAGATAACTTATATTCTTTGTTTTTTTATTTTCCATTAATATTACCTCATATTATCTTTTTCAGGTCCTCCATTAGCAATGTCTAAATGCTACCACAATTTGTATAAGGCACTATTTAATTTCATCATAGTTTAACAATAAAAGTATATCTACAACCTATCATTACCATTATTAGTGTTATAAGACACCTTAAATAATGGTTGAAAGAAACTATGAAATAACTTTGAAAGTATTACTCCTTCAAAAGAGCCTTTAAAACCCAAAAAAATTCTAAGGATGGAAATGTTGATTTATCCACTTTTTATAGAATCTGATTTTTTTATAAAAATAGGAGTTTTTAAAACTCCATCATGAAATATCTGTATTACCAACTAACTTCACCAAGTAATTGAACTAAATTCTCTCGTATCTATTAAAAAAATGTAATATTCTTAATCTTATGCAGATAAAAAATTAGACTCTAACTACTAAGTAGTAAACCATGTATCAGTAATAGTTTCCGACCAATCAATTGACTTGCTATAAAAATTCTTTATATCCATTGCTTTTTGAAGAAGTTCATCCAAATTCTTCCCAAAAAAGCTAACAGTTAATAAGTAATCCATCTGTTTCTGTAATCCAGCAAAGCGAACATTTTCATATTGTTTAATTTGTATCTCTATAATCCCATCCAAATCCAATATTGGAATAGACTTCACATATCCCTTTTGTGCCGGTATCCATACTTTCCCAGAAAGCCTAACACTTGAAGTGTTGCCTATATTATAAGGAATGCCTAACTCTCTTTTTACCAAATATTCATCCAAATTAATTGAGAATGATTTAATAATATTTTTTTGTATATTCACCCCCTACAAGCCTACTTCCAATCTCACAGAGTATTGGATTACCAGATTATCAATAAATATTTCTGCATGAAAAAAATCGTATTATAATCAACTTCAAATTTTTTTAAAAAAATCTCTGCAGTATAATTTTTTTAATAACTTGTCTTCATTCGAGTCAATATCAAGCATTATTGAACCAAGACCAAATCCCTCTTCAAATGCTTCTAAACAATTTTTTTGACATACATACTACAACAAGAAAACTCTATCGATTGACCGTTAAAAAAATCCGTCAACATGATATAGCTGTCCACTCACATACTCTTCAACCAAGTAATCATCTAGCGAAATATTATAAAGAACATCTGACAACGAATCTTTATTCTCAATTTTGATAACACCTTTTGAAGCCCATTTTTTTCTTGGTTTCAAAATCACAGGATACCCAAATTGTTCACAGAAAGACACAACATCCATAAAGTGATCTACTTTTCTAAATTTAGGAATTTTAAAACCTTCTTTAGAAAGTTTTTTCCGCATTAGATATTTATCTCTAAACAATAGTGCTTCTTCAAGTGTTTGACCTTTTATTCCCAAATTTTTTCGTATACAAGCAGCTCGAATAATACTACCTTCTTCAAAAGCTAAAATTTTTGTAACAGGATCGATTTTATTTAATTCATAAATAAATTGCTCAACATTTCCGTTGGTCTCAAATTCAGGAAAACCTATAGCCTTATCATAAGAAAAACTATTTATCGTTTCGAGATAGCCCAAGATATATACCTCTTGGTCAAAATCATTTAACCATTTTAAATAATTATGTTTAGACTTACCTTCACGATCAATAATCACTACAGACATATTTCACCTCCAAAATTGACTATTCATACAGTACTTCAATACAGGAATTCAATGTCTTTTCTCTACCTGAGATTAACTCATTGTAATCGTTTGAAGTTTTTATCACATGACCAATCCTATTTGAGCTACCTATTTCTCTCCTCTTATCCCCCGCTTTAACATATAATTCAGTAGCGATAATATCCTTATGATTTTCAATATAGTGATCATCTAAAGTAACTGTTTTAATTACTTCACCTTCAAATTCCTCAAAATAAATAGCTACAAATTTAGAAGAAAAGACAAAATTATCAAAATCATTTAAAAGTTGGGCAGATGATAGGGCTGCTATCTCTATAGGATTATGGTTTATACTAATATTTCTATATAATTCCGAAATCATACCTCCACCTAATCTAAAGTGAGTTTCGACAACATGAATCTCTTGATTGTTTGTGATAATTATCTCTGTATGAGTTGGACCATTTGTAACCTTCAAAATTGATAATAGTTTCCCCATATAGTTGTTAATTATATCTTCTAAATCAGTCGAAATATTAGCAGGTACAATATGGCCAATCTCAACAAATGTTTCGAGATTTTTTTAATTTTTTTGTTATACCATAAATATGATGCTGACTATTTACGCTTATAGCCTCTATACTAAATTCTTCACCTTCAATAAATTTTTCAATTATAAACGTTTCATCTGAAATCTCTACTTGATTCACTATTTCCTTCACGTTTGATGAATCAACTTTATAGATTGCTCGACTTCCAGTACCATCTATCGGTTTTAAGATTGATGTGCCATTTTTGTTGACAAATCTTATCACATCATCTCTATTCTCAATCATTTCACAGTTAACGTTATCAAAGAATGAATTTTTCAAGTAAGTTCTCAATGCATACTTATTATTTATAACCATCATTTGAGTTTCATTGATATTAAAAGGTATCTTTGTTTTTTCAGCTATTTTTGTATGCTAATGCTTGTAAATTTTCAAACATACAAATTATCGATTGATAGTCTCCTAAATATTCAACAGCCTTACTTACTGTTTCAATAATTTGAACTTCATTTTTTTAAAACTGTTAAAAGGCAAGAACTTCATCATAAAGATCTTTTAAAAATATGGTTTTTATCTTCGAAGATTCACAAACCAATGTTAACTTACAATTATTTTTTTAAGTGCTCTGTGTATTTCAGAGAAACCACCAATAACAAGTATTTTTAGACATTTTTTTCTCCTAATAGTTCATCAATATCTACTAGTCTATTATCGTTTCCTAAGGCTAAACTTCGAATAGAATTCCGTTTTTTTATTTCTATATGAATACCTCTATCCTTGAGAATATCAGAATATTTTGCTACTATCCATTCAGGAAATATTCCGTATTCTCCTTTTAGTTTTCTGAAATCAATTGAATTAACCTCTTGATTCCTAAGCATGTTTTCAACTTTATTCAATCTCTTTGCTATATCAATAGAGAAATAATTTATTTTTTTCTATACTTTCCTCAAGTTGTCTCTTCTGCTGAATGTTCAAATCAGTATAACCTAAACTGTGAACAAGATTAGAAGATAAGTCAACTAATTTTTTTCTTTGATAAATTGGAGATAGTTTTTTTGAATCTAATAAAAAGCTAATTCACGTATAATTTTTTTAAAAAAATACCCCTGTTTTTTTATTTGAAATTTCTCCTATCCCACCATGAATTAATAAAACCAAAACTCTAAAAAGTAAAAACGAATCTATTAACATTTAAAAAAATCAATAGGCAATGATGACACAACTGGCAACAAAAAAATTAATTTCGGAAATTCCCCAGATTGATTCTTTTTCTTCTAGAATCATTGCTAAACGTTCTGCATAAAAAAACTACATCAAAATGGTAGTTTCCATCTCTATATATAGTTGCAATTGTTCCGAACGGAACTACACCATTAAGATACTTGTAATATAAGTAAGAGTAATTACCTGTAGGTCTCTGTTTTCCTATATGAAATTTCTCAATATTTTTCCATTCATATATATTTTCAGATGGTATTCCTGTTTTTATGTACCATCTGCGAAACTCTAATTCTTTATCACATCGTACATATATACGGTGTGTAAATAAACCAATGCTTTGCAAAAAAGCTAAAGCATGATAAATCATCTCTTCCGGTTCTTTGCAATTCTTAACTAGAAATGATAAGCCAACCTCCATCGGATTAGTCAATCTATTAATACCGACGCCATCTAATTTATTTGAAAAATATGATAGCTGTTTTGTTACATATTTTTCCACGCAGCCAGTTTCAGATAGCATATCAAACAAACTAATATGCTCTGAAATAGCAGACATATTAAAGATAGTCTCTGACCCTCTAGGTCTAACAACTTTACCTTCTTGTAGTTTTCGAAATCCATTTTCTTGACCATAAAAATAAAACTGTTTGATAATTTCAATTACGTCCATTTTTTTCTCTCATTAATTGGACATAGCCCTTTGTTTCTATTTTTTTGAATTTAAAAACGAGAACTCTCCGCACATTTTCTCATAAAAAAATTATTATAATCTTCTTTTTGAAAAAAATCTCCTAAAATCTCTATTTCAAGATAAAATCCAAGACCATCAATCTTATCTAGATTAATCGTTTTTATTTTTCTAATACGTCATGATAAGTCTTTCTATATTTACTTATTGTGAAAATATTTGAAAAACCATCTTGCAAGATATTCCTTACAAATTCTAGTTTTTCAGATTCCAACTCTATTTCACTTTCACTCCACATTCCTTGTTTTATCGTATCTTTTCTTGTGAAAACACATGCCTTATCATCAGCTTCTTGACGAATTCTGTAAATAAAGCTACCTACCTCATCGTTTTTCAAATTCTCTTCCTTTTTGTTTTAAAAATATTCATCAACTTGCTTATTTTTCACACTTAAATTTATAAGATTTTTCTAAATATGAAATAGCATTATTATAATCCCTCTCATCGTTAAGTTCAAATCTAACTTCTAATTCATTCATTAATTTTACCTCTCAATTCTTCAAAGGCTGAAGTCTCTTTAAATTCACTCAGTCTATAGTAAGTTTCTGGTGATGTTTTATGGACACAAAGCCTAATATTGTAATTACCAAGCAAATTTTCTAATCGTATTCCATAAAAATATTCACCACATCTGCCCTTTTCCCTAATTCTACAACATTTACACATATCGTGCAAGTAGTTTGGAATCGGTATTTTAAATCCCACTTCACCAATATTAGGAACATTATAAAAAATAGTTCCAGATGAACTTCCTTTGATATATTTCCTACTTATTTCAATACCATTTAACGAATCAAAAAAATTTCTAATCGCACTAATAGATTTTTCATTGCTTTCAACTTCGTTTAAGATTCTTATGGCAATGTTGCGGCTACTAGCCCACTTCATCACTTCATAAGCTCTACCGAAATCTTCAGAGCTGGCTACAACAGTATTTATCTTTACAGGAACTCCTTTTCTACTTACATATTCTATTAGTTCTTTTAACTTCCGATGATTTTGCTCTACCCATCTATTAGAACGATTAACTTGAGTGTTGTACATTTCAACCGTATCTACCGCATGTAAACTAAAATTAATTCCATCTATTCCCGAAGATATTATCTTATCAAAAACCTCCTTTTTACCTCCAATTGAGGTCATCTTAACAACAAAATTATATTCTTTCAATTTTTTTAATAATTAAGTCAATATCTGGATGTAAACTAGGCTCACCACCTGTCAAATGTACCTCAGTAATATTTAAGGAATCTGTTGAGATCAATAAAATCATTAAAAAAATTTATCATTGAAAAAAATCAATATTTTTTTATTAATCTTTGTTCCCTACTACCTGTTCCTTCATTATGACACCACCAGCAGTTCCAATTACAGTTATCTGTCAGCTTTACCCTAATACTATTCAATGGAGTATATACGGAATCTTTTCTAGGTTTTATAAACTCTAATACACTCATTACAACCACCCCAGTTCTAGTGAATATCTTTTTCGATATTCAAACTTGTAACTCTAAATACTATAATTCCTTAACAGAACCCTAACTAAAAAAATTGTTTAATCAAAAATAATTCTTCAAATCCAGTTTTTTTCAAGACTTATTTCTATACTAAAACAACATCTTACCAGAACTTCAATAATTTCTTCATGATTAATCCTCCTTGATTATAAAAAAACTATTAGACCTACTGCCTAATGTTATTATATCACTAGCAGTTGGTCTAATAGTTTTTTTATCCCTAATTTGCAATTAGTTACTATCAAGCACTCTCTCAATATATTTTTTTCCCATCTATCTACTAAACTCATGCTTTCCAAGGTTTTCAGAAAGCCAATACACTTTCTCATCTCTAAAATATTACTCAATTCATTTGTCATCTTAAAATTGTAACAACTATCTATGAGGTGAAAAAAACTAATCTTTCATATAATTCTGTTTCATCAAAAAAATAACTGGACTAATTGTTCTCTATAATAAGATGCATCAACTATATTATTTCTTTCTACGCTGAGGCTAAAAAGCATTAAATAACATGCTGGTAATTAATCTTCTATGGGTCGGTAAATGTTTATAAAAATCAGTTCTCCTCACCATTTCCTTCGTTAATATCATAATACTTGATTGGCAAAAAATTTCCATTGTGGAGGAAAATAGTTCTAATTCATATTCACCCCAGATATCTATGCTGAATAAATAGTCTGATATAAAATCAATTTCTTCAGAAGTCACAATATTATCTTTCTCAATTTCTTGGAGCTTTAACTTAATCAAAATTATTGTTAGTTTCTTACTTAGTTTCTCCTCTTCCTTTTCTATACAATTAATTAGGAGTCTTCTCAAGGCTGGGCTGTTGTTCTTATAAAAATAATTATTTATCTTATCAATTACCTCGAAATTACTCATTTTATGAAAAACCACGCCCTAAATACATAAACTCTTCTAAAGATACGTCCAGTGTCTTTAAAACTGAAAGTAATTTACTAAGAGTAATATCTGTATATCCATTTTCAAATCGAGATAACTGAGAGGTAGAAATCTCATCATTAGCAATATTGTAAAGAGAGAGGCCCTTAGCTTCTCGAATTTTTTTTAAGATTTGTCCTAAATTTTTCATTGCTTCCTCTCCTTGTTGCAGATTAGGGATGATTTCATATATAAGTAAGCCAATTAGTTTTCAAATATTCTAGATTTTTAGTAAAACTAAAATAGTATTTCTGTTGTTATTATACAACGAAAGTAAATACGTTACTCATAAAAAAATATGTTTCATGTGACAGCAATCAGTGAAATATAACAGTTTTTATTTCATTTATTAGTCGTTAAAAGCTTGTCTTTTTCCTACTTTTGTTCCTAATATACCTTTATATGATAACTATCTGCAAGTTACCAATCTGAACGCTGAGAAATATATTCTTTGTAGTGTCTTACTTGAGATTCGTAACTGTTTTTCTAATTCTCACTATCGGAACTAACTTTGCAATAAGCAATAACCCTTTTTAGGCGTCTTCTATGTCTCTTAGACGAACTAAATAACCAGCTTTTATTATTTGTGATAATAACTTCTTGCATAATAGATGTCCTCTAAGAATTACGTATAAGATTAGTAAGAATCAACCTCCGACTATAATGATAATATCCATAATCAATAACAATATTGATGTAAATTTTTAAAAGTTTTTTTCATACTAAACCTCCCTTTATTTTTTTATTTATTGTATAATAAATAAAAAAATCCTTATAATTTTGTTGGGAATATGGGAAAAAAATGAAATCAAAACTTGGTATAACACTCAGAAAAAAATTCGAAAAGGGAAGAAAATAAGTTTAAGTTCAATTGCTGATAGTAATTTATCTAAATCTCAAATCTCTAGATTTGAACGTGGAGAATCAGAAATCTCGTGTATTAGACTAATCAATATTTTTAGATAAATTACATATAACTTTGGATGAATTTATTATTCTTCATGACAATAATTCTACTAAAACTGGATCGTTCACTAACTTAGTGCAATATGTTCGAAAACACTACTCCTCAAAAAAATTTTTGCTAGTATTATTGAATTACTATCAAACTCTTCAAGTTTTAACTTGGGTCCTTATGAAAAGACAATGGTAAAATCGATTCTCTATACCACAAATAAAAATTTTTCTCCCCTCGGACGAGGAATTAGTACAGCTTACAGATTATCTTTTTAAAGTTGAAAACTGGGGTTACTATGAAATTATTCTATTAGGTAACTGTGTAAGAACAATTAATTATAACTCCTACTTCCTATTAACTATAGAAATGTTAAAAAAATTATCTCTATTCAACATTAAATAAGACAAATAAACGGCTTGTTACACAATTAGCAATCAATTGCCTAATTGTTAGTATTGATAATGAAGAATTTCAAAATTGTAGTTTTCTAATTAAAGAAGTAAAAAAATTACTAAACAATGAATTGAACTATTATGAACAAACCGTCTTCTTATATACGTGTGGATATTTTGAGTTTAAGCGCAATCCTGCGAACGGAATCGAAAAGATGAAACAAGCACTTCAGGTATTTGAAATTCTAGGAGAACATAATATAAAAGCACAGTACCAAGAGTGTACTGACCCCAAAAAGTTAGACAATTAATTTATCCGAAGGATTTAGTTCTGTATTGCACAGGACTGAGTCCTTTTAGTTTTACCTTAATTCGTTTATTGTTGTAGTAATCAATATAGTCTACAATGGCTTGTTCCAATTGGTTGAGCGACTCAAATGACTTCTCATAACCATAAAACATCTCCGATTTCAGAATACCAAAGAAAGATTCCATCATGCCGTTGTCTGGGCTGTTACCTTTACGTGACATGGATGCTTGAATTCCCTTACCCTCTAGAAACTGATGATAAGAATCGTGTTGATATTGCCAGCCTTGGTCACTATGGAGAATCGTATTCTCGTAGCGCTTCTCTGTGAATGCTTGTTCCAACATTGTTTTTACTTGTTCTAAGTTGGGTGAAGTTGAAAGATTATAGGCGATAATTTCGCTATTAAAGCCATCTAAAACTGGTGATAAGTAAAGCTTTTGAGCGCTTGCTGGAATGGCAAATTCTGTCACGTCCGTATAACACTTTTCCATTGGTTTAGCTGCTTCAAATTGGCGTTGAATAAGGTTGTCTGCTTTCTTGCCAACATCTCCTTTATGAGAAGAATACTTGCGTTTCTTGCGGATTCTAGCTTGTAAATTGAGCACTTTCATCAAGCGTTGAACTCTTTTATGATTGACCACATAACCACGATTTCTTAATTCTAAATGGATTCGACGATAGCCGTAATTTCCTTTTTGTTCGGTAAAAATAGCTTGAATTTCAGCTTTAAGCTTTTGATCCTTATCTGGTTTGTCTAGCTGTTTCAAATGATAGTAGTAGGTCGAACGAGCGAGTTTAATGGTTTTTAGAAGAATATCTAACGAAAAATCAGTGATTAATTCTTGAACAATTTCTGTCTTTCTTCTTTCTCTTTTTCCTCCTTCAAGCGGAGTTCTCTCAACTTTTTTAGGACAGCATTCTCCGCTCTCAGATACTCGTTTTCTGCTTGAAGTCGTTCTAACTCTGTCATCTCTTCGGGTTTCTTCTTTGGTTTACGTCCCATTTTAGGTACTCTCCCTCTTGTTTTCTCAACAATAGTATACCCGTTTTTCTTGTATTGTGCCATCCAATTTGGAAGCATACCACGATTTGGGAGAGCATATTCGAGAGAAACTCTATCTTGAGACCAGTTTTCATGTAGGACTTTATCAATCATTTCTTGTTTTAATTCAGGAGAATAGTAACGATTTTTTTCTTTTTTGACGAACTCTATTCCATAACGATCAATCAATTTAATCATGTACCTAATATTAGAATTGTTTATCCCAAATTTATTTGAAAGCTTCTCTAAGCTATATCCTTGTTTTTCTAAGTTCATAGATCTGAACTTTATCATCATAAGTTAATTTCATAATAAAAACACCCCAAAAAGTTAGATTTTTTTCTGTCTAACTTTTTGGGGTGCAGTTCAAACACTATGACAAATATATTAATCAATAACATAAAGGTAGTTAATCTTTAACCTCCATAGGATTAGTTCTTGTTATTCAAATAGTATTTCTATACTAAATTTTTTTATCAAAATCCTTATCATTCAGTACTTTTTACAAACATTTCTAAATTTTTTTATTAAGCTCTCATACTCATAAAGATAATGATCTAGCTCCTCTTGAAACACTCTCATTTCTTCGGTTACTTGTTCTACTGTAATAGTGTAAAAACATAAAAACGAACAAGATTAATTTTTCTAATAAGGTACATTCTTAATCCGTTCGTTTTTGTATTTAATAGTTTTTACTATCTTAAATGCCGATTGTTGATTTATATATCATTTTAGGTACTGCTATCTTTTTTTCTTATATAAAATATGTCGAAAATGTTGGATCACCCTATTGATTTTTTTGAGATTTTTCTTAACCCTTAATTGGTTTTTCTGAAATCAGTACTCATAGCTATTTTATATGGTTTTTAGTAATATTAAAAATTCCCGGAACATGACCTCTGAATGATTTTTACTAATCATTTTTTTCAACCTCTTTTTGACTTTCAAATAAATTAATAGGAGTAAAATCAAATTCCACAATAACAGTATGATATGACTATCAGATACTGCTGATATTTTAAAACTTTCAGAAATAGTTTCATAATAAATGAATGGTAATACTCCAGGAAATACACGCTCAATATAGGGTATAACTAATATTGGAAATAGTAGCAAAGTAGCTATCGCTGTCATTGAACTCTTAAAAAAATAAAGTTAAATAATATGCAATGAAGAAACACAAAACGCTACTAAATAGATAAGAAAAAAAAACTGTATTACGCTAACTTCTTTAATACTTCCTTTAAAAAAATGAAGAAGATTGCGATAACTAAGAATGATAGAATGGCTTGTAATACACAATCTATCAATTCAACAATAATGATTTTTTTGTGTACTACTTTTTTTGTTTCCGATTAATAAATAGACTATTTTTAGATTCTGGATTCTCGACTTCTATAGATCCATTTATCAGTCCACCAATCATAAATAAATAAGATGTAATTGCCAAAAATTTGATTAATTGATAACACAATATAACTTTCATTGATTTCAAATGTTATCAAACTAAGAATACATGTAAATAGAATAAGCAATAAATGACTTAAAATTTGTATTTTCACTGCATTCAAACTATATTTTTTTATAAATAAGAGCATATACTATTTCATCCATATTTCTTGTCCTTCTGATTTTTTATACCAACCTTTAATATACATCAAAATTGTTACTATTGATGCTTGAGATAATAATAATAATAAACCATACATTTCCGAAGGATTGTTATTTTCTACTCTTCCAAATACAAATGACTTTTGCACCTATTAGGGGTAATAAATTTTTCAAGTGTCGGAGAAACGACTTTCAATATGCCTGATAAAGTTATAATAAGAATACTTACAATAACAATGACAGATGGAATAGGCTTTCTTGTTATTTTTTTACTAAAAAAACATTGAAAGCAATGTCAATGTTATGGCAAAGATAATGATTCTTAACGTCACTTCTAAAACAAGACCTAGGCTAAGATAATTTTGCAATGTTTCATCTAACATTACATAGAGCATTGCACTATTTATTAGGGATAGAGCAACTGTCAACGTACTGGCTACAATAATTCCAGAACAAATCTGACCTGTTAAAATCGTCTGCCATTTTGGTGTTAATAATTTAGTTAATGATTCCTGACCAAATTTGTACTCCGTAGATAGAATCAGTGCAAATAAGATTGGAAAAAATAGAATACTAGATTGATAAGGGGAAGACAATACAGCATCTCTTACTGTTTGAAACTCCGTTAATTGACTAGTCGTATCTTCAAGCATAAGAATCTCTGTATTACCATTTGCTATCGCATTAATGACTTGAATATTTTGAAATGTAAAGAATACAGTGATTCCAATCACAATTGCTACACCCCTCCAAAAAAGTGGCAATGATAATATTTTGTATAGTTCACTACGAGTATTTTTCATAAATCATTACCCCCATCTAACTTGTAACAGACTTAAAATATGCTTCCTCAAAAGAGCCATATTCTTCAAGAACATCTTTACTGCTACCATCAATGACTACCTTACCATTAGATAATCCTACAATTTTATCAACCGTAAGTTCTAACTCATTCATATAGTGGCTTGTGATTAAAACTATTTTATCGTCTCTTACAAATTCTCTTAGAAACTCTCTAACCCATCTAATTCCATCTGGATCAAGTCCATTAATTGGTTCATCCAAAATAAGTATTTTAGGATTCGCTAAAATAGCCGTAGCCAGCCCCAGTCTTTGCTTCATTCCAAGAGAGTAGTCTTTTATCCTTTTATTACCAACATCCTGAAGGCCAACTATTTTTAAACATTCTAAACATCTCTGCTTTTCTATACCACTAGTTAAAGCAATCCACCTCAAGTGATTATAGGCCGTCCTTGTTGGATTGGGTTGAAAACTATCTAGAAATGCACCTACATATCTGAAGGGGTATTTTCCTAATTCTTCATAATTTTTTCCATCAAAAGTCGCTCTGCCTTCATCTGACGAAATCAAGCCAAGCAATATTTTTATTAAAGTTGATTTACCAGACCCATTTGGCCCAATTAATGCCGTTATTTCGCCCTTTTTTGCTGTAAACGAAACTTCTGAAAGAACACTCTTACTGCTAAAACCTTTGCTAATTTTCTCAATTTGTATCATTTATCTTTTCCACCTTTTACAAATATAATTTTTTGAAATTTAGATAAATCCATTTCTTTACCAATGGGTTTCCCATCAATTTCTAGCCATACATGAACTATAAATTGTACTACTTGGAAAGCTGAAACCCGAACTGAAGTTCGTCTATCTATTATTCCTCGTAGCATAACTGCAACTGCCCTTTGTAAGCACCCATTACCTGCACCATTTGTCGAAGTTCGATAGCTACCGTTTTTGTAATAGTTGATTTTTGGTACATAGCATTCTCCTTCCTATTATTCATATTACCCTACAGCAATTTCAATCGAGTAACAACTATGTTTACCTGTTAAATTCTGAGCAAATTGATTTAACTTACCACATATATTGCTGATTTGGAGTTTTGAACTACTCTCAGAAAAATATGCTATAGAATAATTCCCAATCCATAATAGTGACTATTAGGGCAGATGATAAGTTGTCATCTACATTTCATATTCTACAAAACGAATATCGGAAAAATATCAGAATTTCTGATTTCTATGTAATTTTTTTGATTCCAGATTATCGTATTGTCGTATACTAGTGATAGAGTAACAGACTATATACTCATTTCCATAAGAAGTCTGCATTATTTAGATTATTATTATTCTATATCATTACTTGAGGGTAAACATGGTATAATTAGAATATATTTTTAAAAAGGAGATAATTATGAAATATAAAGTCCTAGTCATAGATGATGATATTGCCATTTTAAGACTTATTCAAAATGTTCTGGAGAATAAAAACTTTGTCGTCGATACGCGGACTGCTATTCCAGAAATTGATATCTGTCATTTTATCGGCTATGATTTAATTATTTTTAGATATTATGATGCCCCACGATGGAATTGAAATCTGTAAGTATATCCGAGAATTTATTTCTGTTCCAATCATATTTTTAACAGCCAAAAATTTAGAAGAGGATATTGTATATGGTATACAGTCCGGTGCAGATGACTATATTACAAAACCATTTAGCATACCTGAACTAGTAGCTAGAGTACAGATGCATATCCGTCGAGAAGTGCGCAATAATCATTCTAGTGAGATTCTACAATTTGGACCTCTGGCAATTGATAAAACTAAAGAAGAACTTAGAATTTCAGATATACATATTCCAACTACAAAAAGAGAATTCCAATTAATTTTGTTGCTTTCCAGCAATCCAAATAGAATATTTTCAAATGACGAACTCTTTGATTATCTTTACCCTCATGATTCTGAAACACTGGGAAGGTCTATTACAGAGTATGTATACCAAATCAGGCAAAAATTAAAACCTTATGAAATTAATCCAATTAAAACAATCTGGGGAGGTGGTTATCAGTGGATAACGCTCTGACTTTTAACCAACTGATTAAACAAACATATTTTAAGATTTTAAGACAATTTCTTATTAGTCTTTTTCTATTTTATTTGCTACCATTGTTATTTACTGCTTTTTACTAATATTACTGAAAAATGCAGGTGCATTTACTATCTATTTCAGCACGATTTCTTGGATTTATATTAGTCTAATTTTATTTTTCTATTATTGCTAAAAATATTAGCAACCTTCTAGAAAAGATAAAGCAAGAAACAAATATTGTTTATAATCAAAGTCTATTGGTTGATATAAATGAACAAGCCCCAGCTAAATTAACTTTGATTGAACTGATTGAAACAAGACAAAAAATTCAGGAAATGCAGTCAACGATTAAAAAAATGCTTCAATCTGAAAAACAGCAAAAAAAGGAATTGATGTTTCAAGTCTCAGCTGCAGCACATGATTTGAAGACACCTTTAACAATTATTCAAGGAAATGCTCAATTTTTACAATCTATGGATATTACTGGAAATATTGGTCAATGTTTAGGAGATATCGAAATTGCTAGCCAACAACTTAATAGATACTTTAATCAGCTAATTAATTACTCTAAAACATTCTATAATGATAGTTCTAATTGGGAGAGTTTCTCTTCGGATTACTTACTTGAATTATTTGAACAAGAAATTAAGTTAATTACTGATAAAAAGGCAAAAAAATCCAATTTTCAAATAATCTACCAATCACTATTAATTTAACACTTAATTTAAACCTATTCCTACGAGCAATCCTAAATATTATTAATAATGCAATTGACCATTCCAAAAGTAATTCTCCATTAATAAGAGTAGACTATAAGTTAATAGATAATAAATTTTTATATTTCCATATGGAATAGCGATTCTTCATTTTCTGAGAATATACTCGAGAAATATGGGTTACTATACTATCAAGACAAACAGGCAACAAATTCAGAGCAAGGAAGTCATTTCGGAATTGGATTAGCATTTGTTAATCGAGTAGCGAAAATTCATGGCGGAGAAGTAAATTTGAGTAATTTTGAGAACGGTGCTCTTGTCACTATTTGTATACCAGTCTAGTCTTTAGTTATCAAATATTTTTATACCACTATGTCAATTATAGAGATTAGTCCATCAAAATATTCTCTTGAAATTTTTGGATTAGGATTATTAGTAGTAATATTTAACATTTTTACAAATTCTTCCAATATTATAATCAGTCTTTCATACTCATAAAGATAATGACCTAGCTCCTCTTGTAATACTCTTATTTCTTCAGTCACTTGCTCTAGTGTAATTGATTCTGTTAAATTTAGTTTTGAAAAGTCATACCTTGCTAGTTTTCGACTATTTGGATCTTCACTCTTCAAATTGATAAGCACTTCCGCCATCTTGTTTAAGGTGGCGATTTTTTCATTTGTTTGAGTCAGTTTGATGTCTAGCTCTGCTATTTCTGAAACCAGTTCGTCTTTGATGTCCTGGTATTTTTTGTCTGTCTCTGTCAACTCAATCAAGAGATTAATCTCAGAAATCTTTTCTTGAAGTCGATCAACAGTCGGTCTTCTGTATGGTATTACTCGACTATCGTTGGTTAACTGTCTAATCAAGGTTCGCCCTTTAATATACTGATTCTTATCCGAATGTTCTTTGTTATAGACAAAATATGAGGTTGTCTCTCGGATATAGACTTTATATTTTTTCTGATTGTCTTCTTCAATAATATCTAGCTGATAATTAGGAATGAAAATAAGACCGCTCTGTTTGACACCGAAAGCCACCTTGATATAGACACCCTCATCAACTAGCTTCTCAATTTGATGTTCTGCAAGTTCCACTTCAAATTCGTGAACGGCATCTCGTTTTTCCTTAAATGTCTCAAAGGCTTCCTCAATCTCTTCAGTGGATACCTTATCCTTATCTCGTTCTACTTGAAAAACATGGTACTGCTCCTTTTAAATTTTCTAATCCTTCTAAATCACCGACTTCCTTATTTTTAAAATAATCATGAAAAAAATTGACATCATATAATTTCTTATCATTTATTTTTTTATGACCTAAACTTATATTTTGATTATCTTCTTCCAGGATAAAAGTTACATTTTTGTGCTTTAAGTCAATGGTGAGATTCAATTCTTTTGCTTTTGTTACTAACTCTTCTAAAGAATTGACACGGTTCAACAAAAATTCTAAACGACTTTCAATCTCTTGCTTAGCAAAATGAATTCTAAAAAATTCTTCATCATATAAATCTCGTTTACTAAGTTGGCGACCTCGAATTGGTTTTATCATCGTTCTATCTGTCATCAAAAAACGGCTATGCTTCTGACTAAAATCAATCTGAACATGCAACTGCTTTGCTTTCTCTAAAAAATCATCAAACGATTTAGATTGCTGCAGCAAAAAATAAAGACGTTGCTTTAATTCAAATTTATGACTAGACTGCCTATATTTTTGATAGTCACGGTAAGAAAAACTCTTCTCAATAATTTTCGCCCCAGCCACTTTAGAAATACGGTCTGAAATCATACGGAGGTTTCGTTCCAAGGCATAGTTCCATATCAACTTTTTATCTGAATTGCGGTCAATAGAGTTGATTAGGATGTGATTATGAACATGATCTTTGTCTGTGTGAGTTGCTACGATAAACTTAAAACGACCTCCTGTCAATTCCATCATGGTCTCATAACCAATGCGGTTAATTTCTTCAGGTGTCAGATTATCTTCAGGAGAAAATGATTGAATGAGGTGATGAGCATGAATAGTTTGTTGGTGTTTTTCTTGTCGGTCGTTTCTGGATTCGTACAACTCGTCATTATTGCTGAAGTTGACATTGTACATCTCTACCATTTCTGCATGATTAGGGAAGTCCAAGTAATTGCTCATGCCAAAATCAGATACTAATTTTAGATTATCTGTTTTATCTGGATTGAGGATATATTTAATCAAACGCCTACGGTATTTTTTACCATGCGTCGCAAAGTGTTTAGTGACTACCATAAAACTCCTTCAGTCTTTTTACCTCTACTTTAAATTCTTTGTCCACTTCCTTAATTAACTCTCCGACTCCTTTACTCAATTCTTGTAATTGGTCCTGAGAAATCAGGTGGCTTTGATTAATCGCACGCGCAATTTGATTAATGTTATTTCCAATCCGTCTCAATTCAAAAACTAACTGGTCATAAGTATCAGTGTTAATCGTGACAAATGACATATTCGGATTAAGCAAAACTTTTCTGGCATAGACTGAGAAATTTTGACAATTGCTCTTAGCAATCCGTTCATTCAATTGGTGTAATTCTGGATCAGTTAGAAATACTTTTTTGAGATTAGTACGATAGCGATAAACCATTACATCCTCCTAACCCATATATTTTTCACGGAACTCACGACTGAGTGGCTGCACTTGATTCACTTCTGCAATCAATTCTTGAACGCAAGTCAATAAGATTGAGACGTGCTCTTTAGTCACTTGATGATTTTCTCTTGCGACAACCAGAACTTCATACACATCTCGACTAATCTGTTCAAACTTTTGAGACTGCCAAAGGGAGAACCAACTTTCAAAAATTCTATCCTGATAATTCTTTTTCAATAAATTCTGACGAAGAAATTCTGAGAAACTATCCACTTTTTGTTCCCTCATCATTTCTTTTATCTGTTTTTCTTCTTGTCTCGTAATTCTAAATTGCTTTCGGATTGACTTAATTTCTTGTCCCATTCTGATATCCCTTCAACATTCTACTTGTCTGACAGTGTAAGTCTACCTCACATTGTCAGTACGCTTCCTAAAGACCTCACTTGCTTCTTGTTCGGTCTTTGCGAGCTCAGATATTGTGTCCACAATATCCCAAAAATCATATCGCCAACCAACCAAAACCTCCTAGTTTTGACAGCCAACGATAAGATAACTTGGTGGCCTTCGCCCCCCAAACCCCCAGTGAAAAATCTTAGCTGGATTTTTAAAGTTGAGAAAAGTATAGCAGAAGAAATTTGGGGAAGTTATCACAAAAATTGAAAATGGGAGTAAGAAAAAGAGAGCTGAACGCTCTCTCGATTTTAAAATATATCCTGTACTTCACTCATTTGTCGTCTTTCTTGAAGCATTCTGTTAATTAAATCATACGCTTCAACCTCCAAGTCTTGAAGAGATTCTAAAACTAAAACTTTTAAGAATTCTAATGTGACAACTCCCTTTAAAATTAAATCTTCTTTATCATCCATAATAAGAGATTGAAAATACCCCTTAATAAAATCATTTGTTACATTCCCTAATTCTGAAAGCGTATCAATGAGGCTATTCAAAACACTTACACGTGCTACTTCACTATAAGTTTCATTCAATTTATAAACTTCCTCGTAAAAGAATCTCAATCTTTGATATTTCAATGGATCAAGTCCGACAACTGACTCGTTCTTTAATTGGATATGCGTAATAAAATCGTCACCTTTGATATATGTATAACATTTCAAGTATGGTAACAAATTTACAGAATTAAAATACGGATTTAAAACTCCCTGATTTTCTGAATAGCCTACAATCGAATTTTTTGAATGATTACACCTATAACACGTTGAAACTAAGTTAATTGGTAAGATAGCAAATTGTGGAAAGATTGATTCTGGTAAAATATGATCTAAAGTATGTGTTGCATAACCCCATTCAGCATCACAAATTGGACAACATCTAGGTGTAAGTTTGTACAAGTCTCTCCTAAATGAACTTTCTGAAGAGTAAAACGTCTTGTATAGTTCTTTCATTTTTGATTTTTCAATTCCCAAAACTTCATCTGATTGCTCTAATTTAGAAATCAAAGATTGTAAATTTTCACCAGCCTCAAGATAGTCGCTTTCAATTTTATTGAAGTATGGTAAAAGACAATTGGATTCATGAAGCTTCCTAATAATACCAGATTTATTATTACCTTGATTTTTGTTCCATGTATCCAACTATTTCATCAATTACATTTGCTATACAAAAGCTTGGTGAACTAATTTTTCTTCATCACTAACCTCTTCAAATTTCTTTACTAGTAATGCTTCGCTTCCAAAGATAAAAATCAATTTTATCTAGTTCAGTTTTATCTTCCTTAATTAAATCCACTATAAATTTGTAAAATCCAGTGTTCCTAAGATCTGTACCAAAAAAATCGCATTATTAATATAACTAATGCTTTCTCCAAAAGTTTTTAATTGAAATTGACTCAATTCGATTTTTGATTGTTATCAAAATTCCGTACTATCTTCCTAATATTGATGTGAGCCAGTTCTTGAAGCACAATAGCAGAATGGGTCGCTAATAAACAAACTCCATTGGCATCGCTTATAATTTCATCTATCGCCCGTATATAAGCTTTTAATAATGGTGGATGTAGAAATAGTTCGGGTTCATCAATAATCACAAAAGTTTTTTTCTGAAACATAAATAATTAGATTTAATAAATTTAGAAGGATAATCTTTTTGTCCTGAGCTTAATTTCTTCACATCTTCTAAACTGAAATTTTTCCATATCAATAGCGTGTTCAATTTGTCAAAAAAACCATGGATCGAAATGAAAATTTTTTTATAATATTTCCTAACTTTGTACGGTATCTTTTGCCTACTTCAGTGAACAATTTATGAATATCTTTTTGCAATAATTTCGCTTAGATCTTTCAGTATTCGAAAAAAATTTATTCCTATAAATTTATAAATATCTGAGTCTTCTTTTTTTAAAAACCCGAATCAAAATGGACTATACGAAAAAAACAAACTAATGAATTAAATTGATTAAGATTCGACCTATCAGAATATAATTTTTTTCTTCAGCATTATCTAGTAAACTTCCATTTTTTTGATAATGATAAAAAAACTTATAATTTGTTTCAAAAATTAGTTTTGCCACTACCATTATTTCCGATAATAGAATACATTGAAGTGGGGATTTTTAGAATTAGGATCGACATTGAATTTAAAAATTTCCTCTTCATTAAGATTAATCAGATTAACTTCATATTTATCCTGATAACTTCCACCTAGAGTAACTCGATGGAACTGATCGATAACTTCATTATAATTATTATTTCTAAAAAAAGAATCTCTGATTACGTCCTTTTTTTATGTGCCCAACTGAATATCGTCTGAAAATTAGGGTTATTATATAATTCTTCTAATTTTTTTCATCATCAAATGCAAAGGTCTCCTAATATTTTTTTAAATACTCTATTCTATCTTTTTCATCAAAAAAATATTATTGAGAAATCTATAATATTCTAAATTTCCTAAAAGATATTATATTTTTGAGAGTGTAAATTCTTTTTAATTTTGTCAAAAGATATCACATCACTTGAAGAGTATGGATAAACTGTGATGTTAATATTCCCTAAGTCGTTCTTTTCCCCCTCAAAACAAGCCACTACTTGATATGTTGTTTTAAATCCGTAATCGTCCCAATTATCTTTTGCAAAATAAAATCCATCACTCATATCTTGATCAGTATCTATTGGCCAATCTGTAGTATAGAAATTTACTTCTGCGAACCTTCTTCTCTTCATCAGTAATCCTCCATGCTAAATAAACTACTAAATAATTTACATTAGTCTTCAACAAATAGTTCATTCTCAAAAGCCTGACGGAAAGTCTCTTGCTTCTGAGTAATTATTCTTATTTTCCTTCTAGCCATGATTTACCTCCTTTCTAAAAGCCTACCTTACCATTATACAAATTTTAATGTGATTTTTTTCACATTAAGAACCTAATACAAAACCACCCTTTCGAGTGGCCTATGATAGGATACACTTTTTAACGATTATAGAAAAGGGGGTGCAATTTTTCCGATTTATACTAAGATACTTTAAAATCAAAAGCAAAATCCGTTATATTCATCGTTGAGAGTGTTTATAATAGATTCAAGTTTTACTAAAAAATACTGCTCCTCAGAAGTGAGGTAACTACCTGAAGATATCTTTTCAATCAGTTTATTTTTTTCTCCATTTAACAATTCAAAAGTAATGTCAGCACATGCATCAAAACCCTCATATTTAGGGCGATCTATACTTGTTTTTATTGCGTTAGAAATAATAGAATCTGTCATAACAACTCCAATCTTGGGGACACTACAGAAAGGCATTCCTTTTATAATGCCCTTCTGTAGTGTCTCGCTAGCCCTGCATAAACGCTACCGAAGCTCCCCACCGCTGCAACGAGACACATAAATTTAAAACCTGACGAAATTATTATAGCCATAAACTTGCCCTCCATATCATTCAATACATTGAATAGCCAATCACTCACTAAGTCTATGAGGATTTCTATTGCTACTTCTACACACAATAGAATAAAGGTAGTGGAGTCTGAAACATCGGTTAGCAGCAAATGATGGGGAGGGGAGTCGAACCCCTATTCCCCGATACCAGAAGGTTTTAAATTACTAAGAATATTCTAGCATGAAATTTTTGAAAAAACAATCAAAACTATCCAACTTACTATTCGTAATTTCAAAAACAAAATCATAAAAAAATGTATCAATTTCAGTACTCACACTTCTGTGTAAGTTGCTACGATGAAACGAAAACGTCCTCCTGTCAACTCCATCATAGTCTCATATCCAATGTGATTGATTTCTTCTGGTGTTAGATTATCATCAGGAGAAAATGATTGGATCAGATGGTGGGCAGGAATATTTTATTGGTGTTTTTCTTGTCGGTCATTTCTGTATTCGTACAACTTGTCGTTATTGGTAAAGTTGACATTGTACATTTCTACCATCTCTTCATAGCTAGGAAAATCTAAGTAATTGCTCATACCAAAATCAGATACTAATTTCAAATTGTCCGCTTTATCAGGATTGAGGATATACTTAATTAAACGCCTACGATATTTTTTTCCGTGTGTCGCAAAATGCTTAGTGACTACCATGAAACTCCTTCAATCTTTTCACTTCCACTTGAAATTCTTTCTCCACTTCCTTGACCAACTCTCCGACTCCTTTACTCAGTTTTTATAACTGTTCCTGGCAAATAGTGTCTATGAATTCTGTTGAAATGGTACTTGTTCCGTTTTTATAACAGCTAAGGGCTATTGCCTAAAATTTATACAATTCGAGCAAATCTGTTTTTGTCAGGCCATGTGTCTTTCGTATAATTTTATATTGTTACCAATTATAGTATGCTCCTTTTACTTGATAACACTATTATAACATTTAAAAAAATAAAAAAACATGTTCTAAATTAATAGAAAAGTATAATTCTAAAATTAGAATTTTTTTCGTGATAATCCTATAAAATGCTACTTTTCTAATAAACTTGTACTTATTTCCTTCAAACTACACAATTCTCTAGTTGTTGTAAGTTTGTAATTGACTCAAAAGTATTCGATATAATTTCAAAACAGTATTTTTAATTTATAGTTGGCCAATATCATCTAATTTTAACTAAAAAAATCATTATACAAATCAAACAACTAAAAATGAATTTATGGTATACTAGTGATAATAAATAGTTATCGGTAGGAGAGATATATTTTTGGAAGATAGGGTATTTTTTTGTTTTTTTCAGGTAAAGATAGATTAGTTTATGCTCAGTCTCTAAATTTTCATTTTAAAAAAATTTAGGAATTGAAGTGTGGTACGATTATGAAAAAAACTGTATCTAGGAGATGACGGTGACTATGTCAATATTGAAGAGGGAGTAGAACAATCTAAGATATTTTTACTTTTTTTATTTCAACACAATTATTTCAAAGTACAGGAGCAATGTTAGAATTAGATGCAATTAAAACCAAAAATTGATAAATATCAAGAAATAGTAATCATTCCCATTCTTTGCGAGATAACCAGTAGCCAAATTCCTAAGAAATACAATTGGATTTCTAAGTATATATATGGAGAAATGAAACTTGATATTTCTAGCGGAACCTATGATTTATCAATTGATATACTAAAAACGTTTACTATACGAACAATTAAAGTCAGTAGAAATAAAAATCTACTGACTTTAGAAAATATAATCAACAGATAAATTTATCAATGCTATTATTGATAAATATAATTATATTGATAAAAAAATTGTTTTAGCATTAGAATCACAATGCTGTATACATTGATTTTTATATTGTTTAGAAAAATACAATATTAATGATAATATTTCATATTATAGTAGTAGCTTCATTTTTAATAAAGTTAAATTTAATATTCAGCCAACTTTAAAAGAAATAGCTTGTATGGAATCAATTATACTGGTATTAATCAATAAAAATTGAAGGATATTTCTTCAATAATATGTAATACTAATTCCGCTAGTTTGTCTGGACTATTTTCCGAACATAATTTCTCAATATAATTTTCTAAATAAGGGTATTCAGTTATACTTGATTTTATTTTCTCCCCTAACTCTGCTGCAGCAAATCCAGTGCTAGCAATTGGAATGATATAATTTCCTTGTTCTTTCGAAATTTTAATTTCTTCCCAAACACCCCTAGAAGTGACAATGTCACCTTTACTATTGATTGCCTGACCATACATAACAATGGTAAACTTTGTATCCGATATCAGATTTCGTCTATAAGACGTATCCTCATCTAAACTCATATCGTGAGCGAATGGTCGCATAATTAAACGTTTTTCAATATTAGCCTCATTAATTGAGTAAAGTTTTTGTATGCTGGAACCGGAAATGTAATAGCCAATGTTCTTTCCAAATCCAGTAACTATATTGTATCCTCCGTCAATTAGTTTTTCAACTAAAGATTTCGAAAGGTTATAGGCTCTAGTCTCCTCTAGTGCATCATCTAAAACTACCTGAGATATAAATATTTTTTACTAATTGTTTTTTTCTTTTTATTTCCCTCAAAAATTTCTTTAATGTCTTCGGGAGTTTGGACCAACAAAAACTTTTATGTTGTACCTTTTTTTCCTAAATCATCTATAAAAAGTTGAAAAATTTTTATCCCCAGGCTTATCTATCATAATTGTATAGAATGCTTTATTATTCTTACCTATGTAACTGTGTAGCTTTTGAATAGATTTTAGAACGATATCATCAGTAAAACTATAACCAATAAATAAAAAAAGTATTAGTGACTAACTCTCTTTGAAAAAAACTTAAAAATAACTCATGATTAAGGTAATAGTTTTTCAATATCAGATTTTGAAATAACAATTTTTGAAATACTACCTATATCTCCGTTAAGCTTGAATATATTTACTCTATTTTTTTCAAACTAACAGAACCTAAGTCTTGTTCATCATGAATACTATTAATATTTATTTTTTTGATACTCAAAATTCTTCTCTATTACTTTATCAAAATTAGTTGTCCAAATTGATTTTGAAACCAATTTGGACAATTATTTTCATTAGTTCGCTTTCATAATCAAATTTGTTAATTTTTATGATTTATTAGTGAATATAATTCTCGCTCACTATACTCATTAATAAAATATTGAGCAAGTTGAAAATAGTCTGTGATACTACTAATATCGAGTCCTAATTTTTCGGCACATGGGGTTAGAAGTTCTTTCCAAGTTGGAAAATGAGCATCTAAACTACTTCCTGCACCTAAAAATAATGATAATTCTCCATCATTAAAAGAGTCACTTATTTTTGTAATAAAACTTTTTCTATCCAAAATATATCTCTCCTACCGATAACTATTTATTATCGCTATACAAAGCACCCAAAATAGGTTTATAATAGCATGATTATTGATAAAGGAGATTTTTATGGATTATAAACTTATTTCTACTTACTTAGATTATTGCAAAACTCATAAGCGTTTGAGTTCACACACAATTCGCGCTTATAAGAATGATCTTATGCAATTTTATAACTCAGACTATGATAATGTCGAATCCTATATAGAACAGTTGACACGATCCCAACATAAAAAAACGAATACATTAAGAAGAAAAAAATTGCTTGTATGAAGGTGTTTTATAACTATCTAAAATACCAGAACATAATTGAAGAGAATCCCTTCAATCAATTACGCTTTCAATTTAGAACTGAAAAAGTATTGCCTAAAACGATTCCGTATGACATTCTGAAAAGCATTTTTATATATTTAGAACGGAAAGTAATTGTATCTAAAACTGACTATCAAAAACAACACGCTGAAAGAAATCTACTAATTATTTCACTTTTACTTTCAACAGGCATCAGAATTTCTGAACTTTGCCACATTCATCTCAAAGACATTAATCTGTCCAATAAGACACTCCATATTATAGGAAAGGGTAAGAAAGAACGTATCCTATTTTTAGGAGATCAAAAAACATTCAATTTATTAGAAACATATATAAATAAAACAAGAAATGAATCCAATGATTTCTTGTTCCCAGGGAAACATTCACTTAAACCATTGTCAGAGCAAAGTGTACGTTTAGTAATAAAGAGAATCGTTGAACAAAATAACTTTTCTAGAACTATTACACCGCATATGTTTAGACATAGCTTTGCGACAATGCTTCTAGATAGTGATGTAGATATTCGATATATTCAACAAATTCTTGGACACAGTTCTATATCAATCACACAAATCTATACTCACGTATCTCATTCAAAACAAAAAGAAATACTTAGTTCTTTTAATCCTGTATCAGCGTTTCATTCTGAAATCGAATAAGAGAACTTTCCAAAGCCTACAGTTTAGTTCATCTAAAATTAATTTTTGTAGTTCGACTTTAGTTAATAGATTTTATGCTCAACAAAATCAAAAAACATATAAAACTTCACTTTGAATCAGCATTTATAATATATTCTGTATTAAGAACTCCATAATTGTTTTCTAAAAATACTGTCTTCAAATATTCTTAAATATAATAAAAAGAGATTGATAAATGAACTTAATTACTGTAAAAGCGAATAAAATCCTCCCACAATAAAATAAATTGAGAAATTTATTTCCTACTTAGGTAAATTTCTCAATTTATTTACTTATTTTTATTTTGAAAATTTGGTAAAAAGATTATCTACATTGTTTCTCATAAATATCTAATGTGATCTATTCCCAGTAGGTTACTATACTCTTATGATCTTATACTTTATTTTTTTAGTATTTAAATGACTACTTATTATAAAAAAATTCCAGTAATAAATAAGGCGATTCCTAAACGAACAAAGTTAATCGATTGTTCTTCTCCTGTTTGGGGTAAATTTTTTTACTTCCGATTCTATTTTTTTAAAAATTAGTTGATGCTATAAAATCTGATTTATATTCATTAAATTTACTGTAAAAGTAGTTCAGGATTCTCCTGATTTTTTTAACACCAACTACACTATCTTTAGAATTATCCTCTATATTTTTCAATAGTCTTTCCAAAAAGTATCTTGTGATTTTAAGTACAATCTTTTTCTGTAAATTTTTCGTCAGATAGTGGAATATCTTTAGGGATTTGATTTGCAATTGTTTTTAATTTTTGACTGTATCCTCTTTAATATCCATAGTTTGCATTGAATTTTTCTGGATTTATAATATTTTTTTATTATCATTTTCAAATTCTCTTTTTCGGCTTCTCATCAGTTTTTTCCAAAATAGAGATAATCGTAAAGTTGTTGTGCAGTTATTCCTCCACCAACCCAACCAGAAATAGTTTTACCATTTTTTTAAAATAAATAATTGTTGGCGTTCCAGGAATACCGATTGTTTTTAAAAATGAACTCTTTAGCAGAATCATCAAAATCCTCACCATCTATATCGTAATATTCTAACTTTTTATCAATCAGCATATTAAACTCTTTCAATACTCCAGAAAATTCACGACAATGATAACATGTCCCTCTTCCAAAATATAAAGTATGTTCCGAATCTTCTGAAGTAAATATCTGACGAACTTCAGCAATACTAATTCTATTAAAATCAGACACATTTGAAGCGTATTCTTCAGATGTAACTGATTTCATATCTTCAGTTTCTTTCTTAGTAATTTCCTTCGTCGATTGCTGAACATTTTCTCTATCGCTAGACTTTTGTTCAGTTAAAGATTCTCCAGTGGTTTCTGTAACAGCTGGTTCTAAATTTAAAGCTGATGGCACTGTATCAGAAAATTTTGTTTCAGCACTCTCAGCCAAAACAAGATTCGGACTAATGGTGACTAATACTGCAGTACTAACTAATAATGATTGTAATAAATATTTCTTCATAATGTGGCTCCTTTTTTATTGATAATTTTATTTTACACATTTTTAAATTAAATTTTCAAGCAAATCCTAAAAGGTAGCTATATTATACTGAAATGGTATTTTACTATATAATATTCATTTATCAAAAAAATTATAATTATCTTAATCTGGAATATATTTAATTGTAAAAAAATACCGATTATGATATTTTTTTCGCTCTGCAGAATAGAAATATCATTTGCTTTCAAAATAATGATTAACACAATCATATTTATTTGTTACAAATATTTCTTAACTACCTCCTCTTTCAGGCTACATAAGCTTTCTATTCGTGTGTCCTATATTTTATGAACAATAGCCACCATTTATATTTTCATACTACCATCCTACCAAACAAATAATAAAAACAGACAATTCTACTTTCAATTGTGTACCCTTTCGCTCCACTTCCATTATAGAATCATCCTGACTACTATAGGATTGACTGACTTCTCATGCTTCGTTGTTACTATGCTTTCAGCTATCATCAGAATCTCACCTCAATATATAAGTTGTACATCTTTCCTCATTACTCTCGTGATTTACATATACCTATTTGAACTTTAGAGTTCTGAAATCCCTCATCTACTATACATGACTTACTATCCCTTCCTCTTCCTACTACCTCATGATTATCCTGCTTACGAGTAACTATTTAGCCCATCAGTAGCGGGTGCTCACGGAGAACTTATACCTCAGATGAGATACTTGACCTGCTCGTCGTACCCAAATAATTAGGCTAGTCAAAAACTCATTTTTAGGAAAAATAATGTGAATCTCACTACAATAAAACGCATAATATCAAGGTTGTTCAATGCCTGATAATATGCGTTTTTCTGATTTTAAAGACTTTTGCCAGCCTCTTTGATTATTATATTGTACAAATGAGTTTAATTAAGATTATGAAATTTAACAAATTTGAAATGATTTTTAATATCTTTTTATACTCTCTAAAAACACCTCTGTAATACATAATAATACCTAATACAGCAATAAATTTATGAATAATAGTATTTGATCCGAATAAAATGCTTAGGACCATAGTCGTCATTATAAAACTAATTGCAAATATAAAACAACGCTTCATTTATGCCTCAACTAACTGTATCGTAGCAAAAAGCTCCAGTTCCACCAAGAAATCCTACAATAGCTCCACCAGGTCCAAAACCAGCACCACCCAAAATAGTAGAACCCAGTGTACCAACAATACATCGTGCAGCATCTAAACCACCATTAATGATAGTTAGTTCGCTCGTATCAACTGTATCAAATTTTTCTAAAATATCAAATGTCATAATTATAATTCCTTAAAATTTTGTTTTAGCTAAAAATTATTACATGCAAAAACTTGCAACTCCTACTAACACTCCTCCAAGTACTCCCCAAGGTCCTGCTACAGCACCAAGACCTCCTACACCAACTATACCTTCAAAGCATGAAACTCCACCTTCAATATTGGATAGCATTACTTCATCCATTACTTCAAATTGTTTCACCATTGTATTCATCATGAATACCTCCTTACATTTATATGAATTGTTTCATCTTGTTAAAAGCTCGATGAGTTTATTATACTCATTTTTCCTTATATCGTTATCCCCAAAGAAATTAATCCTTGAGCTAGATTTTTACTCAATTGTCCATATGCCGCAATTTCTTTATAAAATGTTGCAGTCTTTGGACTCAATGATTTATGACTATGAATACTACTAACAGCTTGTTGGCGAAGAGCTTCTGCCAACTCCATGACAACTCTCTGCTCATTTTTTGTATTCTCTAATCGAGTTTTATAATGTAATAAAATATCTCGTTCGTTTTGACGAATCTCTGGATCTAAAATCAAATTATAAACCTTGTTGAGAATTTCTTCTGTTTTTTTATTCATGAATCATCCTCTATAGCCTCGAAGAAAATAACTGCCTCCTAATGATGATATCCAACCATTAACTATTACATCTTTCGTTGCCTCAAAATTACTCTTAGTTACAATATATCCCCATTCTCCATTTGGATATCGGCAAGAATAACCATTTGCTCCTTCCATAACGAATTTACAAACGCCTTTTCCTCCACCTTTAATAGTAGCAAGGGAATTAGAGTTAATTGTATTAAAATGTTCTGTTGCTTTTGTATCCAGGGTAAACACCTCCTTTTTGTGTACTGACCCTCAAAGTTAGATTTTTCTGTCTACCCTTGAGAAGCTAGTTCAAGGATAAATATTTTTTGTTTTGTCGAGTTGCAACTTTGACAGCTTCAGTATAGCATAACACAAAAAATTATTACCACAAGATCTTCAAATGTGCGATTTTCATCATGAAATGTTTTTTCTCATAATTTTCAAACCATTCAAGATTAAAAATAAGAATCTGAGAAAAGTTCAAAATATCAGATGTTGAAAAAAATCTATGCCATTCGTTTTATTGTTGGAAGATTTACTTAATCCCCTAAATATGGCTTACTATAACATTCCTGTTCTTTAAGCCACGATTTTACTATTTCTTCCTCCTTGCTACCTCACTATAGTCAGAATTGGGAATCTTTATTGGGGTCACCGGTAGTGGGGACTCACGTATGACTTACACCTCAAATGAGAGTCACGACCTGTTCGTCGTACTCAAATCATAAAACTGGATAAAAACTCAGTTTCAAAAGAAAATAAAGTGTAGGTCCCCAAAATCATGAACCTCCGTCAAACGGGTGGTTTGTTTGTCTCCCCCCTAACGGAGCGAGACGGACTGAAAGTAACATAACAAAAAGGATTTAATTCAGTTATATACAGAATTAAATCCCTTGAATATAATAATTGAAAAATTTTTTGAATCAATTAATATTATTCAAAAAGCAGTTCAGTAAACTATTAAGTACTTTTTTTATTGTTTTTACAATTTGATAAAGTTTAGTAAAATCACAAATTTTCAGGCTACACAAAATAGATAATTAATCTTGAAGAAATTAATATAATTTTTGTAATTACCAAAAATATTTTAATAGGGCTATGAATTGTTCTTAATAACTCCGTAGAATTTGCTAGGTCTGATATTCTACTAAAATCTTTATGAGCTTGTTCAGATAAAACAATTCCCCCTGGAAATAATTCGCGACTAAAAAATTCATAAAAATATCTGAAAGATTGAGCAAAGGCAACACCGTCTAATTTCATTTCAGATACTATTTTACTAACTAGACTATAAGCGTGGGAATATTGTTGTTGAGGTAAGTTCATTTCTTTAAAGCTAGTTTCAAAGTTTACAATTGCATCTAAACATTGATTTCTAAACTGTTGATTCATATCTACACCCTCTCATTATTACCTAGGTCTGTTACCACCAGCTCCTGCTATTGCCATAGCCATTTGAGATACAACACCATTTACTACAGATTCTACGTTAATTTTACAATTACCAGAGTTCCAATTCGATTGCGAATATCGATAACCATCCCTACAAATAATGTTGTCTGAAATATATCCAAATGGTGCGTACCATCCATATGGAATACCTCCTTCTATATTAGCAAGGCAACTAGAATTAAGTGATTTAAATTGTTCGATAGTCTTTGTTTCCATGAGGAATACCTCCATATTAATTTTTATTATTTTTGTCGGATTGCAATCTTGACATGTTTAGAATATCAAAATAAAGACTAGTTTTACAGCAAAGTCTTTAAATGTACGATTTTCATCACGAAACGTATTTTTTCATGATTTGTAACCATTTATGAATAAAAAAATATACCGTAAAAAATGGTGTTAACTAATTTTCAAATCACCAAAATACCATTCAAGATATTATATGCTCCATTTAAGATTTGATCGCTTTTTCTACCTATTTTTTGTCATAATAGTCTTGTAAATAACAAGAAAGGATTTGAAAAATGACATCTTACAAACGAACCTTTATCCCTCAAATAGACGCTAGGGACTGTGGAGTCGCCGCTTTAGCGTCTATTTCAAAGTTTTATGGTTCTGACTATTCCTTAGCTCATTTGCGAGAACTAGCTAAAACAAATAAAGAAGGAACGACCGCTCTTGGTATCGTCAAAGCAGCCAAAGAAATGAGTTTTGAAACAAGAGCCATCCAAGCGGATATGAGCCTCTTTGAAATGGAAGACATACCATATCCTTTTATCGTTCATGTTAATAAAGAGGGTAAACTACAACACTACTACGTTGTCTATAAAAATATAAAAGACCATCTTATCATTGGTGATCCTGACCCTACTGTCAAAGTAACAAAAATGACCAAGGAGAGATTTGCTTCTGAATGGACAGGTGTAGCTATCTTTCTGGCTCCAGCTCCCAGCTATAAACCTCATAAGGATAAAAAAAATGGGTTGATGAGCTTTCTCCCCTTAATTTTCAGGCAACGCTCACTTATTTTTTATATCGTGTTAGCTAGTCTGTTGGTGACCCTTATCAATATCGGTGGCTCTTACTACCTTCAAGGAATTTTAGATGAATACATCCCTAATCAGATGAAATCAACCCTAGGTATTATCTCCATTGGCCTGATTATCACCTATATCCTGCAACAGATTATGAGTTTCTCACGAGATTACCTCTTAACCGTACTTAGTCAAAGATTAAGTATTGATGTTATTCTTTCTTACATTCGCCACATTTTTGAACTCCCCATGTCTTTCTTTGCGACACGGCGAACTGGTGAGGTTATCTCTCGTTTTTACAGATGCCAATTCAATCATTGACGCTCTAGCTTCGACGATTTTGTCACTCTTCCTTGATGTCTCTATCTTGATCATTATTGGTAGTGTACTCTTGGTACAAAACACCAACCTCTTCCTTCTCTCACTGATTTCAGTTCCTATTTACATCATCATTATTTTTGCTTTTATGAAACCCTTTGAAAAGATGAATAATGATGTCATGCAGAGCAATTCCATGGTAAGCTCTGCTATTATTGAAGATATCAATGGTATAGAAACCATCAAATCCCTAACTAGTGAAGAAACTCGATACCAGAAGATTGATAGCGAGTTTGTGGATTATTTGGACAAATCTTTCAAACTCAGTAAATATTCTATCCTACAGAGCAGCCTTAAACAAGGAGCTCAACTCATACTGAATATTGTTATTTTGTGGTTTGGTGCTCAGATAGTTATGACAGGTAAAATTTCCATTGGACAATTGATTACGTTTAACACACTCTTATCTTACTTTACTAATCCCTTGGAAAATATCATTAACCTCCAAACAAAACTTCAGTCTGCAAAGGTAGCCAACAATCGTCTTAATGAAGTTTACTTAGTCGAATCTGAGTTCAAAAACACTCAGACCTTAACCGATTCACAGTTTCTGGCTGGTGATATTTGTTTTGAAGACATTTCATATAAATATGGTTTGGACACGACACCCTAAATAACATAAATCTAACTATCAAACAAGGTGATAAGGTCAGTATAGTGGGAATTAGCGGATCAGGGAAAACGACCTTGGCTAAAATGATTGTCAACTTCTTTGAACCTTACAAGGGACGAATCACTATTAACAACAATGATCTCAAAATGATTGATAAAAAGGTTCTTCGACAACATATCAACTACCTACCTCAACAAGCTTATATTTTTAGTGGATCAATCTTAGAAAACCTGACCTTGGGAGCTAATCAAATGATTAGTCAAGAAGATATTATCAAAGCCTGTGAGATAGCAGAAATTCGCCAAGACATCGAACAAATGCCTATGGGATACCAAACAGAACTATCAGATGGAGCTGGATTATCAGGTGGTCAAAAACAACGGATTGCTTTGGCTAGAGCCTTACTGACTAAAGCTCCTGTTCTTATTCTTGATGAAGCAACCAGCGGACTTGATGTTTTAACTGAAAAAAAGGTTATTGAAAATTTAATGGCCATGACTGACAAGACCATCATCTTTGTTGCCCATCGTCTTAGTATATCTGAACGAACTAATCAAGTCATTGTCCTTAACCAAGGGAAAGTTATAGAAACTGGTTCTCATCAAGAATTGATGACCAAACAAGGTTTCTATTATCATCTATTTAGAAAATAAGGAGACTTATCATGAACCCAAAGCTATTTAAAAGTGCAGAATTTTATCAGCGCCGCTACCATAATTTTGCGACACTCTTAATTGTACCATTAGTCTTATTACTAAGTTTCTTGCTTATCTTCTCTCTATTTGCCCAAAAAGAGGTCACCGTCACATCGAGAGGAGAGATTACACCAACTCAAGTCATTGCTTCAATCCAATCAACTAGCAATAACACCATAACAACTAATAATCTGTCCAATAACCAATCGGTCAAAAAAAGATGACGTCGTTATCAAATACGCTGAAACAATGGAGAAATCCCAAAAACAAGCTCTTGAAACACAGCTAGCTACCCTAAATCGGCAAAAAACTGCAATCAAGACTCTCAAAGAAAGTCTGTCACAAGGAAATAACCTCTTTACAGGAGAAGATGAGTTCGGTTATATTAATACCTTTAACAACTTTATCACACAATCTCAAGATATAGAGTTAGGCATCTCTAAAACCAATGCAGAGGTTAATAATCAACTAGCTTTAGCAGGAAATACCGCCACTGCTATAGAGAAACAAATCAATAATATCTACAAACAAATAGCAGAGTATGAGGAACTTAGTCAAGCTATCACTAATAAAAGTTCGACTTTGTCGGCTAGCAATCCACACAAAGCTACTTTAAATTCCTACTTAGTCCAATCCCAGCAACAATCTCAGCAAGGATTAGCTGATCAATATCTTTCTCAAATTAATCAGAGTATCTCAAGTCTAAAATCCTCTATCGCTAGTCTTAATATTCAACGAGCAGGTACAGGAAGTGTTGCGACTTACGATAATAGTTTAGGAACCAAAGTAGAAGTCCTACGAACCCAATTTCTACAATCGGCATCTCAACAGCTGACAACTGTTGAAACACAAATCACAGAGCTGACAGCTCAACTTGGGCAAGCAAATGTTAACTTTGAACACAACACTATTAAAGCCCCAGGTACAGGAATCATTCATTTAAATAATGAATTTGATGGAAAAACTCTAATTCCCAAACGGTAGTGAAATCGCCCAAATTTACCCCAATATTCAAGAAACTAAAGAGGTACTTATTACTTACTATGTCACTTCTGAGTATGTCCCTTTACTTAAAGAAGATCAGGTCGCACGTCTTAAACTAGAAAAAATCGGAAATCAAAGTATCACAATAATTGGGAAAATCCATTCTATTGATAGAACAGCAACAAAAACTGAACAAGGAAATCTTTTTAAAGTGACTGCACTAGCCCAACTACCAGATAAAGACAGTAACATCATACAATATGGTTTACAAGGCCAAGTAACGAGTATCATTGATAAAAAAACTTACTTCGATTACTATAAAGATAAAATCCTCAATAACTTATAGATAACACTTTATGATTATATAGATACGTTTGGGGATATTTAAAAAAATTATTTTAAATATTTTATTTATAATTAGAATATAAAACTAAGGAGGTCTAAATAATGGACAAAAAAACAAATATCACTCAAAAAGTTTCCAACAATTAGTTCGGAAGACATGTTAAAGATTTATGGAGGAGACATCTGGAAGAAAAATTGAAGTCTTTTTCATATCAACCATAAAATTTGATTTCTTAACTAGTCAAACCTTTTTATTATAAACAAAAACTACTACAATTGACTATTTGTCAACTGTAGTAGTTTTTTTATCAGCTAACATCTGTCGTGAGAACTAGTTGGAATCTCTAAGTTGAAGCTGGGCAAAAACCACTTCTAAATATCAAAAAACGAGCATTCCCGTAGTTGGAAATACTCGTTTTCTTATGTCATACTTGAACATTTAAATAACAAAAAAATAATGAGAAATCCATAACAACTGGTCGCTCTTTTAAAGTTCTATTTCCAAAATCTGTGTAAAGACATAATTTTTACTTGTAGTTTTTAAACATACATTTGGATAAGATTTTAAAATTTTCCGAACATTGGCCAATCCTAGACCCCGACCTACGCCTTTTGAAGAATTGTCACGCTTGAATATATCTCTCAATTCTATCTCTCTTTCTAAAGTAGAATTTTTTACAATCATGACTAATTTATTCCATTCTGTATCTTCAAGAAAGCAAATTGCTATTCCTCCTTCTGCTGCAGACTCTATAGCATTATCTAACAAGATAGAAGTAATTGTTAAGAAGTCAATTTGTTCCATATTTTTTATAGAGAACTGTTCACTAATCTCCAGGGAAACTGGAACAGATAAGTTTTGAGCCTCCGATAACTTAGATAATAGTAAACTCTTTAGCGCCAAATCATTGATATTTCTTAGATGTGCTACATCAAAACGCTTACCTTTTAATTTTTCACCAGAATTTTTCAAAACACCATCATAGACTTGAGAAACCAGATTAATATCTTTTAGATCTATACCTATTTTTAAGCTTGACAAAATATTAGCATAATCATGTCTAAAAGCTTCTAATTTCTTGATACAGCCCCTCAACTTGTTGACTATAATTGCTAAGATTTTTGCAGTTGAATTTCTTTTTTTGTAGAACGACTTTCTCCTGTAATTCTTGAAGTAATTTTTCTATCCAATAGATTAACAAAACAAATAAACAATAAAAAAAGTAAACTGCTGTCAATAATTCTTTATAATCTAACATTCTATCCCAGCTTACTTTATCAATGTAGTTCATATAAGGTGGCAACATAAAATAAACTAACATTAAGATATCCGCAGTAATTAAGATATATTTTGTCTTTCTATCTAAGTTCTTTATTTTTTTAAATGACTAAAAATTATATTGAAAGATACTAATAAGGAATAGCACAATAATTTTAGCTAATAAAGAGAGAATCATTATTCCTAGATTAGTTTGATATAGACTTTGCATTATTGAAATCTTGTAAATTACAAAGTAACCTAAAAAAATTTTTTTGATGACATGCCAAAATCCAAGTGGAAATAATGAGTAAAAAAAGTAATAAAGAGACCTTACTTCTTAATTCACCAATGGACAAAAGTATATAGGATAAAAAGTGGGATAAATCAATAATGACCCAAGAAAATAAAATTCAGTTGATTCAAATACAACAATAAATAGTAGTGTTAAAAGATGGAACAGAATAATGGACATTACTACTTTTTTCAGATGTAATCTCTCGCCTACAACCCTAGCATGGATACATAATAATAGAAAAATATCTAAAATATTTAGCAAAAATATCATCTAAATCTCCTTAGTCATGAAGGCTTTCGACAGCTTTCATGAGTGAACGTATTTTTAACCTAGAGACAATACAGGAGGATCCGTTCTGAAAATGAACTACCCGATTTTCTTTATCAATGAAAGATATATTATAAGGATTTACAATAAACGACCTATGACATTGAAATAAACGTGGTTCCTGTTTAAGAATATCTGACAATTGTCCATAGAATTCAACTATGTCACGTTTGGAATAGAGAGTTAACTTATGGGCGATTGACGATGTCTCAATATACAATAAATCTTTAAAAGGGACTTGAATTTGAGCTTTTGATCCTGTAAATACAAAAGAATCCTCAGATACTGTTCTTCCTTGATTATCGCTAACACTTGAAATAACATTTTCAATTCGTTTAATAAATAATGGTTCAGGTAATTCTTTATCAATGAAATCAATAGCTGATACTAAATATTCAAAAGATACAGGCATAAACTCAGAATGTGATGTTACAAAAGCAATCGCTGCTTGAGAATCAAGTTTTCTAATTTCTCTAGCAACGTCTAGTCCTCTTTTGTCATCATCTTTTATTTCAATATCAAGAAAAAATAATTGATGACTTCCTCTCTCTGAAATGTCCTCTAAAAGCTGTTGAGGTTTTCCATAAACCTCAAAATGCCTATACTCAATCTTATTATCAACCAAAAATTTTTGACAATATTTTTCAATTCTAGTCTGTTGTAAAAAAATTATCTTCTAGTATAAAAAAATATTCACTATTTCACTCCTATATATTTTTCCACTGATTTTTTAATATTGTAAAGTGTCTTCTAGAACAAGCGATGTCTGATACTCTATCATCCAGAAACATAATCGTTCTTGTCTCATGATTAAATCCTGCTATTTTATCTTTATTCACAAGAAACTTTCTATGGCATCTAATAAGTTCTTCTGTACTTTCTGCTTCAATTTTAGATAGTGAGGTTGAAGCTTCAAAATTCCCTTCGGCTGTTACAAAAAGAACAGCATGAGCTTTTGTTGGGTGAATTGTAACATAATAAATTTTAGAGAGTGGTACCTTTACTATAGCTCTATCTTGATGTAAAATGTAGTCTTTCATTTTTATCCTCCTTCTATTAGTTTAATATTATCAGAATTATGGAAATTAATTTATAAAAAAATCTCAAATGGTTTCTATGCTATCTTAAATGGTAGAAATTTTTCTTAATTTAGACATTTCATGATGAAATAGATACTTTTTAGTATCTAAATAATACTAATCTTTCTTCATTTGATAAACTATTATCATATGAAAGGAAAGCTATGAAGGAAATTCAAATATTACACTATTCTTTATTTGGCTATATTTTTATCTCTGTATTTAAAATATTATTTCTTTAAAAAAACATTCAAAAAAATACAAAAATTTTACAAGGGCATAAGATTAACTACAAATATAAATCTTCTACTTATTTTTATCATAAAATCAAGGTCCCTAACATCTAAAAAAATGAAACTCTATTTAAAAATCTATCCAATTTCATTCAAAAAAATCAAAAGTTATCATCATAGGCAGTCAAATTGATTATGATGAGCTTTATCGAAAATCACTATAGTGTGTTTGGTGTTATAGACATAACTAATAATAAATCATTAAAATATATTAAAGATAAAATTCATTTTTACTTGGAAGAGCTCTATGAATTTAAGAAGGATAAGAGTGATTAAGTCTATGAAATAAAGTTTCAAGTCTTATAACTTTATATCCGTAATCACCTATCCATTAATTTTGATTTCTTCCTCCATATGCTAGAGTTTGATAGCAAATTCTAGTTTCGTCTTAAAGTAGTCATATTTTGTCAGTCTTCTTTTTTCTGAGTTATTGAGATTGATTGGAACTTTTGAGGCTGGGCAAAATCTCAATTCCTGAAGAAAATGGAGTAAATCTTCCCACAAGAAAACGCATAATTTCAAGTTTTTCAACACCTGAGACTATGCGTTTTTTGGTTCTAAAAAATTTTCGACCACCTCACACAACTAACAAAAGTTATCAGTAGACTTTACTTTAAAATTTGTGTTCTAACAACCATTTCGATTAGTTAAATCTTTCAATCTTTCTTCTCCAGATGTAAGCATCTCTTTCTCTACCTGACTCCACTCCCCAAACAGTAACTCTTGAAGAATATCTGCTGCTGGAGCTGTATTTTCTCCTGAATCATATACACAACTTCTATCTCGTTGATAAATTTGAATTCTTTCAAAGATAGCTAGTTCTTCCAATTGTCGTGTATTATCAACTAGATGATTTACAATGAAATCATGATGTTCTTTTGGAGTTGCGCGTGCTTGATTTGGATTGATAGCGTACAGTTCTTCATATCGGATAAGAGTGCTCAGATAGGACAGCCTAGGCTTTGTCGCAATCAAGGCTAATTGTACTTCATATCCCTTATTTTTCAAGAGTTGTGCTGTTTTCTTTGGAACATCAACTGTTCGTAAAGTTCCCTCTATCAAAAGATTGTATCCAAAGTGACTCAATTCTGTTACTAAAGACTCTACCATTTTCCCTGCAAAATCTTTGGTGTATTCAACGCTATCTTTGCCATATTCTTGCTGAAGTTCTAAATAGCGTGGATGCTGAGAACGAAAACTATCTCCATCAATAATAACAATATTTCCTTGAAATTCTTTCTGTTTAATACGATGAATTGTAGTCTTGCCAGCACCACTTTGCCCTCCAAGCAAAATCGCTATAGGTTGCTTACTGGACTTTTTTCTTCTTGTCAGAGAACGAAGATTCCGTGCTAAAGCATGTTTGAATTCACTATCAGTATAATCTTGGATTTCCATTAAGCTACCATCCGCTTTTCAGATATCTCTAACATGCGTTCAATTCCATCCAAATAGCCGCTATACCTCTCTATTTCATCAAAATTTTCTACTAAATAGATATTTGTCTGAATCAAGTCAGATAGATCATCACTCATTAAAATCCAAGGATTAGATTCATCATCAATGCTAATTCCCTGACTATCTTGATAACGATAGAGTCGAGCTAATAGATTAGCACCTCTTTCTTTCACAATTTCAATTTTTAAAGTCAATTCATAATCTTCAACAGGATTGAGCATTTTATCTTCTCCTACAATATCGACATAAGATACATTAAACTTCTGACAAATGATGTCTATTAATTCGGTAGATACTGAACTCGTTCCATTTTCATAACGACTTAAGCTATTTCGAGAAATTCCTATAATTCGGGCAAATTCTGGTTGTGTTAAGTCATGCGTTTTACGTAAGGACTTTATGTTCTTTCCAATCATGGCAAACTCCTTTATTTTTATAAATCCATTATAGCATAAAAAAGCAAAACGCACCAAAATTGGTGCGTTTTTTGTTGTTTTTCTAGCCTAAACTTTACTTCTAAAAAAGCCACCTTAAAGAGTAATTCCTTTTTCGGTGGCTTTTCAAAATACTATACAATAAAATACTCTTGTTTAATTTTTGTAAGCAGGTTGTTAGCAACCGAAGTTACACCAACATGCATCAGTTCAGGATCAGAATAATCTAGATTACGAGCATAGCCTTCTGCAACAGTCTGAGCAATACGCTCATCCAATTTATAATTAGAGGCTTTTAATAGTGCTTGAAATAATTCTGAACTATATAGTTTAATATTATTTTCCAATGATACTACTGCCATTTTTGTAACTCCTCTCCTGTTTTTGATTGATAAATCTTCTCTATCTTCATTATATCACAAAAAGATTGGTTGTGAATGGATAATTGTTTAAAAGAATAGGGTTTTTCTAAACTCAGCAAGCATTTCTTCTTTTGTAATTTCATTCTGACGAAAACGAGCTAAAAGCTTGGGTTGGATTGTCATCAGTCTGAACACCATAGATAAAAATCAAAATGGTGTTGTAATTTATCTGGATTTTCCCGATTTTTGAACGACAAATTCCGCAAAATCTAAATCTGACTCTGATTTTTTTATGTTTTTGCAAAATAGTGACAATGATAGTCAGGGTTCTTAAAAATTTCTACAAAATTTGAAATACGAAATTCTAATATAATTCCTACTTCTTCTTCTGAGTCAAAAATATTATTATTAGAGGTGCTTCGATTTAATACTTCAACTTGCTTGTTAATAAATTTTCTAGCTTGTTCAAAGTCAGGCGTAATATAGAAACCAGGTCCAAAATCTAGCTCACTCCCTAAATTAAATTGAACATCGATTCCTTTTTTTAAGGATTCTAAATGTCGTAACAATGTCGCATGAAACCACTGCGTCTGACCTAGTTGCTTTTCCTGCTTGGTAGTCAACTCCAAAATATTTACTTCCTTCTCTAGTCTATACTAAAAGTATAACACAAGACTTTATTCAAGTAAAAAAAAATTTTATAAAACGATTCACTTCCTTCCATCTTTCCTAAATCTCTCTAAATTCTTCTCCAATTGTTCCTTATGAAGTTGATTCTTAGCTTCCTTTAATGTATCCTCCAAAGTTTCTTCTCTATAAGTTGCTTCTGTTTTTAGTTGTTCGGTTTCTTGATTTGGAGTGAAAATGATATCTAGCAGTCGGTCTATTTTTTCAAGATCTTGGACAGACATATCAGATAGTCGATGAATTAGCTTCTTAAATACATCACTATTGTCTTGTTTTTTCTTAAAAAGTTTTGTAAACATCTATAACCTCTCAAAAAAAGCAGCCTATCAGGACTGCTTAGTGTAATTCTGAAATCGCATCATAAATGGACTGCAATTTCTTATTGTCTTTATTCTTTGTGTCAATCAACGTATGTAGCTCTTCAATTTTCTTTTGACTACTTTGAATATCACTATTGTTATCCGCAATAAGTCTTTTAAGATGTTGCTGATAACTTGTAGTGATATCTGTCTCTTTTCCTGTTCTAACCTCTGTAATTTTGGGTTTAGAACTAGAATTTGATTCCGTCACAGGTGCTTGTTTTCGCTTTTGAAAAGCTGCTTCATAATTTACATCATTACCTCCTTGATGATTTCCAAATAAGGCCGCAATTTTATCTGGATCTTCTTGATTTTCTGATTTGCTTTCTAATGGTTGATTAAAATTCCAATCTTTTGTCATTCACTCATTTCATCCTCTCTAAATTCAGAATCATCGAATTGTCTTTCTTTGCCAAATGCATGGTCAAGAGCTTCTTCAAAACTCATGTGACTAATGCTTTGACGCCTTTTGAACGTCGCAAACATCGCTGTCTCTAGTTGCTCTTTATAAGCAGCTAGTTTTTCTGACTCTCTTGCTACCTTACTTTCTTGCCTAGTGACCTTTTCTTCTAAGCGTTCAATAATGGTCATATACGATCCTCCTTCATTTTAATATTAGCTAAAACATCTTGATTTTGTTATCACAATTCTAAACATTGAGAGGTTTGTCTTACTGGTTGATTCCTCAATGTCTCTTTTGCATTCTCAAGCATAAATTGTAAATCTGATTTGTTTTCTCGAAGAATATCGTTCCAGTCTCGTTTTTCTTTCCCAGATTCATTATCAGGTAAATCCAGAAAAACAGGAAATCCTGATTGAGATAACTTATCAGAAAAATCTTTACCTGCATCATCACAATCTACCGCAAGTGTCAATAAATCAGGATGATTATCAAAATAGGTAGTGGTATCACGAATTGTATTGAACAAAGGCAATAACTTTGAAGGTATTACTGTATCCAAAAATTCCAACTTCTGATTTTCTTCAGCTATCAGTCGTAAAGTTTGATAAGCAACAACAGACCTTTTTAATCCTTCCATAGATACCAAGCGAACATCTGATAGACTTTGTTGATGAAGTTCGTAATAGCTCATCAAGTCGATGAACGATTCACAAAAGACCAGTCTATTTGGTTTACCAATGTCAAAGGATATTCCAATATGTCCATGGCTTCCTTTTAGAATCGTTTTTAACCTCTCTCTAGAAAGAGCGGGATTCTTATAAATCCCTTGTAAGCTTGCTGCCTGCAGTTTGTGACGATGATCAAAGCTTTTAAAAACAATAACAGGTTCAACAGTTTCATTTGTTTTCCAACTAGCTTGTGCTATCAAACCTTGTTGAATTATCTTTTCTATGATTTCTTCTGAGATTCCTCTACATTTTGTTAAGTAATATCTGGCCAGACTACAGTTAGAATCTTCTATTCTCTTTAAAGGATAATAAAAAGGTCTCTCTCTTTTTTCTTGAACAGCTTCTTTTTTAAAAGGTTCTTCAGAAAGAAAGCCTAGAGCTTCTTTAAAAGAAATTCCTTTAACAAGTCGAACAAAATCAATGACATCACCTTGAATATCTCTTGAAAACCATTTAAAAGTATTGGTAGTTGAAAAAATCCGAAATGAATCGTGTTCAGAATGCTCATAGACACTGTTCGAAACTTGTTTAAAGGAGATACCTAAACGATTGGCTACATCAAGAATTGAAATTTGCTTACATTCTTCTATTTCCATGCAATATCATCATTTTGTTGTAGTATTTGGCAGTGATGGAACAGATGAGGATTCTTCCAAAGTTTTGGGAGTCGCCTTATCCAAATCATCTAACCCAGATTTCCAAACCTGCACTTGATTGACCAATAACTTACCTGGTAGTTTCGAATAAGACAACTTAACCGTTCTGGTTTCTGTCTGATTGGTCTTTGATTGGTTGGCATTCTTTAAATCAGATACATAGGTTACATTATAAGAGACCATGGCAATGGCTTGATTCGTAGTCTGATTGACAAAGATATCAGCTTTTTCAAAATGATAATCCAAAATATAATCCTTATACACTTGGTTCATGGCATCGTTTTGACTTGACAATTCTTGAGAATAAGCCGATTCAGTCATATAAGGTTGAATACGTGTGTTATTTTCTCCGAGCTTTTCTTTCGTATAGTACTGAGTCAAAAATTCTTTTACAGTATCCGATGACAAAATGGTAGCTTTATCTTCTGCTTGTTTGTCCTCTACAAGTTTAGCTGCAGCCAATTCGATTTCTTTGCGACTTTGTTTAGCAGTTGAGTGTTGACCAGCAGTATATCCCATCATGAGAATAAAGCTAGTTGCAGCCACTGCTCCAACACTAATTAAGGCTTTAGTTTTGACTTTATTTAACATCTTAGACCTTCTTTCTATAAAAACTAGGTCAAGAATAACAAAAAGAACTTGTAAGTTTTATCACATAATGAGTTAAACATATCTATCAAAATTTTAACACCATTATCCTTTCATACACATTATATATTCGTAAAACAATAGTTTAACTCCCTCTTCCTTTCTACACTATCTAGCGTTAGTCTAACTCTAGACTAGATGGTTAAAACACCTCAATAAACAATATTCTCATTATACTTACAAAGTGTATAAGACAAAATAGTCCTCAGTTATAAAAAAGCTAGAGCTTTCCAGTTGGCGGAACTCTAGCTTTTATGTGATTGAGAACTATTTTGTTTCAAGCTATTTATTTTGTTGGTTTTTTATCGATTAGTATATTACATAATTGATGAGCAAGTATTCGCATTTAATTACAGTTATATCCAAATTCACGAGTTTGAAGAGCAATTTTCCACCAAGATTCGCGACTGATTACTGTATTTCCAATTTCTTTATTGTCGCTTGGAAGAACTTCTAGAAGCATATAAGTGAAGTAATCTTCAAAATAACTTGCACCCTCTTTTTCAAAGAGTTCTTTCAAGGCCTTATTTCCACCATGGTAGGTTTCAACATACTCTGTCCAACGCCCCCAAAGCTTCTGTTTCCCGTAAGCAGAACCTACATATTGCTTTCCTGTCTTTGTATCTGTTTGAAGGTAAATAGCATTCAAATGAGACAAAGCTGTTTTCCATGTAGGGTTTTGATTTTTAATAATGCTTTTCAACTCTTGATAAGTTAGGCGAACGTTTCGATAATCTTGAAATTCAACACTTGAGATTTCACGCTCTAAAATAGAGTGCAGCGTAAATCCTTGAGCTGTAACAGACTCCAAACCAATTCGTACATGTTGTGAACCGTCAGGACGCTCAAATTTAACAATTAAACGGCCTTTCAACTTACTGTGCTCAGGAGCTAAATTCAACTTGTAATAAGTCGTTACACGGTCTTCATACGTTTGTTGGTAAGTGCCGCTTTGAGAGTAAGCCCCTACAAAGAGCCACAATTTATTAGCTTCGTCATATGGGATTAGGTGAATGGTATAAGGGCGGTCCATTACATAGTTAAAATGAGGTTTATTAGTCTTACGCAAAGTGTCATAGAGATACCCCATTTGTTCCAATAATTTTGGTTGGTCATTAATATAAAGGCTTTTCGTATCAATTCCAAATTGATCGATTTTATTCAATTTTACGTAAAAATCTTCTGGGTTTTGAATGTTTAAGATTTCTTGCAATACTACTGTTTCCATTTTAAATTCCTTTCAATTTGTAGTGAACTACTTACTTTCTAAATCTTGCGATTAAAATAGCATCTTTTTTCAACAATCCCCCAGTTACATATCGTTAATTAAAACTTTCCACAATATTACGAAAGGCTTGTTGGATTTTGATTTCTATATTTTAGCTCCTCTCAATACCTCGCTTTCACTTTGCAATGAAAAATTGATTTTATATTTATAAAAAACCAATCTGATCATAAAAACAGGGTAAGCTATGATTATATTCACATTTTATAATTCCTTTTGCCTCTTATAAATGTATTATATCAAAAATTTATTAACTTTAAATAAAAAGATTATCATTTACCAATCGATAACGTCTTCATAATCATCTCATCATCCCAATTAGAAATATCAATATTTACATTTTTATCTTTACATACAGATTTTATTAACTTTAAAAAAATTCTTATCATTTTGTTACTGAAAGCAAATTATCATAACAGTTAATTACTTCTACATTATCAGAAAAAAATAATGGGTATTTTTTTCCGAGTGATCTATTTAATTCATTCCCATCACCCAAATAGCTTTCTTTCAACATATATCTATTAGCAAAGAGTTCTATCACAAAATCTCTTTTCATTTTTAACTAAGGTTTTTTTCTTTGATAATATTCTGAAATGAACACTCAATAATCCCTGACGTAATTATGGAAGTGATGACAGTATTAATAAAATCCGTGTTAACAATAATATCCATTTTCAAATCCCTTTCTTTATTTAACAAATAGCGTTAATTCACTGTTTTTTTCTAACAGGTTATCCTGAAAAATCAAAGTTATATAAAATACACAAAAGAACATTAAACAACTTGAGAAAATCTTTTTCAAAGAGAGGTTCTTCCCATCGTCCATGACTAATCATGTGCCTATTAGGTTCTTCTAATGTAAATTTGTTAGTATCATCAAAAAATCTGAATAACCAATGAAATAGACTGATATCAGAAAACGTTTTATTAACAATTTGACTATTTAATAAGTTGACAGATTTGTATCCCACAGGTATTCTTTTTTTATTTGAAAATGGTTCTGAAAATCTGTTTAATGCACCATCAATAGCTATAGTAGCAAGCGTATAAGCAGCGTAATAATTTTGGCTTCTATAACTTTCGATCATAGAATCTATCAAGGGTTCTGAGTAATACGTTGAGTCTTTTAACTCCTGTATAAGCTCCTTATCTTCAAGTTCTTCTTTTAATAGAGTTTGCCACTCCTTTATCAATTCTTCAAAATCTATAGTACAGATTGTTCTATAGTCATCACTATAGCTATGGTAGATTACCCAACCTTCTTCAGCAAGTTTTTCAATATTTAAAGTGATTGCTTCTGCTTCTGTTTCAGAATAAGGTTCATGGTATTCCTTTAAAAATTCTTTTAAACTTTCAGTAAAATTAAGAGCAGATTTATCAAAAATATTGTGAATAGGCTCAAGTATTCGTCCGATATTATCTATTTGAGTTTTTAAAAGAATTGAACTAACTGCTGCTTCTGTATCAGATAGAATTTTAAGATATGCTTGGTTATTTAAAATAGACGTGGCTGAGTTTATTTCTGTTAGAAAAGGTTTAGTGGTTTCAGCTATTTGCTTAGAATAATTAAAACTTGCTAACGCAGTCTCAGCAGCTTTATTTGCTTGTAGCATACTATTTTGAACCTCAATCAACCTTGAATGATTAAGTGTCTCATAAAAAACTCTAAGGGCTTCTGTAAGCTTTTTGTTTTGAACTGGGACTTTGTCAATTGTCAATTTATTTTTTTGAACTTCGCTATGATTGTTTTCCATAAGGCTATTTCTTTCTATATGTCATGTTTTAATTATACCACTAAGTATTCAACATTCACGAGTTTTGTAATAATTAGAAAAGAAATATTTTCATTAAAAATGTACAATTGAACGTATTAATACTTTATACCAAAAATGTACTTTATAAATGATACTTATTGAACGCTTCTAAATCAAAAAATGTACTTTATCTTGCCTTAAAATAAAGTACATTTCAATTATAAAGTACATTTTTTAGAGAGTGTACATTACGTCTTAAACCCAGTCGTATCAAGGGTTTATCCACTGTCTAGGGAAAAGTACAAAAATTTTTAGTTTTAGCCTTAAGTTTACCGCTCTTCATATGGTTTTCTTATATCGGCATCAAAGCGGCATCTGTAAATGGTTTATCGGGCAATTCTATTTTACCAAGACTATCGCAACCATGTTAAATAGCAATGGGTTTGCCGTTGCTTTTTCTGTTGATAAGGGAATATTATTCCAGACTATTTTTTATATTTTAGTTAATCTGAGCTAGTAGTGATTGGATAACCCGCCCCACATGATATCCTCACCAACAATTCTTTATATCTAGTAACTTTTGGATATAGGATATTCTCCCAAAATTTGCTTTTGATCTAGACCTATATTTTACAAGAGGATAAAGCGTTGGCAGTCTTAATAATCCTCAGAGGTTTATAGTAGATAACTAATACTGTACCAAGCATAAAAATAATAGATAGGAAGATACCGAAAATGAAGAACTCACCAAAAATCGCGTTGATTTGCTAAAACGTTATTATCCCTCTTCCACTTATACCCTACCCAGCCTGCCAAGACAAGCAAAGCAAGGTTAAAGATGATAAAGAAAGTCGTAAAACCAAATAATCCATTCTGTGCCAAATCTTCCGTATAAAGTTCAGTCTCTGTAATCTGAAGAGCGATTTCCAGTTGACTAGTGAGTTCTCATTTAGAAAAACTGTAATCCCCTGTCACTTCCTCATAATGTTCCTTTAGCTCCTTGTAGGCTTGGTATTCTTCAGGTGTTTGAAATCCCTGTACTAAGGCTTCTTCTAATTGATAATTAGACCTTCTTTCTATAAAAACTAGGTCAAGCATACCAGATAAATCTTGGAGCTTTTATCACAAGAAAAAGACTCCGAAGAGTCTTCGCATTACTTATGCAATTCTTTATTACTCAATGTATGAAAAATCCCCCACAGAAGAATATTTACAATGATAAACAGCAATATTTCCACTAAATTAAAGTCTATCAAATTCCGTGACCGCATTGCCACCATAGCTTGGGAGTAGGGATAGATTAAAGATAATTTATCTGATACAAAAATCATCATAAATCCTACGAAAGTACCAATAGCACCAATTCCCACAGATTTACTGAAAACACGAGTTTTAGCTGTCACAAAAAACTGTACTGCCATCATACTAATTGTTCCAAAAATCCCCAATAAATCCCACTTGAGGTAGGTGAACAAATTAGAAATTTCTAAATGAGCTAGGTGAGCACTGACATAAAAAATACCAAACAAGAACAACTGTAAAACAGCAATAAACAAGATAATTACTATTTCTTTTGCCAACAATAATTTCCCAAGACTGACATTATTAGCTCTGAGAAATTCAATATTTTTTCTGTCAAACTCTTTTCCTAACATCATGGCTACATAAAGGCTAACCAAAATCGGAAAGAAAAGCTGGCTATAATAGAAGGTCAATTGTCCCCATAAAACAGGCACTTTTTCAATTTCTGCAACCATAGAATAAGCTGAACCAAAGTAAATCCCAAGACCAATCAGGCTACAAAAAGCTAAGAAGCAAATACCAATCATCAACATGGAAAATTTTTTGGTTTTCCGCCATTCTACTGATAGATAAGACATCATAGCTTGCCTCCTTTCTTTTCAACCAGATAGAGAGATAAGAAGAGATAGATTAGGGCTATTGGCAAATATGTAAAGAGTTTAAATCCTAGGTTTGTCGCCAAAACATAACTCACTTGACTGGCAACTTGCTGGTAATCCACCAGAGACATATATCCTATACCACCAAAAGGGAAAATTAGCTGTAGAAAAGCTGGTGCATGACCAAATCCAACACCAAGAAATCCTCCGAAAATCCCTAATGCCAGTATCAATGCCTGCTTCTTCAGTAAAAACTGCAAAGTCAAAAACAGACAGGTTAAGACAAAAGAGGCTAGCAAGAAAATGACGATTTGCCAGAGGATTAGGCTAACAGGCATTTCTAGACCTGATAAGATTGCAATTAACTGGGCTACTACTCCCTCCAAAAAAGCGAGGAAGGTCAAAATGAACATGGTCAGGCCAAGCTTACTCAGAAAGATATGCCGTACATTTTCACCATTTGCCAAAAGCAGTTTGAAAGTGTTACCCTCCTTCTCGTTCTTGACAATCCGCGATACAAAGAGAGAAATCACAATAGGGAGAATCAAGCCATTTACTTCTTTTATCATATAGAAAATTAGGCTAATCTGGTGCATGTCTGGATTACTTAGGTAGCGTGTAGCGGCTGCAATTGCCCAAGCAAATCCGACTCCCATAACTAGTATGCTAATGAGGAAGGATTTGGTTCGTTTTGCCTTGAGCAATTCAATAGACAAATTATTCAACATAAGACTCACTCCTTGGTTAAGTTGAGGAAGATAGATTCCAAGGTTTCTTGTTCTTGCTTCACTTCATAAATTGGAACTTTCTCGACTATTAAATCTCGTAACAAACTAGAAATCTGCTGATCAGCAAGGTTAGTCAGCTTGAGTTTATCCTCTTGTATCTCCAACATCTTGCACGGATAACCAAATAACACTTGGCTAATGACTTCACGTCGACCTCTAAAATCCCCACGCACTTCCAGCCATTTATTGGACTGAATTTTACGAATTTCTCCCTCGTAAACAAGTTGACCATGGTTGATAATCCCCACACGGTCAGCTATATGCTCTACTTCAGAAAGGATATGGGTAGAGATGAAGACAGTAATGCCCTGTTCTTTTGCCAACTTGATAATCAGTTCCCGAATTTCATGAATCCCTGCTGGGTCTAGCCCATTTGTTGGTTCATCCAGTATCAACAAACGCGGTTTCTTGACTAAGGCAAAGGCTAAAGCCAAGCGCTGTTTCATACCCAAAGAATAATCTTTAACCAATTTTTTCTTGTTTTTAGGTTGATCTAACCCAACAATTTTCAATGTTTCCTGAATATTTTTCTTATCAAATCCAAGGATTTTTTGGAAGACTAAGAGATTTTCATAGCCTGTCAAATTAGGATAATAAGACGGTTCTTCAATCATAGAGCCAATCTGATTAAGATACTGCTTGTCCGTACCTATAGATTGACCGAACACTTCAATCTCCCCAGCTGTACGAGAAATCAAAGACAAAATCATCTTCATGGTGGTTGTTTTCCCAGCTCCATTTGGACCTAGAAAACCATAAATCTCACCTTGTTGAACTGATAAGGAACTAAGGTTAACTACCTGAGTATCCTTAAATCCCTTTTGTAAGTTTTTTATCTGTAAAACATTACTAATCATTATGAACTTCCTCCTTTAAGCCAAATAATTTTCTATAATTTTGATTTCTATAAATCAAATTATCATGAGTATCTTTGATAACATCTCTACTACTCTCATCAACAAAAATGATAGAATCAACATAATTCACAATATCTAATTGGTGATTCACTATTACCATTGTTTTGTTTAAATAAAATGAATTATTCCACTACCAGCACCAAGAACGTTATCAAGTTCTTCAAGAGTTAATTCTTGAAGAGAATTCATTACTTCAATCTCAACGAGATTCATTTGTTGTTTAGCCATTTAGAAATACCTCACTGATTAAAAATTTATTTAATAAGTATTTTTTTATCTAGGTTATGTCTTTATTATAGACATGCTAGATTAATTTTTAAACTAAGCTAACCTTAATTTTACATTAAGATTAAAAGTATCTTGCTTTTTTTCATTCTTTTTAAATGGTATAATATAGATAAGCGAGGTAAGATTATGAGTTTCGAACAACAGCTCCTGAATAAGCACATCCTTATCATTGATGACGATAAAATTTTAAACTCTTCCATAAGAGATATTCTCACTGCCTACGGATTTTCCAATCTAACATCAGCCTATGATATAGAATCTAGTTTGAACATGATTGAAACAGAGCAGTTCGACCTTTTCCTTTTGGACATTATGCTCCCCGATGGTGATGGCTATACATTAGCAAAACATATCCGAAAAAAAGGCGATACTCCTATCCTCTTTCTGACTGCCAAAAATAATCCTGAAGATGAGATAGCTGGTTTTAATGCTGGTGGTGATGATTATGTCATGAAACCCTTCATTCCAAAAAATCTTATCTATCGTATTATGGCTCTGCTACGGAGAAGCTATAAATCAGAACAGGAAGCAATACAGATTGGACAGACTTTGGTGAAGTTTTCGGAATGCAACAGTACAAAAAAATGGAGCAGAAATTTCTATTACGCCAATTGAAATTCAGATTTTGAAAAAACTTTACGATAATAAAAATTACATCGTTTCAACTGAATCTCTCTGTGATACGATTTGGGGAGTGGATAGCTTTGGTTATGAAAACTCTTTGACTGTACATATTCGGAAAATTCGAGAAAAAATAGAAGAAAATCCTTCAAAACCTCAATATTTAAAGACAGCTAAAGGGCTGGGATATAAATTGTTATCATGATTATGAACCAAACCAAAATTTTAAGGTATTCACTAAAGAAATTTATCTTTTTTTCCATCATTATCTTTATTACCAATATCATTCTAATTGCCAGCTTTGTTTTCTACATTAGGGAAAAGCAAACTGCTACTGAGACTGTGAAAATAATTTCTGAACACATTACCATCACAAAAAATAACGTCCACATACCTAAAAATGATATCTCTAGTCTAAGAGAACAAAAGTTATGGCTCATGGTATTGGATAAGCAGACTGGAAAACAAGTGTACGAACAGTATAAACCTACAGAAATTCCTTCACAATTTGACTATGGGGACATTTTACAGTTTTCTCGCTATTATCTTTCAGATTATCCTGTTTTTAGTCAGATAAAAGATGGCTACATCATTGTTGTTGGTTTTCCAAAAGATAAAATTGCTCGTTATAGTTATAATTACTTAGATATAGATAGTATTCGCCTGATTCCACTAGTAGCATTTGGAGTATTGCTTTTCAACTGTCTTTATTTCGCTTTTCTTTACTACTATGGTGTGACGCATATCAATCGTAAAATTGCGCCTCTTGTAACTGCTATTCAGAATCTCCCAGATGGTTTGAAAAATCCAATAAATTCTATATCAGAACTAGAATATCTTACAACTGCAATTAATCAAACCGATACTCTACTCAAAGAGAATGAAGTCTTTAAAGAGCAATGGATTTCAGGAATTGCACACGATATCAAAACACCTCTTTCTGTCATCATTTCTAACGCTTCCTTGTTAAATGATTCTGAACTAGATACACAGTCTAAAAAAACATATTCGCCCAATATTGACAGAATCCTATTACATCCAAAAATATTTTTAAATGACTTAAATATAGTAGCTCGCCTTTCATCCGGTCATCTTCAATTAAATCAGACTGAAACAAAAATTATCCCCTTCTTCAAAGACATTCTCATCCATATTTTTAAATCAAGAAATCTGGAATGATTTTTGAATTTGAATTTGATTACGATTATTCACTTGTTAATCAATCTATCATGATTGAGCAGTTTTTAATCACAAGAGTTATCCATAATATCATCTACAACTCTGTTTTTGCATAACGAAAAAGGTTGCACAATAAGAATCCACTTATTCAAAAAAGATACAAATGTAATTGTCGAAATCAAAGATAATGGACAGGGAGCTTCACCAAAAAAATTGCTGAACTTAATGAATTATCTTTTTAAAAAAACATTGATATTTCTAAAATTAGAACGACTGGAATTGGGCTAAAAATTTCAAAACAAATTGTTGATTTGCATCAGGGCTCTATTTCGTTTGCTAGTATCCAAAATGAATTCTTTGAAAGTATCATTTCACTTCCGATTTTCAACATTACCAATTAGATAAAAAAATGGAGAAGAACCATTAGAGTTTTCTCCATTTTATTTATCTTATCTTCCACTTATACCCTGCCCAGCCTGCCAAGACAAGCAAAGCAAGATTAAAGATGATAAAGAAAGTCGTAAAACCAAGTAATCCATTCTGTGCCAAATCTTCCGTGTAAAGTTCAGTCTCTGTAAAGAACAGATAAATTCCATAGACTTCTACGAAAATAAGAAAACTGACAAAACCAATCAGGAAAAGTCCACTGGCAATAAGAAAGAGTCTCCATAAAAGAATGAGAATTCCTCCTACTGCTAAAAAAATTACTGGGATAAGGAGTAAATCATTCATGACTTTCTCCTTTCTAGTCAATCAATTGACGATAATGGGTGGCAAGAGAGGAATCAAACTCTTCTAATCTTTGAACTAAGTCCAAATACTCCTCTTTTTCATGTTCTTCAAAGTCCACACCTCGATGATTCTGAAGCGCGATTTCCAATTGACTAGTGAGTTCTCGTTTAGAAAAACTGTAATCCCCAGTAACTTCCTCATAATGTTCCTTTAGCTCCTTGTAGGCTTGGTATTCTTCGGGCGTTTGAAATCCCTGTACCAAGGCCTCTTCTAATTGATAATAGGTATCTTCCATCATAATCGTTACCTCGTTTCTTTCTATCTTTATTCTACCGCGCTTTTCTTTTCTTGTCCGCTATTTATATCTATTTTTTAATCCAATTCAAAAGAAAGTTGTTCTTGCTTTTCTTTTCCTTTTTCGTGGAATTGTCTTAAGGCTTGATCGATAATATCTAGATCTGTTTCTGTTTCAATCAATGGCGCGAGTACATCGTATTCGGCCTTTTTAGTTTGATAATCATCTTCCTTTGGAAAATTTTTCTCAATTTCTACCTTAGCAGTATTCCATTTATCCTTTAATTCATCCAATAAGTTCTGAGTTTTCACTTGGTCCTCCTTAATGTGATCAATCGTATGCTGAAGCCTTGAATTGTCCCCAAAGGAGAATACAAATCTAAACTGACAGAATACTGATTTTCTCCTACAATCTTAACAGAGAAGGTTTCAGGAAGAGGTTGATTTGTTGGAAGACTAAGCATTTTAATGTCAAATCCTCTATAGCTTGCTAGGGTACGAAATTCTTTAATATCAGCTTGATTATGACGGATAAGACGGTGTAGGGATCCCCCTGCTTCAGCTCGTTGATCAAAAGCTTGCTTACCTATCGTCATAGAAAATGCCTGGTTTTTCGACATTTCAGACTGTTGAATGTCGCCTTCATACTTGCTTAATCGTTTCTCAAGAATGGGCATATTTTCTTCACAGTAGGAGATTGTATGACGATAGTGATCCTTGCTGCGTTGAAAGGCGCGTCTTTGATTTTCTAATAGAGTTAGATCATTCTCTAGTTCCATCTTATATTTAAGATAAGGATTACCTGTTGCTAGTGCCTTAAAATCAGAAGCTGTCATGGTCTGCTCATCAATGTCTTCTGCAGCACGAATCGGCTCCTTAGAAGTCATAATCTGCTTAATATAACGAAGTTTGTTCTCCTGAGTTGCCCATAGATAATTATCAAACGAACCTTTGGTAATGTAGTGGTAAATATCCACTTCCTTGTTTTCATTTCCCTGTCGGATAATACGTCCATTGCGTTGCTGAATGTCACTTGGTCTCCACGGTACATCCAGATGATGAACTGCTTTCATCTTGCTCTGAACATTTAAACCTGTTCCTCCTTTTTCAGTTGAGGCAAGAAGAATCCGCACCTCTCCTGCATTGACCTTTCGAGACAAGCTATTCTTCTTTTCATCACTATTGGCATCATGTACAAAGGCAATTTCCTTACTAGGGACTCCTCTATCAACTAATAAAGCCTTAATCTCAGAATAAACATCAAAGCCATTGTCCTTTTTCTTAGGTGTTCCAATATCTGAAAAAATCATCTGAGTAGCCTTATTTTCCATTCCTTCTCGATAAATTCTCTCAACATTATCTACTACCTGAAGCAGTTTATGATTGTCTGCTAGACTATAACTAGAGTCCAATAAACGCATATCAATAGCTAATTTTCGTGCCTCACCCGTAATTTTTAACATGTTATCCTGGCTTGGATCAACTGTTCCACATTTAACCGCATCTGATCTCATAACTAATTCTTCTAAATAGAGTTTCTGGTTTTTAGTTAACTCACTCTCAATAGGGATAATACGAGCTTCTGGAACAGGTAAATCTAACATATCTTGTGTTTGAATGTCGGCTGTTTCTTTATAGATTTTCATCAACTCAGGTAGATTGACAAATTTTTTAAATCGTTTCTTAGGTTGGTACTTATCCCCTGTAGGAGCTAATTCCATCGAGTTTTGAATTTCTCCAAAAGCACCTACCCAAGAGTCAAAATAATCAACTTGATAGCGTTTTAAGATATCTGGTTGAATATAGTTCATCATAGTATACAACTCACTAATAGAATTGGAAACAGGTGTTCCTGTCGCAAAGACAATATTTTTAAAATCATGTTCTTCCTGAATCTGTCGAACCTTCATTTCCATATCCACGTTCTTCTTAGAGGTTGTATTGGTAATCCCTGCTACATTTCCAAGTCCAGTAATTGGACGAATATTTTTAAAGTGATGTGCTTCATCCACAAAGAGAAAATCAATTCCTAAGTTCTCAAAATCAATAAAACTATCACGATTAAAGCGTTGGAGTTCTTCCAATTGTTTCTCTAGACCACTTATTGATTGCTCTGCTTCTTTAACGGTATACTTATTTTCAGAATGTGTTTTAATCTCTCGTAGTTCATTGAGTTTATCCTCTATATAGTTCATCTGTCTTTCCTTACTGACAGGGATTTTTTCAAATTGAGAATCCCCAATGACAATGGCATCGTAATCTCCTGTAATAATACGTGACACAAATTGTTTTCTTCTCGCCTTCACAAAATCTTTCTTAGTGGTCACAAAGACCTTTTTAGTAGGGAAAAATTTCATGATTTCTTGGCCAAATTGAGCAGACAAACTAGAAGGTACTACATACAAGGGCTTATGAACCATCCCCAACTCCTTTAATTTAAACCCAGCACCAAGCATGGTCAAGGTCTTTCCTGAACCTACCTCATGAGCTAATAAGGCTCTTTTTTCTTCTACGATTCTTTGAATGGCATTCTCTTGATGAGGACGAAGACTGATGTTTTGTGCCAAGCCATCAATAACTAAATGGCTACCGTCATACTCTCGACTAACCGTTCGATTATAAAGACGATTGTAACTTTCTTCAATGACTTGTTGGACTTCTGGATACCGTGAGACAAATTCTTGAAATAGCTCTTGTAAATGCTGCTCTTTTGCTCTTAGAACAGAGGTTTTTTCCAAATCTGTGATGGTCTTTTTCTTTTCTCCTTCCGTAACAGTCATAGTAATCGTCGGTTGGTTTGAATTTAGTAAATTCTCAAAAATCTTTCTTCCTGTATCATAACGTGACCCACTAACTCCAAGACTACTATCTTTGGCACTTGGATAGCGATAAGCAAATGATGTCCTTAAATGAACCTGCCCATCGACAGGATTCACTTCAATGACTTGTTCAACATCAGGCGAAGACAATTCAAATTCACGATTGGTAAAACATTCAAAGGCAAATTTACCATAGACGGATTGAGGAATCCAACGTGAACCTATTTTAAACTCAATATCTGCCAGATGAATCCGTGGAGGGCGAACAGATTCTAACAAATCTAAAGCATGGGACCAGTCACAATCTTGATTGTTTTCCTCCACTAATAGTTGAACTACTTCTATCTTGTTGAGAATATCTCCTGATAAAAACTGGTTCTTAGAAAGATATTTTCTTTCTCCTCTTAAATAGCTTTCTGGATCCATTAAAATCTGGTCTCCTAACTCATCTAAAATAGTAGTTTGGCTATGTTCAGGATAAATTGATACCATATAGTCTAAATCAACACCTCTACCATCCGATAAACTGGAGTTTAAGGCATCTAAAGCCGTTGAAACTCTTGCAATCACTCTCTCTGGCCTAACCAATGCTTTCTCAAAGGCTAAAGATTTTTTTATATTTTACTTTCTGACTTTTTAGAATCAATGTATTCATCTTCTAAACTAGCTAGTAAAGGAATACTTATCGTCACTATCAAATAAGTTCCGATTAACGGACGCATTCAAGTATCCAAATTGACTTACAAAACGGTCATAGTCACGATTGAGTTTACTAAGTAATACCTGAAAATCTGTTCGACTATAATCTGGATGACGTTGAATTTCAATTAAGGATTGATAGGTTTCTCTCAAATCAACCATGCCCTTAATGCGACTAATATCCTTATCCGATAAGGGACTTTCATAAAAGACAGTTTTTTTGAACAGTCCCTTATATTTCCCTCTTTTACTCGCTTCTTCTGACTTGTAAACATCTAGTGCTTCCTCATCTGTCAAATGAAGTTGCACGAATCGGTCTATTTTATGTTCAGACAAAGAACTGTCCCAAGCTTTAAAATCTCCCTTCTCATCTACATAATAACTAATTTCGTCTACTTTTGAACTTTTCCGAATGCCATGCGTATCTCGGTAATAAATTTGATTTCCCTCATATCCAAAAGAATAGAGCGCTAAGTCCTCACGTATACGACTTGGGATAGAATTATCCACTTCTTCTTTGATAAAAACAGGTGCTTTCAAAGAATTGTCAATTTGTTTAGGTGCTTCCACATTCTCGAATGCTTTCATTATGTCAGTAGCTAATGTTTCTGATTCCCCCTTAACATTGAGGGTTCCTCCATTAAAATTACGTACCTCATATTCACCCAAAACTTGTGTATTGTATTTCCCATCAAAATAAGGATTGATCCAGACACGCTTATCCTCCTCAAAGGGAATAGAGCCACTAAAGACAAACTCCTCCTCATGAAGATTCTTTGCTTGAACCTTTTGAAAGAAGAGGAGGTCTGTGGTCACTCGAGTACCTGCAATCTTTTTAAAAGCCGTATCCGGCAAACGAACTCCCCCTAAAAAATGAGTGTTGGATTTAATCTCTTGTAAGACATTATCTGTCCGTTTATCCATTGTCCCAATAGATGAGATAATCGACACTTGTCCTCCGTCTCTTACTAAATCAAGTGAGTGTTTGACAAAGTAATCATGAATCATATAAGGTTTATCATAGTTTTTATCGGCAATGCGAAAATTTCCAAACGGAACATTCGTTAAGACTAAATCAAAACTATTATTTCGATAGGGAACTTCTTCAAATCCTCGCACTTCAATATGGGTATTGGGGTGTAGTTGTTTTGCGATTGCGCCTGTCACACTGTCTAATTCAACTCCATAGAGTTCTGATCTCTCTCGTATACTTCTAGGCATCGCCGCAAAGAAGTTCCCAGTCCCCATAGAAGGATCTAATATCCTTCCTCCCTCAAAACCATCATCCAGTAACTTTTGCCAAATCTGGCGAATAATCAGTGGGTCTGTATAATAGGCTGTGAGAGAACTTTGTTTCATGGTCGAGTATTCTGATTTACTTACTAAGCTCTTAAGAGTTAAACGTTCTGCTTCATACTTTGGATTGAGTTCATCAAAAAATTCATTGGCAAGACCACCCCAGCCGACATACTTGGCTAATAGCTCTTGTTCTTCTGGATTCGCTTGTCGTCCCTCTTTCTCTAATCTTTTAACAAGTTCAATTGCGGCGATATTCGTTTCAATTTTTTCTCGATTTGTCTTAGGATAAAAGTCCTCTAAATCATCTGGAAAAACAAAATCTTGAACGGGGACATCCGTCTCTTCTATATCTGAAATAAGCGTTTCTGTTTCCTTATCCTTTTCACTATCTTCTTCCAGATAGGAAAACAAATCTATTTCCTGGCTTTCACTTGGTGATTCAATCTCAATATCTGAATCTTCTTTTTCAAGTTCTACAAGAGACAATACTTGTTCAATCTCTTCCAAACTGTTCAAGTATAAGATAGGATTCTCTTCAAATAACTGGTTGGAATCATTGAATAGCTCTAGGCGAACTAAATCATTTAACTGTGCATTTTCAATCGAAACCAACTGAAATACTTGTCCTTTATAACTTACTTGTGAACCGACTGGATATTCCCTCAAAGCTTCTTCTACAATTTTATCTACTTTAGATAGGGAATGAACTTCCACATTTTCTTTTACCTGGTCAATATTATCTAAAGGTAAGACTGCTTCCTCTACTTGCTTAGACTTTTCTCTTATAGCCTTTACTTCATCAAAATGAGTAATAATCTTCAGCTTTTGTGTCAGTGGGAGTTGTTGGTAGTTTTCTTCATGATGGACAAGATCCGTAACGGTATCTAAAGTAGCCATTAATTCAGAACCCAAATAGGCTAGAACATCTCCCTCTTTTTCTTCAAAATGAATCTCAAGAACTTCTTTTTTAAGCTCTTTGGAATCAATCATTAGAAGAAATTCCTCTATATCTCTACTAATACGGTCAGATAGATTATTCGCAACCCGATAGACATTGACTAAATTGACATACTGATTCTGATGACATACAAGCTCACTTAATGGTTCTAACTTCTCTTTTTCAGATTGGATGTAAAATCGAGTGGAAAGGTTATAGGTTGCGACTTCTAGCACCAAGTTTTTCTCAAAATTACTTAATTGAGATAATTTACCTAGACCTGCTTGGCCAAAATTTCTTGTGTAACTTTCTAAATCTTGGTCATTATTTTCAGAACTAGCCTCTAGGAAAGAAACAATATCTTGATCAAAAGAATAGACGTGAGGAATCTCTTCTATCTTGCCCTCTTCAGTCAAAAAATTCTCTACCAAGTTCTGCCATTTCTCATCAAAATGTTGCGCTTGATAGCGAAGAAATAGGTCCATTTTCTCCCTATCTTTTGGAATTGTTCCACGAAACATAGCCAATAATTGCATTACTTCCATACTCGCTCCTTTCATCTATACTAAAATAGGAGAATCACATGATTCCCCTACAACTCTATCTCCATTTCAACCTCTTGAGGACTGGTTTCTAAATCACTAGACAAAAGAGAAACGGCATCTGTTCTCATGTAGTAAGTATATAAGTCTTCTAGGTCTTGTTGGTTCTCAATCCCTGTTTCAATACTAATCAGAGCCTGTATAAATTCCTTGTAGTGACTCTCCATCATATCTGAAATCTTTTGTTTCATTTCCATAAATACTGAAGACGGTTCAGTTATACTTGTTTGGTCTATGTCTTGTAAATCCTTTTCTAAGGGATTGGTTCCTTCTTCTACTTCCACTAAATCTGAACGTCCATCACCATCAGAATCTGCGCTAAGAGGATTGGTTCCTAGCGCCAATTCTTGAGCATCAGTTAGTCCATCTTGATCCGAATCACGTTGATAAATGGCTTCCATATACTTCCTTCTTTCCTAGTTAATCTTTTTTCACTCCAATCCTACCAAATATTCCTTGAAAGAAGTATCACAACAAAAAAAAGAGAACGAGCCAAAACTGCGTTCTCCTTAAAATGTAAAACATTACTATTAAAGTAAAAAAGACGACTTACAGAACCTGTAAGCCACCTAGTCAGTCGGTTTATTCTGGTGTCTGCCACCGCTTGCCCCTTGAGATTTCAAAAACTCATACATATGTTTTGCTCGTTCAAACTCATCCCCACCAAACTGACCAATTGCTGGTAAAATAGTAGTCTGAAGTTGAATGACTTTTGGGAAATAAAATTGCGGATTGACATACACCAATTTTTCTTACTTGTTCTTATACTTTTGATAGGAGACTTTCAAACCTGTATCATCTGGTGTTTCACCTATAACATCACCCGTTAGAACTCTTGTCCCCTCAATCGCACGGCCATTATGAATGGAAGATAAGGTTAAGCGACTCTCATTCTCTCCTTTTCCGTTAGTGAGAATAAAAAAGGAGGACTTCTACACTTTGGCGTAAAAAGTCCTCTTTAAGAAATGTATTCTTTTTCTATTATATTATTTAATAACGCATAAAAATTTTCCTAAACAAAATATCTTACTTTCACACGATAAAAGAAATTCACATACACTTATATTTTCTATTATCATGTCATGATATTTCATATTTTTATCTCCTTACATCTTTAAATCTCCTTTATTTTTGATTTTTTTCAAATATGAGTATCTCTATGGATATTTACAAATATATAACATTGTCAGCTATCGAATTTAAAAATTCTTGGTCATGTGAAACAATGAATATTATTTTCTTATCGCTTTTACATTCGTTGATCAGATGGGATATGTTCATCATATTGCAATAATCCATTCCACTAGTAGGCTCATCAAAAAACATAAGTTTAGATTTTTTACATAGTACAGATGCAATTGCTACCCTTTGCTTTTGTCCACCTGACAAGCTCATTGGATGACGATCTTTTGATTCATATAAATCAAGTTTTTTCAGAATATTTTCAACATAACTACTTTCAATATTTTTTATTCCAAGACTTACTTCACTTGCAATAGAATCGGTAAAAAGCTGATGATTAACATCCTGCATTACAAGGGATGATATTTTTAGCCTATCTGATTTTGAAAGTCTTTTGCCGGCCAAATAGATTTCATCATTCGATTTTCTTTCTAAGCCTATAAGGCATCTGAGCAAAGTGGATTTACCAAGTCCGTTTGTTCCTACTATGCCGTAAATTTTTCCCATTTCAAAAGAGAGGTTTTTTAAATGCAATTTTTTATCTATGCCATTAAACTTAAATTCAATGTTTTTTTACTTCTAAATTTCCCTTATTTTTGATTTTTCGGGTACTGTAAGTTTTTACTCTATTCTTATTTCTTAAACCTAACTTCTTTAGCTTTTTCAGACGGTATTTTCATAAAATCTATTTGAGTATATTCCTTTTTGTATTTCCCCATCTTTAATCAAAAACTCTATCTACAATATCCATTAGATAAAAATATTCTATGTTCTGAGATTATAAGAGTTTTTCCCCTTATCTTTAAGTTTTATAAGCATTTCTTTTTATGATTAAAATGTTATCTTCATCAAGATTTGATGAAGGCTCATCTAAAAACAATGATTTCCGTTCCAGATATATAACTTGCAGCAATACATAAAATCTGCTTTTCTCCACCCGAAAGCTTAAAAAAATATCTCTATTTAAAAGATGTTCTATCGGAAACAAATCCAACATATCATTTAGTCTTTCATCCATTTGTTTTTTTGAAAGTCCTATATTCTCCAAATAGAGAAGTAATTCAAGAGTAGTATTTATATTGAAAAAGTGTGTCTTTGGATTTTGAAATACATTTGATACTAAGAGCGATATTTCGTATAATTCGAGGTTTTTTAATATCTTTATTATCAATCCTGATGGTTCCACCCATAGAAGCTCCATCATATCGTACAGCTAACCCATTGATAGAATTTATAATTGAAGATTTTTCCGCTACCACTTTTTCCCAGTAAATAATACACATTCTCCTTTTTTTACATCTAAAGAAATGTTTTTTAACACTTTAGGAGAATTTCCATAAGATAGAGATAAATTTTCAATTTCTACCATAAAGCTCCTCCTATAACCATAATCAGTATTGAAAGCACATAAACAAAATCAACTGTTTTCGTTTTGACGGATATGTACCTTGTTTTTTTAACAGGATTTTTCAATACATTTTGTTTCTGCTGCCTTTTGCAATATCATCAGAAATATTAGAAGATACAACAAGTAAAGGCACAATTACATACTCGATGTATGAAATTGGATTTTTTTAAATGTAATACCTCTTATTTTTCATAGCAAGTTTTTATATTGTGACTTTCTTCCCTAAATGAAGGAAAAAAACCTAAACATTACAGCAATTGGTATAGAAACAGTACGAGGTAAATTCATTTTATCCATTGAGGATATTACACTTCCTACATCCGATGTTTTTAAATAAAAACTTCCCGCACTAAATGGAAGATAAAACATCTTACATACAGCAAATAGCATAAAAAACATCATTAAAATCGCATCCATATTTCTAATTACATCAAGATTAGGTATCAAAGAAAGAACCCCAAAAAATAATATGTTTTTCAAGGCTTCTTTCTTAAATCCATTCATTAAAAAAAGAAATGAAATAAGAAGCACAATTCCCCATTCAAAATAGGTATTTACTTTATAAAATACAGCAAATCCAAGTGAAAAACTTACTAAAATTTTACTAATTGGATTGGGATTATATGGATTGTCTAAAGAAACGAGCATTATACAATACCAGCTTTTTCGAAATGCTTTTTCAAAAAGACTTTACCGATATATGCGCCGAGTATCCCGCCGACAACAGCACCGATATATACTAATACCATACTTCGATAATTCAAAAGTGCTATGAGCTTCATTATATAATCGTGACCCATACCGCCTGTTTCCGCCAGTTTAATAACCTTGTCTTTAGCCAACAAAACTTGCATAAGGAAACCACAAATCCAAGTGTTGAATACGGCAAATGAGAGCATATTAAATTTAAATGATTTATATTCTCCTTTTTTTCTTAAAAGTTCCGCAATTGCCATACTGATTACAGCATGTATCAATATTACATATGTATTTCCCATTGCAATTGCTAAAAGACTACAAATCAACCCAAGTATAAATAATCCCCATGATTTTTGAACTTTTGCCATAAAGAGCATTATAACTATTCCTGTTATAATGCCTGCCAGTGTAGGGTATGCCAAGTATAAAATCGGTACAATACCAATCATTCCCGAAGCAAACATAAGTACAAAATATATTACTGTAAATACACCTATCGTAACTAAATCTTTAATTCTTAATTTTTCCATTTTTATATTTTCCTTCTAAATAAGTTTTCACTGAATATTTGATTTTTCTAAGCATTGCTTTATAAAAATTCCGAGCTTTTTACAAAGTTCTTCATCTGTCCCTATCGCTTCAATTTTTCCGGCATTTAATAAAACGATTTTGTTTGCATTTCTTATTGTTCTTAATCTATGAGCAATAACAATTGCCGTTTTTTCTTTTATAAGTTCGGATAAAGCCTCTTGAATTAGACTTTCATTTTCAACATCCAGAGATGCTGTAGCCTCGTCAAGCAATATGATTGGTGCGTCTTTTAGTATTGCCCTTGCTATTGAGATTCTTTGTCTTTCTCCGCCTGAAAGTCTTTGTCCGTTTTCACCTATTACTGTATCTATTCCATCCGGCATTTTGTCTATAAATTCATAACATCTTGCTATTTTAGCCGCTCTTATAATCTCTTCATCTGTAGCATCTTTTTTACCGATTTTTATATTATCTTTTATGCTTGAATTAAAAAGAGTAACATCTTGGAAAACGATAGAGAAATTTTTAAGGAGTGTTTCCGGATCAATTTTACCGATGTCCTCTCCCCCTATCAAAATCTTTCCTTTATCTATATCCCAAAATCTTGCAGCAAGCTTGGTGAGAGTTGTTTTTCCGCTTCCGCTTGAACCGATTAGCGCAGTGATTTCACCCTGCTTTGCAGTAAAGCTCACACAATTTATTACAGAATAATCATCATATCCGAAATAAACATCCTTGAATTCAATATCGTAATTTTTAATGTCAATATCTTTTTTGCCTTCTTGAACAGGCGTTGTCTTTATTTCCTTTATTCTCCCTACAACCGCATCAAGAATAACTATCATTGACATAAAGGTGATTATTCCTTCTATAGGAAGATAAATACTTGCTGTAAGCATTAAAAATGCGATATAAACCAGCGCACTTACCTTCCCTGCCATAAGCATGTTGACGCCGATAACGGCAACACTTATAATTCCAAGCTTTAAAATTGCGGTAGCTATTCCTGTAAGTGTTCCGGCAACAACTTCACCTTTCGTCTTCTGTTTTGTGGATGCATTTAATTTTTCAAAAAAATCATTTAACATCCTATCTTCTAAGTTGTAAGATTTTATTTGCTCTATCTGCTCTATATTTTCCTGTAGATTATCAAAAACCTTACGATTATCATCTATCCAGCCTTGTACTATTTTTTTCTGACTTTTCTTTGATAAAAATATAATTAAAATAGAAATGGGAATTACCCAAAGGGCTGCAAGTGCAAGTTTCCAATTATAGAAGATAAGCATTAAAGCAATAATACTTGTGGATATAGCCGTTGAATATATATGAGGTACAGCATGAGAAAAAATTGTTTCATATAAGTTCATGTCATTCATCATGGTTTCCGCAAGGTCTGCCAAATCTCTTTTACCAAAATAAGAAAGAGGTAATTTCTTTTAACTTTTCCGCTAACTCAATTCTTGAATTTGCACTCTCGTTGTACACATTGGTGTAAAGTCTTACATAATCCCACCTCGCTATTAAGAACATCACAATCATCATTACTACAATTAGTACAATATAATGAACAGAAGTAAAATTGTAACTCTCAATACTTTTTAAAATGCCTATATACTGAAACAGAAACATAAAACCGATCATTGGTGCGAACAATTTAGTTAAATTAACAAGCGTGTGTGAAAATATGGCTTTTTAAGTTAAGAGCGCCTTTTTTTCTGACATCGCATATTTTTTCATAAAATAAGAAACCATATGTTTAACCTCCTATCTTCCAATTTACGGATTTTTGATATTCTTCCCAAAGTTTTTTGTAATGCCCACTCATACCTATTAAATCTGAATGCTTGCCTTCTTCTACAATTTTCCCCTTATCAATAACAAGAATTTTATCCGCATCTACTACTGTAGATAATCTATGAGCAATCATCAATGTTGTCTTGTTTTTTGATAGCTTCTTAAAAGACTCTTGAATCAAATGTTCATTTTCAGGATCTGCAAAGGCTGTAGCTTCATCTAAAATGATAATATCTGCATCTTTCAAAAAAGCTCTCGCTATAGAAATCCTTTGAGCTTCTCCTCCTGAAAAATATGTGCCTTTAGTTCCGTAAACAGTATCAAGTCCTTTATCTAAATTTTCAATAATATCTTTAGACCCTGAATTGATTAAGGCATTGTCAATTTCTTCATTAGTTGCATCAGGCTTTCCGATTAAAAGATTATCTCTTAAACTCATTTTTAAATAGTTTAGAGTTTTTGAAAAAAACAAAAAGCAATTTTTTTCTCATTAAAGCCTCTTTTTCAAAATCTTTTATATTAATTCCTCCAATATAAATTTCACCTGTTTTAATATCGTAAAATCGTGCAGCAAGCCTTGCTATAGTAGTTTTACCACTGCCTGACGATCCGACTAAAGCAACTCGTTCTCCTTTATTCACCTTAAATGAAATATCGTCTAATACATTTTCATCTTCATAAGAAAAGCTTACATTTTTAAACTCTATCCCAACATCAGAACTTGTTTTATTTCCATAAACAAAATCATCAAACTCAAGTATATTCTCAATTTTATCTAAAGCAAGTTCCGCAAAATAACTGGATTGTGTAATCGTCGCAGTTCTCATAATAAAAGTAGCAAATGCCGGTCCTATTAGGAAGTAAATAACAGAATCTGCAACTACATTAGATAAGTTTCCATTAAATTTTATTAAGAGTAATGCCACAGGTACCAAGAAAAATGCCGTCGATGTAGAAACGGTTTCAAACCACGACATTTTATTCATATAACTCATAGTAAGCTTAAGTACATTGTCTTTTACTTTTATGATTAACGAATATAACTTATCAAAGCTCTCAACACTTTGTGCAAATGTTTTAACAACAGGAATTCCTCGAACATATTCCACTGTCTGAGAAGATAAATTGGAAAGTCCTGCATAATACTCATCTTTCATTTTTTTTGTTTCGGCTGTCATCATAGATGACATCAATGTCATACCGATAATCATCGGTATCATACTGGCAAGTCCTAACTTCCAGTTAAACACGAAGAAAAATACAAGCAGGACGATTGGCGATATAATGGTCATCGCCATATCAGGAAGTTGATGCGCTAAAAAAGAATGGGTTTCAGACGCTCCGGACACAATTACATTTCTTATCCTTCCGCTTTCTTTGTCATCGAAATACCCAAGCGGTTTGTTTATTAGTTTTGTTACGGAAGTCTTAATAATGTTATCTTCCACTTCAAATGCAAAAATATGGGATAAAATTAAACCTATTAGGTATATGAATAGCCCCAGACCGGCAAAAACTGCTGCATAAATTGAATTTTCCTTTACATAATCAAAATTCACCATCCCATTTAAAATTAAGTTATTTACAATTCTATGAATATATACCATAGGCATCAAAACCATGACACCTGATACAGCAGACATAACCATAGCAATATAGAGTAAAAAACTTTTTTTACCACCGTAAGCCTTTAGTCTTTTCAGTATTGATTTCTTCTTATTCTTCACTGAACAACTCCTCCTTTTTCTTAAAATTAGCAAACCCTATAAATAGCCTTTTTTTAGACTGATTTTTAGAGGCTTGTTTTTCAAACTCTTTTTGCAATACGCTTAGTTTTTCTTGTTTTTATCTGTTATTTATTATATAATAAATGAGGATTTCAATCAATTAGATATGGCTAAATAAGTCTATTCGGGATAATGTCTATTCGGGATAAAATATAAAGCACGGAGGTATAATATGAGTGATTTTTATAACTTTGTTAAAAACTTTTTTTCTACAGATGAATCTATCGATAATACAAAATACTCCACTGTAGGACATGAATTCCGTTTTAGCACGGATAATGCAGAAGGCATATATTGGTTTTTACGAGGGCGATAATTTCACTATTGATATTTATGATGTTTTTCATAAAAAGAAATTATCCATACAAGTTTTTTCTGGTTTGAATAATTTCTATTCCCTTTATTTATCTTATTTAGTTACAGCAAACGGTGAATGTTTTTAATCCTTATCAAAATCTTTCTTCAAATTCACTTTTTACTATAAATACAAAAAATTCTAAAGACTATAGGTTTATACTTCACAAAAACTCTCCTTATTTAGGAATCGGTATAAATTTCAATCAGTCCATGATAGAGCAATGCCTGTCCTCTTATAAGAATAAAGTCTGTAACTATGAAGATTTATTTTTTAATACCAGCATTATAATAAACAAGCCTTTAGAAAGAATCTCAAAAGATATCCTTAATTGCAAGATGGCATCTCCTGCTGCTGAAATCTTTTTTGAGTCAAAGGCAAAGGAATGGTTAAGTATTACAATAGACTCTTTTTTAAATAGGTACAGCAATCCACTATCTATTGCCGATGATGAGGCTTTGAAAAATGTCGCCAATTATATAGACGATCATTATGCAACATCTATCTCACAGGATACTTTAGAAAAAATATCCACTATGAGCGGCACAAAACTAAAAAAGTTATTTAAGCAAAAATATCAATGCACAATTACAGAATATACTCAAAGACGGAGAATGAATATGGCGGAATTACTCCTACTGAACTCTACCCTTAAAATTCAAGATATAGCAGAGGCTGTAGGATATTCCTCTCACAGTAAATTTAGTACATGCTTCAAAAAATATAAGGGATTTTATCCCAAAGACATAAAAAAATATGCGAAAAATAATCTTTCTGATTAAATACATAAGGATTTAACTTTGGGGACGGTTGAGTTAGACCTTATTGGAAAATGTTAAAGTCATAATTGGTAAACCTAAATAAATTATACGTTTAGGTCTTGTTATTATCTTGTAAAATCAGTAAAGTAGCTAATTCTACTATTTTTAGGGAGTTAGTCACAAAGAAAATCAAACAGTTAGACTGACTGTTTGAGTATGAAAAAAGCAGATAAAAAATCCCTTGAGTAAATAACTTAGGGGATTTTAAAGGTTGGGATAGGGTATTGAAAAGCTCGTACAAAGTATAATAAAAATCCCCACCAAATTTTGAAAATCTATTGAAATGTATTGAAGTTTATTAGCAGAATACATAAGTGGAAAGCTTGATTTTAATACATTTAGAAGATTAATGAAAAAGAAATATCACACTTTCATTCTTATTAAAATCCTTATAACTGTATTTTGAATGATTTTCCCCAATCAAGCATCCCTCTCTCTTATAAAATATATACATTCAGTTGTATGAAATGTAATATTGTTCTTATCAGACTTGAAACTTTTACTAATCCAACTATTTATCTTACACATTTATTTTAAACCTACAGTATCCTATTTTCTTAATATTCTACAGTGTAACACTGCATTTATATTATAACGCTAATATGTTCAGAAAAGAAATACTTTGTAAGTCAATGTCTGTTATAACGGAAATTGTTAGAGATGTCTATCATAACAGAAATTGAGATAATGTCCATAACTTCCCTGAAGATAAATTATGTAATCACAAACTATTTCATATCCAATCTAGTGTAGGTTGTTTAGAGCATATCATCAACAAAAAAAGAACGAGCCAAAACTGCGTTCTCCTTATAATGATAAAATATGTTTTATGCCACAAAAGATATGTAAACTAATCTTTTAAATAATAAAAAAGTTCCGATGTTTGTAAATGTTTTGAGTAAATGGAAATTACTTTTTCACCTTTTGGAAATACTGTCTTTCTCTTCAAATCTAATAAAGATTGAGGAACAATTTTCCTAGAGGTCTCTTTCAATGTTAATGCTAGTATCTGTTTTCTTGTACGTAGAGCATAATCAAACTCCAAATACAAATAACGTCCTGAACCAGTTAGATGAACATGCTTTCCCAATAACTCCTCAATGGATCCTAAAACTTGTAACTTTTGCATCGTGGTTCCATCTTTTTTTATTTTCAACTCATCAATTATGACATGTCTATTTAAACAATCGTCAAAGAAACTGCCTGCACCTTTTTGGTAATCAACACCACATAGGTGCATGAAATTAGTAGGTGAAAAATGAAGCTCAACACTTTCAATTTCCGTTTCATAATACATGATTTTGCCAACAAAGTTTTTTTTAAAAAAAGAAGCCGCAATTTGTAACTGTGTAAAAAAACGCTGAAGTTTTATTTTTTCGTTGTAATTTGGATTACGATAATCTCTAGAATTTGCCATATTTTCCTCACAAAAAGGTTCTACTATCCAACAAATCCCTCACGCGATTATATGTCACAAAAAATAGGACACCGTCTTACCGCTGCCCCGTCAAAAATTTAAAATTTTTATTTGATGGTTCCATTATATCAATCTTTTTTTAATTCGTCAAATAAAATCTTTATCTTTTTGAATAATTTTTTTCAGTTACTTTTTTTCTATAAATTTATATGTAGCTATAATCAAATCATTTCCTTTGAAAAAAATCTGCTTTCTCTCTCATTCTACCCTTAATTAATGATTCTAGCTCTCTATATCTATGCTTTTTAACTTTCCCTTTAACAACTTTATCATATACATAGATTAGAGCTACAAATTCTAGTACAACCCGAGATGATAATCGTTTTTTTGCCTTTGAGATGTGGTAAAGCCTCCCTAATTCCTTTATAAATAAAGTTATTTCTTGAGGACTAATAGTTGTATTAGAATTTAAGTTAAACAAAAAGACAGTTATTATGAGCAGCTGAGTTTCTCAAACTACGTACCAAATTTAAAATTTTAATAGGAATATATGGTTCTGTTTGACTTTGATAATATTCAGCGTATAAATTTATTATCGAACCAAAACTTAATAACTCTAATAAAACCCAAATAGGACAATCGTCATAGTTTGTAATACTATGATAACCAGTTTCGCTACATTCAACAGTAAAATACTTACTAATAAGGTCACTAGGGTGCAAAGCAGCCATCATTGATGCAATCTTCTTATCCTCATTTTTATGATTATCAAGAAATTCTTTAGCTACATCGTAACCATCTTTATCTTCATTGTCCTCAATATCTTTTATTAATTGCACACAAATACTATGTTCAATATCTGAACACATTTTCTGAACCATGAATCTATAATGCATATCAATAACACTAAGTTCAACTAAATAAGCAAAATCTAATCCAATATACTTCCCTTTATTAGAACCATTAGTATATTTTTTTGATAATTTTTTTCTGTATGATGCCGTTCGTAAATAGTTATTTGTACTGGATAAAAAAATTCGATTGCTTTTTAACCTACTCATATAATTAAAAAGTAATGCCCTTATCTTTCTTCATTTTATCCACTATTTCTTCCACAGTTTTCTTAGGTTTTTAAATTCATATTAGACATATATACTACCTTTTTATTTCTAAAGCTATAGCCACTATATATCCTACTTTTTAAGATTGACTGATAGTTCCCATAACAACTCCACCAATTCCCAAAACAGCCAAAAATGCTTTCAATATTGGATTGTGAATACACACAAATATTAAACCTAAACAAATGAGGATTATAACTGCGGAAATAATCAAAAATATTGTTCCTTCAATACTACTTCAGATATACTTTTTTTATAAAATAGACTATCAAGAGGATTCCAACTATGTAGAAACATATCGCTCCTATAATATATAATAAAGGTTGGTTATTATTATGAGCAATTATCTTTAATGGTGAAGCTGATGGATATGTTTTTCAATAATAAATTATTCAATCCATGTAATTTCAATAAATAAACAACAACAAATATTAAATATATTAAGAGTGATAGAATTTGAGCTGGAAGTTGCTCCCACAGTCTTTTTAATCAATCTTTTAATCAACTTTATTCTCCTTTGTTTTCTCTCATAATGCTAGCTTGAGTTATTATTTTTTTCTTCCTTAATTAAATTAAAATATCCCTTTAAATAAGATAGAACCACGAATAAAAGCTACTAATAATATAATGAGGTATAAAAACAATTGATAGTACAAAAAAATTCTATCAAAGACTGAAGCTTCTTCAGGTATAACTGACACCATTTTAGCACTAATAGTATTTAAAAATTTAAACATCTTATCAGTAAATCCAGATAAAAAGGCAATTAAAAAGAACTGAAATAAAAAAATGTAAATTTCACCTTCATAGTTGCTAATTTTTGTTTCAACCATAATTTTTCTTTGATTGAAATTCTTCATGTGTCATAGATAAGTACTCTTTTATTTTGATAGAGTAATTTAACACTTCTCTTTCATCTTCTGTTTTTTTGTTAGAAAATTTTTTTCACTTTCACTACAAGAGATTTTTTTCTTCCATAGATTCTTCCTACCATTTCTTTAATTCATTGTAACATAAAGAAACAAAATAATCCATTTCTATAATTCATCCCTTCATTTCACTCAAGACACAACACAGGATGAATAAGTGAGTGGTACAGCCACTATCTCGCATTTTCTGCACTTGCGAAACAAGACATACTAATAGTCACATAACAAAAAACAGCCCTATACTATTTGTAGTGGGTAAATCCCCTATAGATATTATGGAGCCAATTTTGTTGTAGAAAAAGAGCCTACAAAAAAGGCGGTTTACAGAGTCTGTAAGCCACCTAGTCAGTCGGTTTATTCTGGTGTCTGCCACCGCTTGGCCCTTACGTCCAAGATTGCTATCGGATTTCGTTCTGGTGTCCGCCACCGCTTGGCCCTTATGTCCAAGATTACTATCAGATTGACCATGAGCCGACTACTCATTTATAGACATATTGTATCTTTAAATAGCTACAATTTCAAGTGTAAACCCTTCTATTTTGTTGTATAAGCAAAACTGATGGCACTATCTGCTTGAGAGATTTTTCTAAAGGTATAGTTAGGATTACCCCCATAGTTTGTCTCAGACACAAGGAAAGAACCATCATCATATACTTTCTCGACAAAAGCCACATGACCATAGTCTGCTGGTGTCCCATGTGTACCTCCTACAAAAGAAACAATAGCACCTGCTTTTGGTGTGGAACCCGTTTCTCCACCAAGACTTGAAGCTGTCGCAACCCAGTCCTGACCATTTCCCATGGTATTAATGATTGAAATCTTTTCTCCATTTCTACCTTTTAGCTTTAATCCTAACTGGTTCATACGAGCCGCAACACCCCATGTACATTGTCCATAGGCATAAGCCATACCATCTCCACCACCAGGAACAGAATGATCATACAAGTCCCCACGAACCCCTTCAAGGGATTGTGGATCACTTTTTGCCTGTCCTCCGTTTGTTTGGCTAAAGCCTTTTTCAATTTGGTAATACCATTCCGTTGCTCTGGTTTGTCTTTCCAGTAGTTTGTCACCAGAATTTCCCTCCCAATAGGTAAGGAAGAGTTGGGCCAGATTGGCTGCACTACCCGTATTTTTAAAGAAATCCTTTAACCAACTTTGATAGTAAGGACTATCTCCATGAAGCATAAAGTCAAGTTGTAGGTCTAAATCATACCATTTCTTATTTTTAGCGTATGCATAATTCAATAAAGCTGTATGACGTGTTGAACCATCTGCAGTATCCGTCCATTGACCTAACCCCAAACCTCTATGAAGGATATTAGGATAAGCACCACTATAAATGGCTGGCCCTCCTATCTCTAACCAGCTTTCATCATCCCATGAGGAATCGGTAGCGCCAACTGGAGGAGATAAATAATCCCCTTCAGCTCGTTTAGGATTGATAGAAGACTCTACCGACCAATTTCCTAAAATAGCCGCAATGGCTTGGGGACTTGCCCCTTGAGATTTCAAAAAAACTCATAAATATGTTTTGCTCGTTCAAACTCATCTCCACCAAACTGACCAATGGCAGGTAAGATAGTTGTCTGAAGTTGAATGACTTTGGGAAAATAAAATTGCGGATTGACATATACCAATTTTTCTTTCTTGTTCTTATACTTTTGATAGGAAACTTTCAAGCCTGTATCGTCTGATGTTTCACCAATAATATCACCCGTTAGGACCCTTGTTCCCTCAATCGCACGGCCATTATGAATAGAATACAAGGTCAATCGACTCTCATTCTCTCCTTTTCCATTAGTGAGAATTATATTGTCACCATCTAGTGATACGATCCCATCCATTGGTGCGACAATCGTTTGGTGAGCCTTCGCTTCTAGTAGAATGTACTCCTGAAGAGTAGGTTTTCCGTCTAAATCATAGTATCCATAACGATAAATCATGGTTAGACTATCTTCGTTGCTTTTCCCCTCAAATGGATTGTCCAATTCCTGCATGGAAGCATACACACCTTCTTCTTTTAGTTCCTTCATTTCCTCTTGATCGTCTTTCGATAGTTTATACTTAGGAGTTTCATAAAGGTCTTGCATGGATTTCAAATCATCCCCATCGTTTAAATCATGCCACAAAGTAGACAGATAATCCTTGTAAGTTTCGGAACTAAATAAGTGAACTGGTTTGTTTAACTCATAGTCATGGAATTTAAAGTTCATATAGCCCATCACATCATCAACTTTTGTGTAATAAGTAATTCCTTTGTCATTTGTACGAGTATGTTCTGCGTCTTCCCAAGTTAGGTGGGTATAAGCTTTTGTTAATTCAAATTCATCTTGTTGAATCAAACTAGCAGATGAAAATCCTAAAAAGAAGCTCATCATAAGTAAAAGAAGAAAGACTATTCCTCCAACTATCCATGTTGCAGGATTTCCAGCCGCAAATGTAAAGAAGGAAAAGGCTGCTTTTAGTTTTTGATAGATATTTCGGACACTTGTAAGACCTTGTTTCTTTAATCTTCGAAATCGATTTTTAAAGGAACTTGGGTTATCTTTCGCTAGTTTCCATCCTTTTCCATCTTTAAAATGATGGTATCGCTCTTTTGTGTTGGTCAGTCTTTTCTTGGTAAAACGACCTGTTGCTTGTCCTGTTTTGACACTAGCTTTCCCCAGATTATAAGAAAGCCGACTGTAGCGTTTCCCTTTTCTAATGGTCTCTTGAAGTGTGCGATAGCCTTCTAAATCTTCATTTTCTGAAGCTAACTCTCCTCCTTCACGTCCAAGGACATAAAGAAAAGTTTTGGCTTTCCTACTGACTTTTTTGGACTTATAGGCTTGTTTAGTATATTTTAAATTTTCTTTAGCAGCCTTTACTTCCTTCTTGGCTTTTAATTCTTCTAAACTCTTCCCTTGAAAGAAAAAATTAGATTTATGTTTCGATTCCTGACCATAAAGAAATTTTTGATTGGTTTTTCTTTCTTTACGACTCTCTTTTCTTTCTTCTTTTGCTTCTACCTTGGCTTCTCTAAATTGCTTCTTGGCTATTTTCAATCGTTTCCTAGCATGAGGCAATCGTCTGTCTCTTAATTCTTTCCGATTCAAAAGAGATGGAGGACTATTTTGAAGGATGTGATTGTAGTCTTCATTTGCTTGTTTTACTCTCTCCTTTGAAGCTTCTCTCATCTCCTCTAGCTTTTCGTTTTATCTCTTTTTTCCATGCTTTTTCATCCAGTACAGCGGAATCTTTTTTCTGTTTCCTCACCTCCTTCTTTCCTTGTTTCAAGAATTTCTTCTCATCTTTTAGACTTCTTCTAAATGCCTTTCGGGCACGTATGATTTCTCTTTTATCCTTCATTTACCTTCCCCTTAGTTAGAAGCCATTTTATCAGGATCCGTACTCATGATATCAAACAATTGTGTACCTTGAGGAATCTTATTTTTAAAGGGTACGACAACTGAACCAGCTTTTATCAGTCCTGCCCCTTTTTCTGGATTGACAAGGTATTTTTCGAGTTCTTTTGACAAGCCTAAGAGTTGAACCAATTCTTCTCGGTCATTTTTTGCTTGCTTTAGGAGAATCATAAATTCACTATTTGCAATAATCCGTCTACCATTTGGATCTAACAATAAGGTTTCGACATTTTGGGTTATCCCAGTCGGACTGGCTCCATATTTTCTGACACGACTCCACAATTTAAAGAAGAAATCACTGGCATATTTATCTAATAAGAGAAGCTGCATTTCATCAAAATAAATCCAGGTCTTCTTCCCTAATTTTTGGTTCCGAACAACACGATTCCATATCTGATCAAAAACAACCATAAGGGCGATTTGTTTCAGCTCATCTCCTAACTTTTTAACATTATAGATTAAGAAATTAGATCCTGTCTGAATATTGGTCTTATGAGAAAAAATATCAAGAGAACCTTCGACATACAGTTCCATATCAAGCGCCAAATTCTGCGCTTCTTCTTCTGGTTGTTGACTCAAGACAAAGACCCATTCTTCCAAAGAAGGCTCTTTAAATGACTGATAGGTGAGTCTCGTAACTCGGTCGATAATCGATTTTTCTCTTCCATCCATTTTCCTATCCAATAACTTGCCGATAAAGGATAAAAGAAATTCTGATTTTACCTTAACAGGATCCTCATCCATATTTTCCTCAGACAAATCAAGTACATTGAGATAGGTTTGGGAATCAGGCGCAATATCAATCATTTCTCCTCCAAAAGCTCGTCCAATGACACTGTATTCTGCTTCTGGATCCACGATGATAATTTCGGTATTTTCACCAGATTCCTTGATTTTGGTCGTGATAATTTCATGCTTGGTTGCCATCCCTTTCCCAGCTCCAGATGTCCCTAAAATCAGACCAGACGGTGTATTTAATAAGCTTCGATCAATGGTAATAATATTGCTTGATATTTGATTGATACCGTAATATTTCCCACTACGGTCTTGTAAGTCTACTGAAGTCCATGGAGAGTTCACTGCTACATTGGACGTTAATAAACTCCGTGATACCCCCTCTAAAAAATCACAACCAAATGGTAGCAAACTATTAAAGGCTGCTTCTTGCATATATGGAAGTTTATCAATCATTAAATCATTTGAGCCAGCCACTTGTTGGATCGTGTCTAGGGCTTGTTTGAGTTCTTCTTCATCCTGACCAAAGACCCCAATCAAGAAGACTGTTTGAAACAGTTTATCTCCTGTCTCTGTCATGGTTTTTAAGAGTTCCTCAGCTTCATCGATATTGCTTTCTAATACATGACCTACTTTTTCCAAATAGATACCTGTACGAGCAAGTTTTTGTTGTTCCCCAATCTTTTGGGATTCCATCAAGGTCTTCTTTGTTCGTAGTTTCTTCATGGCATCTGCCTTGGTCGAACTTTGAGCATGGAGGCTCACAATCAATTCCAAATCTCCTTGCATGAGGTCTCGAATAAACTGATCCCCTAATTCCATACCATAGTCTCTCACATAGACAATCTGTAATAAGCGGTCATTGATTTGTAGGTAATTCTTGTTTTTAAAATCCAAGAGATTAGGTGCTATGAAGTGACGAGTTGTCTGACCAGATCTGGTTAAATCACGGTAAGAAAAAGGAAGATGGTGTTCTCCTCTAAGCATATCGGCCAACAAGTTGACACGGTCTTCTCCAGCCAAGGATTCAAAACGTGCATCAATTTCTGAGAAACCACTCTTGAAATATTCTCCTATTTGGGACAAGGAACGATAGGCTTGTTTGGGATTAGAATCCTTTCTACCAAAGCTAATCAGTTTAACAGCCGAAAAGTTATTTTCGCCACTGTCTAAATTCTGATTCATCATCCGATTCAATTCTTTACGATAGGTATCATACCCATCTTCTTTTTCCTCATACAAAACACTTTGTCTGAATTTTTCTAAATTCAATCTTTTGTTAAAGATAGTCAATTGGAAGTTGGTTTGGTCATCTAGTGAGTTAATCAAATCAGAATACTTCTCAATGATTGCGCCCTTATCTTCTAAACCAACAGTTTGGTAATTGACGTCCCCAAGTAAGTAGCTTTGTGAGAAATAATCTTCTTTTACCTGCATTAGACCATTTTGGTACAGGGCTTGATAGGCAAGGCTATTCGCTGTAGAGGGTAACACTTCCTCTTTTTTTCCTTTAACTTCTTCCTTTTTATTAGTCATTGAAGTTTTTTGTTTCTTTAATGTATTTGATTTTCTTTTCATGTTCAGGTCCTTTCTTTCCTGTAATTGTGCGTAGGGGAACCGTTAATTCAAAATGAAGACGGTATTTCAAATAATGTTCAAAATATAAATCATTGGGTTTATAGACTCCAAAAAGCATGAGAGGGATGGTAAAAAGCAAACACAAAACCGTAAACAAACCAATCTCCAAATTGCCAGAAAAAGAGATTCAAGCCCAAAACAATAATTGTGACAATAAAGGCTGGTAAAACAAATATGATTTGCCTTGTGGTAAAAACCCTAACCAAGCCCCTGTGTTGGTATTTTGAGATGTCTTTAAAGACACGTGTATTCATGACTTTCCTTTCTAAAAAGGCTAAGAAGCATTCACTTCCTAGCCTTTATCTAATTACATACCTAAGATTGAGCGAGCCGTACGTTGAGAACCAACGAGGGCAATAATCAGTAAGATAGCTTGTATCAAACTACCAAACATAATCGCAAGAGATTGCAGGACTCCTGCACCATTTGAAACAGCTATTTTCCCAGCAGATTCAAATAAAGGAACAAGAGAAACAATCAGAAAAATAAGAACCCCTTGTACCGCATAGACCATAATATTTTTTAAATAGCCTATACCAATAGACTTCCATTCATCACTTAAAAATGTTGGAATCGTAAGAGGGGCAAATGGGATCATAAGGTAGAGTTGAATAAATCGAATAGATACCAAAAGATTAACCATGGCTGCACTTACTATCCGAACTAGCCAAATGAGGAGGGCGAAAAAGCCCACAATCATCCGGCCAATAAATCCTGAACCTTTTAATCCAGAGATGGTATCATACTTTGCCCCACCGTGAGCCATAATCGAGGCCACTTGTTCAATGGCATGACTCGCAATCCCTGATGATGGCTTCTACAATGACGGTAGTGTTGGTAATTACAACTGCGACCATAATATAACTAATCAACATCGGCGCTAATGCTTCAAAGGTCATCGCTCCTCCTGAGTTAGCAATCTTCTTTGCCATCTTTGAAAATTCTAAGATGAGAACAACTGATAAAATCGCAACTCCAAGAGGCTGCATGACACTTTTAGTAATACTAGACATATAAGTCCATACTGTTGGATTATAGCTAGATAGAGATTTAATCAGATCTACCGTAGATTGTAAATCCACATTAAATCCTTCAAATAAATTTTCAGCTGATATTTTTTCAGATGCAAGGTAAACAAAGGGTGAGACTAAACTAAGATTCATGTCATTGTTTATCCTCCTAAATTGAAATCTGAGTTACAAAGGCTCCAGCAGCCCCTACCATAACTCCACCGACAATTTCAAGAATGGCATTCCGAACACCTGGTCCACCATCTTTAATGTTGGTTGCAAGATTGACAATCCCCACAACAACGAGAAAGGCACCAACCGCAATCAATCCCTTCTGCAATAAAGACATAGCTTGTGCAAACATGGCACTTGCGTCTACTCCATAAACAAAACCTTTAAAATGCGTAATCATCTATTTCCTCTTTTCTATTTTTATTTTAAACTAGATTCAAAAGTTAAATCACGAATTCTAAGGCCTTCAAGATGATTTTCTTGACTTTGATTCAAAGGATTGATCTGATAGTTCCACCATCGTTCATCAGTTTCTTGATTGGCTAGGTACTTCCAGTTTGGATGCTTGGTTGAATTGTATTTTTTGCTTTTAAAGACAGGCATATTAGCAATTCGAACCAAGCATTCATGCCGTTTCATATTTCCGACTTCATCGGGTGTCATTAAATCACGAGCAATCTTTTGATGAGAAAGGGATCCTGACCCTGTTTGGCCAAAGGAACGACTCGTATTTCGAACATCAATGGTTTGTTTACCGAGTAAGCCACTCATAAATTTAAAGGTATCTTCATCATTACCACCTAAGTAGACTAAGCTATCACAGTTCCCCAAAATGGTTTTCCAAGCTTCTTTTTCTTTATAGAGCCCTTGAAGTTGGGCAATATTTTGTAGAATAGGAACGAGACTCATATTCCGAGAACGGACTGTTGAGGTTTGTTCAGCAAAATCTGGAATTTCTCCGATATTTGCGAATTCATCTAAGTAGACTCTCACATGAAGAGGTAATTGACCCTTAAAATCAATATCTGCTTGTCTTGTTAGGGTTTGAAATACGGTTGAAAAAAAGAGGGCTGAAAGAAAGCGAAAGGTACTATCGTTATCTGGGATAACTAAGTACACCATTGATTTTTCCTTGCCCCAAGTCTTCATATCAAGGGTATCTCTTTTGGTCAAATCCATAACACTTTGAATATTGAAGAGGGCAAATTTAGCAGTGGTTACAGCTATAACAGAATCCAGAGTCTTATCCTTATAATTTTGGAAATCTGCCCAATTTCGCATGGTAAAATTTTCAGTCCCATACTTTTTAGCATAATTTTCAAATAGAATTTCTAAGACACTTTTTTCTTGGTTTTCACCCTTGGATAAGTGTTTAATGAGTTTTGAGATTTCAGCAAAACTTGGATAACGCCCTCGTTTTTTTCGCTCTTCCACTTCTTTTTGACGTTTCAACAAGTTTTGGTATTCCTTTTGACTTAAACGACTCTCTTCAATGAGCTGTTCTCTTGTTTTAGGTGGGTTATAGAAATCGACCAAGTAGGAGGCTAAAAGCTCGTACCAAAGTCATAGAAGCTTCATCCCAAAATGGATCACTACGGGATCCAGAGCCTTTTGGTGTTATTGAAATAAACCGTCAGCATGCGATTCAAATCATTTTCTGTCTCTATATAGCGAAAAAGGATTGAAGCCATCTGAGTTCTTCATATTGACTAAATCTAGCACCTTTACTTGATAGCCATGTTCCAAAAAGAGTCTTCCTGTTTTTCTCAGCTAAGTGATCTTTTAAGGATCCACGACAATATTTGAACTATTCATCTGAATCAGATTGGGTTTTACAAAGCGAAAGGTCTTCCCACTTCCTGAACCTCCCGATCACCGCAATATTCTTATTTCTATCATATTGGGGTGGTTTTTTTATCTAATAATGTCAAACGAACATCTTGTGCTAAAATCGTATCATGAGAAAAATTCCTTACCGTAAAAAGAGCTTCTTTTCTTTTTAGAGTTCCAAAACAGGGCGCTCCCGTATTCTACCCCTTCTCGGTATTGTTTTTTACCAGTCTCTAGATAGAGATAAACCAGCAACATCATCACAAAGCCTAGTAGAAAAAAAGCACTTGATTTTCCAGTAAAAGAAATATTCCATGGCGACTGAAGAACTTCATCTTGACCTTCCATCAGAAGATGAGTCCATTTATCTAAGGTATTTCCAGTATAGGAATCATACAAAAGCGTCAAACGATGAAAAAGATAGCCTAGTAAGATGCCTAACAGTGAGAATAGTAGGAATTTCTTTCCACTGTACATCATCTCACCATCTCTTTCTGTTTGACGGCCCCTTCTTGTCTAAAGGTTATTTGGGATTTAGCCTCATCAATTGCATCGTCTAATGACTTATCCATGGTAAAATCAGCTAATTTCTCCGGATCATTAACCATTTTTTCTAACAGATGGTCTAAATGATTGTCCAGAATCGAACGGTCTTTCGTGTAGAAATGTAGAGAATCCCCTTGCCAAGCAATGGCTAAAGGAATCTCTTCTTTTTCTAAAAAAGCTTTAAATTTCTCTATATCAATTGGTTTGTCTAAAAAATCTTTTTTCAGATTAATCGTATCAATCGAATAAGGAGATTGTAGCAATTCTTCTAATTTCTGCACTCCTATCTTATAAGCGGAATCCTGTGCTAAAGCCTGACGTCTAGACCATTCTAGAATCTTTAAAAGACTTTTGACAGTAAATAAAAGACTACGCTCTGCATATTGAACTGCCATTCGTTCCTGTTGTTCAGAGGACATCTGATGCCTCCTTCTTCACAAATAGCAGTTTTCCTTCTTTATAACGATAAGCTATCAATTTCTGACGTTGCTTAATCGACTTGACAACCTGCAGTAGATCTCTCGAATAAGGTTCTCGAAGAGTAACTTCTACTGCTTTCCCATCAACGATACCAACACGTTTAAATTCAATGTAGTCTTTTTTGAGATGTCCTAAGCCCATACCAAAAGGAAAGTGATGAATTAATTGGATGGTACAACCACCTTTATTTCCCATTTGTTTCAAATCATACAAGTTTACTACCTTCATGATTAACTCCTTTATCTAGTTTGTCGCATCGTTTAAGTCTGGTAACGATAAACTCCGTGTCTGTTAGAAAATTCTCACACACGTCTTGTGCCAGTTGCCCTTCACAGGGAAATACTCTCAGTCCCTACTTACACAGGCACGCTAATCAAGACGGAGTGGATTCAATTTTCAAAGAACAGGTAGCTTTATTATAGATAAGAGTAGTTGAAATTTTTATCACATCTTTGGAGTTGTTGGAATAATCAGGTAAGTACTAATTTCTAGCTCCTCTCACAACACCCTACATACCTTCTATGTTTTATGAACAGTAGCTATCATTTACATTTTCAAACTACCATTCTATCAGACTAGAAGTCAAAATAGACGCATCTACTTCGAGAGATACTCATTTAATGGTTCAGCAATTCGCTCTACTTCCGTTACAGAAATTTCATCACTATCACTTCTCATGATTTGTTATTAGTTCACTTTGAGGGGCTTGCTCATGAAACCAAACAGCGTAAGTCGTAAAAGAAAAAAGCAGTACAAGATTGAACTGCTTTTACGGATTCAGATAAAATAACTTTAAAATATAGAAGATATCTATTGACTGTAACTATAATTGATTTAAATTTATAACTTCATCTGCTTGATTCCAAATATCGGGATTATGAGTTGCAATGATGATTAGACGATTTTCATTTTTCATATCTAATAATAATTTCATAATTCCTTGTGAAGTCGTAGGATCGAGCGATGCAGTCAACTCATCCGCAAGTATTAATGGTGGATTTTTTTAAGAATGATTTTTCGCTAAAAGCAACACGTTGTGCTTCACCGCCAGACAATTCATATATCTTTTTGTTCCAGATGAATATGAGTTAGACCAACTCTTGCTAATACATCTTTTTAACTTATCTTTTTCTATATAATTACATTTAAGATTTACTAATCCTAAATCTAGATTAGTAGAAACATTTTCATTATCTAACAAACCAAAATTTTGAAAAAGATATCCTGATACTGTCAATAAAAAAGCTTAGAAAGGCTTAAAGCCTTATCCAAGCTGATATTTGTTCATCTAATTAATAATCTAAATAAAGGATCTACTTCACTTTCATAATACGAACTAAATTGGCTCTTTCTGCCTCCTCTAGTTTCAATTCTATATAATGAATAGTTTCCGACAAGTTTGGAATAATCGAGTATTCTAAACCATTTACACGTCTACGTGTTTTTTCTATTTCATCAGCCATTAACTGACACGTTTTTTCAACTTCTGCCAGTCTTAGTAATTTATCAATTAAACTATTCATTGTAGCAAATACATCATCCATTTCACTATTAGAAGATAAATAGCTGTATTCACTGTTCTCATTTTGAGAAGTAATATTCATATGCATTCTAGGAACTGTTACACTCATGATATTTTCTTTCTCAACAAATAATTCAATTTCTTTCGATGGAATTGAAAATAATTCCTCCACCATTTGAGAATTCTTTAATGATTTAGCAACTGCAAAGGATTTTAGATTATCAATTAGATAACTTTCTACTTCTTTCCGAAGTTGATTATTCTCACGAATCAAAGAAATAAATCGCCTCATCAATTCATCTCTTTTATCCTTTAATAACTTATGTCCACGTTCAGCTGTTTTCAAACGTTCCTTTAAGTTATTCAATTCCATACGAGTTGGTTTTACATTCAAACGTACCATCGATAATCACTCCATTTCGGGATTAAACTTCTACCAAAGGTAAGTATTTATCAAGCAAATCATCTTTGATACGTTTTAACTCTGTCCTAGGAAGAATTGATAGTAATTCCCACCCAAGATTCAACGTATCTTCTATATTTCGATTTTTATAAAATCCTTGGTTTATGTACTCTTCTTCAAAACGCTTTGTAAACCTCACATACAATTTATCTACATCAGATAAAGCCGATTCTCCTAATACTACTGCTAACTCTTCAACCTTTTTCCCTTGGGCATAGGCTGCAAACAGTTGATTCATAGTTGGAGCATGATCTCCACGAGTTTTACCTTCTCCAGATCCCTTATCTTTTAATCGAGAGAGAGAAGGTAAAACATTGATTGGTGGACGATAACCTTGATTATACAACTCATGCGACAAAATAATTTGCCCTTCAGTAATGTATCCAGTTAAATCAGGAATTGGATGTGTTTATGTCATCTTCTGGCATTGTTAAAATAGGAATCTGTGTCACCGAACCTTTTTTACCAACTAAGCGACCAGCCCTTTCGTATAGAGTTGATAAATTTGTATATAAATATCCCGGATAGCCTCGTCTCCCTGGAACTTCACGGCGAGCTGCCGAGACTTCACGTAACGCTTCACAATAGTTAGTCATATCCGTCATGATAACTAGAACGTGCATATCTTTTTCAAAAGCTAGATACTCTGCCGCAGTTAAAGCAATGCGGGGAGTTGCAATACGCTCAATTGCAGGATCATTTGCCAAGTTCATAAATAAAACCGAACGATCGATTGCTCCTGTTTTTCTGAGTTCTTCCATAAAAAACTCAGCTTCTTCAAAAGTAATACCCATTGCTGCAAATACAACCGCAAAATTTTCATCAGAATTTAAAACAGTCGCTTGTCTTGCTATCTGAGCAGCTAATTCATTATGAGGTAAGCCCGAACCTGAAAATACTGGTAATTTTTGACCACGTACAAGAGTATTCAAATGATCAATAGAGGAGATCCCTGTCTGAATAAATTCATCTGGATAATCTCTAGATACAGGATTAATAGCTTGACCATCAATATCTAAATATTTCTCTGGAATTAAATCTGGTCCACCATCAATTGGTTTTCCCATCCCATTAAAAATACGACCAACCATATCCTCAGATACAGCCAATTCTAATGCATGACCAGCAAAACGAATTTTAGACTTTTCTAAATTTATTCCACTAGATCCTTCAAAAAGCTGAACCATTGCTTTATCTTCGTGGATTTCTAAAACTTGTCCACGACGAATTTCTCCATTATGAAGTTGAATTTCAACTAACTCATTGTAAGACACATTATTTACTTGTTCAACAATCATAAGAGGCCCAACAACTTCACTAGCAGTTCTGTATTCTTTTATAACACTCATTTATAGACCTCCTGTTTCTAATATCAAATGAATTTGATGTGTAATCTCATTTGATATAATTTTGATTTCATCTAATCTATCTTCTGAAATATATTTACTTCTCGCCATACGGTCTCGAACTGCCACGGTACCTTCCATAATCTCTGTAAAAGTAAGAACCCAACTCTAAAGCATGATTTGCCCTGATCAGCAAAAAGTTAGGATATTACTTAGCATTGCTTCTTGTTTTTGCAAACGAAGTGAATGTATCTACCGAATCAAAAGCGTTCTGTTGCAAATAATCTTCTCGAATTTGTTTAGCAATTTCCATCGTTAGTCGTTCATTATCAGACAGAGAATCAATTCCAACAAGACGAACAATTTCCTCTAAACTAGATTCCCGTTGTAAGTAGTTCATCGCACGAGTTATTTTACTATTCCAATCTGTCTTCTCTTTACCATCTATATAAGTGCCCACACTGTCTTTATATAGTGAATAAGATGTAAGCCAGTTAATTGCAGGAAAATGACGTCGCTGTGCCAACGGAGCATCAAGCCCCCAAAAAACTTTCACAATCCGTAAAGTGTTTTGAGTAACTGGTTCTGAAATATCTCCACCAGGTGGCGATACAGCTCCAATTGCAGTAATCGTTCCTTCACGTTCTGGAAGCCCTAGAACCTGAGAACGTCCTGCTCTTTCATAATATTCAGCGATACGACTTCCCAGATAAGCAGGATAACCCTCATCACCAGGCATTTCTTCTAGACGTCCTGACATTTCACGTAGCGCTTCTGCCCAACGTGAAGTTGAATCAGCCATAATGGCTACAGAGTAGCCCATATCACGAAAATACTCAGCCATGGTAATTCCTGTATAAATTGAAGCCTCACGAGCAGCAACAGGCATATTTGAAGTATTAGCAATCAGAACTGTCCGTTGCATAATTGATTGTCCGGTATTAGGGTCAATCAACTCAGGAAACTCATTTAGTACATCCGTCATTTCATTTCCACGTTCTCCACAACCAACATAAATGACAATATCAACATTGGCAAATTTAGCTACTTGGTGTTGTACAACTGTCTTTCCTGCTCCAAACGGTCCAGGAACTGCTGCAGCTCCCCCTTTGGTTACTGGAAAGAATGTATCAATAACTCGTTGACCTGTGATTAATGGTTCTTCTGGAATTAAACGTTTAGAAACAGGACGCGCCTTGCGGACAGGCCATTTTTGCATAAGCGTTCCTTTATAGAAACTACCGTCCAATTTTTTTATTTCATATACAACTTCATCAATTGTAAAATCGCCAGATGAAATAGAAACGACTTCTCCAGATACTCCATAAGGAACCATAATTTTATGATTAACTACCTCGGTTTCCTTGACAGTTCCAAGAATATCACCCGTACTCACTTTTTGACCAATTGCTATAGTGGAATCAAAATGCCACTTAATATCTCTATCCAAACTTGGAACTTCTACCCCACGAACTAGAAAATCATTATGAGTAGCCAATTTAAATCGATCTAATGGGCGTTGTATGCCATCAAACATTTGAGAAATCAATCCTGGCCCTAATTCAACCGAGAGAGGTTCTCCAGTTGTAACAACAGGTTCTCCCGGACCAAGACCAGATGTTTCTTCATAGACTTGGATAGATGCCTGATCTCTTCTCATTTCAATAATTTCACCGATTAACCCTAGCTTACCTACACGGCAAATATCTTGAATATTAGCCTCCTGCATACCTGATGCAATAACTAGAGGTCCCGATACTTTTATAATCTTCCCTTGAGTCAAAGTTATTCTCCTTACTAAGTCCAAAAAAATTATAGAATAATATTACAGACAATTTTTGTACATTATTATAAAAATATTGTGTCCTACTGCTTTCTCTACATTATCCTCTATACGTTTTAATCCTAAATTTAAACCTTGTTTATGAGTCGGTAATAAAATAATAGCAGGCACAACTTGAGAATCATAATGGCGAATTGTATCCAATATCATTGAAGCAATGTCTTCAGTGATATAAATGACACCATAATCAGATTGAGCTAATTTTCTTAGAGTATTTATAGCTTCTTGTTCTTGATAGGCAGGAAATATATCAAACCCAATCATGCTAAAGGGTAAAATAATATCATGGTTACCAATTATGCCAATTTTATACTTATTAGCTTCCATAATGCGGGCGTATCCTTTCTTTTATTGATTCAAAAGGAATTGTATTTTGAAGAGCTGATATGATCGTTCTTAGATTCTTTACTTCAAACTCACATCCCAATAAATATCTAGCAAGAACTAACGGCCCATCTACATTATACCTTCCTTGATCTAAAGTTTTATACAATAGTAAATCACATAAAAATTCTAACTCAGAAGATGAAATTGTTGCGTCCTGCATCTTCAATTCGTAAGTTGAAAAGATTGAATCTAAGCTTGGATTTATTTTATTGAACCACACAAATATTTCTTGATTTTTCTACAATGTATATAAATTCTTTTAGCAGAAATACTTCCTTCATCTGAAAGTAATTGTAAAAATATCCCCATGACTCTTATTTTTGAGATAAACCACGTTTTACAGTAATAATATTATAAAAGTCAATCATTGCAACAATAACCTGAGACAGCACCCCACCTAACTCATTAGATAAAAGTTTCAGATGTTTAAAATATGCTAGATCGAGCTCCGACATCAAGTACACGAATATTATTAAAAAGTTTCATACTCATTCCAAATTGATTCTACTTCATGAACCATAAAATCAGGAAGTGTATCTGAATGTAAGGAAGAAACTAAATGTTTTAAACTTTCTATATCAAAAATCCCTATTGGAATTAATAATTTAGAAAAAAATCTTTCTTAATTGTCGCTTTAGATTTTAATAAAACTTTGATATTATGATAAACATATCGTAAAAGCAAATAAAGTCACAATTTTTATCAGACGGACTTTTCAGCATAGGCCCATCTATAATCATTGACTAATTTTGTCATTAGTGAAATCTCTGTCTGACTAGGATTTTCTAAAACGTCAATCGATAAATGATAGGGAGTTGCTTCTAAGATAAATGCCAATGTCTCCGTATCTTTGGATTGTATAATTTTTTTGAAATTTTTCCTCTGTAATAAAAATCGTTTTTCTTTTACCGAAATCGTCGTATTTATTTTTTTGAAAAAGATTAGTATCCATAAAATACCTTTTCTAATTTTTATTGGAATACTCCAAATTTCTAAGAAGGATTAACCAATTTCATCCTTAATTGATAAAAAAATTTGATTTGCGATACTTGAACTTTCTTCCTTAGAAATCGATCCAATTAATGTTTTTATACAAATAGTTATCATCAATTTTACCTATTGAAATAAGTAAGCCTGATTCATTTGAGATAGGCTGTTCACTAAATAAGTGATTTGGAAAAAGAGAATTTCAATTTCTCTAATTGTTCCAAATTGAATTTAGCTAAAGTCCGCTCCCCAAAAAGTTACTATGACCTCTTGTTGTGAATATCGTTCCAGAATTCGATAGATGAACTCCATTTCTTTATATGCACTCCAAGATTCCATTTCTTTTAAAGCAGATTGAAAAAGTTCTTTTAATATTTTCTGTTTTGATACTAACGTTGATTGGCGTTCCTTATTTTTTAATTGTTGAAAAATTATTTGATATTTCTGTTGTAATTCTTTTAACTTTCGTTCATGTTCAGCTTCTTTTTTCTTTACAATGACCGACTTTTGCATTTCAAATTCATCATCAATCTTCTTTTTGGAATCCAATAATTTCATACGCCCTTTTTCATGAGCTTGTTCAATAACAGACTCTCGTAAGTTTTCTAAATTGCTCATTTAGACACCTCCTTTGAATAGCAAATTAATTTCTTATATACGAAGGGTCAAAATGAATGATACGACAAAGGCAAGAATTGCATAGGTTTCTACCATGGCAGCCAAAATTGCTCCCTTCATGAATTCTTTTGGTCTTTTAGCCAAGATTTGCATTCCCGCTACTGCTACATTTCCTTGATGCTTAGCCGAAAAGTATCCTACAATAGCAATTGGAAGAGCTACAAAGAAATAAGCAACGCCTTTTTCCAAAGGAAGTTCTGGAGTTAATTGCAACCAAATCAAAATTCCAATAACAAAACCATATAATCCTTGTGTTCCGGGCAGTAGTTGCAATATCAAAGCTGAGGCAAATTTTTCTGGCTGTTCTTTCAGTAAAGCTGCGGCAGATTGCCCAGCCTTACCAACTCCATAAGCAGACCCCATACCGCTTAATCCAACCGCCAATACAATTCCCAATGCAGCGAAGAAAGCTCCTCCATAGGTTGAAAAATAAGTTGCTAAATGTTCCATTATATATATCCTCCATTAATTCTTTGTAATAACCTTAATATATTTCTCAGAAGCCTTCAAAGGTTGAAATGGTTTTCCTCCACCCTCATAAAACTTACCAAAAAATTCAACAAATATCAGACGTGCTCCATGAACATATCCTGATAGTAACGATAGAAAAATATTGATCGCATGTAAAAGAATGAATAATACTAATCCAATTGTCAGTTTAGCCAATGTCCCCGGAAACAAACCAACAATTAAATTGAAAGCTGATGCTATACTTGCTCCAGATAATCCTAATGCCATCAATCGAGTGAAACTAACTAAATCACCTATATAAGATGAAATATTATATAGATTAAACAATCCTGATCCAATACCTGACAAGCTTTTGGCTTGAATAATAGAAACAATCAAAATCCCCACAGCATTAAAAATAGATACCCATTTCCCTAATACAAATAACGGTCTAATATCAGGCATCAACATTCCGACAGCAATAAATAACAAGCCAAGCAGAATAACACACCACGCAAATCCTGAATTATATGCTTCTGCATATTTCTTCATTCTTACTTTTTGTAGTCCTGAAGCTAACAAACCTACAAAAACTGTAATAAATCCAAACACAACTGACACTACTAATATAGTCATGACATCCGAGGTTGTAGATATCAGATGAAATGGCAACTCATATCCAAAAAATGAGCCATAGATTCCACCCCAAATTGCAACGGCTACCCCTAATATATTAAAGAAATTTAAAAATCTCTTAGTTACTGAAGGTAGATGAAAAATTTTTAATGCTAACATTGTTCCTAAAAACAATAGTAAACCATAGCCTAAATCAGCAACCATCATTCCAAAAAATGTAAAGTAAAATGGTGCTAATACAGGTGTAGGATCTTTCTCATAATATTTGGGCAGAGCATACATTTCTGTCAATAATTCAAATGGTTCAATTAAAGAGTGATTCGTTAATTTGATAGGTATTTCATCTTGATTATCCGACAATGTTTCCGATTCATAAATATAAATAGAATGTCCAAAACGCTCATCCATAACTTTTATAAAATATAAAATACGAGTTTCTTCTATCCATCCTTCTAATGCAACTAGATGCGGAGTGCTCAAAAGGTTATTCTTAGAGATTTGACGAGCATAGATAGATAAAATATAGTCAATTTGCCATTGTAAATCTATCAAATTTTTCTTTGAATCTTGCAACGATGCGATAATATTCTCTTTTTCAGTTATTAACTGCATGTTTTCTTGATCCAAATCTACTACTCGCTGCTTCGGTAATTCTTTTCTAGAATAATCAAATGGTTCAAATAAGTATTCATCAAAAATCAATAGAGCAACTGGACTGATAGAAAACAACAACACCGTACTCTCTATCATTAGAAAATATTTCTTGAACTTCAATATTGTTTTCTAAAAAATTATTGTATAAGCGATTATCTACAGTCCTTGGAATTGTTCCGATTTTTCCTCTACAGAAAGAAAATTGTTCTAAATGCGCAGGAATAATTTCTAATTTTTCCCACTTTATTAATCTCTCTATTTCCTCATTATTACTTTGAATGTTTCTTTTCTAATTCATGAACTCTGTTTTATTTGATGATTCACTTTTTTTAAGAACATCTTCAGCAACATTAGCTTTTACCAAATTTTTTTCTAATTCTTCATAAGAGGTTGTTATCGGAGGTTGCTGTAATAACTTAAACGTGTTTTCTTTCGGTAGGTATTCTTGTAATTTCTCTACAGTTGCTTCCAAATGTTGTTGTTTATTCATCAAATAAGTCAAGGCATCATTTCCTTCAATAACCCCATGATTGGAATTAGAAGTATGAGAAATTTGAATAGTTGGAAATACAACCTCATCTTTTTCTAGAGCTTCTGACCAGTTATCCTGAACCTTTAAATCACGGAACTGCACTGACTCTAGTTCTTGAATAGTTTTTAAAACATCATCAAGACTACTCTTAGTAAATAGTAGAGAAATTCTTTTCATCTGACTAATAGCCATATTTTTCTACCACCCTATCAATAATTTTTTCTACAAATTCTCCTCTCCTACTTGATGAAATATACTGAATCTTTGCATCATTTTCCTTGATTGTTTTATTAACCTCATCAATGAGGTTCTGTTGTTGCATTTCTAAATTACTTTCTATTGAAATTAATTCTTCGTGACTTTTTTCATCATAACTTTTTTCTAGTTTTTCCAATTCTTCTTGGGAGACAGCTTTATACGTATAAATCTCATTATCATATGATTTTATAATATCGGTTGCAACATTCTCAATATCTTGCATTGTCGAAAATACAGAGTTAGTCATTGTGACACCTCCTTATCTTTCACACTATTTATTAGAAATTCTATCTAAGAAATTTTTTACAGCTCCTATACGACCAGCTTCATTTCCTAATGTAGCTGCCACAACATTTTTAGGCAAAAACCTATTATCCATTGCATTTTTAGCTAAAGAACTTTGAATTTCAGGTAACAAAATATCCTTTTTAGCCAGAATCCCACCTCCTAATATGAGAATTTCTGGATTAAGTAGATAAGAAATAGTTAATAAACCTTTTGTTAGATTTTCTACAAAAATTTCAAAAGTTTCTTTAGCGACTTTATCTCCAGAACTTAAATCAGTAAAGAAAGTACGTCCAGTTTGATTAGTTTTCAAGCTCTTCTTTTGATATAAATGAATCAATGCGGTTGTTGAGGCTTTGCTTTGCCAGTCCGAATTACCTACAGGAATATAGCCTACTTCACCAGCAGTATAGTTAAATCCGTTAACAATTTGTCCATTGACAATAATACTGCCTCCTATACCTGTTCCAATAGTAACCATTACTACATTTTTCTTATCTTTGGCTTGTCCCTTCCACAATTCACCTAATGCAGCACAATTAACATCATTTTCAACAAAAGTAGACAACCCAAAACGTTTTTCTATTTCGGAAGTAAAGTTTACTCCGATATACCCTGGTATTGTATAGCCTGCATAGATGATTTCTCCTGTATTAGAATTAACAACTCCAGCAGTGGAAATCCCAACACCATCAATAGAATAATTTAAAATATACTCACCAATTAAATCACAGACCTGATTTAATATCTGGTTCGTTCCCAAATCATAGTCAATAATTGTTTCTATCTCTTTGAACTGATTTAAACTCGTTCCAAAATCGTCGTATAAATCTGCCTTAATTGTTGTTCCGCCAATATCGATCCCTATAATCTTCATTTCATCACTCCCACATTTTTGATCTCATTACTTTTTGATAAAAAATGGGACTGGGCATTATCCCAGTCCCATCTCTATTTCTTTATTCAATGAGTTGTATCACAGAACTTTAGAAATTATATAATGACAAGAATTTACTATTCTGTTTTACAATAGTTAAGCATTTGTGATTTCTGAAAGACATACTTTTCGATCTTCTTTAACTGATAAAGTACATGCATCAGCGGTAGCGATTGATTCTAAAGCAGCTACACCATTGAGAAGTTTTTCATATTCTTCTGTAATTTCTCCACCTTTAATGATGTCATGTAGATATTCCATTTCTTTATCAATACATGTTTGTAACCATAATGGGCAACGTACTCCTGGTTTACCGTACGCAATTGCTCCATCCATACCACGACCGGTATAGATAGCTGTACGGTCATCATCTTCCTCTTGAGTTTCATGTACTAAGAAGTGTGATTCTCCTTCACCTTTAACACGAAGAGTACCTCCAGTATTGAATAAGTCAAGTTTGATAGCTCCTTCAGTTCCTTGAATCAAGACGTAGTGTTCACCCCAACGGAAAGCATTACCATATTCCAAAACAGCATAACGATCATCAGAGTATTCTAGGTTTACAATGAGCATATCATCTTCATCACCAAAGTTTTTCACCTTTATGATATACATTACCTCCTACCATTGTCGCTTTTTTTCAGGAAGTCCTCCCATGATGAACTGAATGCAATCTAATTCATGAATATGGTGGTACAAATGTCCTCCAGATTGAGAACGAAGTTTCTTCCATGATACAGTTGGTTGTTGTTCTTCCCAACCTGTACGAGCGGCATGGCAATAAAGAACTTTACCGATTTTACCTTGAGTAATCAATTCTTTAGCATGGTGTACACCATTAAAGAAGTTCATGATGTGACCAGCCATAAAGATAACATTATTTTCTTTACATGCGTCAACCATGGCTTTACAATCTTCATAAGACAATGCAATTGGCTTTTCACAAAATACGTGTTTGCCATGTTGAGCAGCTTTCACAACAGGTTCACGGTGAAGGTAGCTAGGTGAAGCTACGATCACACAATCAATATCTTCACGTGCTACAAGTTCATCTAAACTTGCACAAACATCTGATCCCAACTCTTGAGCAACTTCTTCTCCATGATTTGGGTCAAATACCGCAACCACTTTTGCATCTTCAATTTTGTTCATTGAGCGAGCCAAATCAGCTCCAAAATATCCAGCTCCAACAATACCGTAATTTACCATAATTTTTATCCTCTTTCAATATATTTAAATTTCAGCTTTAATTCTTTTTCAAATCTTCAATCTTAAATGTTACATATGGTACAACATTTTTCATATGAAGTTCATTACGAGACCATGAATCAAATTTTTCAAACATCAATCCAATTTCATGATTTGGTAACTCTGTCAATGTTGAATATGAGTATCCATAGTTACTATAATCAACATCGTGATGATAACGCCAATCAATTGTATTATCATCATTAATTAGACCAATCGAAATTTGTCCGTGTTTACGACCATTTGTGGAGTTTGGAGTACTTAAAATGACAGCCTTTTTACCATCAATCAATTGACTATAATTGATGATTGATAATTGTGTTCCATAACTTGGATTTGAAACAAAATTCAAATATTCCGGCGCACTCCAAGTAGTACCTGCGTCTTTACTTGTTAAATATGCAATTTTACCATTATTTGTACGCATATATGCTTGAATTACTCCTGGACTCAATTCTACAAATTGTGCTTCTGCTGACCAACTAGAAGGAAGTGGCACAACTTTAACTTTCCAAGACGCTCCGTTATCGTCACTATAAATGAATGCAGACTCTTTACCAGTGTAAGACGGAATAAGAATACGTCCAGTTGAGCTTTCAATGATTCCACGTCCAGGACCCAAATAAGGCGCATTCCGATTAAGTCCCATTATAGGAGGTAATAAAGTTGGTGCAGACCAAGATTCGCCATGATCATTGCTAGAAATATATGCAATATAGTTCGTTGGCACTACTTTGAATAATGCATCTTTGTAGAAGATATTCATATGGACTTTAGTCCCATTACGATATTCAGTCTTTTTATTATTTCAAATGAAACCGAATATTGCTCTACCGTCAAATAATTACCATTTTGTTTAATACCGAAATTTTTATCTACTGAAAATTCAGTTGGTCTGTTGGTACGATCGTCGTATACAGTACCATTCTCACGAATAGTATAATTATAATCAGTATCACCTTGTTTCTTTAATTTAAGGTAATAATTACCATCAATTTGTTTATAACCTGAATCTTTTCTAGTAGCTTCTCTAAAACTTACTCCAGCAGGCATAACATCAGCAAACATGAGTACTTGTTTATTATTTTTTTCAACAATAACAGAGTCAATATAGGTTGCACCACCGCTGATTTGTAAGTCACGTCCACCAACATCACGAGGCCATTCTAATGGTACTGGCGCAAAATCATCGAATGCCAATGTTAATTTTGGTTTAGTCCATGTCTTACCATTATCATCACTATAACTTGTAGCAATATTAATTTTATTCAAGAAATCATGAGTTCCACCGTAACGAGCGTCAATGCTTGAAAAAACCCGACCATTGCTAAAAGTATACAGAACTGGAATACGGAAATAGTTAGAACCTGTTGTATCATTAGCCGTATAAATTAAATGTCCAGTAACAGCGTTTGTTGTCATCTTTTTAACAGTTTCTTCATCCAATGCACTATTAAAGAATTTGATATTTTCTAGTGTTCCGCTAAAACCAAACGCCGTTTCCTGCACGTTTCACTCCCCCAAGCATATAGTAATCAATACCTTTAATATCCTTGATGCTTAGGAAGTTATCCACTTTCTTTTCTACTACTTTTGTACCATTAGCATATAAAGAATATGTTTTTTTGACTGAATCTGCTACTACTGCAACAGTGTTAGTCACAGCCTCTTGTTTGTACTTACCCCAAACTGAAGCAGGTCTGGATACTAGGTGATTTTTATTGGAAGAAGTATCACGCGCTTCCATTCCCAATTCACCATTGTCTCTAAGGAACACATCTACATAACTATTTTGTTGACCGGGTTTAGAATTAGATATTCCAAACAGAGCTTGTAAACCTTTCTCACTAGACTGATTGTACTTAATCACTACAGTAAAGTCACCGCTAGTAAGTTTATCCTTTAACTCATTAGTAACATTTTCTCCGCCCCCTGTTAAAGTAACATTATTTTTTTCTAAGACAGGAGTTTCTTCCGCTGTAGAAGATGGATCCTTAACAGTAGTTTCGACTGTTCGAGATTGTGCTGTAACTTCCGAAGAATTATCCGATTTAGGTTGTACTCCCGAAATCGCATCCGCTGTAGAAGATTGATCCCTTAACAGTAGTTTCTACTGTTCGAGGTTGTACAGTAACTTCCGAAGAGTTACCCGATTTATGTTGTACTTCCGAAATCGAAGTCGTTGGTGCAACAGGTTGCACCAACTCTGGTGTTGATACTTCAGAAGTTTCAGTCTCCTGAGCTGCAACTGAGTTAGCAACAAATGCTGATAATACCACTACAGTGCCTAAGGTTACATATTGTTTAATATTTTTTTTCATTTTATTTTTCCTCGTTTAAAACTTTGATAACAAGTTTTTTAACAGTTTCATCATTGCAATGAATCTTTGGTTGGTGAAGATCTTCTTCAAAAGTCACCAACATATTCCCTGGGAGCAATTCAACAATTTGATAGTCTTTGCTATCGTAAAAAGCAATATCCTTCTCTTCGCTAAAAGGTACACGTGACTGAGCACGAACTGGGGAAGTTACTGCCATTTTTTCTGTATTTTCAACAACAATATGAATATCTAAATATTTCTTATGAGTTTCAAAAAAATATCTCCTGGAACTCCATCAGCTAGATAAGTCATACAATTTGCAAAAACATTTTCCCCGTCAATATCAATTTTTCCATCAACCAAATCTGTCAAATTTGTATTTTCTAAAAAATCACAGACTTTTGAAAAATGTTTATTGACAGAAGCATATCGTCTAAAAATCATTTTGTTCAGAAATAATCATAATATTTTTCTCTTTTCTATTAGTGACTAGTGACGAACTTCCCAACTTGAATCCGCTTTAATTTCTGAAATATCATGAATCGTTGTATATTTAGGTGCAGATACTTTATTTTTCAGTAAGAACAGATACAATATAACCTGAAACTACTGATACAGAAATTGAAATCAATGAATATGCCCAGTAGCTAACAGCTGTTGGAGGAAGGAAGTATTTAATAAATACCATAACGATGGTTGATACAATCAGCGCTGCATAAGCACCTTGTTTATTTGCTTTTTTAGAAACAAAACCAAGAATGAATACACCACCAAGTAGACCAAGTACAAGTCCCATGAAACTATTGAACCATTCGTATGCAGATTTAATATCTGAATGAGCCATGATAATGGAAACAACAATTGAGAATAAACCTACTGCTAGAGATACGAATTGTGCAATTTTCGTACGACGATCATCTGACATATTTTTAGAAATGACATCTTGAATATCCAATGTCCATGAAGTTGCAACAGAGTTCAAACCTGTTGAAATAGTTGATTGAGCTGCTGCATAAATCGCTGCCAAGATCAAACCTGTGACACCTACTGGTAACTGGTATGCAATAAAGTACATAAAGATTTGGTCTTGAGGGATATTGCTAGCTGCACTACCTGCATTTTGTACTTGATAGAATACGTACAAGCCTGTACCGATCAAGTAAAAGACTGTTGCAGTTGCAAGTGACAAGACACCATTTGTGAACAACATTTTATTAAGTTTCTTAATATTTTGTGTTGTAGTAAAACGTTGAACCAAATCTTGAGATGAAGCATAGGAAGACAAAATTGTAAAGCCTGAACCCATCACAATTAAGAAGATGGAGTTTGAAAGCAAGTTAGGATCGAAAAGTTTTTCATTTGCAGCAAGGAATTTCCCGTTTGCTAATGTTTCTGCTACTGCACCAAAGCCACCTTTAATATTAGCCATCAGTACAAATAAAGCTACAACGACACCACTAATCAGAACCACACCTTGAATAAAGTCTGTCCATAATACGGATTTTAGACCACCAGTATAAGAATAAACAATTGCAATTGCACCCATCAAAATAATCAAAATATTGATGTCAATTCCTGTCAATACTGATAAACCAGCTGATGGGAGGTACATAATGATAGACATACGTCCCAATTGATAAATAATAAACAAGAGTGCTGAAATAATACGAAGTGCTTTAGAATTAAAACGTTTATCCAAGTAATCATATGCCGTATCGATGTCTATCCGTGCAAAGATAGGTAAGATAAAACGAATTGTCAGTGGAATAGCTACAACCATCCCTAATTGAGCAAACCATAAAATCCAGCTACCTGCATAAGAGTTACCAGCGAGTCCCAAGAAGGAAATCGGACTGAGCATTGTGGCAAAAATGGATACCGAAGTAACATACCAAGGAACCGAACCATCTCCTTTAAAGAACTCTTTTCCTTTCATCTCTTTTTTAGAGAAATAGATACCCGCAACCAACACCGCAAGTAAATAAACAATCAAGATAATTAAGTCAATTATTGTAAATCCTGTTGTGCTCATAACATATCTCCATATTGATTTTATTTATTATAAAAATTCTTTTCGTGCTTGTTGAATAAGTACTGCTGCTTGTTTTGCAACCTCCAAGTCACCTTCTGCCAATGCTTCTAAGGGTTGACGAACAGAACCTAAATCAAGTTTTTCATTTAGACGCAAAACCTCTTTTGCTACAGCATACATATTTGCCTTACCTGATACCATCTTATAGATAACTTCATTGATAGCATATTGAAGTTTTTTAGCAGTATCTAAATCTCGTTCTTGAATCAAACTTTCCAATTTCAAGAACAAATCTGGCATAACGCCATAAGTACCACCAATACCAGCTTCTGCTCCCATCAAGCGACCACCAAGAAATTGTTCATCTGGACCATTAAATACAATGTAATCTTCTCCACCTGCAGCTACAAACATTTGAATATCTTGTACAGGCATAGAAGAATTTTTAACTCCAATCACACGAGGATTTTGACGCATTGTTGCATACAAACTACCAGTCAACGCAACCCCTGCCAATTGTGGAATATTATAAATGATAAAATCTGTATTTGGCGCAGCTTCACTCATTGCATTCCAATATGCTGCGATTGAATATTCTGGCAATTTGAAGTAAATAGGTGGGATAGCAGCAATAGCATCGACTCCAACACTTTCTGAATGTTTTGCCAATTCAATACTATCTTTCGTGTTATTACATGCAACATGGTTGATAACTGTTAATTTACCTTTAGCAACTTCCATAACAGCTTCAATAATTTGTTTACGATCTTCTACACTTTGGTAAATACATTCACCTGAAGAACCATTTACATAGATACCTTTTACACCTTTGTCAATGAAATATTGCACCAGAGATTTTACACGTTCTTGGCTAATTTCACCATTTTCATCATAGCAAGCATAAAATGCAGGAATAACGCCTTTGTATTTAGTTAAATCTTTCATCAGATTTCTCCTTTATATTGTTTTTTATTTGATGACATTAATAAATCGCTGAGCAATTTCTTTTGGACGTGTAATCGCTCCACCAATGACAACACTGGTAACACCTAAACTATAAGCTTTTTTTAATTGTTCTGGATAATGAATTTTTCCTTCGGCAATTACCGGAATATTAAAATCAGCCAATTTTTTCATTAGTTCAAAATCAGGTTCATCTGATTGTACACTTGTACTTGTGTACCCTGATAATGTTGTACCAACAAAATCAACGCCTGATTTAAATGCATAGAGACCTTCATCAAAATTACTTACATCCGCCATCAACAATTGATTAGGATATTTTTCTTTTATTTTTTTGATAAATTCACTGACAACTAAGCCATCATATCTTGGTCTTAAAGTTGCATCAAATGCAATGACTGTTGTTCCGCATTCTACAAGTTCATCTACTTCTTTCATCGTAGCAGTAATATATGGTTCTTGAGGTGGATAATCTTTTTTGATAATTCCAATTATTGGTAAATCTACTACTTTCTGAATTGCTTTAATATCACGCACAGAATTTGCGCGAATGCCCACTGCTCCTGCCTCTAAAGCTGCTTTAGCCATAAAAGGCATCAAGCTAAATTCTTCATTATAAAGGGGTTCACCGGGTAAAGCTTGACAAGAAACAATGACTCCACCATGGACTTGACTTATAAATTTTTCTTTAGTCCAAATTTGGCTCATTTTATTATTCCTCCTTATGGATAATAGATTGATTGTAATAATATTGTCTCTCTGGACTTTCCAGATAATGAGAGAATAAGCAGTCTGTAATTAAAAGTATTGGAAACTGAGGTGATATGCGATTGCCATACGAGAGATGATTGATCGAAGCTAATAACAATAATTCATCAAAGAAACAATCTTCTTCGTCAAAATTTCTTGTAGTCATTAAAACTGTTTTAGCGCCTTTATCCGCAGCTTTTTGAAGACCTTCTAGTACAATATCAGTTTGACCTGAAACGGATGCTCCAATGACGAGGCAATTTTCATTAAGTAATAAGCTATTCCACAAAATCATATCCGCGTCTGATAATACTTCACCAATGACTCCGAGACGCATAAACCTCATCTTCATTTCTTGTAAAGCAAGAAATGAACTTCCTTCACCATAAAGATATACACGCTCAGCATTTTCTATCATCTCAGCAATTCGCTCAAGTTGAACTTCATCAAGAACCGTGTAAGTTTTTCTCAACATTTCTTCATAGTCGGATAAAACTTTTTCTGTAGCCTCTGTATACAATGCTAACTTTTCTTTCTCACGAATCATCTCTTGGTATTTGAAAATGAATTGTCTAAAACCTTTAAAACCACATTTTTTCGCAAATCGAGTCAATGTTGCTTTGGATACATTAAGGCTTTCGCACAATGCCTCACATGAATAATTATTAAGAGGTTGCTGTTTTAAGAAGAATTTAGCAATGTCTTTTTCAGCATATGCCATATTTGGTAAGTTAGCTTCTATCATTGGAATTAGTTCTTTTTGTAGTAACATATGAGCTCCTTTGTTAAAGTAAACGTTTACATTCTTTATTCTAACACTTATTTCAATATTTTTTTCATGATTTAGAAACTAGTTTCCAATTTCTTTCATTTCAAAACAGAACAACAAATATAAAGATATAACATTTTTTTATTCTTTGTATTTGTATTTTATGCCTTTTAAGAACATTTATCGGCGTCGATATGCTCATATATACATGTTTTTATTAATTTATATTTTTTTATTTTTATTATTTCTTTCGGAATTTCTATACAACATTTTATTTCTAAAAAAATAGAAAAAAATGTTCCTAGTTTCTTTATTTTTATACTGTTAATACATTTTTGTTTCCGAATTAAAAATAATCCTATAAAAAAACTACTGATTTATGAGATAAATCAGAACACCTATTTTTAAAAAAAGTATC
>BNJS01001401.1_pt1 | contig 129027 bp, 121 predicted proteins | sample 8540461 | NCBI WGS metagenome assembly BNJS01 (sample SAMD00202454, study PRJDB9452) | human saliva metagenome | isolation source: human saliva | place: Japan
AAACTGAAGGAAAAGCCAGATTTTATACCTTTTATGGGGAAATAGCTTTCACTTAGTAGAAAGGAGCTATTTTTGAGGAATAGAAAAGTCGGTTTTTGTATTATTTAGAGATACAGTTGATTTTTCTTTTTGTATATATATAATAATTCTGTTATTTATTTCTTATTTCGAAATACTATGGAAAAAGAAAAATTTCACAAAGACGCAAAAAAGCCTCAGAAACTACCTCAGATGATGAAGATGAGGACGGAGTAGGAATTCCGCATGTTTTTTTGTTACTTGAGCCTTTTATGCTTGCAAGTTTCTATGCTTATTTTGCAGGATACCAACTTCGCTTCAAAAATCTCAATCTCGGAGCTTATTCTTTTTGGTTGTAGGGATCCTATTCTTGCTTGCCTTTGCCTACGGAGTGTATCAATACATCCAGGACAAAAAAAGCTCAAAAATAGTTGTCAATAGTTCAAAAATAGAAATCTGACTCTAGAGGCTGATCGTTCTAACTTGTCAGATTTTCCTCCCTTTTTATAATTCATCTAGATGTGATGCAGACATTCCTCGCACCTTGAGTATGCTTGATTTGAGGCTTTTTGATCACTTATACTTACCCTCTATCGACGAAAATACGGATGAAAAATTAAGCTTTCAACCTTGCTTTTTGCTATTGTTGGAATTCCCTGTAGGAATAGCTTATCTCTGTCAGTATTTTTGGATGTATTAATGTGCAAGTTCTTGCGCAAGGGCTTGGATCAGAATATTATGCTCAGTGGCATAAAGAGCAGAAAATATCAGAGATTCATAAGCAACTTCAAAACTGAGAAATCTCAGAACAAAAAGGCAGAAGCTCTAATTAAACTATTTGAGGATTAGTTTTTAGCAAAAATAAACTCTCTTTCAAGGGAGTTTTTTTCTTTTGATTTCTATTCTAAAACCATACAATCAGATTATCTTTAGTCCCATTAAATATAGACAATGGTTGTGTATTCTTTTTCTCAGCTTGGACTCTATCAGCAATGTCCCCAAAAAGTATCAATTTCGCTATCTCGATGGACTTAGAAAAAGTCCTTTTGAAACGACGCCAGATCTTTTTATTGGGGACTGGTGTGCATTCTTCACTCGAGCGATTTTATCAGCAGCTTAATATTTACAAAAAGCCTCAAAAAGTCTGATCTTATCGACTATTTTGATACTCAGCGATCGTCTTCTTTACAGGAAAATTGAGAAAAATAGTTATGAAGTGAGATCAAACACTCGATGACTACCAAAGAAGAGGTCAGCATTATCTTTCTGATTATTATGACTTGCATACTCCTTTTGAAGATATCAAGATCGTAGGTACTGAGCTTTTTATCATTTTTACGCTTGAGGACTGACCAAATGCTCCCAAATTTCCGTGGGATCGTTGATAGATTAGATAAGGACTGAGAAAGCTTTATCATTAACGACTACAAAACCAATAAAAATCTTCCTCCAGAGCAGAAAAGACGAATACAGAGAGCAATTGACGCTTTATGCCCAAGGAATTAGACAAAAATACGGAAAATATTTTAAAAATATTAAAGCTCGTTTGCATTATCTGCACTTTTTGACTGGTTGATGAACGAGACATTACCGATGAGACACTTAGATCCTATTTTACAAAAAGTATAAAAAAATCTGATTTGCTGAGATCGAGACTGCTAGATTTGATCATAATATGGGAGTCGAAAACGCTTTTCCACCCAATCAAAATCCTTACTGTAAATACTGTGAATATCAGATGCTCTGTCCCATTGTGGAAAGCATTTGCATTATGGAGCGGAGACAGATCAATGCTGGAGAGCTCGGAGAACAGACGATTGCCTCACTGGTAGATCAGTATGCTCAACTCTCATCTCAGATTTCACAAGATACTAAGCAAAAAGACTTTTCTCAAGGAACTGCTCGTAGCTTACGCTTCTGAACATGATTTTCGAGCAACTCTTTTGATCAGAGACAAAGCTTGGGAGTCTACTAAATCCCAGACTTTCTCAGCAAAAGACAAACTTGCACTTCAAAAACTCCTTTCCGAGCTCGGTATTCTTGATGAGTATAGCGATATTCCCTATTATAAACTCGCAGCTTTGGTAAAAGATAAAAAGCTGACTCCGGATCAGGTTTTCACCTATTTGGATGCAAAAAGACTCTCGAACCCTTAGAGCAAGCAAAAAGAAAGAATCTTAAAATAACTTCTTTAATTTGTTTTTTTATTCCTTATTTATCTCAATGACAAGCCCTCACACTGTTTGAGCATTTTGAATTGTTCTCAATGAAAAGCAGCAGGTTTTTACTAGTTTTTGAGAAATGATATTCCTTTTCGAAATTTACCTTGAGGGCAATTAGAAGATAAAGAATCTCCACGAGATGCTGCTCATTCGTGAAGTTAAGGAAGAAACAGGTTTGCAAGTAAAATTGATCGTCTTGTCGGTGTTTATGCCAAGAATGATAAAAATGATGTCGTTTTTCTCTTCACTTGTTCGGTCATTTCTTGAGAACTAACTTTAAATGCTGAGGCAAAAGGATTTTTGCTGGTCAGAATTTGATACTTTGCCTTCAAAACCTCAAACAAACCCATAGAGTCAGGCTTCAAGATTTCTTTTATGCTTCAAATGATCAACTTATTATGAGAGTACAAGATAGTTCTCTTACTAAATAATTTTTACTTCTCATTCTATATTATATGCTTTCCCTTTATGTTCATATTCCATTTTGTCAGTCAAAGTGCAGTTATTGTGCATTTTCTACTTTCCCAATGGAAGAAAAATCTGATCAAGTTCAGGATTATCTTTCTCTTTTGGAAAAAGAGATGGCTTTTTATGCAAGTAAGCTCAACGATAAATCGCTTAAAAACACCTCTATATCTGAGGTGGGACTCCCAAATCTCATTTGAGCAGATAATCTTATCAAAGATCATTGAAGCAGCAGAAATACATTTTGATATGGAGAATCTTGCAGAACTGAGCTTTGAGTTTAATCCTTATCCTGAAGAGGAGATTTATGATATTATCCGTCAGATTCAGGCTCGTTTTGCCAAAAAATATCCAAGAATCAGATTCTCCTTTGGTATTCAGTCTTTTGACAATGAGGTTTTTGACGCTTTCTGGGAGAAAGTCTCTGTTTTCTCGGTTTGGTAGATTTTCTTAGAGGGCTTCAACCTCTTAAGACAGATTCTACAGTTTTTCAACTTTTGATTTTATTGCTTTTTGGGAAACGGAATACGACCAAAAAGGTAATCGCCAACTTCGAAATCAGCCTGCTTTTAACTTTTTCCAAAACTTTGTAAACTCGCAATTTGCAGATAGTTTTTCACTCTATACCTTTAGAGCTGTTTGAAAATCAGCTTTGGAAGAAAAAGAATGAAAAACTGATTTCTGGGAGAATTTTTGGAACTGATGAAGATATTTACGAAGAGTTTTTCATTGCTCAAAGATATTTTTGCTTGATGCGGGATATTCTAGATATGAGACTGTCTAATTTCTCCCTTGCAAGCAAGTCTAGCATCCACAATAGAGTCTATCGAGAGATGGAGGACTATATTGGGATTTGACTCAATTCTGCCTCTTTTCTCAATGCAAAAAATCTAAATCCTAACCTTTTTGTCTGCGTTCAATCTCTCAGATTTTTGATTGAAAAGCTTTGAGATTCAAAAATACTATCAGCTTTGAGCAGTATTGCAAAGGTGATTTTCCTCGATCCTAAAGGCTTTTGAAGTTTTGAATGAACAAGATTATTTGATTGAATCTTTTTCCTAGGACTGAGAACGGATAGAGAGTGAGAAATTTAGAGCACTTTTGCGCCAATTCTTGTGCCAAATTATCTTGAAAAATTACTTCTTACCAAGAGCAAGGTTTTTGTCACGTATAATGAAGAAACTCAGCATCTCCAGCTTACTGATGCGGGTATGGATGTCTTCAATGCGATTGTAACCGATATTATGGCAGAAATTTAATCATTATCAATATTTAAAAACTAGAAGAAAATCCTGATTTTTTCTTCTAGTTTATCTTTTACAAAAAGTTTTAATATTACTTTCCCTAGTTCTACTGCAACAGCTACTTCCTTGAGCTTCATCTTTGATCGTCTGAAATCTGAGGTTGAAACCTGCATCTTGAGTCAGATTTTTCTTTTTCGTTTCCCTCTCAGATAAATCACATAACAAATCACGGCCATCGCAATATTGGTAATCGGAAATGCTCGCCAGATACCATCCACTCCAAGGCTAGTCTGTTTAGAAAAGCCAGTAAAGCAAGAGGAATTTCTAGTATAAACATTGAGATAATTCCCAAGAATCATAGTCATCATTGTGTTGCCTGCTGCTCTAAATACTCCTGTAAAGTGAAAACTGGATTCACATAAATCCCAAAGAGAACGCTAATATTCTCAAAAAAAGTAGATCAAATCTGAATTACTTCTTGGTTTGTGCTATTCCCTCAATAAAAAAAGTTGAATAAGTTGAGGGGCAAAAATATAGACCAGAATTCCTAGTGAAGCTTAATGCTGAAAAAGAAATTAATGCACTCGTTTTTTTGCGATTTTTGAGCTCTATCAAGTTGTCTTGCTCAGAGGTTTTGCCCAATCATGGTTGATGTGGCAATAGAAAGTCCCATTAACGGGGATAAAAAGATAAATTGATTGATATTTAGCTCCAGCGCCATATGCTGCTAAAAACATTAGTACCAAAACTGGTGATTAAACCTGTTAATAAAACAAATCCTAACGCTCTTACTGACATTTCAAAGAAGAAGGGAACCCCTAGGTTAAATGCCTTTTTGATGAAATCAGAAATCAGGTTTAAAGTCTGACCGATTAAGTTTGATTCCATGTTTTCCTCGGAAGAGTATCCATAATCCTATCCCTGCAGAAATTCCTTGGGTAATCAAAGTAGCAATAGCAGCACCTTGAGGTCCCATCGAAGGAATAGGTCCAAATCATAAAATAAACATTGGATCGATCACAAAATTCAACAGAACAGTACTCAGAGATAATATAAAGAGGGATATTTACCTCACCTACTCCTCTCAAGATCGACTGAAACATCGAAAAAATAAAGGTAAAAATCAGACCACAGAATGTCGTTTGTAAGTAGGGGAGTGCATAATGCATTACTTCAGGTGCAATCCCCATTATTTGTAATATTGACTCTGCTGCAAAAAAACCCTAGTACGCTCAGTAACAAAGAAATCACAACTACAGAGAGAAGGTGTCTGAGCCGCGCTATGGTTTACGAGTTCTTTCTTCCCCTGCACCTGCATATTGTGCTACGAGAAATTGTCCCTGCCATTGCAAAATCCTGTCCCAAGAGCGACAATCAAAAAGGTAATTGGTCCACTCACAGAGACCGCAGCAACTGCTTCTTTACCAACTTTACCAACCCAGTATGCATCTACAAATTGATATGAACTTTGTAATAAATTCCCAGCTAAGATTGGCATAGCCAACATTAATAATCCCTTAATAATCGATCACTTGAGGGAAGTTTTCAGATTTTTATTTTCCATTTTCCTACAAAAGATAAAACACGCCAGCTATCAACTATAATAATATCGTTCTAAAATACAAGGAGAACCTACTGTTTCTCAGGTTGATAATTTTTCTTAATAAAAACTCCCTTAGGGATACCTAAGAGGATTGTCCCCTTAAGATACTAAGGGGTTTTCGTTAAAGAGGAGATAAGTGAGGCTGAAATACAACCTCTAATCTCTCTTATATCTAAATACTCATATGCATTAGTGATTCGCTATTGCTCCTGGGACTTTGCATTTGCTATTGCCCTGGGACTTTCGCATTTGCTGTTGCTCCTGAGACTGCATTTGCTGTTGCTCCTGAGACATCTGCATTAGCTATTGCTTCTGAGTAATCTTTACGCTGTCGCGCCATCTGCATTGGCATTCGCTCGTCGTGAACATCGATTCGCATTCGCTGCAGCTCCTGAGACATTCGCATTAGCTATCGCCCCTTCTTCTTATTCGCATTAGCTATCGCGCCATCTGCATTCACGTATCGCTGTCGCGAACCGATGCATTCGCATTAGCAATTGCTCCTTTGACATTGGCGTATTGAGCTATCGCCTCTATGCATCGGCATTTGCTGTCGCGCCATCTGCATTCGCATTCGCTATCGATACTGCCTCATCCGGCATTAGCAATTGCTCCTTTGACATTGGCATTCGCTGTCGTGCAACATGTATTCGCATTTGCCGTCGCTCCATCTGCATTGGCATTTGCTATCGCGCCCTCTGCATTCGCATTCGCTGTCGTGTAACATTGATTCGCATTCGCTGTCGCTCCTCGGAACCTCGCATCTCGCTGTCGTGTAACGTTGATTCGCATTTGCCGTCGTGCCATCTGCATTCGCTATCGCTGTAGCTCCTCGGAACCTCGCATTTGCCGTCGTGCCATCTGCATTCGCTATCGCTGTTGCGCCATCTGCATCCGCATTCGCTATCGCTCCTTTGACATTGGCATTCGCTCTCGCGTAACATCGATTCGCATTAGCTATTGCTCCTGGGGCATTCGCATTCGCTGTCGCCCAACATTTATTCGCATTCGCTGTAGCTCCTCGGAACCTCGCATTCGCTATCGATATTGCCTCATTCGCATTCGCTGTCGCGCCATCTGCATCCGCATTCGCTATCGCTTCTGGGACATTGGCATTTGCTGTCGCTCCATCTGCATTGGCATTAGCTATTGCGCCATATCGATTTGCATTAGCTGTCGCTCCTTTCACATTTGCATTAGCTGTTGTTCCTTTCACATTTGCACTAGCTGTTGCTCCTAGGAAATTTGCATTAGCTGTCGCACCTGAGACATTTGCATTGGATCTGAGCCTTAAAGGTAAGAAAAACCTCTATTGGGGCATTAATCTTGATAACTAATCTTTTTGAGAACCTGTTCACAAGGGGTTCTGTTACATTATACCATCCTCCTCAGTGAGGAAGTCTGATTTTTGGAAGGTTTCTATTCTTCTCCCTCTTTGAATCTTGGAGAAAGATATCTTTCTCTTCAAAGATAAGTTCATAACTAATCTGCATCATAGTTTTTCGTTATTTAGTTGATTAGTATTTTGTTTTTCTGTAAAGAGTTAATAGTATACATTAAAAACCTTTATAGCAAGATTTTTGTTCCTATACTCTTTTACTTTTGTAGTGATATATATTTCTTGAATATGTCAATATATTTTTTTATGCTTTTATTATTTTATCAATAGTTTAATAAAAAAAGTAATAAAAATTTGCATTATTTTTTTATTTTCGAGTATAATAATATCGTCATCAGGGAAGAAGCTACTCTTTCTCGAATGACTGTCAGGTATTTCCTGATATATGAGATCATTACTATCACTTAAGGGAAAGTATTTACCATTGCTTGGTCATTATTGCTTATCTACAGAGATTTGTTTATTTAGGATAATATATTCCTAGATATAGTCTAGAGATATCTACTTTTTTTATCTTGAAAAAGACAAGATATCTGATTTCTGTCTTTTTGTTTTTGAAATCAAAATGAAGAAATTAGAGCATAAGGATTAAGTTTGATCTTTTTCAGAGGAGCCTTGTTAGAGAAGAGCTTCCCCAGTTCATGAGCTAAAGACTTGTGTAACTATAAAAAGATCATCTATTTCAGAACCTCTCAGAAGTTTTTCTATTCGTCCTTTCGTTTTAAAAAGAATTGTTGAGCATGAAAGCTACCACTTTTTGTTACCCTCATCGATTTTTTATGGAAGGATTGATTGACTTTATGAGGGTAAGCGGAATAGCAAAAAGTTCTCAAAATATTTTCGCACTTCTATCGGAGAAAAATAGTTATAAAAGTTATAGTGAGAAAGCGGTTTCTCGCTATCCATATTTTTCCCTCTTAGTAAGCGCTATTTGTAAGTTCTTAGTTACTATCCTAATAATTTGCAATATTCTTACTTAGATCCAAGGTAGAATATCGTAGTTGTGCATTGTTCTCTCAACTCTAGGGATGCCTAGAGACATTGCCACAGTCTTGGTTAATAGCTGAGATTGCTCTTATGGACTCCTTAGGTGATACTTCTCATGCAAAGAGAAGCAGACATAAAAATCTGACTTCTTTTTCGTTTATTCCAAAAATATTGATATTCTTAACAAAAATCTTTTTAAATATCATACAAAACATAACGATTATGAATACAAAATTTCTAGAAAAGATAACAGATCTTGATTCCTTATCAAAGGTTAGTCCTGTATCTCAGTGTTATAGGAATCTTCTATGTGGTAGTATCATTTGTTTTTCTGGAACAGATTTTACTATTACTGATCCTAGAGGCTCTGCTGATTGTCCTTGGGTTTCTCGAGGTCAAATATTTTTGAGGTGTAGAAAACTTAAAAAGACTATCTAAAGTCGAAAGCTGCTATGGCGAAAGAGCGCATCAAACTTTATACGGATTTGAAAAACATCCTTCTCCAGATAGCAGAAACCCTTCCATCGAGCTTAAAAGACTCAGATTCTTGGATAGTGAAACAGATCGAGAGCTGTCAGCAAAAGATTTCTCAAGCAAAAAGAACTTAAAGATTTAGAAGGAGAATGATCCTTTTGTATCTCTAGTTCCTCTCCATTATCTGGATATTTTCTTGCATTATATGTGAGGAGTATCCAGATATATATAAAATCGTTCAGCAAAGCTCATTTTTCTTTTCAAAGAGTTCAGTTGCTAGTTTTATTTCCCACATATCTCCAATGCCAAGGTTCAATTTTTTCCCATCGATGTTTTTCTCCCTTTTGATAGGTCTGATGAAAAACCCTCGTTTGTGTGCATTTTCCTTGAGCCAAGTTAGACTTTTTGGTCTAGCGTTCTTCAGTTTACTCCCAGATCTAGAGCAAGTCCTGCTTGATGCTCGCTAGTTCCAGCTTCTGCACAGTGGTTTGCTGAGCAGTCTTTTTCTTAGAATCTCTTGGAAGGAGAAACTTCTATATGCACTATTGATGCTCAGCCTTTTTCCCTTTGTTTTCATCCCAAAAAGTGCCAAGCCATGTCTGCAAAATTGTTCGCTAGCTTTTTCCTAAGTTGAAATTTTTCTTGCATTATTAAAAGTAAAGTCAGAGTTGACTGCTTTGCAAGTCTGTAGGTTCATATTTTTATTTGAGAAGGGATGTTTGTTATCCAAAAATTTTTCAAAAAGAAAAAGTCAGACTCTAAATCATATCCACTCATTTGATTCAGTGTTGGTTCTTCTGTATTTGAGGTCTAAAGAGGATAGGATCGAGATTTGCTGCAGCAAAAGCACCTCCTGCTAAAATAAGTCCCTGCCAAAAGTAATCCTTTTTCATCATTTATCTTTCTATATTAAAAGTTAGTTAAAGATTATGTATCTTTACACAAAAACAAGACTAAATCAGATTGCTTTTCAGATTCAAATCTTTAATCTCAATTTGACTTTTAATTTTTCCAATCTACTATGAGAGTAGCTCAGTTTGTTCCCTATTTCCCTCCTCATAAGTGAGGAGTAGAGACTGTTGCAGAGGAGTTTAGTAAATATTTTATCAGTGAAAAAGTGCTGAGAAGTTCTTAATGTTACTTTTTCTGTTGGTCAGAAATCTCCAAAAGTTATCAACAAGACGGCTATAAGGTTCTTATTATTCCAGCATTTGATATTATTTCCAATTATCCTTTTCCAAAGTTTTTGGACAAAACAGTTCCGATCTGTTTTTAAAAGCAAGTAAAGAATCGGATCCGGATATTATCCAGACTCATACCAGATTTTTTTCTTTCTACTTTTATTGGAGGAATTTGTGCAAAATTGCGAAAAGAAAAAGCGAGTACATATAGAGCATGGTTCAGGACTAGTGAAAGGTCTTATTGCAGAAAATCCCTTTTGCAAATATTTATGATTATACGTTTGGGAAGCTTTTGCTTTAGTGGTGCGGATCAAATCGTAGCGATTAGTCAGGAAATATTCCTTTTATCAAAAAGTTTTTCCAAAAACGCTCTATAGAAGTGATTTACAGAGGGCTGGATTTTCCAGAGATAAAGAGGAAAAACAAAATTCAGATTCTATTTCTCTCGGTTTTTATCGGGAGATTGGTCAATCTAAAGGAGTAGATGTGCTGATTTCAGCCTTTGCAGATTTGATTGATGACTATCCAGATATTCACTTGCAAATCATCGGAGATGGAGTGGAGAGACAAAACTTAGAAAAGCAAGTACAATCCCTTAATATTCAAGATAAAGTCTCTTTCTTGGGATACCAAGATAAAATACTCTCAAAAATCAGATTTTACCTTCTTTAGATATCTTTGTAAACCCTAGTCTTCAAGAGGGATTACCTACGACCGTGATCGAAGCGCTTTTGGCAAAATGTATAGTAGTCGCTACTGATGTTTGAGGAACGAAGGAAATAAGTGATAACTCAGACTTTATCCTTGTTCAACCAGCTAGCAGAGATTCTATTACTTTCGGGTATTAGAAAGGCACTCGCTCAACTTGGTTCTCGTGATTATCTGCGGATATGGTTAGAGAAAAATTTTCACGAAAAAAGCGTATCTTACAATACGCAAATATCTACAAGCTCTTATGCAAATAAGAGCTTTTTAATCTACATATATTTTTCCAGTAAGTTTTTTGCAGAGTATGCCTATAGCATGAATGATTTTTCCCGTAAAATCCATATTCTTGGATTCTAAAATGCCCTCATTTCCTCAATAGAAAGATTATCATTTGCTCATGAGGTTGAAAGAGAGTCCTCATGAATTCTAAAGTGTGCAACAATATGAGGAAAATATTCGAGAGATTTGTGGTGTTTGGTAGCTCTAAGCCAAAAAAACCATAATCTGAAGCAATTTTTCTTCTCATCGTATTTTCCGAGCTCTCCAAAAAGCTGCCTTTTTATCAAACAGGTTGGATGATAAAATAAGGTATGAAATCCAAGCTTTGCAAGGAAAAGCCTCAATTGATGAAATCTTCCGGTTGGAAAAATGCTGTCCTTCAGCAGTAAAGAAGTCAATATTTCCATAATAGATATCTTTTTAGATAAAGCTTACTTGTTCAAGATATTGTGCTAAAAATCCCATCTTCTAAGTAGTCATCACTATTCAAAAAGGAGATATTCTCCTGTTGCATTGTCAATACCTTGATTCATGGCATTGTATACTCCCTTTAGGTGAGCTTTTGGAGGATTTTAACATCGATTCTATCTTTACATTCTTCTTGGTAAGATTGGATAATCTCAATCGTCTTGTCTGTAGAAAGTCCATCTACAAAAATATGTTCAATGCTTAAATTTCATGACTGATTTTTAACACTCTCAATACATTCTTGCAAATATTTTTCACTATTCCAAGTGCAGGTAATGATAGAAAGACTGGTTGATCCTTTCATTATTCTTCTTTACTACAATTTAAAAGTTTTAAAAATCTGATTTGAGTTATTTGTTCGATCCAAAGAGACGATTTTTGATTTTTCTCAGTCAAAAGTATAGGGAACCAAACAATTGATAAGAGAAAAATAATAGTGCAAAAACTTGCTCGTGGATAGTTCCAAAACTCTCTCCAAACAAGTCTGAGATGCAATCTTTTTCATGTGCAAATAGTGCGATTCTCTGATGAGGTGTTTTTCTCAGCTTTTTCTATAAGCAACCAATACTTTATCAATATTACCAAAAAGTTCAATATTTCCAGCTTTTGAGCCACAGATCATAGTCATCAACCCTGTCATATTTACGATCAAGGAGTCCAGCTTTTTGACTACTTCACTTTCGATCATTACTGCACAGGTGCAAAATTGATTCCAAAAGAGGAACTTTGATCTAATTCCACGATCACTAGTCGCAAAACGGATTTGACCAATCTTTTTCTCCGTTTGCATTGATTAAGTCTGTATGAGATCAAACCATCACACACTCAGGATACTGTTCAAGATAGGATACTTGTAGACTCAGTTTTATTATTTGCAGTCCAGAGATCATCCTGATCAAGGAAACAAATGTATTTACCTTTTGCTAGTTGTAATGCTTTATTTCTTGTACCTACAATCCCTAAATTCTTTTTCATTTTGAAGAAGGTGAATACGAGGATCAAAGTCTGATTTCTCCCATTGTTTTTGCATTATCTCTCGTGTATTGTCCGGGCTTTTTATCATCAATCAAGAGCAACTCAAAATCTTTAAAATCTTGCTGTAAAAACGCTCGCAATACTAAAGGGTAAATATTTCCCTCCTTTATAACAGGGGGTGATAATCGAAACTAGCGGTGCGGATTCTCTTTGCATTTTATTTCTCTATGTTAAAAGATTCAAAAATCTGATTCAATTCTTCGTTTAATACAATGGACTCTGTTCCTCATGTTCGAGTTTTAAGATTTCCACGATAGTTTCTTGTTCAGAAACCCTCTTGCCAAAAACTTAAGATGAAATAAGGCTAGACCTCACCGTTTCCGTTTGAGTCTATGGATAAAGTTCTCACATCTTTTATCTTTTTACAAAGTAAGTTAACTCACTTACTGGAAAAATTCCGAAATCTCCATAAATTCCCGCTAATGGATGTTGCAAGTCCAATTCGATTCCGCTTTCTCATTGTTTTGATATTATAGAGTCCAAGAGCAAGAAATTTGTTTTCATATTTCCTTGTAAAACTTCAGTACCTAATTTGTGCAAATTCTTTTGGAGTGAGCAGATGATCATCATCGATTTTCATTGCATATTGACAGCTTGTTTGGGAGAGTGTCCAATTGTAGTAATAAGACATATCGTGGACTGAGTTTTCAGGACAGGTCTGATATTCATCAGTTCAGAGTCTATAGACTTCAGGAAGGTACTGAAAAATTTTGATTTTTTCAGGATATTTTGTTTGGAGAGATTCGCAGATTTCCCAAGTATTATCTTGAGAATTGTTATCAACCAAAAACGATCTCATTCAGATACGGCAAGTGAGCTTCAATTACTTTCTCCAGATATAAGCACTATCTCTCAGTCTCGCAAATCAGAGATTCATTTTCTTCTTCCCTCTGATGAGATCTGCTTAATATCTCGTTCACCGAGGTCCTTCAATATTTTTTTAGCCCTTCAAAGGCCCCTCTTCTCCAGATTATAAAGCTGCTTTTTAATAGTACTGCCTGAATATGCATCCAAATAGTAAATGGGATTTTTCATGCTAAAAAGCTCTTAAGTCAGACTTTTTCATCTTTTTGAGTAGTAAAATTGTAATTATCCTCTCTTGTACAAAAAGCTTATCCAAGACCGTCCCAATTTGAGTACCCATATTCCAGCCTCTAGCCAAAGGAGAGATGATGATATCGTGAAGTCGCTAGTGTAGTAGCGCTTTCCCTTCTGAGCGGAATAACTTTGAGTTTCCCAAAATCTATTTTAGCATTTCTCAATTTTGAGTAATATTTAGCTTCGATAGTGCTGTTTAATGATAATTCTTCTTTGCAGTTATAGAGATACTTCTTGTAAACAGTATTGCTCACCTTAAAGAATGCTGTCGCTATACAAAAATATGCCAAAGGCCACATCCATCTGAAAAGAGATTGTCCTCATCAATACTTGACTCCAAGAGCTCATTCATATTTTCATAAATATATCTTCCAGTTATTTTTGTACCAAGAATTTGTTTTTCTGTAAAAAGTTCTGAGTGATCAAAAGCGTAATCGATACATTCTCCCTCTCAATATCCATAGCCTTTTTTTCTAATGTTTTTGGTGATTACCCTCAAATTGGAGAAATTCAATTTTCTTTTTCATAATAGTTGGCAAGATCAATAAGTAATTTTTCTCTTCAGGAAAGGGATAGTTAGAATTTTCACAAAAGACAAAGGTATCAAATTCAGATTCTGTGATATAAAAATTAAAAGTCTGAACATATTCTTTTGAGTCTTTTTGTGGATCAAGGGATGATGATTTGTATCAGATCTGAGATATTCAACTATTAGAGCTATGGTTCATGTAAGAAGGAGTGTGTTCATATCTTTTTACTAACTTTTTGGAAGATAAAAATTAATTTTTGAGTTTTATGATTTCTGATAAAGATGTCAGATTTTTCTATTGAGAATATAGATTATTGAGCAGATAAGGAGCCCAGAACCAATCATACCGATGATATCTGCTCATCAAAAACTCATCTTTACCCGATAAAGTCCTCATATCAAGAGGGTTAAGCTAAGAATATTAATAGTAATGAATTTTAGATCAAGATGTAATTTTTACTTCTTGTAAAACAAAAATATAAACTAGTTAGCCATAAGATTAAATTTCCCAATATATAAATCAATCCAGCAAATCATAGTCAATATTCTTTGAGTCAATAAAGTCCCAAAAAGCACAACAACTATGACAGAGATTCATCGACTAATCACTTTAACAAAGTTTTTTCCCAATCCTGCCAATAATGAAAAATTAAATCCTGCAAATATCCCAAAAAGCTGAAATAAACTAAACCATCATAAGAGTTCTCCTGAAGCTAGAATTTTTCTCCAAACAGGAGCGTCGTAATCTCTCTTGAAAAAGCATCATAAATGCTGAAAAATCAAGATTCAATACTCAGATAACTATAAAAAAAAGAGCATAAAATTCAGACTTTTTGATGGTCTTTTTTCTCTATGAGTTCGGAAACCAGAGGAAAGAGGAGTGTCATTATCGGAGCAAAGAGCATATTCCCTATCAAAAAGAGACTGAGGAAATTAGCATAATATCCTGCAGCTTCAGCTCCCAAAAATAAATCACCATTTGTTGGATAATCTGTCCGAAAAAGATTTCCCTACATTAGCTCAGATAAATGCCCATAAAGCATAGCGCGAATATTCTTTGAGCATCGACTTGTCTCGCTCAAAATTTTCCCTGCATCAATGGCATGTGGTACTTTCTAAAGTAGATAATTCCACCCAATAAAAGTCATATTCCTAGTCCGATAAGCCAGTTGAGACTATATCGTTCAATGCTTTGTCTCCCAGAAAAACAAAAAGCTGTAAATCAGACGATTGATCGCATTTTCACAAAAATCAATGACTTGGTAATCAAAAGTCTTTTTGAAAAAGCTATAAAATATGCTTTGCAGGGTTTTGAAAAGATTAATTCTAGAAAATAAATACAAAAATATTGTAAAAATAGTTCTCGCTTGCTCACTATGAAAATAGTTGTTTGCTAGTCGTTCATTCCCAAGTAAAAAGTCCTCATACGATAAGCAGGCTAGTAAGCATTTGTGCACCTAAACTCAGCCAAATAGTTGTCTTGATATGGTTATATTCCTTTCTGATCCAAAAATTTTTGGCAAAAATACTGCAAACTTTCTGTCAGCCCAAGATCATTGTATACATTTAGAAAGCTTACCAAACTAATAATACTATACAAAAATTCAAAACTTCTTCTACGCTTACTTCAGGGAATTAGAAATCAAAAGTCTGACCAAGTATCCCGCAGGTGCCACTAAATACGAAAAAGATAGAGCCAAAAATCCTTTTTAATCAGTTTTTGCCCTAAATTTTCATCTTCGAGAAGATCGATCGTTGTATGCGAAGTTTTCATGAGGTGCTATCAATGCAAAAGTTGTGTGAGAAAAATCTAAAGAGCTGAGACTACCAGCTCTTTGCAAATCTAAGATCTCCATTGGTAAAGAGTCTAATATCTTTGATACCGTATCTTACGGCAGCAAGCCTGTTGATTCCCCATACCAAAGGCAAAACCAGTTCGTCCTTCTTCAGGATTGATCCCTGCTTCTCTAAGGACATTAGGATGGATCATTCCTGCACCAAGGATTTCCATTCGTTTTGACATTTCCTTTTTCCCTGTTTTAGGGATTGAGGTATTCATATCTGGTATCGATTTCAAAACCAGGCTCTACAAAAGGGAAATATCCTGGTCTCATTCTGATTTCAACTGGTTTTTGAAGTGCTGCACTGAGAAAATCTTTGATTACAGTTTTGAAGTGTCAGATGCTTACATTTTTATCAATATAGATTCCCTCAAACTGATAAAACATAGTATCATGGGTTGCATCAACATTTTCAAATCTATACACTCTTCCTGGCAAAACGGCCTTTACAGGAACTCCATATTTTTTAATTACATAATTCTGAGCTGCAGAAGTATGAGTTCTCAAAACATAGTTTTCTCTCTCTCATCTTTCTCAGCAAGATAGATCGTATCATGCATTTCTGTTGCTGGATGAGAAACAGGAATATTTTTCTGCTTCCAAAAATTTTCAAATTTTACTTACTGCATCTTTTTCCATTCTCAACGATAAATCCCATTCCATGAGCGATATCTTCAAGCTCCCTTCTTACTTTGGTCAAGAGGGAATAGTGTCACATTTCAGGTTCGATCCCTGGCAATGAAATATCTACCAAATCCTGACTCAATTGTTCGTTAATCTCTAATCTTGAGCTGATCAAATTTTTGCTTGATAAGCCTCTTGAAAAGCGCTTTCTCATCGAAGACAAAAGTCAGCCTTTTTTTCTTTTTCTTCAGGACTCATCGTTGCTAGAGCCTTGAGCTGCTCACTAAGAATTCCCTTTTTACCCAAAATTGCTTGATACCACGCTTCTAGCTTTTCTAAAATATCTATGTTATTGAGCTTTTGCAAGCTCTATTTCTCTGTCCAACATTTTTGCATTCACCAAATAAAAACCTGACTTCAGTGTATCGTTTTTACCTTTTCTTTTCAAGATTAAATAGAAAAAGCCCCAAGTGTTGCTTGAGGGCTCATTCATTAGAGATAGATTTAGAGAATTAGTAGTGTTTCCTTAGCTTCTTTGTCTGCTCCAAGTAATTAGGGTTTCTGAGGCCCCTGGATGCAGATCCATAACAAAGCGAGGGACATTCGAACCTCCTCAAGTATGGTTTTCTGAGATTCTTTTTGTTTTCATCGTTCTTCCTTTTTGGTGGTTTTATTTAAGAATACAATGTATATATAAGTATTAGAGAAAAAGTCAAGGGAGAATTTTAATTTTAACAGTACTAGGAATAAATAGCTAAAAATCGAATTTCTATTTCAGTCTTAGTAATACAAGAGTATAATAAGAAAAATATCGCTTTCGTTATTTACTTCGTAAAAATAAATCTAAAGTTCTTTTAAAAAGTCGAACTTTTAAATCGAAACTAACAAAAAGCCCTCAAGAGTGACTTGAGGCTTCCCTGTCTCTGGTACAGAGAGTTAGTGGGCATTGTAATACTTAATGCCGAAACCTATGCTAGTAAAAGCTGGTTAAGCAGAGCGTTGAGACAATGCTAATTGATACCGTTAGTAGGCTCTAAGGTGCGCATCAGTATAAGCGCTCCAAGAAGAGCACCACCTGCGCACAAAAGAACTTAAGAGATTTCATAATACTTTCTTATTAAGATGATTTTTGTATGAATAAAATAATATATGTATTTTAATAAGAATGTCAAGAAGAAAAGAATAATAGAAATCCTTGATTAAAAACTCTCAAAAATTTGACAAAAAGTGTAAAAATTATGATATAAATATTAGTGTATTTATTTCTTATATAAAACATCATGAAAAATCGTAAAGAAAAATCGTTCACAAGCCAGAAGCAGAAAGATCAAAGACTGAAAAGATTGATTAGAGACATTGCATTCTTTTGGTGTGATTGTGTATGCTGCAGTGATGACTTTTTGGTAGTTCATGCAGAATCTGCTCAAAGTAGAAGCTGATCTCAGCATTGATTTCTGCTCAGATTGAAGCTCAGCAGGTTGCTTTTTATTAGATAAGAGATCAAAAGTCTGACTCTAGTCACTGAACGAGGTTGCTTGTTCAGTTTTTATTTTTTTAAATAAGCGTTTTATGGCTTGATTTTTTTAGCATGATTTCTCTAATCTAAAAGGGATTTATTTTGAGAATTTTTTAGATGAAACCTTTGCAGCTCTACAATACTCTTACGCGTGCAAGGAGGATTTTTATCCCACTTCTTGCTGATCCAGCGAATAAAAAGACAAAGTCTGACTTTTATTCTTGTGGTCCTACTGTGTATTCTACTCCTCATATTGGAAATTTTAGAGCGACCTTTACTGCAGATCTGATTAGAAATACGCTTAAATATTTGGGATATCCTGTGATTTCTGTTATGAATATTACTGATGTAGGACACTTGGTTTCTGATGCCGATGATGGAGAAGATAAGCTCGAAAAATGAGCAAGATTAGAATCTTCTTCTGCTTGGGATATTGCAAAAAAATATGAAGAACTTTTTCTCTCCGATATTGCAGAGCTTAATATTGATCGCTTTGATGTGATGCCAAGAGCTACTGATCATATTGCTGAGCAGATTGCTTTGGTTCAAACCCTGGAAAATAAAGGATATACTTATACTATCGAGGGAGATGGAATCTATATGGATACTTCAAAAATCTCAGACTATGGGAAGCTTATGGGACCAAATTACAAAAAGACTTGCTGATCTCAATGCTTGAGAGAGTAGAGATGAAAGGGAAAGAAAAATCCAACCGATTTTTGCTCTTTGGAAGTTTTTCACCTACAGATACTCAGAGACAGATGGAACGAGATTCTCCACGAGGAAAAGGGTTTCCAGGTCGACATATTGAGTGTAGTGCTATGTCGAGCAAATACCTAGGAGAGAGCTTTGATATCCATCATGGAGGATCTGATCATGTTACAATTCATCATACCAATGAGATTGCTCAATCTGAGTGCTGCTTTGATCATAAACCTCGAGTAAAATATCGATTGCACAATGAGTTCCTTCAGGTTGATGGAGGAAAGATGAGTAAGTCCTTTGGAAATACCTATTCTCTCAAGGATATTAAGGATCATGGATTTTCACCACTTGATTTAAGATACTTTTACTTCAAGGCTCAGTATACCAATTTTCTCAATTTTCACTCGAGAGGCACTTACTCAAGCCAAAAAAATGAAAGACTTTGACTGATCAAAAATAAAAAAATCTGATACAAAAATCAGGATTCTTTTTCTTCTATAGATTCAGACCTACAAAACAAATTTGACCAAGCTCTTGAGGGATAATCTCAATACACCAAAACTCCTTACTCAGCTCCATATTGCACTTTCCGAGCCTCATGCCAATACTTTGGATATCGTAAAAAGATCTTGAAGAAAAAGTACTAAAAATCTGACTCTTCTCTGCTGATGATTCCTCAGAAATTAGTGTACCAGATGAGATTCTTGCTCTTGCTGAGCAGAGAAAGCAAGCCAAAGCTGACAAAAATTATGCTCTTGCAGATCAGATCAGAGCTGAGCTTCTCGATCAGTGATGGGAAATTAAAGATACCAAGGATGGTTTTGAATTGATAAAAAAATTAAAGAGAAAAACCCTCTTAACTTTCATTTCTTAATATCTATTTTTAATGCTATCCAGAAGAAAAAGAAAAACCAAAATAAACGTTTGCTTCTCGTTCTTTGATCCTTGATAATCCTCGTACTCCTGATTATTTTTTTGTAAAAGACTAACAAATAGTTCTTGAAGTAATGCACAGACAGGGGCAGTGCTATCAGGAGATATTCAGAGTGGAGTAGTGGCACTCTCTCCGTAGAGGAGGCAATTCTCAATGATCTTCCACTAACTTGAATCACTGATCGCTCAGACAACAGCTTGAGAAGTCGCTATAAATTCAGAGAGTCTTGTACAAAATACTGCACTCAGTACTGGTGCACAAACTACGAGAATACAGACCAACTTCAGTTTCCACAACAGGAGAAAAAGAATCAAAAATTCTGATCTTTTTCCCCGTTGCTCTTTGTAATAATATCGTTAGTCTCTATCAATGTATTATTGAACAGGGCCCCTATCGAAAACCAATCTCTTATGCAAGAGAAACTCAAGAAATCTACAGCACAACGAGCATTATTGGCCTCTCCTCAACTTTCTGAGATTTGCCAAAAAATCAGTCAGGATCCAACCTTTATTCTCGTAAAGAATCATTACGGAACTTGAGACTTTAACTGCACTTTCTAGCCCTTAATTTTTAAAAATGTATCTGTATAGCTTTTCATCACTTGCTTGGCAAGATGGAGTTTTTCTGCTCCTACGCTTGATCCCAAGTTTAAATCTTGAGACCTGATCAAAAATGATGAAGGCTATTTTCTCGTTTTGGGAGAAGAAATTAGTTTCCCAGAGCTCTATCATAATCTCTACCCTAATACCCAAGATTTTATCCTCGTAGAGCAAGCTCTACTTTCTCTTTGGACTATGGCACTTTTGCATCGAATGGTGTATCAGCGATTTTCTAGTTATAAGGTGGTTGTAAAGCTTTTTCTTGACAAAGATATTCTCTCTTTCTTGCAAAAAAGGCCCTCAAAACTATCTTCTAAAAAAACAAAAATCTGAAATCATCCTTGGTAAACATCAGATTTCGACTGATTCTTCTCAGATTCTTGTAGTGGCTCCAGACCTCTGGACACTCAATAATGCACTACTTTCTTCTCAAAATGCACTTCTCCTTACCAATCAGGATACTCAGTCCAAAAAAAATACCAATCGACGAGCTATAAAATCTTGAAAAGAGTCAAATAATTCTGACTACGGCTGCTGAGATTTTTCAGGATTTTAGTCATTTGACTTATGTGTATATGCTTGAGCCTCAAAAACGATATTACGCATCACAGCAAGAGCCAAGATATAAAGTCCAGTCCGTCTTAGAAAAAAATCGCTGAATTGACTTGAGCAAAAATTTTCTATTATCAATTCAGAGGATCTTGTCTATAACTTATAGCATAATTCTCTCAGTACAAAAAGCCTTGAGTTTATTCATCTCGTATTATATGTTTTCTTATTGATAAAAAAAGACTAAAAGTCAGACTTTTTCATCTTTTTAGTCCCTTATACAGTTTTATCCAAATACATTTCTATTTCACAAGTTCTCTCTTGATATACTCAGGATTGTTTGCTGCCTGCAAAATTTGTTCAACCGTTAATTGTCCTTGCATAAAACGCTTGAGGAGGCTTTCTTCCATGAGTTCCATACCAATGTTTTTCCCAGTATACATTACAGATTTGAGCTGGTTGAGTTTGTTTTCTCTAATAAGATTTGCCACCGCTGTTGTGTTGATCAAAACCTCTTGGGCAAGCGTTAAACCTTGGTTATCTTGTCTTTTGAGGAGTTTTTGAACAATGATCGCAGAGAGATTTTCTGCGAGTTGAGTTCTAATTTGATTTTGTTCATCAGAGTTAAAGGATCCAATAATCTTATTGAGTACTTGTTCAGCAGATCTAGCATGAATCGTAGTGAGTACCAAGTGTCCTGTTTCAGCAAGCAAGATCGCATTTCTAATCCCATCCAGATCTCTAATCTCTCCAAACAAAATTACATCAGGTCTTTGTCTGAGAGAAAACTTCATTGCACTAGAGAAGCTTGTCACATCCTTCCCCAGTTCTTTTTGATCAATGATACTTTCTTTAGGTTCAAAAAAATATATTCGATTGGATCTTCAATGGTCAAAATATGCTTTTTGTCATTTTTGATTAATTTCTTCAATCATTGCAGCAAGAGTGGTAGATTTTTCCAGATCCTGTTGCTCCCGCCAAGAGTACAATCCCATTTTCTCTATGAGCGAGTTCCTTAAAAAGAGGTGGAAGTCAGAGTTTTTTGAGCGTTGGGATTTCCTTTCTGATGAGTCTCATTACGATCATGAATGTGCCCCCTCTGCCTAGAAATATTAACTCTGTATCTTCTGTCTTGATAGCTGATCCCCAGATCAATACTTCCATGCTTTTTCAAAAATCAATCCCCAGTCTGATTCATCAGCGTGAGTGCAATGCCATTGAGCATATCATCATCAAGCTTTTTCAAGCTCCTTTTTCTCTGATGACATCTTCCATTACTCTAAGAGTTGGTGGCTCATTATAGGTCAGATACATATCACTCGCTCCCTTTCTCTGCCATTAAGCGACTAAGATATTCAAGATATTTAGCAGGATCGGTTGATTTGAATCAGCTTTTTTTCTGGCATTTGTATGCAAAAAAATATAAGATAAAGAACAATCCTGATTATACACATCATTTGCTCTTTTTGTCAAAAAGCTCTTGAAAACTCTTTTACAAAAATCCTATTATGAAAAGCAAGTTTTACTTTTTGACTTTTTTGGACTATGGCAATTAAACTAACGCCTAGAGCGCAAGACTTTCTCCCAGCGATATAATGACCTGGTGAAATATGCAGATTTAGCAGAAAAATTCAGCCGTGAGAGGATGTATGATTATCAAGCCTTATGGATATGCAATTTGGGGAAAAACATGAGAGATATTCTTGATCAAAATGATCAAAAACCTGACATCAAAATGCTTATTTTCCCCTCTTTATTCCCAAAATCTTATTTTTCCAAGGAAGCATCTCATGTTGCATGATTTGCAAAGGAGTGCGCTGTAATTACCCATTATAGACTCAAAAATTCTGAAAATGGAGAAATTATCGTTGATCCAGAAGCAAAAGCTTGAAGAAGAGCTTATCGTTCGTCCAACTTCAGAGACTATTATCTGGGATTCGTATAGAAATTGGATTAACTCATATCGTGATTTTGCCACTTATGATCAATCAATGAGCAAATGTTGTAAGATGGGAGATGAGAACGAGAATTTTCTTGAGAAGTGCAGAATTTTTGCGACAAGAAGGTCATACCGCACATGCCACACCAGAAGAAGCTGATGCTGAATCGAGAAGAATGCTTTGGGGTATACTCAGATTTTTGTGCGTAATTTTATGGGAATTTATCATTACAAGGGAGAAAAACCTTTTTCATGAGAGATTCGCAGGAGCAGTTGCAACCTATACTTTTTGAGCCTATGATGCAAGATGGAAAAGCTCTACAAGCCTGAACTTCTACAATCTTGGTCAGAATTTTGCCAAAAGCTTTTTGATGTAAAATTTACCAATAAAAATAATGAACAAGAATATGTTTATGCGACATCTCGAGGGGGTAAGTACTAGACTTATTGGGGGATTGATTATGTCTCATTCTGATGATCAGGGACTGGTCTTGCCTCCAGCAATCGCACCGATCCACCTTGTTGTAGTACCAATTTTTAAGAGTGAGGATGAGCTATCTGAGATTATGCAAACTCTTCAGCCTCAGCTTGATCAACTTACTGAAATAAAAGATCAATTCTGATATTCTTGGTCAGGTTTCACTTCCTTTCAAGATCAAAATTGATGACGATACTCAAAAATCTCCAGGACGAAAAATTTCAACGAGCGAGAGCTTAAATGAGTTCCCTTTGAGAATCGCTGTTGGGAAAAGAGATCTCGAACAGGGACAGGTTGAACTTTTCAGAAGAGATACTATGGAAAAAGCTAGTAAAGGTTGAAAACCTAGCAGAGGAGATTCAAAGCTTAATCCTAGAAATTCAGAAAAATATACTAGCAAAACATCAGCTTTTTCACTTTGGAAAAATACCTTTACTGCGGATACTTATGAGGAACTTAAAAGAAAAAGTTGAAAAATGATTTGTGCTTGCACACCGAGATGGGACACTTGAAACTGCAGAAAAGAAATCCAAGATGAACTTAAAGCGACGATCAGATGCTTGCCATTTGATATGGGACTAGAAGAAGGTACAGATCCGCTCAGTGGAAAAGCCAAGTCCAAGAAGAGTAATTTACGCAAAGAGTTACTAAAAACAAAAACTCCAAAATCAGCTTTTTATCTTTTTATCGAGACAAAAAGGCAATGTATGGACTCTACCAATCTCCGATCCGAAGGAGCCTCAAGCAGATATTTATCGTAAACCGCATGGTTTCACTCTATCTTTTGGCAAAGAGTATTTTTTATCTCATAAAAGAAAAAGTCTGACCTTTTACCTTTAGAGAGTTTCAAGTGATGGGGCTAGAAATTCCAGATGATCGATCTAAAGTCAGAGAAGAACTCAAAAAAAGTTAAGCACTACTTTGGCAAAAGTGGGGGAATATTTGTTTCAATTTGGAATTATCAATGAAATTACTAGCTTTGATAATTATCGAGCTAGATCTCAAGATATCATCGGTAAAAGTAAAGGGGATGAGACTCCAGAAAAGAGCCACCATCATCAAACAAACAGGGCTCAAGCTTGCTTTCAAGGAAAATATGCCTCAGTCAACAATTACGATTAAAACTTGCTAAGTCAGATGAAGAGCTTCTTGCAGAGATGAATAGTGGATGTGCTGATAGAGTCAAAAAGCTATAAAAAGGAGTAAAAGTCAGACTCTGAACTGAAAGAGATGATGCAGTCTTCTTTGAAAACGACAAAATACCGCATGAGGAAAAAGGATTTCATACTATCACAAAAGAGCAATATACTATGCTTACTCAAAAATTCTCAGAAAGCACGATCGAGGAAATGTATTTATTTCTGAGCTTAATGGAGAGCAAATCGCTGGAAGTATCTGTCTTTTTCGAGATAAGACGATCGTATATCTCTATGGATTTACAGATAGAAAATATACTAACCTCTGAGGGCATCATTATCTCAAATATGGAATGTTTGAATGGGCGAGAGATCATGGTTTTTGAATTCTGTGATCTCATGGGATGAGCTCCAACAGGATTCCCTGAGCATCCTTTTGGCTTGAGTGAGTAAATTTAAAGAGTCGCTTGGTGGAATGAAGTCAGAATTTTATGGCTCTTATGATTTGGTGCTTAATCCGGTGCTTTATTATCTCTTCAAAACCTTTACTCGAATCAGATCAAAATTTAAAAAAATAAAAGCTACAATTTGTAGCTTTTTATTAAACTATTGATAAATAATAAAACGTATAAAAAAACATCTTGACATATCTTAATGGAAATATGTATTACTATAAAGTAAAAGAGCGTAGGGAACAAAAATCTTGCTATAAATCACCTGAGTGATATGAGGTTTTGAGCATACTACTAACTCTTTACAAAAACAAAAATACTAACCAACTAAATAACGAAAACGATGTTACAGATTAGTCAGAGACTGATCTTTGAGAGAAAGATGTCCTTTCTCCAAGATTCAGAGGAGGAGAAGAATAGAAAACCTTCCAAAAATCAGACTTCCTCACTGGAGGAGGACGGTATAGAGTAACAGAACCCCTTTTTGGGAAACAGGTTCTCAGAAAAGATTAGTTATCGAGATTAATGCCCCAATAGAGGTTGTTTCTTAACTTTGAGGCTGAGATCAATGCCAATGTCAAAGGAGCGACAGCGAATGCCTGTGCCAGAGGCGCAATTGCTAATGCCAATGCCCCAGGAGCAATTGCTAATGCCAATGCCAGCGACACGATAGCGAATGCGAATAAGGCAGGAGCAATTGCTAATGCCGCTGCCAGAGACGCGATAGCGAGATGCGAATGTCCCAGGGCGAGGCGAATGCGAATACATGGTGCGCGACAGCGAGATGCCAATGCCAGATGCGCGATGGCGAATGCCAGAACAGAGACACGACAGCGAATGCGAATCAAAATGGCGCGATGGCGAATGCCAATGCCAGAGATGCGACAGCGAATGCCGCTGCCAGAGACGCGATAGCGAATGCGAATAAGGCAGGATCGATAGCGAATGCGAATGACAGAGACGCGACAGCGAATGCTAATGTTTCAGGAGCTAAAGCGAATGCGAATGTCAGAGACGCGATAGCGAATGCGAATGACAGAGACACGACAGCGAATGCGAATCAAAATGGCGCGATAGCGAATGCGAATGCCCCAGAGCAACTGCTGAAATGCCACTGCCAGAGACGCGATAGCGAATGCGAATGCCCCAGGGCGACAGCGAATGCCACTGCCAGAGACGCGATAGCAAATGCGAATAAGGGCAGGGATCGATAGCGAATGCGAATGACGGAGACGCGACAGCGAATGCTAATGTTTCAGGAGCTAAAGCGAATGCGAATGTCAGAGACGCGATAGCGAATGCCTATGTCTCAGGAGCTACAGCGAATGCGAATGCAAATGGAGCAATTGTTAAGTATTTCTACCGACTTATTTACTTATCTCTCTTTAACGAAAAAGTCCCCTTAGTATCTTAAGGGCAATCCTCTTAGTATCCCTAAGGGGGTTTTATTTTGCTATTTTTCATACTACTGAAGGAATAAAAAAAGCTGAAGTTAATGCTTTTTTTGCTATAGTAATCAGTCAATAATATATATTTCCAAAATACTAAGAAATCAAAATAGACAAAAACTTTTTCACAATTTCAAATTGAAACTGCTAAGCAAAAATCATATTATAACAGATGTATCGATTTTACTTTCTACTGAAAAGTAAACCTACGTTTATGGAGCTTTTATCCTCTATATGATGAATATGGCAAATACCGCACTTGTTCTGATCAATTTTCAGTCTGCGTGGAGAATCAATCTTCCGATTACTATTTAGAGCACTTTGAGAGCCTTATTCCTCAGGCACAAAAACTCCTTGATCATGCTAGAGATATGCAATATAAGATCATCTTTATCAAGCATATTGATCCTCATGGACCCTTTTCAGAAAAAGATGAAAATTCTGAGATTATACCAGAGTTAATGCCCTCAAGACTGAGAACTTGTTATCTCCAAGAGAAATATCAGTTCTTATTATCAAACATTTCTTGCTGATGAGCTCGAGGGGTTGAAAACCTTATCATCTGCGGAGTCCCTACCAATCTCTGTGTGAGAATGGCTGTAGAGGAGAGTTATGATAGAGGATTTAGAATTGCATTGATCGCTGATATTTGTGCTGCATTTTTCTGATGAAGCTCAGGAGTTTACATTAGAAGACTTGTACAATACAAGATCTGGACTAGCTGTACTCTCTCTTGAGCAGTTTATGCAATAAAAACTTCTGCTACTGCTACCCAAAAACACGATTTAGAGCAATAAATCTCTCATATAAAGTCAGATTTTTCAACTGTTTTTACTCTGTAATACTGATATACCTATGGAAGGAGCAAAACTTGTAAGTAATCTTATCGAATCTCAGCATCCAAAAACGATTCTCGATCTTGGAGCAGGAAAGGGATATTTTAGCATCTTGGCCGCAAGTTATGGAGCACAGGTTGATGCAGTCGAAGATACCTCAATCAGAAATCATTATCCAGATTATCTTAAAGCGCATCCAAGTATCAATTTTCATGAAAGCCCCCTTGCTGATTTCAAAATTACCAAAAAATATGATCTCATCATAGCAAAACATATCGTGATGTATATGAACAAAGAATATGTCTTGGGAGAATTTATTAGTTCGATTTATGAGCATCTCAATAGGGGAGGATTTATATTTTTGACCTATCATCATAGTGATTCTCACTTGATGAAAGAAAATGAAGATGCTGTCAGATATACCCTTGATGATTTCAAATATCTTAGGCATAATTTTTTTCTATCAAGGATTTTTCGGAGACTATACCAACCCTGCTCCTTGAATCAATAAAAGAGTACAAGATCGGATATATTATCTTACAAAAACTAGTTCTTATCTATTAAAATCTTCGCTATGCTTATTGATCCAACAACTTCCTATGACCAGAGTAAAATCGCTTTATCTTCTAGAGCTTTCGAGAAAAAAATTATTCTTCATCTTGCAGCTTCTTTTCCTCCAGAAAAAAATCTTGATGTCATTGTCCAAGGTAGGGATTATTGATATTGATGAAAACAAAAAGGAGGTTATTTTTGGTGCATCTAACGATTTTATGCTTACTCAGGCCAAAAAGTCAATAAGGCATTGAAAGATGCAGTTCAAAACTGTTATAACCCACAATATAGGGGTTAACTATATGATCTATAATGGTTTTTCAGATGAAAAAAATCATCTTTTGATTGATCTAAAAATCTTTTCTCAATATTCAGTCTCCCAAAAAGAAAAATCTGACTCTCATGTAAGTTCTCCCTCAATCCAAGTATAAAAAAATGAATTGAATCAGTATTTTGGTATTCTTTTTGCCAGAATATCGTTTTAATACCTTCGTTGCAGGAGCTACAAACCAGATGGCATTTGCAGCTGCCAAAGCTGTAGCTACAGCTCCATGAACTGCGTATAATCCGCTCTTTCTCTATGGAAATGTAGGACTAGGGAAAGACGCACCTTATGCAAGCAGTAGGAAATGAAATTATGCAAAACTTCCCAGATAAAGTCGTAATTTACCTCCCCGCAACCAAGCTCATTGAGGAAATTGTTACAGCTCTCAGATCCAATAAAATGGATACTTTTCACAAGAAAAATGGCAACTATTGATGTGCTTTTGATAGATGATGTACAGTTCCTGGCTGGAAAGGATAGGACACAAGAAGTCCTTCATGATATTTTCAATGATTTTCATATGAGAAAAAAACAAATCATCCTTTCTTCAGATCGCCCTCCAAAAAGAGCTATCTCAAATTGAGCCAAGATTAAAATCAAGATTCTGACTTGGATTGGTCGTTGATATTAAGGCTCAGATTTTTGAAACAAGAATCGCTATCCTTCAGGAAAAAAACTCCAAGTCAAAAGGTATGCAAATCGAATTTGAATATCTTTCTCTCATTGCCCAATATGTAACAAGTAATGTCAGAGAACTTGAATGAGCCTTAAATCTTTTTGTTGACTCGTCAGCAACTTTCTGGACAGGAGATTTCTCATCAAGATGTATTAGATACTTTGACTACGCTCGGGTTTGCCGTTGATCCTTCAACCCCTAATGTCGAAAATCTTCTCAAACAAAATAAAAAGTCTACCAAAAATTTTGACACTTTAGTAGAGATTGTCGCTGAGTATTATAATATTGCGATTGCAGACCTCAAGTCTGATAGTAGGAAAAAGGAGATTACAACAGCCCGCCAACTTCTCATGTATATCGCCAAACAGCATTTCCACTGGACTTTGGAAAAAATCGGTGATTATTTTGGCGGAAAAGATCACGCCACTGCAATTTATGCAATCAAAAATATTACAAAAAAGCTCAAATTGGATGCTCAAATTCAGCATGATTATAGAGTTTTCGAGGATCGAATTAGTTAATTTTTACTCAATTATATTATCTAATATGAAAAAGAATTTTAACCTGACTCAAACCCACAGGGCAACAGCTTCATCTCGGAAATTATTTTGGAGCGATCAAGCCTTTTTCTTCAACTACAACAAACCGAATCTGAGTCAGATTTCTTTCTCTTTTTGGCAAATATGCATGGTTTTACTCAAACACACAATCCTCAGGAGCTTGTACAAAAACTCTCTTACTATCACAAAAGCTCTATTTGGCTTGTGGGGTAAATCTAGATCATACCTTGATTTATAATCCAGCGCTGATTCCTGCGCACGCTCAGCTTTCTTGGGTTTTGACTTGTTTGACTATCATGGGAACGATGGAGAGAATGCACTCTTACAAAGATCACCTAGCTAAAAGGTAAAAGCAGGGGAACTCTGAGTTTGAACCTTCTGTTATCCTATTTTGATGGCGGCAGATATCTTTGCTGTATGATACCGATATCGTTCCAGTAGGAAAGGATCAAAAACAGCATCTGGAATATGCTAGAGATATCGCTCAAAAATTTAATAATGCGTATGGAGATACTTTTTAAACTTCCTGAGCCATATATTCAAGAATCCCTTGCTACGATTATCGGAACCGATGGTCGTAAAATGTCAAGAATCATATAATAATTATATCGGACTGCTCGAAGAGCCAAATGCCTTACTCAAAAATCAAACAAATCCCGACTTCTCCAATACCTGTAGAAGAACCTAAAGATCCCAGATACTTGTAATGTATATCAGCTTTTTGCATCTTTTCCTCACACCAGAAGAGGATGCAGAGTTGAGGAGCTAAATATCAGGCTTGAGGACTTTCGTACAAATATGCCAAAGAATATCTCTACGAAAAGATGTCTGCAATGCTAGAGCCTATTCAGAAACGTTTTGCTCAAATTTCAGATGATGAGATCACAGCCTTGCTTGAAAAAGCACTCAGCTCAAGCATGAGCAATAGCCCAAACAAAACTTGATGAAGTATACAAAAATTGCATTTTGTTCGATAATTCCTATTGAGAAGAGTTATTAGAATAAAAAAATCTGATTTTTTTATCTTATTATACCTAAAAACATGAACCACGAATATTTTTATGGAAAAAAAGCTATTGAGCTCTCTTTGGATAATATGAGATCAGGGAAGGGAGGACCTTTTTGGAGCAATCATCGTAAAGGATGGTAAAATTGTTGGATCTGGAGCAAATCACGTAACAAGTGAAAACGATCCAACAGCACATGCCGAAGTTGTTGCAATTAGAGATGCATGCAGAAATCTAGGAACATTCCAGCTTGATGATTGTATTATTTATACTAGTTGTGAACCATGTCCTATGTGTCTTGGTGCGATTTATTGGGCAAGACCTAAGGCAATTTATTATGCAAATACTAGAGTAGATGCAGCAAATATCGGATTTGATGATGACTTCATTTATGAAGAACTCAAAAAGGACTTAGAGATTAGATCTCTTCCAATAGAACAAGTTGGTAGAGAAAATGCAATCAAAGTTTTTTTGAAGAATGGAAAAAGAAATCTGATAAAATCGAATATTAGTCATTGGACAACGATGTGAAAGAGAGATGAGATTCATCTCTTTTTTTGATCAAAAAGCTTGAAACTTTGCAGAAAGCCTATACTCTGGGCAATAACAACAAAAAGACTATTTTCAACTAGAATTTCTCTGTGGATATATCGTTTATGAGAGATTATAATCCCAAAATCAGAATTCAGATTTTTATTTCTATTTTTCCTACAATGTGGAATATCCAATCTCCAGAACAAATGCATGATTTAGGGGAAAAGAGCTTGCAAAAATCATAAAATTTTGCTCCTTCATGGAGATCTTTGAGCTGGCAAAACAACTTTGATCAAAGGCTTTGCCGAGCAGCTCGGAATCAATCCTCAAATCGTTCAAAGTCCAACTTATGCATATGTCAAATATCTATGAGGATAAACTTTTGCATATTGATATGTATAGGCTCAATTCTTTATCAGAAGCAGTACAAAAGGGATTCTCTCTCAGATAGCAGAATTTGAGTATATCGTGATTGAGCGACCAAAATGGATATCAGAACTCGATCTAGGAAAATATTTAGAGCTTGAAATTGAGAAGATCTCAGCATCAGAAAGATTGGTGAGACAAAAAAATATAAAATTAAAGATTCAAAACAGCTATACAGTTTTTACCTTATGCTTATGAGATATGAAGCCAGTTGTCTTATATGTTCTAGACTACTATCTCCCCCATAGATGAGGGAGTTGAGACTGTTTTTGAGCAGATTATCTCACGCACAGTTGCATCTGGTAAAAAGTAATAATTCTGACTTCACACTTTGATCCAAACCTTCTCACCTATGAAAAATCATGATGATCTTGAGATTTATAGAGTTGGAAAATGAAGAATTTCGATTTATGTTTCAGGCGTTGTTCAAGTGAGCTCAGATTCTTAAAAATCAACAAATAGACCTTATCCATACGAGTACTTACTGATGAGCAATCCCAGCATCTCTTCTAGCAAAGCTCTTTTGGTAAAAAAAGTCCTCATCACGGTGCATGAAATTTTTTGCCCAGCTTTGGCATCAGTATAAAAGGATGGTGGAAGTGATGGATTTATCGCATGTTTGAATGGTTGATTTTTCCAGCTTCCATTTGATGCCTTCCATTGTGTATCGCTGTATACCTTCAACTCTCTTAGGCTTGTTTACGCTATCCCTGACGAGAAAAATCATTGTATTCACAATGGAGTGGATCTTTTCTTTTCGAGATCCAAATCTAGTAAAAAACAGAAGAAAAAAATCAGATTTCTGAACTTTTTTTCATCTTCAATGATTTTGGAATCTCCTTTATTTTCGGTCATACGAGGGATTTCTAAAGGGATAGATCAGCTGATTATTGCCTTGCCTGAATTACTTCAAACCTATCCAGATTTGCAGTTTATCTTCAACTTTATCCCAGCAAAGAGGGGAGTGAAAATCAGACTCCAATTGCAAAATCTGATCGATACCTTACCAAGCGATCAAGGAGAGCGTATTCGCCTGCATTTTTGACTAGAAAAAGCGAGTTAAGAGCACTTATTTCTCAGGTTGATGGAGTGATTGCACCTTCACTTTCTGAAGGTTTCTGATCTGTGCATAGTGAAGTTTGTCAGATGCAGATCCCTTTGATTACAACACGCATCGCATCTATTCCAGAGGTTGTTTCTGGTAAGGTTGTTTTTATCGCTCCCAAGAGTCCTGAATCTATTATTCAAGGAGTAAAAAAGCTCAAAAATCAGACTTTTGATGCTGTTTCTCCTAAAGTCTTTGATCGAACAACTCAATACTCACACATTGCTAATCTATATCAAAACACTTTTAAATAACTAAAATCTTGCCCAAAATTTGTATATTTTCATCAAAATTATTATACTTGAACTAGATTTTTATTTTTATTTTAGCTGAAAATGGCTGGATTTGAAAAAGTATGATCCTTTTTCCTTCAAGTAGTTTCTGATCAAAGTTCTCTCATGATGAGCTTGACCTTTTTGTTAGAAGGAGGAAGTAAGTCAATTCCTCAGCAAATTTCAAAATTTCAAAAAAACAAAAGATGATCTCTTGATGGCACTAGATGAGAATAATTTTGATGATATAAAACAGATTCTTCAAGATGGAACTTTCAAAGGATCTGATGGAAAAGAGATTAAAAAAATGCTTCCTGTTTTGCTCAATATCAATTATAGTAAATTGATACATGACAAATTAACTGCTTGGGAGGAGTCTAGGATCGTCAAGCCTGAAGATGAAGATGAGAATTGATGAATGGAAGCAGATGCAAGAGATTAACTATCATTATCCAGGATCTTTTGATAAAAAAGAGTAAATCGACTAAAAATTTATGAATCCCATACTGATTTTTCTCGATAGTATTCCTGATATTGCACATGAAGTTGCCTGAGACCTTATCCCTGATGATAAACAAGATCCAACTCATAAACAGGCTCTCTTTGATTATAGGAAAGAAAAAGGGCGCCAGTTTCTCAAGGAATATCCTCTTGCATCCAAAAGTATCTATCATACTATCAATTCTAAAAAGTATAATAAGGAATTAAGAGAGATTTATTTGGGCATTAGGGGAGTGAGTATCGATCAAGGTACAGTCTGAAATCAAGCAAGAACTAGATGGGAAAAAGAGTTACTGAAGATATATTTTTGATTATATCTTTCAGAGACTCTATCTGGCATTAGTTCCGGTACTCAAGGATCTTCCAGATATTTATGAGAATTATACTATTGCTCTTATGCAGCAAGAATTTGCTAGTTCTCACAATGCAGAAACTTGAGCAACAAAATCAGAAAGAAAAAACATCCTTCTAAAAAGAATGAACAAAAGAAATCTGACTTATGTTGGACATTTTGGATAATAATATTGATCCTGCACAAATGGAGCAAATCAAAAAGTCAGATTGAAAACTCTTAATCTTTCTCCAAAAAGAAAAAAGATTTGATGAAAAAGATTACCCGTCTGGTCAAAAATCAAAAACCAGTTAAAAAGATCTGATTATTTTCTGAGAAAATGGATTGATTAAAGTAGAAGATGAGGGTAAAATTTCTTGATCTGATTGAGGGATTTAGGATTAGAAATTATAGATGAGGATCAGAAAGTTTCCCTGAGGTTTTTTGAAAAATAGTCAAGAACAAAAAAAGAAGAGAAAAACTGAAATCATTACTCCTCTTGATTTTAAAGATACGATATTCTTCACGATCTTTCTCTAGAAATGCCAAGAGAAGAGCTTATTCAGAAAATATTTGAAAATCTAAAGACTTTTGAATTATACAATTAGTAAATCCCAAAACAACTTAGTAAAGAACTTATGAGGACTTCTCTTACTAACGGGAAATAATAGAGAGTCAGTCCTTTCAGCTTCATTATCTAACTCCAACAATATGAGAAAACCCTATTAGAAAAATCGGAAATATTTATTCATTAACTTAACTATAAAAAGATCGTCTCTTGTTGATCAAGGGGAAAGATACTCGAGAAATTGATAGCTTTCACGACGATCATGATGCCTATGAAGATCGTATTGATGCGATCAAATAATTCTCTTTTATTTTCTCCTCATTTCATTATAGTCTAAAAGCAAGGTTTTACTTTTGCTTTTTGATTATGGAAATCAAAAAGAATCACTACGACATCACAAACACCATCTCCAGCTCTCAGAGACCAACAGACTTTGATACTTTTATCGGACAAGAGCCAATCAAAGCTGTTTTAAAAACAGCCATCGAAAGTGCAAAACTCAGAGCAGGGGAGTTAGGACATATCTTATTTTCAGGATCAAGTGGATTTGGGAAAACGACCCTTGCTGGGATTCTCTCCAAGCAGATGGGAACCTCTTTGAAGGTAGTTACCTGATATGCATTGAGCAAAACCAAGTGAGCTTGTTAGTGTACTCAATAGTCTTGATGCAGGGAGATATCCTTTTTATTGATGAAATCCACCGTCTAAAGCCAACTATTGAAGAGGTATTGTATATTGCTATGGAGGATTTTCTGATCGATATGGTGATGCCTGAATGATGAAGTATCAGGCTTCCTATCAATCCTTTTACCCTTATTGGTGCTACTACAAAGCCAGAATCACTCTCACAACCGATGAAAAATAGATTCATTTATCAGTTTCACTTTTATGGATTATACTCCAGAAGAAAAGAAAAATTCTGAGTCAATATCTCGCTTTTTACCAAGTCAATTATCAGCCATCTCTCCTATCGGAGATTAGTAAAAAAGTAGCTCCAGTTCCTAGAGAAATTCACAATCTTGCTGTAAAAATTAGAGATTACCTCATTAGTAAAAAATTAACAATTCTGACTCCACAAGATCGATCTGATTTCCTAGCTCATACTCAGATTCAAGATGGAGGGATGATGCCTATTCATAGTAAATATCTTGAAATCTTAGAAAACTGCAGATCGTCCTTTAGGACTAAAAAGTCTGCTGATTCAGCTTGGGGTTAGTGAAAAAGACATTAGAAGAAGATATTGAGCCCCTCCTTCTCAAGCTTTGAAAAAAATTACAAAAACGACAAAGGGAGAATCCTTTCATAAAATAAGAAAGTTAACAAAAAAGACTGATTGCCCTTATGGTTCAGTCTTTTTTTCTTTTTTAGATGAATAACTTATTTCACAGTTAACAACTCTCATTTGAGGTTGTTTTTCTCCATTATTATCTCTAGCTCCAACTACAACTACAGCATCTCCAGCTTTCCAAAAATCCCTTCAGCTTTAAGTGTTGCAATAGCCTTTTTCTTGATCTTCAGACATTTTTCCTGTCAATCCATCAACTTTTTTAGAGAAAACACCGTAGTTTACTCCAAGAGAGTAGTGAGTATTTGCATTCTCAGTGAATGAGAAAACAGGTTGATTAGGTTTGAATGCAGAAAGGTAACTTGCCAAACGTCCTGAATAAGAGAATACAATAATAGCTTTTTGCAGCAAATTCATCTGCCATCAATGAAAGCATGTCTTGCTATCCCTTTTCTTATTCTGTTCTGTCTCATCATCAGTAAGCAAGTCAAAATCATCATGTTCATCGTAGATTTCTTTTTCTCCTTCTTGAACAGTCTTTTGCCATAATTTCTACAGTTCTTACAGGATAGAGTCCAACTGCAGTTTCATCTGAAAGCATTACAGCATCTACTCTAGCCATTACAGAATTGAAAACATCTGAAACCTCAGCTCTAGTAGGGAAAGGACTCTTTACCATACTTTTCATAAGTTCAGTAGCCATTACTACGGGCTTTCCATAAAGATGTGCCATCTCAAGGATTCTCTTTTTGGTATACAGGGAGTTCCCAGATAGGAAGCTCGATTCCAAGATCTCCTCTCGCAATCATAATTCCATCAGAGAATTGAGCAATTTCTTCTAGATTTTTCAACTCCTTCTTGATTTTCGATTTTTTTGAAATAATTTTTGATATGTGAACCTCCATTTGCATCCAAAAATTCTCTGATTTCTTTTCACATTTTCACCAGTTCTGATGAAAGAAGCTGCTACATAGTTAATTCCTGCTTTGATTCCAAACAAAAGATCAGTTTTTGTCCTTTTCAATAAGAGATGGAAGTTTAATTTTTCATACCTGGCAAGTTAAGATGTCTTCTAGATCCAATTTCAACATCAGCACTGATTTTTTTACTGCAATATGATCTTCAAAAATCTCAACTACTTCAGCCAATGCAGCTCCAGAATCTACAACAATCTGATATCCTACAGGCAAATCAGTAATAATATTTGGATAATCACAATAGATATCAGAATTCTGACTAAGTTTTGACTGATCCACATAGATGTTGAAAATTTCTCCTTTCTTGAGAGAAAGTGGAGTTTCTCTAATACCAGTTCTAATATCTGGTCCCTTAGTATCCAAAAAGAACAGATACATTGAGTTTTTCCTTGTTTGTTAAGGTCAACGATTTGAGAAATCAAATCACCAGCTGTTTCAGGAGTTGCATGAGTAAAGTTAATTCTCACAACATCTACTCCAGCTTTATTCAGCTCAATAACTTTTTCAATTTCATAATTGTCTCTTACGGTTGCAATGATTTTTGTAAGTTGCATAAGTTTAAATAGGTAATATAAAAACAACGTCTGCAATATTATGGAAATCCTCGAAAATAGCAAGAAAAAAGAAAATTTTTAATATATAAACTATCTTTAAAAATAATCAAACTTTTTAAATAAACAAAAAAAATCTGACCTTAGTTTAAAGATCAGACTTTTTCTATTTTTTTGTAGATTAACTCCGTAGTGAAGTGTTGCATAAATCATATTATTCTGAGGATTTACCTTAACTCCGACTCCCATCTGGGTAAAGTGAGGCATTAGGATAGCTTTGTAGTGTACACCACCAGTTCCTTCTTTGAGATATCCATCAAAGATTTTTTTCTCAATGATTTGATTGCGGTTTCTGTACAGTCTCCACTACTACATTTGTAATATCTATATCCAATACTCTCTGAAAAAAGAGATCTTGCACCACTCATATCAATAAAATTTACACCTCTTTCACTAAACCATTTTTTTGATCCCGTTATAATTATAATAACCGTTCATTCCTGGTCTTTTATGCCCTGTATATTTCTCGACAAGACTCGTTGATCGATCAGTTGCTGTTCTTTCCAGATCGCTTTTGATAGTTCAACTTTTTCAAGTCATTTAGAAGTTCTTTCTTCATTGTGCCAGTTAAGCCATGCTTCTCTAATTTTCTCTGCATCCACAGAAGGTAGATCAATACTACCACTTCCTCCAGCCAAGAGTCCAGTAGTTTGTTCAGCGAGCTTATTGCCAGAGCTATTTTCTGATTGTAAAGCTACAGCATACGCACTTGAAGTAAAAAGTCCAATACTTGTCAATAATAACAGTACAAAAAAATCAGATTCTATTCATTCATTCATCGTAAATAAAATCCTGATGCACAAGTCTATTGTTTCCTCACTTTGGAGGAAATAACTAAAAAAATACTTGAGATCTAGGAGCTCCCTTATCCGATAAAAGGAAGACTTACATTCCACCAAAACAATAAGGTCTTTGACTAAGATTACAATTCCCATTAACATTAATAGCCAAAAGAAAATCATATTTACCCATCACTCATATTTTGGCAAAATGTTTTGCTTTACTTCCGCTCAAATGTTGAATAATACTTGTCCAAAATCTTCCTCCGTCAAGTGCTGGGATTGGTAAGATGTTGAAAAAAGCTAGCGCCAAAAGAAATCATTGCTCCAAATCCAAGAAATATCAATCGACCACCTTGGTCAAAGAGTTTTTCTCCAAATTTGATCGCACCAACCGGTCCTGTAAGCTGTTTAAGCGCATTTTGAGAAGATCACTTTTTCTGTTGAGAAGAGTTTCCCAAAGATGCCACCCAAAGCATTCATCGTCATATTTCGTTCTCCTTTTATCTCTTTGAGAGAAGCAAGAAGCGATTTATGAAAAGGCATTTTGATGATTAAGTTTGGCATTTCATAACTAATCCCCAAAAAACAATCCTTATCACAGTCAAAAGTCAGATTTTTGGTGTATTTTTCCATTTGAGTTTTCTCCACTTACTACTAGAGTATTTCCACTCATAAGCGTATGTTTTGAGAGGATATTTCCAATCGTATAGGGAGAAACAGGAAGATTATTGATCATACTGATTTGATCTCCAATGTCAAGTCCGAGCTGTTCTGCTAGTGATCAACTGAGAATTCACTCAATAATGAGTGGCTTTTTTTGCTCATTTTCAGTCAAAAGTCCTTCTTTGGTCAAAAAATCTACTGATGGTGTCAAAAAACTTTCGGCTTTGATTCCAGCAACTTCATTGGGTACGATACTAATAGGCCTAACTCCTATAGTAAAAATCACTGTAAAAATTACAAATGCTGTAATCAAATTCATCACAACTCCAGCAACGATAATCATGAGCTTCTTCCAGAGCTTTGCAGCCATAAAAGTATCTTTATCCTCACAATCTTCTTCACTGCTATCTTCTCCTTTGAGCGAAACAAATCCTCCAAGAGGAATCCAGTTGAGCGTATATTCAGTTCCTGATTTATCCTTCCACAAAGTACAAATCTTTGGAGGAATTCAGATTCCAAACTCTTTTACTTTTACTCCAGATTTTTTTGCAGCCCAGAAATGCCCAAGCTCATGGATAATCACCAAAAACATAAACATTCCGATTCCTAGTATAATACCAAGCATATTTTATATATTTATAATACTAAAAGTTTTTCACTCAAAAAGACAAAAACTGACTCCAGTATAGTCAAATAGATAGAAAAAAGCAAGACTTCCCATTCTCGTTTTTGCCTCAAAAATTTATATTTTTTAGTATTAGGGAAAAAGAGCATCTCACTAGAATACTAGCAAAATGCTCTTTTTGTTCCGAGATTCTCGGAGTTTTTATGCTGAAATCCTTCATCTTGTCTGCGAATTTCAAAGACATCATTAAGAAAAGAACAAGGTCTTATCTTCTGAGACACATCTCTTACATATGCTTCTCTCATGATTGCTTCTTCAAGCAGTTCAAAGAGTACATCTCCCCGTTCACTTCTATAAAAGAAATGGACTTGCAGCCATATGCACAAGCATAATGAATGAAGATTCATAATGGTCAAAAAAGAAGTTCTGGTTCAGCGCATCTTCAAAACGAGTAGCCAATCCTGAGAGAACAGATTGCAATACAAGATAGAATCCATATTCTGTCGAACTAGATTGTTCTCCCAGTCGTATAACGATGGAGAGCATCTAGTAGAGCTCATTTCCTCAGAATGGTTACCATTCTAGGTCTCCCTTCTTGCTACTAACTTCAAAAGCAACCAAAATGCTGTTCTTCATAGCTCGAAAAATCAGCTAGTGTCGGAGAAAGAAGAAGTGTTGTCAGTAATGCTCACTCGGAAAGCAGAATTGTGTGGTATCTAGCTCAAGTGCCGCTTGGAGATACTTTTTGGGAATAGGGTTCCCATCTTCTAGATTAGCGATACGATCATAGAGAAGCTGAGCAAGTTCAGAGCTCTCTGTAGGATAACTCTTCATAGGCATAAGAATATAGGGCCTTATTTTTTAGCAAGATAGTTGATGAAAAGATTATTCTCTACTATCACAGTGAGTCTGTTAAACAAGGAAAATCACCCTCAACTGCACGACGAAGTATAATTATTTTTCATCAAGATGTCAAGGGTTTATTATTTACGATATTTCAAATCAGAATGAGCATTATGACTGCAGAAATTACACTAATTGCATTAAAAAGCATCATAGATACTAGAGCCTAAATATCGTCCGTATACAAAATAACATCCAGTTCCCATTGCTAGCAGTCCAAACATTAGTGGGGAGAGTCCTTTTTACCTCCTTAGTTTTTCGTGTCTGAAATATTTGGGGAATAGAGGAGTGCAATACAAATCCCAGCAATAATTCAATCATCTCAAAATCCAATTATTCATTTTTCCATCTATTATAAATTTAAACTATCACTTTCACAAAGTTGCCTAATTCGGTCTCATCTGAGAATTTTGGTATTATGAGTAAGTTTTTTCTCCTGCAAAAGGTAGAAAAATCTGGTTTTATGATTTCGATTCCCTCGGCAGTCAGGCTTTTTCTCTTTTTGAGGCATAAAAAGTTTTTCATAGGATCAAGGCAGTAAATTATAAATCTTTTGCGGTTTTAAACTGATAATCGCATCAATGATCTTTCTCTCCCAAAACTGGTATAATCCCTGAGTCTCAATAGGCAGTTTATAATTTGCAGTAAAGATCCTGAGGTTTCAATAGTCCATACATTCACGATAAGATCAGAAAATGCTCATCAAAAAAACTTCTTTCCCTTTGGACTCATATTTTGATAATCGATATGATTATACATTACGCCGTTATAACGCAAGATTGCGGGGAGAGTAGGGAGAATGTTGTATATTTTTGATTGAGAGCAAAGCGCTTCTTCATATCTTTTTCCCTTTTACATTTCAAATCCTTTTTCACTTGCTGAACTTGCGATATCCAGAGGTTTTTCAAAATCAAAAGTCAGATTTTTCAGGTTTATTTTTCTCCTCATTCAGCCTTTCCCTTCTGAAGGAGCAATGAGAAAGAGTATTTTTAGCCATTTTTACTATCTCAAAATTAAAAACTTCTTCACAAAAGAAAAAAATCTGATCCATTCTCTCAATTCTCCCTCAAAAATCAAGAATAAAAAGAAATTCCTTGCATTTTTGACAAAATTATTTATCTTTACCAAACTTTATATTTCTTCTCTCTTGCTATGAAAAACTTTTTGTGTGCACTTCTTCTTTGATCATTACTGATGACTCCAACTTTTGCGAATGACCTCTGAGGAGATTTTTCTCGAATTTTTTAGCAAATGATGAAAGAGTTGCTAAAAATACTTGGCTTGAATATTCTTCAGATCAAAGCGTGGTAGACTTTCTCCATTCTATAGGGATGACTAGATTTCCAAAAGCTCAATGACTTTCTGCCTAATAATTTGATTACAAGAGCAGAAGCCTCAAAAATTCTTTGTTAAATTTGCCGAGCAACAAGGACTAGCTCGCAAGGTAAATGATGAGGCTGCTTGTAGTTTCTCAGATATTGAAAAAAATATCAAAAATTAGATCTCTATCAAACTATGCTTCAATCTTGTCAGTATGGATTATTCAATGGATCTGAAGGAAAAATTTAACCCAGATGGAAAATTTAACCAATGGAGAAGCCATCGCTGTTTTAATCAGGATGATCGAAGGTAAAAAAACTGGATGAAAGCTCTGAATTGCATTGGTCTCTTGCCTATCTCAAGAAAGTAAAAGAAGCTCGTCTTATCCTCAATCAACTTGCAACTGCAGGGCGAGACCAATATCCAGCCACTCAACCAAAAAAATCAATAGAATTGATATGGGAAGGCTTTTTGAAGGAGTAAATTACAAGAAAAAAATCTTGAAAAAGAAAATTGCAGATTTTCTTAGCTAAACATTAATATTTAAGAAAATTAAAATAAACCAAAAACTGACTTTTTGAGGTCAGTTTTTCTTTTTGTGATATTTGTTTTATGGAAGAGGAAACTTTAGTGCAAAAATCCTTTACTTGAGCTTTGATCTTGGAAAGTAAATCAGGATTATCTCTTTTTTTAATCGCTTGATCAATAAAATCAACGATTTGAATCATATCTTCAGATTTTGACACCTCTGGTGGTCATTGCTGGAGTCCCAATTCTCACTCCTGATGGACGAAAAGCAGGGCGAGGATCATTAGGGATAAGCGATTTAGAAACTGAGATTCCCACACGATCCAAAAACTCTCCTCAATTTCTCCTCCATCAAACTCTTCTTGTGAAAAAAATCCAAGATAATCATATGGTTTTCAGTCCCTCAAGTTATAAGCTTATAACCGTGTTTGAGAAACTCCTGTGCCATAATCTGAGCATTTTCAAGAGCTTGCTTTGCATAATCCACAAAAAGCTGGAGTCTGAGCTTCTTGAAGAGCTACACCAATAGCAGCGATAGTATTCATATGGGGTCCTCCTTGCATTCCAGGAAACACCGCACGATCAATCCTCGTAGGAAGATTTTCGATCGTTGGTTCAGGTTTTTTTGAGTGGATTTCATACTTTCCCCCTGCTAAGGATCAGAGCTCCTCTTGGTCAACGAAGTGATTTATGAGTCGTGGTCATCATAGCATGAAAACCATAATCGAGAGGATTTTTGAGGATTCAAGCGGCAATAAATCCAGCAATATGTGAAATATCTGCATAAGCGATAGCTCAAACTTCATTTGCGATCTCTACAAATTTTGCATAATCGAGCTCTCTAGAATAAGCACTAAAACCCCTGCCAAAAATAACTTTTGGTTTTAAATTCCAAGGCTAAAGAACGAACTTGATCAAAGTCAATTGACCCATCAGGCAAAGTCCCATAATTATGAAAATTAAAAACCTTTGAAATAAAGGTTACCGGAGCTCCATGTGTCAAATGTCCTCCAAATCCCATTCCCATACCAAGAATATGATCTCAAGGCTCCATAGCTGCACTATAGAAACAGAGATTCGCAGCTGCTCCAGAAAGCGCTTGCACATTAGCATGATCAGCATGAAAGATCTCCTTTGCACCATCAATAACAAGCTGTTCTAGTTGATCAGTATTTTTCCTGTCCTCCATAGTATCTTCTTCCAGGAAAACCCTCAGCATATTTGTTTGCAAAAATCGAAGCTTGTGCATCTAGAACCGCAGAAGATTGGTAATTTTCACTTGCAATAAGTTCAATACCTACAGATTGCCTCTGCATTTCAAGATTAATAAGCTCTTGTATAGTTTTTGCATTTTCATATGACTTAAGGGACAAAATTATTTGTTACAAATTCCTGTTTGATGATCATAAGATCCTCCTTGATCCAAACAACGATCTTTAGGACGAGACCTCCCTAAAATTACAATAGCAACTCCAATGGCAATAAGAACAGCAACTATTGTGCTGATTCGTATAATCTTTTTCATAGAGTCCAAATAGGAATATAAATATTAGTCTTTGATGAGCTCACCTCGATCACCTTGCTTGAGCCCAGCAGCATTCCCTTCTTCTACATCAATATGCATATCCAGAGCATAACTATCTGATACTCTAATAACAACCTCATCAAAAATCAGACTTCTTTCTCCGTTGGTTTTTACTTTTCACGATTTGTCCATTTGGTTACTCCCAAAAGTTTTTCTGCATCAGCTACAGACATGTGAATATGTCTTTTTGCAACGATAAGTCCCTGTTTTAGTTCTACTTCTCCAGCAGGACCGATCAAAGTAATCGCCTCAGATCCCTCAAGATCTCCAGATTCTCTAATAGGAGCTTGAGTCCCTAGCTTAAAATTATCTCCAAGCATAATTTCTACTTGAGAAAATTTTTCTATAAGGGCCAAGAATTCTGAGCTTTTTCAATTTGTCATTTTGGACCTTTGATTACAATAGTTTCTGCACAAGCAAACTGTCCAGGTTGAGACAGATCCTTTGATAGGTGTTAATTCATAATTTGATCCAAAAAGAGTATTAGCATCTGCCTGAGACAGATGTACGTGTCTGTTTGATATTCCAATAGGTATTCTCATGAGTAATAATATACAAAAATAAAATCCCAAGGAGTATAAGAATTTTGCCTTTTTTCAAGATTAAAACATTTCAGTATGAATATTTAACCAAAAAGCTGACCTCAGGATGAAGTCAGCTTTAATTGTCTGAAATCTTTTCTCTTTTTTAAAAATCACAAGATATCCAAGATTCTCACCATATCCAGCTTTATTATCACCAGATATGGAGATTAACTCAAGTTCTGGATGCTCATAGATAAAATCAGATAGCATCCTTGGAAAGTTATCTCTCCCATAAAAAATAGTATACCCCATTTTTATAGTTGTGAATCTCTCCCTGATGAGGAAAAAAAGTGGACGAATATACTCTCACTATCTTCTCCCATCATCACCTCTTTTATGGCACCTGATTCTTTTGTTCTATCAGAGCAAGAAAGCACCATAATCATAAAGGAAAAATACATAATTTTTTCATTGGCTTAATTTTAATGTTTTTATTTAATGTTTTTATTTAAATAAAATATAAATACTTATTTTTTAGATAATGTCAAGAAGATGTTAACTAGAAATAATATACAAAAATGAAATTAATAAAACAAATTTATAAAAATAGCGAAACAAAAAGAAATAATAAAGATTATGAAAAAAAGTTTTTTTATTGAAAAAGTTCCTCAATTCACTATACTCAGACCAATTTCAGAATGCTTGATTTTTAGAGAAAAACCAAGAAATCTGATTCTGGTTTTTTATTTTTTTATACCAAAAAGCAAATGGCAATTAGAAATATCGCAATTATCGCCCATGTAGATCATGGAAAGACTTCACTCGTAGACCAGCTCTTGAGGCAGTCTTGAACGCTCAAAAAAATGGAAGAGCAAGACCTCGTTATGGACAATAACGATCAGGAAAGGGAGAGAGGAATCACTATTTATGCCAAAAAAATACCGCAATTGAATATCAAGGTGAGAGAATCAATATCGTAGATACCCCAGGGACATGCTGACTTTGGAAGTGAAGTAGAGAGAGTATTGAGGATGGTGGATTCTGTAATCCTCGTAGTAGATGCCTATGAAGGGCCGATGCCACAGACCAAGTTTGTGCTCAAAAAAAGTCTAGAACTCTGACTCAAACCGATGGTCGTGCTTAATAAAATTGATAAACCAGCGGCAAGACCTGACCGAGTGATTGATCAGCTTTTTGATCTATTTATTTTGCTTGGGGCGAGCGATGAGCAGGCAGATTTTCCGATTATTTATGCGAGTGCAAAAAATGGCTATGCAATGAAAAATCTCACTGATGAGGCGAAGGATTTGACTCCGCTTTTTGATGCGATCTTGGAAAATGTAGCTCCAGCAGCTGAAAAATCTGATCTTCCCTTTTCTGTATGCAGGTTGCAAACCTCGGATATGATGATTATTTGGGAAGACTTGGAGTTGGGCGTGTATATCAGGGAACTTTGAACGCAGGAAGCCAAGTAACGATCATCGGAAATGATGGAGTAAAGAGAAGTGGAAAGATCGCGCATATTTTTTTAGAACGCTTGGACTCCAGAGGATTGAGATTCCTCAGGCAGAATGTGGTGATATCGTGACCATCAGTGGAATCCCAAATATTTTCGTGGGAGAAACTGTTGGAGTAGGGGGAGTTTGAGGCTCTACCGACAATTGCAATTGATGAGCCAACCTTGAGTATGGAGTTTTTGGTGAATGATAGCCCCTTTTGCTGGGAAAGATGGAAAATATATGACAACGAGAAACATGGCAGAAAGATTAGAAAAAGAAGCTGAAACCAATGTTGGTTTGAAAGTTGAAATGGTGGAAGGAAAATTCATCGTATCAGGAAGAGGAGAACTGCACCTTGGAGTATTGATTGAAGCGATCAGGAGAGAAGGATGGGAACTGCAAGTGTGAGCGCCTCAAGTGATTTACAAAGAAGAAAATGGACAAAAACTTGAACCAATGGAAAATCTTGTCGTTAGCGTAGAAGATGGACTTTCTGGAACGGTGATTGATATGCTCGCACCTCGTAAAGGACTCATGCAAAATATGAGCTCAGAAAACGGGCTTACGACCATGGAATTTACCATCCCAACCAGAGGACTCCTCGGATTCCGTGGAGAGTTTATCCTCGCAACGAAGGGGAATGAATTATGTATTCAGCTTTTTCTCACTATGAACCTTATAAATGAGAAATCGTAAAAAGACAAGTCTGATCTATGATTTCGTCTGCCACCGGACAGAGCGATGATGTATGGAATCTTCAAACTCAGGAGAGAGGACCAATCTTCGTAGACCCAGCTCAGCCAATCTATGAAGGAATGATCGTAGGGGAGCATTTGAAAGGAGGAGATATGACCGTAAACCTCACCATCAACAAGCAAATGAACAATGTCCGCAATTCTGGAAATGATGAAGCGATGAGAATTGATCCAATCGTACATCTCTCACTTGAACAGGCTATGTGATATATTGCACATGATGAACTCGTTGAGATCACGCCAAAGGCGATTAGAATCAGAAAGAAGTATTTGACTGAGTCTGCTAGGACGATTGCAAGGAAGCAGGGATTGATTTAGGTGGGGAGAGTTTTTGATTAAAAAGGCTGATGATAGTAAACTCAGCTTTTTTTCTTTTGATTTTTATATAAAGAATAGTATACTTCCCTAGGTTATTAAGGTTTTTATCGTTAAAAAAATACCATAAATGGAAAAAAATTTAGTTTTGAATGAGGTCGCATTTGAGGCTTTTGTCCCAGATGATGTAAAGATGCGCGATTTTATGAGTAAGTATGTTTATACCTCTTTTTATCTATATAAAATAGAAAACTTAACGTGAAAGAGTTCAAACGATTTAGAAGCGAAAAGAGCTTGTTAATTCATTTTGTACATATCTTTTGGAATGACAAAAACTCTACAGTAAAGGAATTATTGAGTATAGTAATGAGTGATTTTTATATATATTCCCGTTTATATTAGAAAAAGAAAAAGTACAGAGATTCAAGATTTGTCGATATTTATAATAGATATTTTGCGATTGGGAATTTCAAGGGATATAAAAAATATCTTTTTGTTTTTCTCAGATGTTAAGCATACGAAGATTAAAAGAATTCTTTTAAAAATAAAGGAGTCGGATAATTTTTAAGAGAATAGAGATAGAGGAGCTCAACGCTAAATATGTTAATGATCTTTTATTATCAGAAGGTACTGCAGAACAATTTATATTAAATCAATTTAAGGTTGAATTTCCATTTATGTATTTGGGTGATCATATTACGATAAAAGATAATCTTAATAATATAAAATGACTAGATATTCCCTATGACATGAAGCAAATTATTTCATATTCTCTATTAAAGAGTCTCACTATAGAAAAAGATGGGGCTTATTCTTTATCAATTTCTGATTCGAATTATAAAGATAGATATAGAATAGGGACGAGTCTTATTAAAAATGTTGGAAAATTAAAAAGATTTTTTAAAAAGATTTTACGTCCAAAGTTGGTAAAGAAGAAAAACTCTTACCAGTAATTTACCAATATTTATTTATCAAGATCGCTTTATAATATATAATGACCAAGCTAATACTGTCAAAATTGAAGATAATAAAATAGTTATTGAAAAAGAAAGAATATAAGGTCATCTCCGTATATCCGAAGTTATTAATTACTCGTGATGACAAAAATATCAGCTTAAAAAAATAAGCCTGATGAGCTTCCCAATAGAAACTCTAAAAGAAGGGGGCCTAAGAGTCAGATTTTACCAAAAAATTTTTACTCATTATAAGGATAAATACGATACTTCTCTATCTTATGAGTTAATTGACATTAAAGAAGGTGAGCCTTTTGAAATCTGATGATAATGTGCGAACTTCTATTACAGAATATGACCTTTATATAATTACTTATAGAAAAGGTGAATACAATTTGTTTTTCAATTGAAAAATGAGGATGATCTATCTTGTATAAATTAGTACAATATAGATTACTCGGGGAGAACATAGAGAATAAGATATTGAAATTAGAATCCTCCCTTTGTTAAAAATAAAAATTTGATAACAGTCCTTGATAAATATCGCACTAGAGAAAAGAGGAAGATAAGAATATGCATGCTTTTTGATGGATTTTTAGATAAAAAGAAATAACAGGGAAAGTTAGAAGATAATATATCAAAAATTTTTTATTAAGAGATATAAATCAAGATGAAAGATATTTCTTTGGAGGAAAATGAGGGTGAATTATCAGATATTGTTTGATTAGATTGTGATAAAGAGAGCAAAAGATTGGTAATAGATCTCTTCCATATGAAAACAAAAACCATTTAAAAAGTGTATCGATGAAAGCTGACAGGATGATAAAAAGATTATTATTGAGAATATACCGAGGTATTAGGACAGTGTGTCCAAAAATTAAAAAGGATTTTTGATATAAAAGACTCGCCTGAGAATAAAAATTGAGCCTATTTTAAAGAATATTCAAAAAGTATTATCCCTGAGAAGAAACAAGGAACTCAATATACGAAAAGTGTGACAAACTAATAGAGATAAATAAATGAGAGTATTTACAAAATCTGACCCTAAATATATGTTTTTCCTATATATAAAAAGATATAGCTAAAAAGATAAAGACTGAGTATGGAAAGTAGATAAACATGATGAAATTAATCGATCATCAATATATCTCCTTCACGGAATGCTACAAACAAATATTGCTTGAATTAATAAAAAAATGGTCTAAAGGTTGATGTTCATTTAATTTGATTATTAATTTCTAAAGAAGATGATAATATTATAGTTGAAAAAGCTAAACTTCGAAACTATTTTTGATAACATTTTATTTGATGTTTTTATCTATCTTATTAAAATAAAAGAATGAGCCAGAACACTTATTTTTTCGATTATTAGTATATTACAAACAATGTGATATGTAAGGGTTGGAGTTGATGGTTTTTCTGCAGAAATGGCTGAAGAATTTATGGAACAAAAAGATTTTTCTTTTAAAAAGGAAGGAATTCAATTATTTAGATATAACATTATGTTTAGAATTATAAGTGATGAGGAATTGGAAAAATTATACAATGAACTATCCGGATGCACCATCCCTAAAAGTTTTTGATTCCTTAGATGTTCTTATTAATCTAAAAGAAAATCTCCAGAGCAGATAAATGAGTTATTTGGGGTATGAGAAGAAGAAGAAAAATAATTATTCTTCTTATTATTAAGAATCTTTAATATATTCTCTCGGTTTTTGGGTTGTTTCGTGTTTGCTTAGTTGGAGTATAGGGAGCGCGGAGGAATTGGAAGGAGATGTTCTGGATTTCTATCTTTAAGAAAAAAATTCAAACAATAGCTAACGCAACCATCAAAAATACTAAAAAAAGCCTCAAAACTGATAAAGAATGGGGTTAAACGGTCAAAAATGCTAGAATGCAAAAATATTTGACCAAAATGCTGAAAAACCAAAAACCAATCAGATTTTCATCTTTTAAGCAAAAAGCGCAGCCTTTATCGCTTCACTCAATAAACTCATCAAAGATAGCAACGATGCTTGGAAACTTCATAAAGCTCAGCTTGGGAGATGGACAGAAAGAGGAAGAGAAAAGTCCTAAGGAACGTACGGAGTAAGACAAGTAAAAGTGTTTTATAAGGGCAATTTAAAAACTATTTTATTTATATAATATACTAATATGTGCTCAAAAAGTTCAAGAATTTGATGAATTCTCTTTTATCAATAGTTGTTTGGAGGAGGAATATCGGAGTCTTTATCTGCAGAAACCGAACAAAAGATAAAAAGCGTATTAAGGTTTGCTATTTTTGAATCTTTTTAGAGGCAGATCCTTGGTTTAAGGATTGAGTTTCTTTATGAAAAATTAGAAAATTCTGATTTACATACTAGAATAATCAATAATCTTAGTGAAGAAGAAAAATCTTCACTCAATTATTGTATTTTTTCTTTAGTGAAAGATATCATATTTGAAATGATTACAACTTAGGATGTAGGGATTACGAAGATTCTAAATGGGGCGAATATCAGGAGAAACTGCAAGAAATAAAAAGAAGAACAAGATGAGACCACGAAGCAACAATTAATTCAAAAAACATAAAAGAATATCTAAAAATTTGCTTATTTATTGTCTATCGTTTAAGAAATAATCTTTTTCATGGTATTAAGCAATTATCTGATCTTAGTCAGCAAAATAAACTTTTTTAATGTTGTTAATAGATTTCTGAGTCTTATTATTGCTTCTTTGAGAAAGTTTCATAATACTCATAACTAATCATCATCATAGAATATCAGCCAAGAAATTAAAAATTATTTAACTATTTACTACCAAAAAGCACTCTCTGATTAAAAAGGGAGTACTTTTTATTTGAAAATAAAGTATTGTTTTTTGTGTTTATTTTGTTTCTTTGATTGGGAATCTTTGTTTAGCTTGCTTCCTATCCAAGAGATAGCTTTTTATAATTCGTTTTTCAACACCAAAAATAAGCATATAACTCCTAAAAAGATAGAGGAAATAAAATAAAGAAAAGAGAAAAATTTTTGTATTCATACTCTGTCTATATTATTTCATATAATACTAGAGCTTATATCCCTTGAATTATTAAAAACTTCAATTAACAGAATTTGTCATCATTTAAAAAGCAACTCAAAAATAAAATTCAAATATTAGCGATTAATCACCATATAATATAATGGAGAATTCTATCAAAGAGTGAATTATTATACCTTTCTAAGTGTTGTCTCCAAAAATATTCTTTTTCATTCAAATATTTTCAACAATGAAGTAACCAATGGTTACTATTAGCAGTCAGAACATAAAAAGTATTGGCAGTGTAGTATCAATATTTATTGTCATTTTTGTTTAAATAAGAAATAAAAACTAATTCATTTTACTAATGAGATAATTTACAAAAGCAGAACAACTCACGAGCATATATTTAGCATCATCAAAAGTAGGTGATGTATCTCCTTCTGAAAGAGCATGTCTAATACCTCCTTCGTTGCTTGTATAGCCATAAAGTTTGTCAAAAGCCCCTCAAGTGCTGGTGGGATTATTATCCCCTTTTCTTTTTAATTTTTTATTGCTTTTCCCTAAAGTTGCTTTTTTCATCACCTATAATAATTTGACAAAGTGCCTCAACTGCTGAGATAGATTCTTTTGATAGAATTTGCATAATCAGCAGGTTCTTTTTTAAAAAGATAAATAGCTCTTTGAATATGTTCATTTACAGGAGTGTAAGGGTTTGTGTTTGCTTCATGTATTGATTCTAATTCTTCTTCATTGCTTATTGGAAGAACTAATCCATTTTGAGATACACGATAGGCACTATTTTCTTCTTTTAATATCCTATTAATTTCATTTAACTTAAGCGTCTTATCAAAGTCTATAATATCCTGCCATCTAAAAAGAAGTTCAATATAATCGTATATGCTATTCCATGAAGAAAAAGATTTTTGTCCATAGAAATTGTTTAAATTTTTCCCTCTTCACGCGGAACAGTATCTCATTTTTAGTCAAAAATTGATTAGAAAAATCTATTATAAAAATTATTATCTATACTATAATCGATACTATAGTTAAGATCCCAGCTACCGTGTTCACAGAGTCATTCCAAAATATTTAATAAAGTATTCCAAATTTTATTTTTAAGTTTTTCAGTCATATTATCTTTTTGTAAAAAGAGCTATGATTCAATTCATATTCTTTTGAGAAAAAGTTTGCATTGTTCTATAAAAAGTAAACTAAAGCTGAATATATTGTTTCAAGTTTTTCTTTTCAAGCAGAGTCAAGTTTATTCTTTTCCTTTTCACAGTGTTGCTTTTTCTTCTAATTCTTTTACGTTAATCATCCTCGTAATAGAAGAATCACCCTAACTAACAGAAAAGACAAAAACACCCTAATCTTTCCATTCAAGAGTTATTTTTCTTATCAATTCACACAAGATCTGATAAATCATCCCTTTTGTTATAGAGAAGAAAGTGAATCAGTACCGTATCTGTATATTGTTCTATTTCAGAAGATTGAGATCCATTAACTTTCTCTATATCCTCTACAATGTCTTGGATAATAATATCTCTATTTTTCCCAAGTCAGCGTATCATAGTGAGCTTTGATCACTTTTTGCAATACTTGTTTTTATGTTGTTCTATATACTCATGGTAAGCATCTTTTCCATAACATGAATAAACATTCATGCAGCCTTTAGCTGTTGTTCAATTTTAGTTAATTCTTCAATTTCTCCATTGAGTCTCCTTATTTCTTCAAAGGTTCCGTTGAAATTCTCCACTTCTTTAGATAGGTCATTATAGTCTTCCTCTGTACGCTTAACATTTTTCGAAGAGTTTCTATTCCATCAATAATCCAAGTTGAAAATAAGAGCTGCCATAAGAATTTTAACATTTCTATCTGTAGAAAAGTATCTAAAATCAATGCTGAGAATAAGTAATATATAATCTTTTTCAAGAGAAAAATTTATAGTTGAAAATTATTAGCTTTTTGACTATCATACCCCTTAGCATTATCAATGATCATAACATTTTTACCTTCTTTTGTTTATAGGTCATGAAATACATCCATCTTTTTCATTCTCATGTTGCAGGATTTTTCTTTTTGCAGAAGGGGTCTTTGTTTTTGATCAACTCAAGATTTGAGTAGATCTTGAACTAGTTTATGAACCCTGAAAATCCCTATGATGCTCATGCGATAGCTCTCTATTTCAAAAGAACTAAAATTGGTTATATCCCAAGAGCCAACAATAAAGAAATCTCAAAGCTTTTTAGAAGCAGGTTATGGTAATATTTTATTAGCAAAGGTAAGTAGAGTTTCTCCACAGGAACATCCTGAAAAATCAGATTTGAATTACCGTTTTTCTAAAGAAAAAAAGTAAAAATAATTTTTATATTATAGGTATATATTTGACAAGAAATAAAATTATTATCCCAATAATAACAGCAAAAACCTGAATCAAAATCAGGTTTTTATTTCTTAATTTTTGAGCCACTCTTGTGCAGCACTTTCAAATTTATTATCTGCTGGAGTATAAAACTTAATATTCTTGCTCAAGTAGTCTTGAGCTATCCAATGATTTGGATAATCGTGAGGATATTTATAGTTGCTTGCTCAGAGTTTTGTAAGATGAGAAGAACTTTTTGGATAGGAGCATGTTCCACTTCACTCAAGGCAAGATTGATCGCATTATACGCTGAATTACTCTTTGGAGAAAGTGCTAGATAAATCGCTACTTCTGCCAAGGAATACGAATCTCCGGCATTCATAGTTCTTTTGCTGCATGCATAGCAGCCATAGCAATAAAGGGAGCGCTTGAGGATTTGCCAATCCAATATCTTCTGCAGCGAGATTACCAATCTACGTGCAATATATTCAGGGATCTTCTCCTCCAGAGAGCATTTTTGCCATTCGATAAATTGCCGCATCGGATCTGAGCCGCGAATACTCTGATCATTGCCGAGATCGTATTGTATTTATCCTCGGTTTGATGATAAGATTTTTGGGTAGGGATCAGACTTTTTCGCCTGTTCTAAAGTCGAGATCAGAGCCAAGATTTGCAAGCATTTGCAAAAGATTGATCGCAGAACGAGCATCACCTTCAACTGTACTTGCAATAAACTCCAAAATCTCAGATCAGACTTCTAGCTTTTCTTTCTCTACAATAAAAGAAAGAATCGAAAAGCAGACTTTTTCATCAAGTTTTTAAATTCAAAGGCTAGACATCTAGAAAGCAAAGCATTATTGAAGCTATAATAAGGGTTTTCCGTAGTCGCACCGATCAAAATAATATTTCCATTTTTCTAGATCGGAAGGAGAGCATCTTGCTGGAGTTTATTGAATCTATAGAATCTCATCGAGAAAAGAGGAGAGTGGTCCTTCCATCCAAAGCTCTTCTCTGCTGTGATTGAGTAGAAAGTTGCTTGATATCTGCTGTTGAAGCCTTTGGTAGCATTCAAATACTCATAATGGTAATTGATCTTTTGCGCAATCAGTTCTGCAAGGGTCGTTTTCCCACTTCCAGGTTGCCCTCGAAAAATAGCATTCATCATGACTCATTTTTCGATTAACTTCTTGAGGACTCCGTTTTCTCAAAGCAAATGTTCCTGTCCAAAAACTGCTCAAATGACTGAGGACGATATTTAGCAGCTCGAGGTTGATTGTGCTCAGATAAAACCTGGAAAAGAGACATAATCACAAAAAAGAAAAATAAAGTCTGATTCTAACATCGTTGAATCTCAATTTGTTGACCTCTCTGAAGCAGTCGTAGCATCCTCTTGCTAGAGGTTAGAGCAAGTGAAGAATCTGTACTATGAATCTTCACCGCATAAGGAGAATTCTCCTTCCCCTCAGTTAGGGATTTAAAACTTCTTTTCCAAAAGCATCAAATCAATGAAATCTAATCTTTCTAAAATTGAGAAACTTGGAAATAGTTCTCTCTGCCAAAAAAATAACTATAATTGAGTGGAATTAGAGTATCAACTGCTGCATCTTTAAAATAGCGAAGATCTTGTTTAATGACAGTATTTACAAGAAGTGATTTTTCGAGCAAGTTTTTGCAAAAGATGAGAAAAATTCTCGTATCTTTGCTCCAAAAATTGAAAGGAAAGCAAACTTTTGGTATTTTGCTGATTTTTGTCAGGTTGAAAAAGATGCTGAAAGCTGACTAATCAGCTCTTGTGCATCACTCAAAAATTTCTCCCTCACCAAATAATCCGAGCTTTCCGACTAGCGAGTGTGGAAAAACCTCATCACACAAATAATGAGAAAAAAGAGGTAAAATCAGACTTCTTTCCTCATTTGTCATTTCTTTATCGTTCAAAACATGCCAATTCCAACACAGGCGGAAGAATAACTGCATCTGCACCTTGCTCTTTTGCTCGAAGAATTCAAGCTTTCGCTGCTGAAAGTCAGACTTTTAGTGATTTTTCTCCATAGGGAGCATTAAGCGAATCAAAATAGATCAAAAATTCATGATCATAGCGATGAAGAAATTTAAACAAAAGCAAGAGAATCCATCGCACTAGAGATGAGCGCTATTTTTCATAGATTGAGCGTATTCAAAAAGAGATAAATATTGCTGAAGTGAATTATAAAATTCATCAATATCCTTGGTATTTTGGACAATTCTCAAATGATCAAGGATAGTTTCTATCTGTAAAAGTCTTTTTTGTTTTTGAGGAGAATATTGAGCAAGTAGCTCCTCTTGCAAACGGAGTAGCTCATGAGTTAGATTATCTCTGAGCGCCAAAACACGCACTGAAACATAATCCTGTGCACGCATCAAAAAGCTTGATTCAAATTCTTCCATAGTTTTTTGAGTGTCTGAATTTGATCATAAAGACTAAGAATACTTGCTCTTTTTGCCTCATAAAGATTGGTTCGATACTCTATATCATCACCTCTCTTACGGTTTTTATCAATCTGCTGCAAATCTATGAAACGCTTTCTAAACTCAAAATTGAATGTCGATAGGTAATCGGCACATTTGTAGGTCGCGGGTTCCTGCATAAGATAGACTCTGGCAGAATTTCCCTTGTACCAAAACAGTATAAACGGTTTGAAAAACTTAGATCTTGCATAACTTGCATTGATCAAAAAGGAAGAAAAATCAGAACTCAAAGAACGGTTTTTATTCCAACGAAAGTTTTTGATCTATTTATTGTAAAAGATTAAAAGACATCAATTACGATCTTAGTGATAAAATTTGTGACTTGAGAAATAACCAAAAAGTATAAATCAGATTTTTTCCTAATTTGATTTGAGATTCGAGTTCAATGAGTTGTTTTGAAAAATGCGATCAAAAAACTACGATGTCCACGAAGCATAGGAACGAGTTTTAGGTTCTTGTTGACTACAAAGGGATGCAATTTAGTCTCGGCAATAATCTCTTTCCCGGAAGTGATTCCCCTTTGATCAAAGTCCAATAAAGTTAAATAAATCTTGATTCCTCGAGTCAATAGTCCCATGACTTCATTTCGATTTTTGCCATCATCTTGCATCTTTTTCAAAGATCTTTACTGTCGCAATAGGATCAGAAAAACATTTGATCAAAAATCTCAAAACTATCCTGTTCCAATTTCCCAAAGCAAAACTCATCAATATCAGCATTTGTTACTACCCAGTTTGCCCCTCTGGATTGAAGTCAGGTTTAAGCTTTTTGCCTTCGTTATGCAAACGAAACATATCATTTCCTACTTTAAGAAGAAAATGTGAAGCCTCTAGATCGCTTAGCGTCAAAGGAGCCAATTCTTCTTTAAGAAAATTTTTGAGCTGAATTTCTTTGTACAAGGGAAACTCTTTAAGCTGAGCATTTTCGAGAAACCGTTTATAAGCTCTTGTCCTTTTATCTGGCTTGCGAGAAACGAGCAAAACAAGGGTATCTGGAGAAATCAGCTCCTTATTTTTCAAAAAATCATCAAAAATTGATCAATCTTGTCTGAGGAAAGGGCATTCACATCATCTCAATCTTTAGGGATACCATAGAGAATAACCATCTTTTTACTCACAAAAAGCCCAGAAGCATAAAGCGCCTGCTTAATCTGTCAGAAATCCCCAATTTTTGATCTGTAAACTCAAAAAGAGCATCTTCTCCAAACTTCTCAACAAACTGAGATTTCCATTTAGTTAGTTCCATGCTTAGGGTATAACTATTTTTCTCAGTAAAGAGGAAAAATCGAAGAGCTCATAAGCTACAAAAACAAATAAATCTGACTCAGATTGTAGGATATTCATCTCAAAAAGCAAGATAGAATTAATAATTAGTCTCCTAGTCTCTAGTGATCATTTTAACGAAGGTATCAGTAGAATTTCTACATTTCAAATAGCTTTCATCCTCTTTTTTTCCTTCTTTTTGTTTTTGAAGGAGTTTTCTTTTTTTCTACTTACATCTCCACCATAACATTTTGCAAGGACATCTTTTTGATTGCAGAAATATTTTTCACGAGCAATGATTTTTGTTCCCAAGTCCAGCCTGAAGAGGAATGGCAAACAAGTGTTTTTGGAATCAGTGTTTTCAGCTTTTCTACTGCATCACGATCCGAGATAGTAGGCTTTGTCATAATGCACTACCCAAGTCAGTGCCTCAACTTTTCTCGTTATTGATAAAGATATCAGTTTTACGAGATTATCTGCTTGATATCATTTAAATTCATAATTCATTGTAGCATATCCCTTTTGGTAGCAGACTTTGAGACGATCATAAAAAGTCAATGATAATCTCTCCCATCGGTAACTCATAATGCCAAACAACTCTTGTAGCATCGATATAATCCATATTTTTTTAAGCTTTCCTCTATACTCTTGAGCCAGAGCCATAATATTTCCAGCAAATTCTTCTGGACCCTACGACTTCTACATTTGCGATAGGTTCTAGAATTTCTTCAATCATTCCTTGATCGATCATATCAGAACCAGATTTTACAACGATTCGAGGTTTCAAAGATTTCGAAAGTTTTTATAATTCTGATTTTTCGAGCATAGTTCCAAAAATTCCTCTGAATACTCCAGATGTTCGATTTCATCTTTCTGAGAGGTCAGACTTTTTCTTCTTTTAATATCTCACGATAGAGTCCAGGTTTGGATAAGTGATTTGATATTCATTCCTGTTTTGATAAGAGGGAATGGAGATGATTTTTGGACTTAATGAGATACATTACTGTTGGAATGAGTAAAAATCGTATCAAGTCCATACTCACGGAAAAAGTCTTTCTTTGATAATATCCATATGAAGCATTCCCAAGAATCCACATCTAAATCCCTAGTCCAAGTGCCTTGCTATCCTCCATTTCATATACTACAGCACTATCATTGAGAGAGAGTTTTTCTAGACTATCTTTGAGTTTATCATAGTCTGTTGAATCAATAGGGATACACTCCTGCATAAACAAATGGTGTCACCTTTCTTAAATCCAGGGAATGAGAAAAGCATGATAATTGCTGCTATTTTTCATTTTTCCCTACCTTTTGCTTTGATCATTGTGTCTCCAGATTTGAACATCACGAACAGACTTTTGCCCCAGTTACAATATATCCAGATCTGACCTTCATTTAATGACTCTTATCTGCGATATATTCTGGAGAAAAATGTCCAACTTCTGTCGGTTGAAAACTCTTTTTCAGAATGGATCAAATACACCTCATCTCCTGCACTAAAACTCCATCTACGACTTTTCACATAGGCAAGAACTCATTTGTAAGGATCAAAATACCGAATCAAAAATTAGGCCCTAGCGGTCATATTATCTACGATAATCAAAAGATAAAACCTATTCTTAAAAAGATAGAGTCTGACTCTATCCTAGTTAAATCCCTCTCATTTTTTTCAAGTCAAAAACACAAAGAAAAAGCCTCTCTCCATACAACTGGAAAGAGGCATGAGAGAATTCCTCTCAAATACTAGATACTAGCCGAGATAGGATAGATGTCGTTTAATTCTTTTTGAGATATCCTTTTCGCTTGCGCCTGCAGTGCACGAGCAAGTCTAAGATAAGTGCTTGTCTAAAAGACAAGACTGTCTTGTTTCTTATCAATTTTTGATCTGTCAAATAGCAAATGACACAATACTCAAAAACTGATTAAGCTGTGTTTTTGCTCAGAAGTGAGCTTTCTTGTGAAAGTCCGACAATTGATCAATCACCTTTGTGTGAAAAGACTGCGAGAATATCTACAGACTTTGGTAACTGACCAACTCTGATTCGCTTTTGCCTCAGTAGCACGAAGCAAATAAACAGTTAATGATCTCATAATAATAAAAGTTAAATTATTTCAAATATTTTGTTTAACAAAAATAATATATACATTTAAAACATGATGTCAAGAAAAGGTAGGTATTAAAAAAACAGAAGTAGAGAGTTGCTCCACTTCCGTTTGATTAGGGCCTATTAGGCCTCTAGAGTAATGGCTAATATCGAGAAGACCAGAACTAATCTTGCTTAGTCTCGTCTTGAGGATCTTTATCCATAAGGAATGGTCCAATAATTGCGATACCCAGCAATGCAAGAGCAATCAGTAGAATCCATTCTCTCTGCTGAGTAACACGACTAAGAACGATAGCCGCCAATATACTCAGAAGACAAAGACTAATAGAAATTCGAGTTAATAAGCTCTTACTCACACTTCGAAGGAACTCCTATTAAAGGGAGTTTTGTTTTCATAGAATATAATATTTATTTTAGACGAACCGAAAAGATATCAAAAATCAATCAAAATATCAAGACAAAATCTGACTCATTTCTTGCGTTTTATTACAAATTTAAGTAAAATTAAATAAAATTTTTATATCTATCCTATCAAATCAATGAATAAAGTAAATATTCTTTCCAATGAGCTAGATCAAGCACCAAAAACAAAGGAAAACTGATATCAGAACGCCTCGATGCAATGAAAGATGTAATTTACAAAGCATTCGATCAACTTGTAGTTTTTGATGGTGATGAAATAATTACTGACCGGATAAAGAAAAATGAAGGTGAACTTCCTCACTCTCCTCAACAAGCTAAAAGATGGAGAGATACTACCAATTGAACTCAAAAGAGAACAGCTCGATGAAAAACCCGGAGAACGAAATAAAGCTCCAGGCTTTTCCTAAATTCCTAGAAGATACAATATTTTCTAAATTAGAAAATATAAAGATGAAACCTGGAAGAACAGAACTTCAACCTGGAGAAAAGACGACCATACTTATCATCCAAAAATAGTAACAGATCCAAAGTTTCCTGAAAATAAAGGATTTCAAGACTAAGATAATAGGTTTGCACTCCTGGGAAAATACGCTCCTCCTAAAGGAATGGTATTTGAAAAAGAATTAAATGGAAAGAGAGTTTGAGGGGTATTATAAATACACTAGATATTAAAAAAATCCAAAAAGACAGAAGAGTAGTGTTCTCTGTTTTTGAAAAACTCACTTTTCACCATCTCAAAAATAAAATCTCACAATCAAAAAGAGAGAGAAAAAGTCTGATTTTAGCTTGTTTTTTATCTCATATTCTTATTCTCTAAAGGAGAAAAGCACTTTTTTTAATTGAGAAGAAAAATACAATGACTACACCCTGAAACCACTCATGAATATGATGCCTCGCAAATTAGAGTTCTCGAGGGACTTGAACCAGTAAGACAAAGACCTGGTATGTATATTGGGAAGTACTGATAGTAGAGGGACTGTCATCATATGATTCAGGAAATCGTAGACAATGCAGTAGATGAGGCACTTGCTGGATACTGTAAAGATGTTTGTACTATTCTCAAATGCAGATGGTTCTGTAACGGTTCATGATAATGGTCGTTGAATTCCCTGTTGATATCCATCCTAAAACCTGGAAAATCTGCACTTGAAACCGTATATACGGTGCTCCATGCTGGAGGAAAAGTTTGATAAAGGAGCTTATAAAATTTCAGGAGGACTTCATGGAGTAGGAGCATCTGTTGTGAATGCACTTTCTACTTGGCTTGAGGTTACCGTCTACAAAAATGGTAAAAGATCCACTTTTATCAGATTTGAAAAAGGAGTTCCTCAAGGAGATTTACAAATCCTCAGTGAGATACCGACAAAACAGGAACAAGTGTTACTTTTTATGCCAGATGGCACAATCTTTTGAAACGCTAGAATTCAATGAAACTTCTGAGACTAGCGAGGATGAAACAAGCTGCCTACCTTACTCCAGGAGTATCATTTTACATTCAAAAACCTCAAAAACCTGACTTACCAATAGATTCTCTCTATCGAAGGAGGTATCAAAAACTTGGCTCAAAAATCTTGTTTGAAATCAGCAAGCACTTTCATCAGCTCACTATTTCAAAGCTGACGACAGAGAAACTGTCAAGCAGAAATTTCTTTTCAGTTTCTCAATAGCAACAATGACCATACCCTTTCTTTTTGTAAACAATATTCCCTACCAAAGATGGAGGAACTCATATGTCTCGGTTTCAAATCAGCACTTTTTGAGAATTATGAACGAAATCGGAAAAGAGAGAGAAAAATAGACATCTGAGAATTTCAGTATTCTGATGTAACAGACGGTCTCTATGGTATCATTACTGTAAAAGATCCCTGAACCTCAATTTGAATGACAAACCAAAAGGAAGGCTTGGAAATAGCTATGTAAGAGGAGCTGTGGAAGATACTGACCTATGACTATCTCAAAAAAACTATTTTTGCTGAAAATCCTGAAGAATTTGATAAAATCTTTGCAAAAATCAGATCTAGCTGCTAGAGCAAGACTTGCTGCAAAATTTGCAAAAGAAACCGTACTCAGAAAAAAATGTCCTTGCTGGAGGAGTACTCCCAGGTAAACTTGCCGACTGTAGCAAGAGAGGAAAGCATGGAACAGAACTCTTTCATCGTGGAGGAGACTCTGCGGGTGGAAGTGCAAAAATCTGGTCGTGATAGTAAAGTTTCAAGCTATCCTTCCATTGAGAGGTAAAATCTTAATACCGAACAAGCTGTAATGCAAAAATGATGGCAAACAACGAAGTAAAAGCGCTTATTACTGCCATTGGATGTGGAATCAAAGATAGTATCGATCTCGACGGCCTTAGATATGAGAAAAATCATCATCATGACCGATGCCGATGTAGATGGAGCACATATTAGAACATTGCTTTTTGACATTCTTCTTTAGATTTATGAGACCACTTGTAGAGTGAGGTCATGTTTACGCGGCCTGTCCTCCAATCTATAAATTTTTCAAAAGGATCAAAAATCCCTCTATGTTTATAATGAGGACCATACACCAGCTATGTATGGATTCAGCGAAGATGAGAACGTGGAAATCCAAAGATATAAAGGTCTTGGAGAAATGAACGCAGAGCAGCTCTGGGAAACTACTATGGATCCTTCAACTCGTCAGCTCAATCAAATCACAGTAGATGACGCTGAAGAGGCAGATAGACTCTTTAGAATCCTTATGGGAGAAGATGTCCAATCAAGAAAAACACTTCATCCTCACCAACGCAAAATCAGTAAAATGACTTGATGTATAATCAGAAAAAAGACAGAAAAATCAGACTTCTGTCTCTCTATTAATAAGTTTCTTAAAAATACATATCTCAAAAGATGGTAGATTCAAATATATTTAATTCTTAAAAATAATATAATGAAAAACTACGATTATCTTTATTTGGGCTCTTAGCATTACTTTGATTGTCTAATGGTGCACACGCTGAAACCATCCACAAGTCAATCCATGATCTGCCTGATATTGTATACATGGATAATGAAACAATTCCTGAAGGATTTTGAAGACTATCTTTATTATCCATTTCAATTAGCAGCTACTCCTGAATTTCAAAAAAATAATCAACCATGGAATGGGGGATCATTTGCTGCTGAGATGTTATCTCCTATCTTAATCCTGAGGGAGATCAAGTAAAAGCTTATTGCTACGGAAAATGGATATCTAGACTACAATGGACCAGGGAAATAAAATTAGTCCCTTATGAGTTGAGAGGTGGTGCCGTTAAATGGCTTGTCAACGATCAATCTCAATTCAAAGGGATATATGACTTTTGCAGATATTGATAATGGAGAACGAGTTAAAGTAAAAGAAAAATGATATTTATAAAATCGCTATTCTAAGGATAGTGAGCTTAAAGTAGAAATCTCTGAGGATGGGGAAGAATACCGCTTCTATACAGAGGGAAGTTATCGTGTAGAAGATCCTAGAGCATTTTTACCTTCTTTTTCAATAATCTTTCATCAAACAGTATAGCTTTTAGAGGGAAGAAGTATAGATTTTTCTACTAGAACAACCTGGAAAGAACCAGAAAAAAACTGGAACAGCTATTATTCGCTATTTAGATGAAAATGGAAATGATTTTCCATGAAGTAGAACTATTCTTACATGAGCAATTGGATCAGAATTTTCTATTTCTGAAAAGACCTTTGATAACTATGATCTAAATACAAAACCATCTAGCCCAAATGGAACCTTTGAAAAATATAAAGCCTCTTGAATTTGTGTTTACCTATTCACGCACACAAGGAACTATAACTATCAACTATCTTACCCACAAAAGATAACAAAGAACAAAATATCAGCCCCACTTGTTATTAATGGGAATGTCGGAGATCAAACAACCTAAAAAGCCAAAGATATCGAAGGTTATAAAGCATTTGCAAATCAATCTGAAGAAATTGAAAAACGTTCTCAAAAAGAGCCTCAAACTTTTAATTTCTTCTACGAGTTAAAAAGCCAATCAAGATTGATAATATTCCAAATCAGACGATTAAAAATGAAGGAATATCTCTCTATCAAGATTTCTACAGATTGAGATATTCAAAGAAATTATTGTCTGAGAAGTAAAAATGGAAATTTTATACCAGCCCTACCAGAAGGGTTATCTTATGATAAAAACAACTAATACTATTACTGGTCTAGCGCTAGCTCCCGTTGGAGAATACAAAATCAGAGTTATTGCAAAAAGCCCTCATTCAACCAACGATCTAGACTACGATGTCAGTACAGAATTTAAAGCTTACAATCACAAGAAGAACTCATCATCCAGATAATTCTTGAATATCCACAACACCTATCAATAAACCCTCACAAGAAACTAATGATAAAAAGAAAAATCTGAACCTAAAGAAGAGATCACTGCCAAAAAGAAGATATAACAACCCCTACTACAGGAGAAATAACCTACAAGAACGAAGAAATTTTCAATACAAGTATCTTGGATGGAAAGTGTTATACAAGAAGACCTTTGCAAAATATTCTAGATTCTCTGACTCTCAAAACAAGTGAAGAATTTAAAAATCACAGTCATTTCTCCGAAGCTATGAGATGACTAGATATAATAGCATTGATCAATTTAGACCAAAAGACGACCTCACAAGAGAGGAAGCCGCTAAAATCTTTTCAAACTTTTGCAATCAATGTAGCTTTGTAGAAAGCCTGATAAGAACTTGTCTATCCATTACTCTGATGTAGAAAAATGCAGATCCTACCTTAAAACCTTATATTACTCTTGCCTATCAGCTTGGAGTGATGAAAAGGAAGTGGAATGGGAGATGGTCAATTTAGACCTTTCGACAAGATTACAAAAGCTGAAGTAAACGCGGTACTTATTAGAATGATTCTAAAATCTTACCTTGATGAGAAGAAGACTGAAACAAAAACACGATACTCAGAATACGAAAAAGTAGCAAGAGAACTTTGAATCATAAAAATAATCTCAATAATGATTCTCTTTTAAGAGAATATACAGCACTCATGCTCTTTAGAGCTTACAAAAATCAAGTTTTTGAATGGAGAAATATTGATTACTTCTCTTATGTACTTCAATCTAGAGATCTCTTTGTAAAATAGTCACAAAAAAGACTCCGATATAGAAAAACTCAGAGCCTTTTTATTTTTATAATCATCAAATTTTCTTTGACAAGAAGAGAAATAGAATATAAATCAGATTGTTTTATTCTTTGTTCGTAATATGAGGTCAGATTTTTATCTTTTTTATTGCGTTTGTAGCTGGAGGAGCTTTCATTGGCTGTATTTTTAACCATCTATTTTTGATGAAAAAAATTGCAAAACAAAGGAAACAAGCCATAAAAACAATCTAGAAGTGTAATTTTTAGGAGAAGTAAGCGAAAAATGCTCCCTATTTTTCCAGAGTTCCCCTACCATAGCAAAGATTTAGTATTTATAGGGAAAAGGAGTCGATTACATCATCTTTGATGGACTCGCAGAAGGAGAGCTTCGTGATATTATCTTTCTTGAGATAAAGACTGGGGAAAAGTCAGCTTAACAAGAATGAAAGAATGATTCAACAATTCCTATCAACAAAAAGAGCAAGATACGAACTAATAAATATCAAGTATTAAAAAAGACGAACTCTAATAGAGTTCGTTTTTACTAAAAATATCGCTTTGCGTTATTTACTTCGTAAACAATAAAGAGATTTAATGCTCTCCCAATTCTGATTTTTGAAAATTTAAGTTCAAAATTCTGAACCCTTTAGTGCGATCAGAGGCTTAATAAAAATCCCGATCAATAAGAATACTCCAAAGAATCCGAGGAAGAATAGCTAAATTAGGAAGATATACTTGTAAAACCACCCCTCACACTGCCTCTCTCATAGCAGCTATTGCATAGGTAAAAGGTAGAAAAGGATTGATAGTTTGAAAGAATCTGCTTGACAATTCTATAGGGAATGTTCCTCCAGCTCCGGAAAGTTGGAGCACCAAAAGACAATAACCAAGGCCTTTCCTGCATTTCCAAAGGTAGAAACCGTAGTATACACAACCATAGAAAATACCGTAGCAATCCATAATGCAGCAGCAAAAATGCTCGAGGATCTGCGACATAAGCATCTAAAAAGCCACATATCTCATAAAGAGACTACCATTCCTTGAACTAATGCAATAGTCAAAAAGAGTAACCACTTCCCAAATATTTTTTCATAAGACTTGCATTTCTCAAATTCACTTCCTCTCACTTTAGTAGTAAGAAGATATACTCAAAAGAGACCCTACCCAAATCGCTAAAGTCGTAAAAACGGAGACATCGCTGATCCATAATTGGGGATAGAAAAAGCTTGTTTTCAACAAGCTCTACTGGCTCTGAAACAAAAATCTCAAAATCTTCCCGGATTAAGAGTCGCTAATTCAATTAACTCATCAATCTTACCAGTATTTTTAAACTTTTTGAAGCTGATTATCAATAGTTCTGAAACTTTGACTGTAATTTTTGGTAATTTGTCTTGAAAAAGCTCTAATTTTTCAATCTCAGTATTCAAAATATCTACACCACCTCAAATATTATCCTGAATATCAGGAGCTTCTTATCTCGTTTTTCTAATTTTATCAGATGCTTTATCTGATTTTTCTACCAAATCACTTAAAACTTCCATCAATAAAGGTTCAATTTCATTTTGATATTCTTCTGAGATTTCATCAAAGAGTATTAGTTAGATCAGACCTAAGATTTTTGTAAAAAGATTTTTTTGAGTACTTTTTCAAAAATCAATAGAATTCTGAATCTCAGACTCCGTTTTTGACAAAGCTCAACGAAGTGCGGCTCTTTGCATCTGCAGCATTAAGCTTTGCAATAACGCATCAAAAGCTTTCCCAACAATTTTTAGCATTTGGCAAAATACTTGCTATAATCCCTCTAACTTGGGAAAGAGTAGGAGGTGAGTCTCAATCTGACTTTCTAAATGCGTAAGTTTTGGATTGATACGAGTCAATATCATCAGAAAAAGCCTGATGATCTATTTATTCAAAAATACAGAAAATTCTGAGTCAACATCATTACTAATATTCTTAAGATCAGATTTATAACCTCTTAACTTTTTGAGGTTGTTTGCAAAATCCAAACTCTTCTGAGCAAGGGCGAAGTTTGACTGAGAGTCTCTCTTGCATCGTTGAGACTATTTTTGAACTTGAGGAATCTTTCCATACATTTCTTCTAACTTATATCTCCCACGATAAGATAATTCAAGGACTTTAGTCAGCTTTTTATCGAATTGATCTAAACTCTGCCTAGCATCATGAACAAAATCAATCAAAAGAATAGACACTTTGTTTACTATTTTTAAGATCAAATCAAATGAGATTAAGTTTTTTCCATAAGCACACGATTAACCGTATCTACAAAAGATTTCTGAATATTATCCTTAATAGTAGAGGCCCTTTATCAGTAATCTTGGGAGCAATAGCATTGATCTTTTTCATTTACTGTATAATGGATTTCAGGATGTTTGGGATATTGATCCCAAAAGACTAACCATCTTCTCCGAAAAATCAGGTTTCTATTACTATTGATGCATAATGCTTTCCTAGTCTCGTACCTTCTGAGCAATTTCTTCATCAACAAATACCCATCAAATATTCTCATTCTTTTAGCTCTTCTACTACATCCCCACCATATTAACCCACTTTTTCCTTAAAAAAATCGTTCCTGTATCATTGTTAACAACAGCAACTTTAGAGCCCTTTTGTATTTCCATAAGGATCTCGAGATGACTTGAGATAAAAACCAAGCATACAGCGAAGGCAAAATACACAAAAACCAATACAATCAATATCGCAACTCAATTGCCAGCAATCCTTTTTAAGATCTGATCGATAAATTCTCAAATATTCTTCATTTTGATAATGAATAAAACATAAAATCTCCATACAAACTTTTGGATAAGTACAAAAGCAAATACTAGTAAAACTCTAGCAAAAAGCAAGCATAAAAACCACAAATCCATTAATATGACAGATATATCTTCTTGACATTTCTATTACCTTTTTATACAATAAAAAAATTATATACAAAAACAATAGCCTTATGAAAGAACTAAAAATCACAATCACATTTCCCTGAAAAGGGTTTTTGGTAATGTAGCAGTAAATACTGTCATTAAACAATCTGGAGAAGGAGATCAAGTCGAAACAGTATCTTCAACGATGGAGATACTAAAACCCACCTCAAAGGATGGAGAGTCACTACCTTCTTCTAGTATAGAGATTAGCTATGAAGAAACTCATTTCAGCATCCTTCAAAACTCAAAAGGTAAAAACATCAACTAAATTACGCTCTAGTCACTCTAGAGCGTTTTTTTCAATAATCCTCAAAAAGATAAAAATAGCACCCAAAAGATAGCTCACTGCTATACAAAAGTCCCTAAAAATCAAAGTAATAGTAATTCTTAAGCCTGATAAAAATCTTAAAAAGTCTTGCATTTTTGATAGCATCTATATACTGTACGTGCTACGAAAAAGAAGCACTAGAGAAAATTCTGAGTCTTCTTCGTTCGAAATCCTAATTCAGATTTCTATTTTAATTTCCTTGTAAATTAAAAAAAACAACTGTATGGATATTTATTTTACTTTATAATATCAAAAGAAAATGGCAAAAGATTATCGGAATTGACCTTGGAACCACAAATTCCTGTGTGTCATATATGCTCGGAGACAAGTCCGAAGTTATCGCAAACGCAGAAGGAAATAGAACTACTCCTTCTATCGTCTATATCAAGGGAGATGAACTCCTCGTGGGAGACCTCGCAAAGAGAAAGGCTATCCTTGAACCAAAAAAATGTAATCTACGAAGTAAAAAGATGGATCGGTAGAAAATACGATGAAGTTGCTTCTGAACTCAAAAATGTAACCTACGATACCAAAAAAAGGATCTGATGGGGGAGTACTTATCGTTGTAGACGGAAAAGAATATAAACCTGAACAAATTTCTGCATTCATTCTCCAGAAATTGAAGTCAGATGCTGAAAAATTCCTTGGAGAAACTGTTTCTCAAGCAGTAATTACTGTACCTGCTTACTTTAACGACTCTCAAAGAAATGCAACAAAAAGCAGCTGGAGAAATTGCAGGACTCAAAGGTAGAAAGAATCATCAATGAGCCTACTGCTGCTGCTTGCTTATGGAGAAGGAAAACAATCTGATGAAAAATCGTAGTATTTGATCTTGGAGGAGGAACTTTTGATGTGACCGTTCTTGAAATTGGTGCTGAAGGAACTTTCCAAGTACTTTCAACTTCTGGAGATACTCAGCTTGGAGGTGCTGACTGGGATCAGAGAATCATCAATCATATCGTAGATGGATTCAAAGCAAAAGAAGGAATCGATCTTAGAGACAATACTATGGCAATGCAGAGAATCAAAGATGAGGCTGAAAAAGCTAAAAACAACTTTCATCTGTAGAAAGAGTAGATATCTCTATTCCATTTATTACTGTTGGACCAGATGGATTGCCTAGAAATCTAGATGAAACACTTGACCAGAGCTCAATTTGAAAACATCACTGCAGACCTTTTTCAATAGATGTAAAAGATCCTGTACTTTCAGCGCTTTCAGACTCAAAAGCTCAATAAATCTGAAATCAACGACATTATCCTTGTAGGAGGATCAACTAGAATGCTTAAAAGTAAAAGCAAATCGTACACGAAATCTTTCGGAAAAGAACCTAAAGTCAACTGTAAATCCTGATGAATCAGTAGCTCAAGGAGCCTCTATTCAAGGGGGAATCATCCAAGGAGATGTAAAGGATATTCTCTTGCTCGATGTAACTCACTCTCTCTTGCAGTAGAAGTAGAAGGAGGAATTGCTCATGTAATGATCCCTAGAAATACGACTATCCCATGCAAAGAAAATCAAACATCTATACTACTGCAGTAGATAACCAAAATGCAGTAACCGTACATGTAACTCAAGGAGAAAGACAATTCTCAAGAGACAATAAATCACTTGGAATGTTCAACCTCGAAGGAATCCCTCCAATGAGAAGAGGACAACCTCAAATCGAAGTAACCTTTGATATCGATGCAAACGGAATCCTCAAGGTACATGCACAGGAAAAAAATCTACTGGAAAATCTCAAGAAGTAACAATTCAAGGGATCAACTAACATCTCTGATGAAGACATCGCAAGAGCAAAGGCTGACGCAGAGAAGTTCGCAGAAGAAGATAGAAAAGAGAAAAGAAGTCGTAGAATCAAAGAACAAGCTCGAATCCCTCATCTATCAAATCGAAAACCTTATGAATGATCAAAAAGGATAAAAATCTCCCAGAGGACAAAGAGAAAATCCAAAAACTCATTGCTGATGGTAAAGCTGTAAAAGATAGAGAAGATGCAGAAAAAGACTCACATCGATTCTGAAATCGAGAGAATTCAATCAGAATTTCCAATCTCTTTTCCAAAAAAATATCAGGTACAACCTAATGCGGATCAACCTCAATCATCAGCTCAAGGTCAAAATCCCTGCAGACGGAGAAGTAATCGACGCTGGATAATCAACCTATCAAATAAGAAAAAGGGAGAAAAATCAGACTTCTCTCTTTTTATCAAAAATTAGCTATCTTAACAAAAGGTAGCAATGAAATTAGAATTCCTAAATTCACTACTACCTAATGACAACTCATATCAACTCTTGAAAGAATTGAATCAACACGAAGTTTCTCTTCTTCAAGGGACTTAAGATCATGTATCCGTCGATAAGACATCTTCCTCACCTTTCCAAAGGTCAATCTGCATGTTATAGATCTCTATAATACGCATAAAGATCTTTTCTTGCCCTATCTCTCTTCCTCATCCTATCAGAAAGAAAACAAGGACCACTAAGAGCACAATAACATATGGGAACGAAATAACATATGACGCTCGCAATGGGAAAGATACAAAAATAAACTCAGCCAAAACATAAAGTAGGTAAAAATCCGATCCACCCACTTAAGTTTTTTCATAATCTGAGCAGCTCTGATTGCTCAAGTTCCAATAATTTTTCTTCTTTATTCATAACATTCTTTTTTAATTTCTTTTTATTTTTTTCCTACTATATAAAAATACATATAAAAAGTCAATAGAATCACCATCTTAATTAAAAATTCCTTGACAAAAAATAAGAAAAAGATAAACTAAATCTGACTTTTTTTACTTCTTGTTCATCATTGCCATGAAGATCCTCATTTCTCAAAAAGCAATTAACATGCTTGATATTGCTTCAAGATTCGTTTCAAAAACTCCACCTTGCCAATCCTCCAAAAACATCTACCTAAAAGCATCTATCGATGCTCTTTTGATTAGAGCAACTGATATGGAAAAATACATAGAAATTGAAATTCCATGCCAAGTACAACTTGAAGGAGCAATTACTATCAATGCAAAAACCTTTCCTTGATATTCTCAAAACTATCGAAGCTGAACAAGTTGAATTTTTCTGTAGATCAAAAGACAAATATTCTCACTATCAAAAACTGAAAAAGATACCTTTGATATCAATGGAATTGCTGCTACAGAATACGTTGCTCTTCCTGAAGTACCACAAGACAACAACTTTATCATCGATACGCTTACTCTTGCAAAAGGAATTGATCATGTAGAATACGCTGTTACCGAAAAAGCTTCTCACCTGTACTTACAGGAGTTTTAATGAAAAACAAAAAAATCTGATATAGGAGAAGAGTTAGTATTCGTTGGAACAGATAGTTTTCAGACTCTCTGAATATAAAATCCCACAATCTCTCAATTCAGACTTTTCTCTTATTATTCCAAAATCTCTTATCAATGATCTTAGGTCAGTTCTTAACTTTGCTATTAGTAAAGAATCCCCAGACATCAAGGTTAATTACTCAGAGAACCTAATTGCTTTTTCTTTTATGATTGATGAAATCAAAATCATCACAACTTCACTTCTTATTCAAGGAAACTTTCCTGATTATGACAGAGAAGAGGTTGTCCCAACAAAATTTGAGGTAAAAATCATGCTTGATAAAAACGAGTGTGAAAAAGCAATCAAAAAATCTGAATTCTTAACTAAGGATATCAATAACTTCATTCAGATAAAAAACAGATAGCAATAAAGTAATCATCTCTTCTGGGAAAAACAGATAAAGGAGCTGGAACAACAGAAATCCCAGCAATTATTGATGGAAACAGCGATCTTGTATCAGGATTAACCTTTTGCCGTTAATGGAAGATACATTTCAGACTTTTATAAAAACCATGGATGAAAAGTACTCTTATCTTCAATATCATCAATAGCCAAAAACCAATCGTACTTATGGATAAAGACAACTCCTTCAATAGATATGTAGTTAGACCTCTTCTTGGATAATTTACTTTCCAAATTAGCCTTATGAATAAACAAAAGTGATTTACAGTGGTGGAACTCTTTGCGAGCTGTTCTCATTTTAGGAATAATGATAGCAATGGGGATCCGAAAGATTTTTGAAACATAGGAACCGAACGTTATCATGCTGAAAGATGCATAAGCCAAATTTATAGAAATTTCCAACTTTTTACTCTGAAGCTGCTGGAGGAAAAATCTCGGCTAATGAAGGAGAGACACCTGACGCATATATCATTAGTACTATCGACGATGAAAAATAATAAATGACGTATTTTCGCAAACAGATTAATAACTTGATTAGAGTTGTCTTATCAATATAAAGATGAAATAACCTCTATAAAAAGATTTTTGGAGACATTAGTGGCTGCGAGAAACACAGCAATTGAAAAATACATTGTCTTAGGGAAAACAACAATACGAACAGGAACACTTATGCCAAATTTACAAAGTAGAGAGTACACAGCGCCTTTGAATTAAAAACAAAAATAGCTCTGAACAAGAACAAATCTTTACTGGAGATATTCACTTTTCTCTCTGTGAAGATGTACACAACACCAATTGTCAAGATTTTTCAAAAATCCTTTTTGATGCAAGAGCATGACTTATCAAAAGATCTATTTGTAAAGAGTATAAAGCCGATGATAAAAAGTGTAAAAGAGCGAAATACAGAACTTGAATAACTCTCGAAACTGGAGCAATAAAACCACAGCTCCTTTTTTTCTTTTTTATGAAGCAATGAACTATCCAATTCCAGATAGCAAAAGTCCTTTTTCTCGAACTCAAAAAAATCCCCATCTTGAATCCTTTCTACAAATTATTCGTCAACGACAACTGGATATTTCGTTATATTCCTTTTGTAGAAACCGTTTTTCCTTGCAAATAGTCTTAGTTTTTAATGCATGTAAAGAAAATTCTGACATTGATCTTTTTATCATCACAAAATCAAATCATCTACGAACAGCAAGACTTATTACATCACTAGTTATGGCAATTATAGGGATTAAGAGAAACTCAAAAAAATATCTGCCCAAAAAAATTTTGTCTAAGTTTTTTATCAGTTCTGATCTAAAATCTCTCCAAAAGCCTTTTACTAAATGAGCAGGATATCTATCTTCCCTATCGAATTGCTCATTTAGTACCCTCTATGATCAAAAATGAAAAAAATCAGATTTTTTTTCATCTAATGAACAAAAAATTTTTATCAACAAAAATCTTCGAGTTAAAGACTATCTCCCAATCGAACTCCTAAACAACATATTTTTTCTTAACCTTCCTATAGAACAGGGGAGCAGTACATTCAAAAACTATCGAAAAAGCTCACAAATAACAAATTTTGATCTTTTATAGAAAAATTTAATTATAAAACTTCGAACTCCTCGTATCCAAAAAATAGATAAAAAAATCCAGACCTTCATCATTGAGTAATATACACCGATCAAATATTAAAAATTTCATCATGATAAAAAGAGCAGAAATAAGCCAAAAATAAACGATATCCAAAAACTATCTAGCTAAAAAAACCATAGATAACAAAAAAATATAGCACAAAAAAACAAAAAAACACTATTGTCTTTTTATGTCAAGATTGATAGAGTAGCTATTGCATAAAAGATACTCCAAATAATTGGAACCATTTATATTCTAGCTTCTCAGTAATGAACGAGATAAAAAGCAGTATTTGATATAGGGAACGATAGCATAAAAAGGCAGTTGTTTTCGCAAAATGACAATGGAAAAGAAACCATCCTAGCAAAAGCAAATTGAGCCCATCTTTTTGACTCAAAAAAGGGAAAATCTTGGATGCCGAAAGATTTACGACAACTATCAACAAAATCGTAGAAAATTTTAGCAAAAAAACTTGGAGGAGATTTTTATAGAAAATGTTGTAATCAGCCTTTCTCATCCAGAAATGATTATTAGCAGAATCTACGAATCAAAAAGAATTCTTCAAGAAGAAGTAACTGAAGATGATGCAGATCATCTCTCAAGAATCATTGATGATATTTCAGGGAAAAGATAATTATGAAAACCCTAAAAATCCTTCCTGTTTGCCGAATCATTGATGAAGAAAAAGAGAAAAAAAGATCCTGTAGGTCTAAAAGTGTAAAAAGCTTGAACTTAGTTGCGGACGTCTTCATGATACCAAAAAAACTTTCACACAGGTCTTACCGATGCTTTTTGATAAGGTTGGATTAAACATCATAGATATCATCCCAAACATTATGGCTACACCCAGAGATTTGTATTGATTATGATCATAAAGATCTAGGGAACTCTCCTAATCGATATTGGGAAAAATCAAACAAGTTATGTAGTATATGAGGAAGGATATGCTGTAGCATATGGAACAATTCCTCTTGGATGAGAAGATGTGACCAAAGATATCTCTATCTGAATGCAAGTAGATATCAAGGATGCAGAAGAGATCAAAAAGAACTCTTGGTACTGCACTTATGACAGAAGATATCATGACAGATACTGAAATGGATGTCGCCTTCCTCTCAGAAATTATCAATGCAAGATATGAAGAAATTTTTCAATAAGATTATCACAAGACTTCAAAAAAATAGATAAAGACTGAAGACTTCCTGGTGGAGTTCTCCTTGTTGGAGGAGGTAGTAAAATGAATAATCTTGATCTTCTTGCAAAAGTCCTCTTTAGACTTTCAGCTTCTTATGCCAAAGATATTACTATGAATATTTGAGATTTAGGAAACAATAGTCAATTTATCAATTTGTTAGCAGCATACTACCGATCAAATAAATATATGGATATCGACTCAAGAAAGATTAGTTTTTAAACCAGGAAAATTCATTGGAAAAAAATTACTGACTTCTTCAAGTCTTTAGTCTAAAAATACAGATTACAAAAAGACAAAAAAATCAGATTTCTTTCTTCTTTTTGAAGAGTAAATTTTATCTTGTATATATGATAACAAATGATTACCACTGAAAATGATCCCAGAATTTATCCCTGGAGCTAAGATTAAAGTTTTTGGAGTAGGAGGTTGCGGAAATAAAGCAATCAATAGAATGATTGATGAAGGAATGAGCAAGGAAGTTGAATTTGTAGCAGTAAATACTGATACTCAAGATCTTGGACAAAGTAAAAGCTCAAAAAAACTATTAACATCGGACTTAATGTTTCAAAAAGGACTTGGTGCTGGAGCAAATCCTGAAATTGGAAGAAAAAGCAGCAGAAGAAGACGAAATGAATATCAAGTCTGTTCTACAAGATGCAAATATGGTATTTGTAACAGCAGGTATGGGAGGAGGAACTGGAACTGGAGCTGCTCCAGTAGTTGCAAATCTTGCAAAAATCTATGGGAATTCTCACCATTGGAATCGTAACAAAACCATTCAGTTTTTGAAGGGAAAAAGAGGGCGAGACAATGCAGAAGAAGGACTTAAAAAAATGAAAGAAGTAGTAGATACCCTCATTGTTATTCCTAATGATAAGATTTATCTTACCATCGACAAGAAAACAACCTTCAAACAAGCATTCTTGATGATTGATAAAATTCTTTACCTTGGAGTACAAGGAATCACTGACTTGATCACAAAGCCAGGAGATATCAATATTGACTTTGCCGATATCCAAACTGTAATGAAGGACTCAGGAAATGCATTGCTTGGTATCGGATACGGAGTTGGTGAAAAGAGAGCAGTAGATGCTGCAAGACAAGCTATTTCAAATCCTCTTCTTGAAACAAACCTTGATGGAGCAAAGAATGTAATCTTTCGCAATCTCTGGGAGAAGACCTTACTCCTATGGAAGTAAGCGATGCTGCAGAAGTTGTAAGAGAGATCCTTGATGATGATGTAAATATGATTTGGGGAATGAGTTTTGGACAATTCATTTTGAAGACGAAGTAAAGGTAACAATTATTGCAACTGGATTTGAAGAGCAGAGTAAAAGAGCCAGTTATCAAGACGGTTCAGAGAGATTTTCTAGGGAAAAGAACTGATCAACCAAGTAGAACTTCTGAAAACTTTCTCACAAGATCAGTAAGAACTGAAGCTCCATCTCAAGCAACTCCTACACAACAAGAACCTGTAGCTGAAGCAGAAGATCTTGAAACGCCAGCTTTTCTTAGAAGAAAAAAATGCAATAGCATACATGGTTTTTAGAATAGTGTCAAGATATTAAAAGGGAAAAAAGTCAGATTTCTTGCCTCTTTTCTCTTTTATTCTTATACTTAAAGTGTTTATCAAGGTACTTATCACAATGAAACTTAAAATTGCCACTACACAAAATACGACAGCCTATCAATGAGAAATAAAAGAAATCTGACTTCCAACAGAGCAGGGCTTGCTAACAATAAAACAAACAAATACACCTAGCGTTCTCAAACTCATTCCAGGGATTGTTTCTTTTACTGACGAAAAAGGAGTATTCAAAAATATCAGCATTTCAAAAGGGATTGCACTCATTTCTCCAAATGAAATCAATATCACCAGTCTCAACCCTAACAACCTCTCCTCTCAAAAAAATCACAGAACTTCGTAATAATCAATATCTCCTTGAACTAAAAAGCTAGCTAAGCTAAAAACACAGGAGATATTGAATCAATCAACATGCTTATTGACCAAATCGAAAAGGTTAAAGCAGATATTCTCCTCGCAAACAGCTAATTCCTTTATCAGACACCTCAATTTATGAGGTGTTTTTTTATTCTAACAATTAAATACTAAAAAAGATTGATTTGGATTCTAATATCTTTATCATTACAAGGAAAAAAATTTATTTTTTATTAAATAAAAAAATGAAAATATATTCAAAAACTAATCTTTTTCATTTTTCTGATTCTTGTTTCTATAGGTTTGGCTTTTGCTCAGGTCTCCATACCAAGTCAAGATTTTAATCTTGGGACAAATGTAAGGGGTCTATGGGATCAGACTGCTCAGACTTTGACAGTTCAAGGGAATGGAAAAATAGACGGAGATCTTTGGGATGATGTTAAAAACACATTAAAAACTGACTCAAAGATAATACAAAAAGACATAAAAGATTTTTTTGAAAAAGATATCAAATTTCAGATCGAGCAGATAATATCAAGTAAAAAGCCTCAGAAATTAACTTTCATCCAAATATGGACACAAGTAATGTAACTAATATGTTTGCGATGTTTGCTGAAGCAGAAAATTTCAATGGGAATATCTCAAAATGGAATACAAGTAATGTAACCCTTATGACAGCTATGTTTGCTTGAGCTACAAAATTTAATAGCGATATTTCAAACTGGAATACGAGTAATGTATATGATATGGGACAGATGTTTTCTTGAGCTATAGAATTTAATAGCGATATTTCAAAAGTGAGGATACTACCAATGTAAAAAGTATGCAAGGAATGTTCTCTTGAGTAACAAAAATTTAATAGTGATATTTCAAACTGGAGCTTTCACAAAACTCCGTCCTAGCGTTCGAGGATCACGATCAATAGTGATTGAACTAATACTAGAGATTTTGAATATCCAAGTATATATTATGAAAAACCTCTTTGAAAAATCTCGAAAAACATTTTCCGTCCTTTGACATCATTAAATGGAAAAACTATTGACGTTCAATCAACATATTGTGAAACCTCATAAACTAAGAGATAACTTAATACAAAAAAAGGATTAAAGATAACTCATGATAAATTTGATTGTCATCCGAAAGCTCAGTATTTTCGGCACCCACAACACTCAGTGGCTCTGCAATTACAGACACAACAATCACTTTTAAAAGTGAACTATCTTTAACAAACGGAGATCTTTCTAGTCTATCTGTCGATACAGATAATACAACAGTAGAAATATTTCAGACTTCAGACTATGTTCTCTCAGTACAGATCAAAAAGAAAGTCCAATGTAGCATAAAAATAACAGCTACAAAAGAGGAACAAGCTCAAAACTGTCAATTAAATTTTCATAAAGATATCTGAAACAACAGAAAAATAGCTGCAACTGCCTCAACAGAATATATTGCAATCGATGAGGTCAAACCAGAGTATTTCAAATCTTTCATCTAATAGTATCAATCATGGGAAAAACTTGGGAAATTTCCTTTCAAACAAATGATGAATGAGGAGCGGGACTTTGGAAAGAGAATGAAAAATCTGATCCAAAAATATAATGATAGAGCTATCAACTTATGGGATATCCTCAAATAAAACTTGTGATAACTATACAAATCTAGGAAAATTAGAGCCTCGAACAACAGAGCCATTCAACTATACTTTTTGATTTCTTAGACTCAAACCACAATAATAAATATCTCTGTATTCAAGTAAAGGATAAGGTTGGAAATACCCAAATAAGCAGTATTGCAGATCCTATCAACATCAATATCCCGCCTCAACTCCCATCTCAGTCAACAACTATAAAAAGAGACCTCTATTATAGGGACGACAGTCCTTACCCTTACAAGGAACTGACCAAAATCCAGGAGAAACAAAGTCACTTAAATATAAAAGTTATTGATTGAAATATTGATGACGCTTTTTCCCTCAATAGAAATGAAATTAAAGTAAATAAACCGTTGAATCATGAAAACCTAGCACAATATAATCTCAAAATACAAGTAGAAGATGAAAAGAGGATTAACAGGGGAGGCGATCATGACCATCTCAATTCAAGATGACCTTGCTCCACAGTTTGAAGCACTCCCATCTCAGATAATCTCTCTAAAAAGAAGAAGATCTATAGCCCCATCAATTAGTTTTTAGTAAAAGATAATGGTAAATTGACTAGTGTTAATATAACTAACTTACCACTGGGATTAACAGCTACCACAGAAAAAAACTTAATGATAAAAGAAATAAAAATTATAATATCAGGAGCTCCTACATTAAATTGAATATATACCACAACGGTCATAGCAACTGATAATGAAGGAATCACAATAGAAAAAAAGCAATTAAATTTCACGTAAGAAATATAAATAACAATCAAACTTCTCAATTTTATGATAACTGTCCTAACTGAGATCACTCAGGAAGTAGAACAGATGGAAGATGTGGAGCGATTCCAGCACAGATCAATACTGGAGGAGACCAAATCATTCTCCCACCTAGTATAAATTTTAGCGGAGATCAAGTACTTCTTCTAACAGGAGAGGTAAAACAATCTCTAGACGTAGAATCTGAACTTATTGAAGGGAAAAAAACTAAATATCAAGATACCGCAATCTTCAATCCAACAGTTGAAAATGGAAAAGTGTTATACGAGAGAGAATATCTCGGAATTAAAGATTCTGGAAACACTAGTTACTTCTGAAGAATTTAAAAGGCTTTATCATTCTTGCGAAGTTATGAAATGACGATGTTTGATAGTGTAGATAGTTTTGCTCCTTATAGAAATCTCTCTGAGAAGAAGCCGCTAAAATCTTTTCAAACTTTGCAATGCATGTGCTTTTGTAGAAAACCAGATATGAACTTTGTCAGTAAAATATTCTGATGTAGAAAATGCAGATCCAAGCCTCAAACCTTATATTACGCTAGCTTATCAGCTTGGAGTGATGAAAGGAAGTGGAATGGGAGATGGTGAATTTAGACCGTTTGACGCTATTAGTAAAGCAGAAGTAAATGCGGTACTTATCAGAATGATTCTTAAGTCTTACCTTGATGAAAAAGAGACAGAACTCAAAACACGATACTCAGAATATAATAAAAGTAGCAACAGATCTTGGTATTATCAATCAAGGAGCAGGAGCTGAGGCTGTACCAAGACATGATGTAGCACTAATGCTGTTCAGAGCCTACAAACATCAAGTATTTGATCGGAGAAATATCGATTATTTCTCTTATGTACTCAATTCTAGAGATCTCTTTGTTAGATAAACTAAAAACTCAGAAACGTTCTCTGAGTTTTTCTAAAGAATAAAAATAAATATCGTTGCAAATGAAGAGAGTTTCTTTTATACTTACACTAAATTTATTATTTCACAGATACTATGTATTTTGCTGTCCTTGGAAAAACCGCGAACTCAGTCTTAAAGAACTCGAATTTGCCAAAGTCGCAATCTTCATTCAGCTCAAAATCAAAAATTGTACTTTTTTTGACTCCGCAGAAGAAGATAAACTCAATCAACTTGCAGGGAATTATTAAACGATGAAAAATAATAGAAACTGACTTAGATCAGGTTTTTACTGTTTTCCCAGAAAAAGAATTCTTTGAGTAGCAGACAAAAACCAAGGGATAAACCTCAAAAACAATATAAACTCAAAAGATTTCAAAACAAACTGATATCCTACACACAGATAAAGAAGTAAAACAAAAGGGATCGAACTAATAAGAATTACTCATCAACGAGGACTTGTACTCGGTTATCAAAATATCCAGCTCTATGAAATTACCGATTTTTGAAAAGCCTGCTCGTAGCATGCAAATGGGGATGATGCCTGCAAAAATTAACCCATACCATGCTCAATATTGCTCGTGCACAGATTCCAGAGCAGAGGAATCCTATCATCTATGATCCATTTACCGGATCTGGGACAACATGATTCCTCGCAAACAATGATGGAGCTAATTTCATAGGATCAGACCTTAAAGCTCACCTTTTGCTGAACAAAATCAAAAATGGTGGCTATCAAGAAAAGGAAAACCAAAACAAAAAATCTGACTTTTTGACCTCTTTTATCCATGACGCCACAAAGCCTTTTTGAAAAGCCAGATCTCTTTAAGTGAAAAACTCCACTTATCGTAACAGAAGGTTGGCTGGGGCCAGTCATCAAACTTTCTACTACTCCAGATCAAATCAAAGAATATCAAAGACGAGTAAAAAAATGTTTTACGTTCAGCGAATCGAGCAAATGGGAACTGCATTTCCCAGAAAAAGCCAAGTATGGTTTTCACAATTCGATTTACCTTTGATACGAAAATTTTATCGAACAAGCTGTTATGGAAACAGCCTATCAAGCAGGATTCGCTTTTTCGAGCATCGATGAACTCTACAAAAGAGACCAACACAAAGTAGCCAGAAAAATCATCATACTTACCCTCAAAATTAATATCTGGTCATCTCGATCAGATTTTTCTTTCTCCATAAAACAAGGCAAAAATCAGACTCCTGTACAACATAAGATTCAGACTTTTTATCTTGTTTTTCTCAAAGCAAAAATACACTTAAAGCTAAAGATTTACTCATTATTAAATCAATAATGCAAAAACATAGACCAGCGATCGTAGCTCCTGGGGCTCTCACCAAAAAGCCGTTACTGCTGCAAAATATGGAGCAGAGGAGGTATATATGGGCGTTCCTTTTACCTCTCTCAGAATGAGAAGCAACAAACTTGGAGACTTTGTAAAATTAAAAAAGACTGTAGATGAGGTTCATAACCTTGGATCTAAAGGTATTTTTGACAATGAACATCTTCCCTCGTAATGTAGATATCAAAGATCTTTGAAGCAACAGTCGAAAAAGTAGCAGAAATGGAGCCGATGCGATTATCTTTTCAGATCCTGGAACCTTCCATGTCCTCAAAAATATATGCCTGATACTGCACTTCATCTCAGTACTCAAACCACTACACTCAATTACTCTGCAGTACAGTTTTGGTATGACATTTGAGTAAAAAGAGTAGTGCTCGCTCGTGAACTTCATATCGATGAAATCAAAGAAATCAAAGAAAAGGTGCCAGGAATGGAACTTGAAGTCTTTGTACACGGAGCTATGTGTATGACGTACTCAGGGAAGATGCCTTCTCTGAGATTACATGGGAGGAAGACCCGGAAATAAAGGAGAATGTAATCACGCCTGCAGATTTAAATACAAAGTATGGCTAGAAGAAGAGAAGACCTGGAAAATTCTTCCAACTAGATCAAGGAGAAGATGGAACAAATTTCATTATGTCCTCTAGAGATCTTTGTACTATTGATAGACTGGAGGAAATCATTCCCTATATCGATGCAATGAAAATCGAAGGAAGAAGTAAATCAGAATTCTATGTATGAGGAATGGTTAGTGCCTACAAACATGTAAGAGACGCCCTCATTGATGGAACTCCAATTGATCCTGAGATCAAAAAAATCTAGTAAATGTAATTCCTCATAGAGAGTATCGAGATGGGTTCCTCTTTCACAATATCAAAGAATTTCCAGACAGAGAAAATAACGATCATGCTCGAGAACCAGAAACTCTACAAATAGAAGAAAATCAGACTTCTGTCTCTGATAATAATAAAGAAGAGATAAAATCAAACCTTGCTCGAAATAGCTCAATCACAAAAACCTGTGCAGGAGCCACTTTTTGCATAGAAACTACTTTTGGACAAGTACTTTCTGAGAGCATTGAAATCAATGGAGAAACCTATCATAAAATCTCTCCAAAAGAGGTTATTGAACCTGGTATGCAGCTTCATTACCTAACACCAAACTCTTATGGGCTTCTCACCATTACAAAAATCATTAACCTTCAAAGGAAAGAACTCGAAAAAGGGACTTGTAATACCCCAAAATATCTATATCAAAACCAATATCGAGCTTCAGGAGAGGAATTACTCTATATTCATCCAAATAACGAGAAAAGTCAGAATAAATCTGACTTTTTCTCTTCATATTTTTCAATATGCAATATCTAGCTAACCTCTCTTATCACAAACCAAAAGATGACCTGTCATATTCTTATTATTACAAACATCATAGAGAGGCATAATTCCCGTATGGAATCAAGCCTCTTGTGCCGCCTTTTTCTATCTCTTCAATAGTATGAGGATATTGCACAATCTTAAACCTCTTTTGCCTGTACATTTCGCATAAAGAGCCTCTTTTTGCAAAAATGCCCGATCAATATTTGTCCCCTATCAGATAACACTCTATAACCTTCTGCATGATCTAAATCCTCAATATGCTCAAGCAAAAAGAAAGCAGAAAGGAGATCAAAACTCTGATCTTCAAATGGTCGATCCTTTTCCAAGTCACAAAACTACTTTTTAATTCTTCCAGGATGCTGAGCCAAAAGCTTTTCTGCACAATCACATCACATACTCCTCAGGCTCCAAACCTTTCAACTGTGGATACATTCTTCCATCTCCAGCTCCCAAATCCAAAATTCTATAGTTCTCTCTTTCTCTAGGGACAAACCTATGAAAATTTAAACTATAAAAACTATTCAGATGAGGCCAATATTTTTTATATTCTTTTTCTGTCAGGTTATACCCCTCTTTTGGTTCCAAAAAGTTCAGTATATTACTATCATACGCCATAATATCTTCAAAAGTAAAAATCTGATCTCTCAATTTGATCAATCTCAAAATTCAGGTTTTTTATCTCTTTAAGCTACTTTTTTTGCTTGAGATAATTTGCAATATTTGCCAAAAATTTGCTTCTTGACATTTCTATGCTTAACATCACCCCAAAACCCAGTCAAATCCGACCTGTAAAAGCTCTCCAATTAACTTTCCTGGCTTCAGATCAAAATGCTCCATCACATCAGCCCCAGTAATTGCTAAATCAGATTTTTTGAATTGCCCTTCAGTCTGCTCAATCTCATCAACCAAAGTCTTCAAATAATATGAATCCGTAAGGTCTGAACTATTTTGAAGGGATTATACATTCAGAGCCTATCAGCGATATTGATATCAAGCAAGTTTTGTAATTTCTCATACCCAACCTCAGAAAAAGCTTTCTTAATCTTTTCGTCCAATTTTGAGAATTCCCCATAAGGATTTCTCCAGGAGTATGATGTTCATTAATATATCGCTTGATTTCCTCTATTTCCTTATTTGAAAATCAAAGATTCCTAAAATCCTCCTTCATAAGCTCTGCAGAGCTAAAAGCGATGATTAAGCGGTCCAGCAAGAATATTTTCTAATCTCTTCTCTAGTAAAGATTAAGCCCATATTGCTCATATTGACCAACCTTTCCCACATCATGATAAAGCACTAGCAAACCTCACTAAATAGTTGCTATTAATCTGCTGCAAATGCCAAAGTGTCAAAAATAATATGAGCATAAATATCAAATGGATGATACCTAATTGGCTGATCATAGCCTTTTGTCTTTGCAAGTGCTGGAAAAAGAATTGGCAAACATCTCAGCCTCATCAACCAGAAAGCCACCAAACCAAAAGATTTCCCTCACTAAAAGATTTTTACTATTTCCTGATAAATTCTCTCTTTTGCAATCATTTTAAGCAAATCATGATTTTTCTTGATTGACTTCCAAGTTTCTGTCTCAAAATCAAAAAGTCTGACCTTATTCAAAGGATCTGCATTTTTGCTCCTTATTTTTCATTATTTTAGTAGTTTTTGATTGATTACATTAACAAATCTAAGTCCTCTCAAAAGCCTCAAAGGCATCTTCCTGAAACCTAATATCTGGATCTCAACAGTCTCTAGCTTTTCCTATTGATCAATGAATGAATACCATACTCAGGATCAATCACAATCTGCAGATCAAACCTACCATCAAGTCAGTTTTTTCTCCTTCTTCTCCATAACAATAGGCAAAATGCTGAATATCCAACAAATAGTACAAAAAAATCTGAATCCATTTGACCATTTTGCAATAATTGATCGATCAAAGATGAATTCTGTACTATCAAAAACACCACTATTTTCCAAAAAACACAAATCCTCTCTATCTAAAACCTTAAGTAGAGTGAGTGAGTCTAAGACTTTTTCTCCTCGTACACAGGTTTTTTAATATTCAAAAAAACGATAATACATCGCATTAATTCTAAAATCTCTCCTCTTTGCATCAGCAAGCAAAGAATTAGTCCAACGAATATCATCAGGATGACGTACATCTTGATATCCGCTCTCTTCACGAAATGGAGTAATTTCATACTTTATACCTTGCATTACTCATTCTTTAGGGATGAGAGTGATGGTTCAAAAACTTTTTCTGTAATAAAATGAGAAAACGCCTCCTTCTCCATCTGCGCATAAAGACCTATAGGCTCTCCTGCGATCGTTAGATCTACATCATCAAGCTTCTCTTTGATCCCTAAAGAATATCTCTTAGGGCACCTCCAGCAAAAATAATCTCTTACCCCTAGTTTTCTTCTGAATATAATCATAATATTTTTGCAAAATTTTGCAATCTCTCAAAGTTCAACATATTTTCAAAAACAAAAATGAAAAAAACTGAATTCAGTCTATTGTTTTTCCCCTCAGATACAAGGGAAAATCAATGGAAAGAAATTAAATTTAATACAACAAATATCAAAATCTCTTAATCAAAGTTTTTCAGTTTTTCTGCCATCTCTTGATCGAAAGTCATTACCAAATCCATCAATTTATTTACACTGCTATTATGCTTCCCTAGTTTCAATACTCACTCAATAAGCTCAAAATCAAAGTTTTTCTTGTTTTTTTTCATTCGTATTTTTATGAGTTCATCCGAATAAGATTTAAGCAGAGCAGAGGAGTTATAAAGCATTTCTAATATTGCAAGCTCAGGCTTAGCCAGCAAAAACTTTTTCCCCCCAATTTCGACTCTATCTCAATACTTCAAAAAATCCGAAATCAGACTTTTTTTCTTCTTATTATTATACGACTTTAATTGAGCAATTTTATCAAGCATTACCAGTTCAACACCTTGTGCCTCACCATTTTACCAGCAATATCTCATCTCTGATATCATAATCTCAAAGCCTGATTTCCAAAAGCCTTGAGTCCTCAGATATACCATTTTATTTCACCATAAATCTTTCCCCATCTTTGCTAAAACCTCCCAATAATAAAGAGATAAAATCTGATCCTCAGTCCATTTTTCTCAGGACTAGTGACAAGAAATAAATTTCTCTTTAAGGGAAAAAGATAGCCCCTAAGTCTCAAATAATAAACAATTTTTATATTTTTTTCTCATTTTTAATCAATCTGAATGATCTAAGAGGAATAAAGCTGATCCTGATTCAGAATTTTCCCAAGGTTTTTTCAAAACATCAATTGACAATTCAATTTACTCATCAAGAAGGAATCAAAGACATAAAGCTATAAATATACACAAAAATTATACTCTTTTTCCAAAAAAAGCAATACTTTTTCCAAAAATTAGTTTATTTTTCCCTTGCATTTTTATAGGGTAAAAGCATAAAGTAGTGACTGTCATCTTATCTAAATATTTTTATTTCTTGTTTCTGTTGTTATGTTACAGTCTCCCTACTTACTACTCCTACTAGCAAAATCTATCGCTGTTGAAGGTATTAGTGCGACAATTCTAGAACAAAACGCAGATAACTATGAAATTTTTAGCTTGAAGTAAATTCAAACAAAATGATGATCGCAATGCAGAGGGAGCATTTGATGCAATAGAGCAATTTGAAATCATCGCAGTAAGAGGTTTTTATTGAGCTCTCCACAGCATTTATTCAAACAATCAAAAAAACTAGTTCAACATCTCCTTTGTAGACTCGACTAGACACTTTTTCGACAAAATCACTTGAAATCTTATCTGCTTTTCTTAGACTAAGAAAAGCCTTTTTTTATTACCAAAAATACCATGCAAGAAACGGAACTTCTCATTAAAGAATATTCAAAAATCCACTCTGCAATTATGAAATGACCAGACGCTGATATATCTAGACATGAGGAAATTTTATTTGCTGAGACGACATCTAATATACCTTAAGTTTGATGGAGACAAAATCAAAGAATATAGTTATGATGGAAACCCGAGTACAGTTAGCCTTGCAGCAGCAAGCTTCCTCTCAGAATTTCTAATTGGAACTGATATTTCTGAAGTCTTGAAACGAAACTATGAAACCTTTTTCTCAAAAATGATTCGAAGTCTCTCCTAGAAGAAAAAGAGCCGCAATGATAGCTCTTTTAGCTGTTAAAAATGCAATCTATAAATTTAAAGGAGAAGACAGAAGATGATTTTGACGATCTTATTGATTAAATTTTTAATTCATTTTTAGTTAATAACATGCGAAGATTTATCAAAGAAATTGCCCTATCTATTGTGATAAACGCTTTTTCTTCTTCGAGGACTCAGTTCTCTAAATTTCTGAATCCAGATTCAAACTCACACTGCAGGGAGAGTGGTTACCAGAACTACAAACCTACCTCCTTCTAGGACTATTCTTCTGGATAATCAACTGTCTACTCAAACAGCTTCTCCATCTGGTCACATTTCCACTTAAGTATCTCACTTTTTGGAATTATAGGAAGTATTATCAATGTAGGAGTACTGTATTTCTTTCAACGATTTATCAACACAAACTACTGAGATCAAGCAGAAATTATTCTTGCATCAGATTATCTTAGAACACTTATTCTCTCAGTAGTCATTACAATAGCATATGCAATATTAAGCAAACTCTTAAAATAACCTCAGTAAAAAACAAAAATCAAAAAAGTCTGACTTTTTTTATCATTTATTTTTAGACACAATGAAAATCTTACAATCTAAGTAGAGAAAAAGCTGCTCTCGAACTAGGAGTTTCAACAAGAACCATCGACAGATATGTCAAAAAGTGGAAAACTTTCCTATAAAAAATTGCAAATAAAGTATCTGCTTGCAAATGATGAAATTCTAGCGCTCAAACGAGGAATTTGCACAGCTCCATACAGAGGTTAGCTCTGAGCTAATCCATGAAGCAACTGAAAAACCTCATCCTGTAACCTCAAACCCTGTTGCCGTAAGAGCCGATCTTGACCAAGCTATCGAAGAGAAAAATCGATAAATTTTTCCTTATTTTCAAAGGAAAAAGACAAGATGATTGAAGAAAAATAAAAATTATCTTTGTTTTACAGCAGAGAATAGGGAGTTGGAAACTAAAAATTCAATCTATGATCGCGCTTCCTGAGTTACAATAGAGAAAAACAAGCTACCCTTCTAGAAAAAAACAAAAAGCTAGAAGAAAAGAATCGAGCAACTCAAAACCTCAATCAAAAAGTGAGAAAAACAAAAAGTTTTTGTTCTTCTAATTATGGCGTTTTGTCTTCATCACGCTTGCACTTTTTTCTCTTGGTCAGATACAATATTATCGGATAATTTAACCACCACCAAAATAACAATGATCATTCTGATTTTTGATACTTTTTTATGTTAGCTGTTTTCTGCCTACTTACGGATATATCCTCGGTTTAAGTCATTTGACAATACCGTAGATAATATTGTCGAAATAGATACTGAGTTTCATTTCCCGATTGCCTCTTTCATCTTTGATCCTCGAGAGCAAAAATAATGTTCCTGAAAAGAAATGAAAAGAGATCAAAAACAAAGCTCTGAACTCAGAAAAATTTACCATATTTCTATCTCTCCTAATAGCTACACCGCTGAAGAGGTAGCAAATGGTGCTTTTGATCTACAGTATCTAACTTTTTTCATCAAATCAAAGAGCTCAATTTGAAAGTTATCTTTAGAACAATGCATGAGATGAACTGAGGTCGATATCCTCGATCATCAAATCCAGAAACATTCAAAAAGCCTGGATTCATGTTCAGAAACCTCTCAAGAGAAGCAGGCCTAAATAAAAACGATATTCTTTTCGATATGTCTATAAATGCACGAGATTTACCAGCAAAATGAGGAACCCCATCTCAAACAGCAACTTTTATAGAATGTGATCCAAAATCAAAACAAAAAAACTTAAATGTGCATCATTTGAAGACTATTATCCAGGAGAAAAATATGTTGATCTGATGGGCGTAACTTTTTTTACAACCGAGGAAAGGGAAATAGCAACCACCGACGATGAACTCCAGATAAAATCATCAATAACCCCAAATGGAACACTCTTACTAGAATTAAGAAACTCAATAAACCGATATTTGTCGATGAAGTAGCAACCACAGCAGTTAATTATCCTGAAAATTACAACTACCAAAGGTCCTTGGATTTTTACCAGTCAAGAACAGATCTTAAGGACACATGGATCTTACAATTAAGAGATTTTCTCCAAAGAGAAACACAAATTGTAGGGAGCAATCTATTTTTAATGTGGATCTAACTAATGGACTCCAACATCAAATTATCTGAGAATTAGATCGAGCACTTATAAATCTTGCAAAAGATAAGTTTTATAACAGCTTCCGAGACCTGTATAATTCATCAAATTTTTAAAATTCATAAATTACTGAATCTCTTTGATATTCAGCAAGTAAAAAGCATAACAGTTCACAGCAATATCTCCCCAAATGAACTTGCTACAGAAATCAATAGAATTCAAAGCCTCGTAGAGAAGAAAATCACAGTCAGAAACTGAGAAAAAGAGATATACAAAAAAACTATCCCAAATACAAAATATGGGACCTCTCTACGATCAAGCACTATCCTACCTTCTTTCTGAGCCTAGTTCCGGAGATGCAAAACCAAATACAATTTTATCGTGAACTATAATTTCCCAATAAATATCTTAATTATCCAAAATAAATAGATGAATATATTAACACCCCCAAAAAGTGCAAAATTTTACTTTGCACAATGTATCTTAATGCAAAGTAGAGTGTTTTTGAAAAATCAAAGTTTTCTTAATACTCAATTATTTAAACTAATTAACAAAAAAATTAGTACCAATAGAAATAAAATTTTTCATCAAGAGTAGCACTTGATTAACTTTTTACAGGCAATCTCTACTTTTGCACAATATGAGAAAGAAATACCAGTTATTAACTAGTAAAATTGACAATTACAATAAAACTTATTAATCAAAATCCTGGTTCTTAATCTTATGTATAATCCATTTTTGCTTTAGTGGAATATCTTTCAGGTCACTTTATATATTTGAATTCATGCCATTCTGAATACTTCTTTTGTATCATTTAGGGCACTAGATACACGGTCAATATCTTCTTGTCTATCTTTTTGCGTATACTGCAAATCAGGGTTTTTCCTTCTTTTTTAAGAAATTCTTTTGGACTTTCTTTCATATACCAATCAAGATATCTATTAAACTCATCAGAATTTAGCTTTCAATCACTTAGTAAATAAAATTTATCAGTTTCCTCATACTGATGATCCAAAATCTACATAAGCATACTCAAAAGCTTTTTACCAATAATTTTTCCTCATTCTAGACTTATATTCAAGTTTAGAGTAATCTATCCAACACGGTCAGCATCGAGTATTATACTGAATATAATCTGGGAGAACTCAGATTTCCTCGCAGACATCAGTATCGAACTCTTCACTAACAAACACCTCATATGGTGGCTTAGTTTTCTATCATGATTATATTGTGAAATCTAAATCTGATTTATAGAATGATTATCAATTACTAGATACTAGTATTTTTCTCATATCTTTTTCAATTACAAATAGCGTATTCATATCCCTTTGAATTGGGAAAATCACTCCTCTCCCTGTGCACAACACTCTTCCCAAAAAAACTTAACTGAGAGTATAATAAAATATCCCCCTCAAGTTTGCTTATTTCTACTTTAAAGAGTTCAATATTGATATAAATTTCCATATACGATTTACTTTATTTTAGATATACCGATGAGAGAATTGAAAATTCATGGGATTTATAGACATTTTAAAGGAGATCTCTATCTCGTAGAAGATATTGCAACACATTCTGAGACAAAAGAAAAATATGTTGTATATAGACATCTCTATGGCGATGTTAGCCTATGTATCAGACCGCTTGAAATGTTTTTGAGCGAAGTAGATCATGAGAAATACCCTAATGTCGAACAAAAATGGAGATTTGAGCTTCAAGAAATCCCTAGTGTAGCAAAATAGTTTCTAAAAAACATACATTAAAAAAAAGAAAAGTCTGACTCTCTTTCAGGGATCAGATTTTTTCTACTGTTTTTTTCTCCAGAGATACTGCCTCCCCTTTTCTCTTGCAATTGCTCCCCATAATGATACGATATATCAAGTAAAAAGAGGCAATACCGTTGTTATCGTTTTATTTTCCCCAGGGATCATTCTCATGCAAAAACCTCAAAAAAGCCACTTCTAAGGCAGAAAAAGTATAATCACGCTCAATATCACAATAATTTAAGTTCTCACCTAGAAAGATTTGTCAACTACCTCCAGTATACCAAAAATGCTTCAGAGAGAACTATAGAGAACTATACTCTGCGAATCAATCGCTTTATCGAATATATTGGAGATATCGAGGTAGATAAGATCAAAATGATTCATATTCAGGATTTTTAGAACCCATCTCATCAAAGCAGTGATTAAGCCAAAAACCGTTAACTACCATGCGGTAGGACTCAGATCTTTCTTCAAATTTTTGCTCCGTAATGATATAGAAACCCTATCTCCAGAAAAGGTCGATTTGGCAAAGATCGCTCCTAGAAAAATTTCATACTTAACCGAAGATCAGGTCCATCAAATCCTAGAAGCGCCTGCCATCTTTGAAAAAAATTCCCTCAAAATACTCCGTGACAAAAGCCATATTAGCAACTTTATATTGAACATGATTGCGTGTCACCGAGCTCATATCCTCAGAATATCTGAAATAAAAGCTCAGCGAGGACCAGTTCTCTGTAATTGGAAAGGGCTCAAAACTTCGTTCGGTCTTTCTCACTCAAGATGCCAAAAATAAACTCAAAGAATATATTACCTCTCGCTCAAATCCTTCTGAATATTTGTTTATCTCTCTTTCTTGAAATAGCTACTGAAAACCGCTTTCTAGAAATAGTATAGAACAGTTAGTTAAAAATACGCGAGTATGGTAGGAATAGACGAAAAAAGTTACCCCGCATACCTTGCGCCATTCTTTTGCTACATCACTTTTGCGTAGATGAGCAGATATCCGTTCTGTACAAGCATTATTTGGGACACTCCTCTATTCAAACCACTCAAATCTATACTCATGTAGATGACAAATACTTGCAAAAAGTGCATAATCTCTTGGAGCAAAAGTGATGAATAATCCAATTGCTAACTTTCAAAAATCATAAAACAAGAGTCCTATTCCTCTTGTTTTTATTTTTACAAAAAAGAGGATCACTCCTCTCTCTTATCAAGAAATACTAGTTAGCACCGTGACATTTCTTATATTTTTACCACTTCCACAAGGACAAGCATCATTTGGTCTCACTTTAGTATCTGGAGAGGTCTTTGGCGTATCATCTACTTCAAAGATTTCAAATTCTCCATCATCCTGAGATTCAAATATTTTTGCCCTCGCATCAGTATTTTGAGTCTTTTGTTGAGGTAAAATCAGCACCAGCAAGGATTCCCATTACATTTTCTTGATCATTCTCAGAGAAAGAAGTTGAAGCCTGAGCCTCACCTGCAATCGCCTCAAAATCAAGCCTCATCAAATATCCCGCAGTCGAATTGATAATATTCTTCATCAATTCCTGGAACTTTTCAAAAGATTCCTTCTTATACATTACCAAAGGATCAAGCTGGGCATAAGACATAAGTCCAACCTTTTCTCTAAGATTCTGCATATCATCAATATGATCTACCCAAAGCTTATCAATAAAAGTGCAAATGAACACCTCTAAACACATCAAAAAGCAATTCCTCAGAGATAAGTTTCAAAAACCTTTGCAAAATAGCGATCAAATCTCTCCATCAACAAAAGCTTTTATCTCTTCATGAGTCAGATTTTTGATCTGATCATATTCAGCCTGAGTCATATTGAGACCAAATTCCTTATTCAAAACGATCAAAAGATCTGCTACTGACTGTCCTGTCATCTCAGCATTGCTAATCTGAGTAATGACAATATTTTTGGCTTCAGTAAGGAATTCTTCTTTGAATGATTCTACATATTCTTTTCTCTTCGCCTCATCGGTCTCAGCCTCAAGAATATCATCTCTAAACTTATAAACTCTTTTTCTCTGCTTGTCCACTACACTATCATAGTCAAACAAGTGCTTTCTTATTCCAAAATACCATCCTTCAATTTCTTTTTGAGATCTGGTAATAGACTTAGTAAATTGGCTCTGAGTAAGTTCGAGATTTTTCTAGATCAGATCTGAGACAAAAGCATTCCTGCAAGCGCTTGGATCTTTTCTCCTCCCATCTTTCTCATCAATCCATCATCCAAAGCTACAAAGAATACAGAAACCCCTGGATCTCATTGTCTTCCTGCTCTACCTCTAAGCTGATTATCAATTCTTCTTGATTCATGTTTTTCAGTTCCCAAGATAAAGAGCCCGAAAAACAAATCTTTTTTCCTCTTCATCCTTTTGGAGATGCATCTAAAGGTTTAACGAAAACCGTAGCATAAGGATCAGTATTTTGTTTTCTTTTTGTATTGAGCTTTGACTGAGAATACTTTACTCCATTGATTTGAAGCTCTGTGTCAAAGACTCTGCCCCTTCTTCAGATCCAAAGCATGAATAAACGCATCTTTTAATCAAAGAATACTCCTCTTCTGAATAGATCTTTCCTGTAAATTGTGTTCAAGCTTTTGCTACTTTGAGCATATAAGAGACATAATTCTGAGCTATCTTCTCGTTCAATCCTTCTTCAAGCTTGATATCAGTTCCACGACCAGCCATATTGGTTGCAACCACTACTGACTTATATTTTCCTGCACGAGAGACAATGTTTGCTTCCTGCTCATGAAACTTGGCATTCAATACATTGTGCACGATAGCTTCTCTCTCAAGCAATCTAGAAACATATTCAGAAGTAGCAATATCAGCAGTTCCAATCAAAATTGGCTGTCCCATCTGATGATAAAACTTAATGTATTCCTTTACAAACTTCCACTTAGTCTTTTGATCAAAGTAAACTTTATCATTCAGATCCACTCTACGAATTCCTCTATTGGTAGGGATAATCACTACCTCAAGTTCATAGATCTTGCTAAATTCCTCTCCTTCTGTAGAGGCAGTTCCTGTCATACCAGAAAGTTTCTTGTACTGCTTAAAGAAGTTTTTGATAAGTAATAGTAGCCATAGTCTGAGACTCTCTCTGGATTTGAACACCTTCTTTTGCTTCAATTGCTTGATGAAGCCCTTCTGAGAATCTTCTTCCTGGCATAGTTCTTCCGGTATGCTCATCTACAATCAAAATCTCTCCATTTGAGATAATATAATCCTTATCTTTGATATATACCGCTTTTTGCTTTTCAATGCATTTTTCGATATGATGGATTTCTCCATATCCCATATCTTTATAAATATTTTCTACTTTCAAGAGCGACTCAAGCTTTGAAATTCCCTTTCCAGAAAGTTGAGCTGTCTTGGTTTTTCTCATCGATGTAGTAATCTCCATCTTCCTCATGCTCTACTCCATATTCATCGTTGAGGACTTCTTGAATAAATCCTTTTTGAAACCTTCTTTTTGCTTGAACAAGGCATTAAAGCCTGAACCAATTGTGCGTAAAAACTATATTTTTCGGTTGGTTCTTCTCTTGGCTGAGAGATGATAAGCGGAGTTCTTGCCTCATCGATCAAGATACTATCGATCTCATCCACAATCGCATAATTGAGCGGTCTCCAAGTCAGATTTCTTTCTCCTAATGTCTTTACCAAATTATCTCTCAAATAATCAAATCCAAGCTCTGAATTTTCTACATAAGTAATATCTGCAGAATACTGATTTCTTCTATCTGCCAATGGAGTAGACTTCACAACAGATCCAACAGTCAAACCAAGTCGGCGATATACATATGCCATCCATTCCGCATCACGAGATGCAAGGTAATCATTAACCGTTACTACATGCACTCCCTTTCCAGAGATCGCATTCAGATATACTGGAGCTACTGCAACAAGCGTTTTTCCTTCTCCAGTTTTCATTTCTGCGATTTTCCCTTGGTGAAGGATAATTCCTCCCATAAGCTGTACATCATAAGGGATCATATTCCATACCACTTCTTGTCCCTTTACCATACAGGTGGTTCCCACAAGTCTTTTACAAGCCTGTTTTACCACAGCAAAACGCCTCAGGCAAGAGATCATCAAGACTCTCTCCATTTTGGAGTCTTGTTCTAAATTCCTCAGTCTTTGCTTGAATTTGTTCATCACTCAAGCTATCAAGTTCTGCATAAAAAAATGATTAATCGCAGTAATCAATGGCTTAATCTTATCGAGTTGTTTCTGATTATAATCACCTCAAATAATATTCAAAATCCAGTTAAGCATTATTCTTTCAAAAAGAATTAAAACATCAGTAAAGTGGCTTCAAAGTTTTTTTCTAAAAAAAGCCCAAAAATCTGATTTTCTCAAGAGAAACTTATATATATTTCGATAGATAAATCAAATTCTTTTTTTAGCTTAAACTTTACATTTTCTTCTTTTTCTACTCTGATAAAGTTTTATTCTCATTTTTTTAAAAACACAGAGGAAAAAAACAAGAACGATTTACTTCATCAAACTATAACTGAAAACATACCATACTAAATAAATCTTTAATTACAAAATAAAAAAATTATTGACATTCAAATAAAAATTGATATATTCAAAATTGAAAATAAAAATCACCACTAAAGATTAAGAAAAACTATGTCAACGAGAAAACGAAGACCAAACACCATCCAAAAAGAACGAGTAAAAGATACCCGCAATCACACAAAGAGAAACTCCTCAAGCCTCCAACATTCAGGAGAAAAGGTGTCTCAAATCCCCAACTTCGTACAAAGAATTGCGGTAATGCTCCTGTATACAATAATCGTAATAATGGGCTATATTATTACGAACTTCTTGAGTCATTAGACTCCTCACGATCTCAAAAGAAAGGATTTGTGTCTCACAAATCCTTCTCTTTATAGTAAAATTTTTATAGTAAAAAGACAGAAAAAAACCTGAGTTCTGTCTTTTTCTTATAAACTATCAGTAAATTATTTTACAAAAGAGATCTCTACTCTTGAGCACATAAGAGAAATAATCGATATTTCTCCAATCAAATACTTGATTTTTATACGCTCTAAAAGAGCATCAGTGCGACATTATTTCTAGATACCGGCTCAGCTCCTGCTCCTTGTTTAAGGATTCCAAGCTCTGTTGCTACTTTGTTATACTCTGAATACCATTTCTTTCCTTCTGTCTTACTCTCATCAAGATATGACTTGAGAATCATTCTGATAAGTACCGCATTTACTTCCGCTTTGGTAATAGCATCAAATGGTCTAAATTCTCCATCTCCCATTCCGCTTCCTTTCATCACTCCAAGCTGATAAGCTAGCGTGATATAAGGTTTGAGGGTTGGATTTGCATTTTCTACATCAGAGTAATGAATAGACAAGTTCTTATCAGGCTTTCTACAAAGCACATTGATCGCAAAGTTTGAAAAGATTTTAGCAGCTTCTTCTCTAGAAAGATTTCTCTTAGGAGCAAATCCATCTACACTATCAAACATCGTCATCTCATATGTTCGCAAGAATGACAAAGCTTTCTTAAATTCTTCAGAAGTAACTAGCGTTTCAGAATCCTTGATTCCGAGATATTCTCTTCTCGTATAACATTTTCCATTTTCGATACTTGAATTGAAGATTGCAGTATCTTCATGTTTGATCAGCTTTCATTCTGTCTTTTCAACAGGCTTCTGATCTGGTTTTTTATTATCATTTGGATTTATTTGTGGTTTTTGATCTGGTTGTGGTGTAGGTTGAACAGACGGACCATTATCTGGAGAAAGTGGATTTGTTCAGCAGTCTCCATAACAGGTCTTTCCTCCTCCACTCGTATCATCATGACGAGACCCCACAACAGTAAGGGTAAAGGTCTTGATCGCAACATTTCCCTGATTATCAACTACTTTTTACAGTAATATGTACGATCTCTCACTGCATCACTCGTACTTCCTTCTATAGTAGTTGGATTATAAACGAGTCCTTTTGAAGTCCTGATATCTCAATTCCCTTAACTCCAACATCATCTTTTGCGTCAATAGAAATCTGAACAGGTCTATTCTTTTGATACGTTGATTTGGGATCGTATTTATTTGTGGAGGATTTTTCATCTAGATCTCTAAGCGTTACAACTACTTTAGCATCCCTGTCAATCCATACTGATCAGTAACTCTAACTATCAAAGTATGTACTGGTTTTTGTTTCAAAATCTAACGCTTTACCAGCAACAGTCTTTAGAGTATTACCATCAAAAGTAAAGATACCAGCATCATTTCCAGAAATTATTGTATAAGTCATAGTATCTCCATTTGCATCACGAGCTGTGATATCTCCAATAGTTTTAACAGAAATAAAGCTTATCCTGATGATGCTCATCTACTTGAAAGCTTGCTCAATCTACCTCAGGAGCAATATTTACATTAAGTTTATCTGATAAAGCCTTAAAACTTGAATTTCCTACTTTATCCTCGGCTTTTAATACAAAGATATTTACCGTTAAACTGTTTATGTGCAAAAATCAAATTTAATTTCATAAGGTTCATTTTTCTCCAGGCTGCAAAGTTCCCAAATATTGATAGTTTGTACAGTTTTGATCATCTCCTACTCCATAAGAGAGCGCTGCTGGATCATACGCCCTCAGATGACTTCCACAGTCCAGCTGGTCAACGATCTGCAAACATTACTTCAATATTATACTGACTTCTCTGCTTAGTATCATCTAGATCAAACTTTACAATAGTGATGTCTGGACTAGATTTATCGATAGTATAAGTAGCATAGGGAAAGTTCTGCCTTATTTCCTGCTCTATCACGAGCAACAATCTTCAAAAAGTCCATCTTTTACCTCATTTTTAACTTTACCAGTACATTCGATATTTGTACGACTACCTGCAGGCTGCGCCTTGCAGCTTCGATCTTCTACCACTAATTCACTATCTGGAGCAACAGTTGCCCCGTTACTATCAATAGCGATCGCATCAAATACCTTTACCTGAATAGTTAAATCAGCTCAAGTAAAAGCACTCTCTGGAGAGATAGTAATCTGAGGTGCGATCTCATCTCTTACAAAAGTTTGAGAACTCCATCAGATAGCTCCATTCTTGGCCTCTGCTCTAATCTGCACATCATGGATATCTTTCCCTGCTGGGAAGTCTCCACTAAACTTACACTAATTGGATTATTTTTGATTGTTTTTAGCGCTGCAGCTCCTTGAGTATATTGAGTTCCTGCATAATCAGTGCATGAAAAGAATCTTAATATTTTCCCCCATGTTCATTATTCACCCAAATACGAGAAATCAAATTTTCTGTTCCATCATCATTAAGTGGAGCATATACTTGAACCTCACCTCTAATGGTTTGATCATTTCTTAGGACATCATTCTGTGCAAATTCAACAATAGGAGGGAATCTAACTTCACTTTCAGATGAGTTTCCTAGACGATCATAACATTTAACCCACACACTATGTACATTTGAGCTAGCAAGTACAAGAGGATATGGAGTATTGATCTCAAGATGAGTATTCTCATCATGGTTTCCATCATCAGCTCTCATTACACAGTAGTTCAATCCTATTCCTACATCATTGAGCAACTGTGCAAGTGAAACCACTGGTTTATTGATACCATTAGTAGTATCTATTTTGATCTGTGCCTTCTCTGGACCAATACGATCTATGAGATATCCATCGATTTCTGCTTTAGATGAAAGTGTCGTAGTAGTCTGCGTTTCTTGATAGGTTGGTGCCTGTCATGGAGTTGGAGAGAATTCTTGTCCAGCTACTTATTGCCACATCAAGAGCAGCTTGAACCGCAAGTCTATTTCTCTCTGAGTAGAAGTCAACTAATAGAACAAACAAGATGATTGTCATCTCCATCCTTTTTGACAAGAAAGATCTTGATTCCCTATTGTTGTCTGAGGAGGATAGTTACTTTAGTTGGATCTAGAGAAGTTTTGACTAACTTTAATCTTAGTATCTACGATATCTCCTGAAGCTTGCTTGGTTAGACATCAAAAGTCACCTGAATCTTACAGTCCATTCCCTTATCATTAAGCACAAACCCTCTTGCTGTAAGTTTATTTCTTATACTTGCTGCTGCACAATAAGTAGTTGACACATGAATCGTTCTATTCTGCATAGTTGCAGGATCCAAGTTGCTTGCTTCAAGTTTTTCAAGAAATTTTTCATAATTATCCTGTTCAAAAGAATCATCACTCCAGATGAAACCATCCAAATTACTAGCTGAGCTAAGATTCCAATTACTCAAATCTTGATTAAACTGTGACGCTCCATAAAACATCGCAGAAAGATTTTTCGCCTTACTCGTATCCCAGTCTGCCATATTTCCATCCTTGAGTTTTTTCATGAGCAAACATATTTGACATATTTTCCACGCTACTAGTATTCTCAATTTCTACCCTCTCTACCTGAGAATCATTAAACATATAACCCATATCTTTTACCTTCCCAGCATCTCCAATACTTACGCTAGGTACTTTCGAATTCCTAAACATAAAACCCATATCTTCCACATTGTCGCATCTCTGAAATTTACTGGAGATTCCAATGCACTTGTTCAGTGAAACATTGCTCTCATTGTTTTTACCTTACTCGTATCCCAGTCTGAGAAGTTTCCTTCCTTGAGCTTAGGTGCTCCAGAAAACATATTTACCATACTTGTTACACTACTCGTATTCCTTATCTCTACCTTTTTCTATCTGAGAACCATCAAACATATAACCCATATCTTTTACCTTCCCAGCATCTCCAATACTTACGCTAGGTACTTTTCGAATTACCTAAACATAAAACCCATATCTTCCACATTGCTTGCATCTCTGAAATTCACCGGAGATTCCAATGCACTTGTTCAGTAAAACATTGCTCTCATTGTTTTTACCTTACTCGTGTCCCAGTCTGAGAAATTTCCTTCCTTGAGGTTTAGAGCTCCCGCAAACATGTTTTTCCATATTCGTTACATTGCTCGTATTCATCTCATTTGGGAAAACAATTTTTCTCTGTTTGAAATCCCTCACGAGATGCATCATCAGCAAACTGTACTCCAAGTAAACTCAATCTTGCTAATAGAGTCAACAGTTAACTTCAAAAGTATCTCTCATTTGAAACCACTTAGTACGGTCTATCTTACCATTTCCCTGAACGGTTAAAAGTCTGCGCAGTCTGATCCCACACTCCTGTACAGCTCCAAGATCAAAAGTCTGACTTGGTACAGAGACCGCCTCAACAAAAAGCGTTGAAGGAACCATCACTCCAGACAAGAATACCTCAACAGTACAAATAAATACTTTTCAAGTTTTTCATAGCATTTTTCTTAGAAATAAAAGCTCAAAATTGATAGTATAAATCCACTTTCATTTTATCAATAAATACCTCAGATCCAGTACAGATTTTAACTTGACATACCAAAAGAAATATTTTTCTAATCTAAGAAAAATCTGATTTCCTATTTTTTTATTTGCATTTAATCCCAATTTTACTACTCTCATAGCATTTATCATTCCTCATTTCTATCAATGCAACTCATCACAAAAACAAAAAGAGCTTACTTTTGACTACCAATTTGAAAAAGAATATCAAGCCTGAATTATTCTCAAGTGATTTGAAGCAAAAAGCAGTAAAGACTTACACATCAATATACAGGATGCCATTGTCAAAATAAACCATCAAGAAGTCTGGCTTTTATAATATGGATATTCCTCTCTATTCAAAAACAGCCCCTGTTCTCGCCCCTTCTTATCAACCCAAAGCTCCTCATAAGCTCCTCCTTACCAAAGAAATCTCAAAAATAGCTTCAGCCCTCGACAAGCCTGGTATGGTTCTCCTTCCCTGAAGTCTACATCGCAAAAATGAGGCTTTATCAAAACTAAAACTCTGACTCTGAAAACTCTACAAGAAAATTGACAAATCCTCAAAGAAAAAGACATTAAAAAAACAAATGGACAAAGAGATCAAACAATTTCAGATAATATTTTTCATATAAACATATAAACATATAAATTAATATAAAAATAATTTGCTTTTTAATCTAAAACTACTATACTTTAGTTTGGTATAGTTTTTATTTCATAGAAATCTTCCAAAAATGATCTGAATGATAATCTTGAGTTTCGCTTTGATTGCAGGAATTTTTCACTTTCGTCCTTGTGAATAATCAAGCCTACTGTGCAGAACAATACAAGTTGTTCTACTTCACAACTTTCCCCAGACTTGAACTATTATTTCCCTATACAGACACCGCCCTACAGAGGCAATCTATAAGGGCGATAAAAATTGGATTTTATTTGAGGCAGCTCGATGTGCAAACTGCAAACTCCTCAAAGAGACCTACTTGCTAAATGAATTCCCTCTTGATCCACATGCTCATCGTAGATTTTGATCAAGCACAAGAACTGAGAACAAAATATTGAATCAAAAACCTTCATACCTTCATTCGTATAGACCAAGATCTCAACCTTATCTCCAAAGATGAATCTGGAGAATATGAAAAATCATCACTCTTTTGAATAAGCTTTATTTTTGAATAAACAAATATGATCCTATTTTTGCCTTTTTGCTGGAGTATTATCAGTATTAGCTCCTTGTGTATTACCAATATTACCAGTTCTTCTCTGAGGTTGATTAGCCAAGGACAATAAATCCTCCCCTTATATTATTCTGATTTTCTTCACTATTTTTATTTTTGTTTTTACCCTAGTCCTCAAGAAATTTGAGCAAGCTTTTCTCCTATCAGCCAAGAAACCTTTACTATAATCTCAGCCATCATTATTACCAGTTACGGACTTATTCTAATCTGGCCACAGCTACGAGACAGAGCAAAATCTCTTCTCCCATCACGCTCATCTCACCTTAATTCAAAAACAAAAAAACCTGATTTCGAGGCGATGTTCTCCTTTGAGCATCTCTAGGACCAATCTTTGCATCCTGTTCTCCAACTTATGCCCTCATCATCATCGATCCTCCTCCCAGCCAACTAACAATGGGGATCTTAAGTATATTGATGTACATTATCGGTTTTTGACTCGTAATTTTTATCATCATCTACTTTTTGGGAAAGAAGCTCTCCAACACCTCCACTGATATGCCAATCCAGAAGGTATTTTCAAAAATAATTGGAATAATCCTGGTCCTCACAGGCGTACTCATCCTTTCTTGAAGTTTAAAGCAAATAGAAAAGCCAAATAGTAAACACTTCATTCTGGACATTCTTTACCAAAATCGAAAAAGAATGCACTAAAAACCTCCACTAAATAAAAATATATTTTTCATCAGTCTTGACATTTTAAAAATAAAATAGCTATAAGATAATCGCGTTAACCCATAAAAAGCTATGTCTATCTCGTCCACGGTCTCTGTGAGATAGGCCAGTCAGTAATAGACAAAATCTTTACATACAGATCAAACGACAAGTATGAACGCTTCTCATCGCATTAGAGATGAACCCCGTCTAATAAAACATCACGACTTCAGTGAAGTTCGAGATGAAAAATAGACTAAGGTCTTCACTCTAAAACAGTCCAAGGCAAAAGAACGTAATATCAAAAAGAGTCCCCAAAGGGACTAGGGAAAATCAAACGTACAAAGCTATGAGCAATCGTGATTCGAGACGAACCTCGTCTAGCGCTGTAAAGATAGACCAGTCTAGCAATAGACTAAAAATCTTTACATAAAAGAGATCAAAGAAAAAAGAGAACATGAACAAAAAGCAATCGTATTCGAGACAGCACACAATAAACGCATGAGTGTATGTGTATTGGTGCTCTAACTCCCCAGACTTAATAAGTCTGGGAGTTATTTTACAGTAAAAACGCAAAGCGACATTTTTACAAGTACGCAAAAGCGACATTACAGTAAACGCAAAAGCGACATTTGTTTTTACAGTAGCAAAACGACATTTTTACTGAAGTACGCAAAGAAAGCGATATGTTTACGAAGAAAACAACGCGAAGCGATATGTTTACGAAAGAAAACAACGCGAAGCGATATGTTTACAGAAGAACGCAAAGCGATTAAAAATCTGACAAATTTGTCGGACTTTGAGACTATTCAATCACTCTTTCTAAGAAATCTTATCATCGGCATTGCAAGTTTCAAAGCTCCTTTTAGCTCGTCCAAAACACCATCTGAGGTAAAAATATCATCAGTAATCTTAACCTCCCAAAGCCAATCTTTTTGAAAAACAAAAGCTGACGATAATACTCCTGCTCTTTCTTTGGCAAAGACGGATTAATTCCCATGCCTTTTGATAACTACACTTACTTGTTCTAAGTGCTTTTCGCTCATCGAAAGATTTTTATTGTATTATCTCAGTTTGGAAAAAGCTTTTTAACGCAATACATCGACTTATATTCTTGCAAAGCATAAGGCTGATCAGGCTCTGATCTAAGCATCTTCCCAAAATAAGACAAAAAGCTCTAGAAGTCTAGACTTCTTCCATTGATCAAAATGTAGAATCGCATGTTTTCTCATTTTTGATTCAAAAGAGCTCTCCAGCTCTCCAAGTTCCTATTCCTACAAAACTTCCTCCCGGCCTAAGCTCAAAAATAAAAACATGGTCGTCCGCTCCTCTTTCCTCATGCTGCAATCTCACAGCCAAAATGATCCTTATAGGGACTCTTATCTACTCTATAACGAATATCCCTATTAAACCTAAAAATACACTGTTTCAACTGCACATCTGATCAGATTAGGGATTAAACTCTTTCCCATAATCAAGCAACTGCTGAACAAAGCTTTCAAAAACCTCTTTTTTCTCCTGTTGATACAAATCATAATTGGCATGAAATCGCTCAGTATTATTATTTCTCTGCACCGCTTCCAAAAATTTTAAAGTAATCGCAAACATCAAACAACAAAAATAAATCTGACTTTTCTCACTCGTTTATCACTCTTTTATAACTTTTCCTCTTTCCTAATTTTCACCTAATAAAAATTGCAATCTAATAAACACAACAAAAACCACTGACTCTTGCTCATAAATCCGACAATCTCCATCTGCGAATCTGCTCACATATTCAAAAACAAATCTAACTACCGGGTAAAAGAGTAAAAATTGGTTTACTCAAAAGTCAGACTTTTCGTTCTTTTTCTTAATTTGTCTCACAAAAACCAACACTTGAGCAGCAAAAATCATTATTCCCTCAAAAATCATCGACAAAAAGTTGGTATTGACTCTCAAGATTTGATCTACCTTTGGATATACATGAACAAGATGAAAAGTTCTAAAAATCTGACCAAGCCAAACTGGTGAAATTCTCTACAGGGATACCATAAAAGCTCTTGATTGAGAAAATTACCAAATCTCCCCAAAAATATTCCCCAAAAGGTACCACGAGCAAAATCACATCAAAAGGGTTAAAAATCCTTCCAAGTTAACTTTTTAATCCAAAACAAAATCCCAACTGAACTTACAACTCCTAGAGTCCGCCAATAAAGAGACATTCCGCCTTCCAAATTTTGAAAATATCTCTCAATGCTCAAATAATATCCTCACCATAAATCAACACATGACCTAGCCTTCCTCCTACAATAACTCAAAAGCGCAATACTCAAAATTAAAATCCTCCAGCCCTTCAGTCAAAATACTGAACCTTTGGCATGGTTTCAAAAACTCTCTTCGATCCATCCCAAAACGATATATCCCAATGCAAAAAGCCATTGCGCAAAAATCCCATATCGATAAATTGACCAACCAAAAGATCTCAAAAGCCACCATTTTACTGGACATAAAAACTTAATTTGGTGTATTCTCCCCTGACTTGCACATGTATTTTATTTTTAAATAAAGTAATACAAAACAATATTTTTGCTCAGGGATCTTAGCTATAATTAACTTAGATTTTATCACTCAAAGACCAAAATGTCTACTCTTGTCAAATCAATAATAGAAACAACAGAAATAAACAATCCCAAAACCTGATTTTCTGTTTTAAAAATCATAAAAAGACACAGCTAGACAGAGTCAGACACTCATTTTCTCATCACCAAAACAAACACAGTCTTCAACTCCTTACCACCAACAATTTCCCAGAACACACGCAGCATCTCATCACTCAATTGCAGTCAAGGCATGAAACACAAACTGTTTTATACTACAAATGAAGGTTTCTCTCAAGCTCTCAATCGATATGAAGAACTTTTCTGAGCAGAACATCTCGCCTTTTCTTCAATCAGAAAAAGAGCGACTGAAAGTCTGCAATCTCATTTTGAATGAGACTCATATGAAAAAGAGCACTATGGAACCATGAGAATTTATCAAAGAAATCATCAGACTTTCCTTTCAGGCAGGAACATCAGACCTCCACTTCCAAAGCAGAAGAATCAGGCATTTCCCTTAGAGCTAAGACTTGATGGAGTACTCATGCAAGTCTTAAAATTCCTCACGAAGAATTCCGAAAAATATGCAAAAATCAAGTTCATCTCAGGGGGTAAAGATGAATATAGACTACATTCCTCAAGATGGAAGATTTTTCCTTCCAAGCATCAGACAAAGACTGAAATCTCAGAACTATCGATGCCAGAATCAGCTTTATGCCTGGTATAAAACCAAAGCATCGTTATCAGATTTCTTGACGCTCAGCGTAGATAGTTTTGAAAAATCTGACTTTTCTCCAGATCAAATCTCACTTCTAGAAGACAATATTCATAAAACTTCAGGGAATTATCATTATCACCAGGTCCAACCTGATCTCTTATGAAAAACTACAACGCTCTACACCACACTAAAAACTTAATGATGGAACAAAAGATTATCACTCTTGAGGATCCGATGAGTACTAAAATTGCCGGTCTTCAGCAATCGCAAATCAATTATGACAAAGGCTGTGAGTTACGAAGGCAGGCTTCAAAGCTATTCTCGAGGCGAGATCCACGATGTTATTTTAGTGGGAGACAAGAACAAAAAGAAACTGCAGATCGCGATCAATGCTTCTTTGACTGGACATTTGGTATTTACTACCCTCCTTACCAATTCCAGTTTTGAGTCCACTTTCAAAGGCTCATGAATATAGGGATAGAAGACCTTATCTCCTCACGCCAGCCTTACACAACTGCTTTTGAGGGCAGAGCTTGTTCGTGAGAGTTTTGTCCTCATTGTGGGAAATGGGGACCAAGCAAGCGCAGAAGAAGATATGTCATTAGAGCGGCATGTAAATCCAGCAAACCCACCCAGAACTCGGAGACCAACTACCAAGGAAAATCTTTTTCCGCTTCCAGGTGGTTTGTGCACACTGTCATCATAGTGATCTTGGCATGAGTGCAGTCCTAGAAATACTAGAAAGTCATTGTTTGATGAGGCAAAACTGATGAGTGGCATGCAAGGCGACAACCTCCTTGGCTTTTAGCCAGTTCCTTTGGATTTACATCAGTATGCAGGAGAGATTGAATATTGAAAGTAGTAGAAGGGATTGACTGATTGAAAGAGCTCATGAGGTTTGTTAATCTCGATATTTTAGCACACTACCATGAAAATAACTATTCATAATCCAATGCTTATCTTAGCTATCATGCGCATATCTACTAAAAATAGATCTATCGCAGAGACATGAATGAATGGACTGAATGAGTGAATGATAATTTTAGATACAATGATTAGAAGTGGAAGATGTTCTCCTTCTCAATATATATCCATGATTTGGAGGCTTCACTCCTACAACATATCGCAGGACCAAAGCTACTCATGTAATCATTACTCATGAAGCAAATTGATAAAAAGGGAATACTCTCATGCCATCTACAGAACACTGAAAGAAGAAAAGTCTGGAATCCAAATCAATGTATCTCATTCCTACCTCATCCAGCAAAAATCGCATTTAGTTACCCGACAAAACGAGAGCAATTAAAACCTTACTTTAAAAGAAAATAAACAAGGAGAATATGAAAGTTATGGCGAAAGCGCTATTTGAGTATTACAGCATTTCCAGATGACTCAAAAGAAAGAAATATAACTGCGGGTCTACCTTGCCCACATCTCTTTGAACTTAAAAATCAAAAATTTAGCTTTACCAATGTGGAGGTGTCAAAGAGGTTTCTCGCTATAAAAGTGCGTCGCAAAAGGAACTACTAGGGCTCAAAAGAAAGCTTCTTTTCAACAAGAGAAGAATAAATCTTTCTAGAATCATCTCTTGCAAAAACAAATTAGTGAATCCAGAATCTGGCTTTCTTCTCTAAAATCTTAGGATAAAAGTACATCCTGACTAAAAGTACATTTTCACTCCGGTCAAAAGTCTGGAGTAGTTAATCAAATAAACTTCTTAGAGAGATCGTAAAACAAAACTTGATTTCTTGATCCTCTGAGTTCTTAATAGCCATTATCATTATAATAAACAAACTGATAATAATAGTTTTTGTCGTACAAGGGGAATAATCCGTGGATATTCATCACCTGAGTAGCTGAATTTCTTTCTTCATCTTTAAGGGTTTGTGCATCAACAGGGAATGACCATACTCAATAATTGCATTTCCGAAATAAACAAAATTCTCATCTTGATATATTCCAATAAACGACTCAAATTATCAATCACAGTCTGTTTATTTTCAGGCCTCATACCAACAAATTTTAAAGAAATCTTATGGTCCTTAGTAATCGCACCAAGCAATTCCTCTCTTTCAAAATCTTAAATCTGACACTCTCTTTGTTCTAACGAGATGATGGTTTTATCCTCTCCAACAAGTCCAGCTATAAATCAATTTCTATCTGATCAAATACTAATTTACATATTGTATTTTCCCATTTTGACTAATAATTTTGACCTTCTGTTTTTAGATACTCGTTTCGAGCATGTTCATCCTCATTTTATAATCCCAAAATTTCTGCGGGTAAAACTCAAAAGCTCTTAGCATCTATTCAAAACTATATAAGGCACGCGACCAAATATCACGAGCTATATCCTAATCAGTTGTATCTATCTTGTATTCAATATTTCCAAATCAATTGCAAATTTGGGAGATCTTCTAAACCAATCCAAATAGTATCTATTCTAGGATACTCAAATAGAATCACTATCAAGGAGGTAATAGTAAGTGTTATCTTGAAAAACATCACTTTCCACATTATTTCCTCTCATGACTTGTAGATGAGATGAATCTTTAGGAATATCCTATGAAAATCCATCTTGTCATAACTTCGCCCTGAGGGTAACCAACAAAAGGTAAGAGAAGCCTAGCCATCTTCATACATATATACTCCAGTTAATTGAATTTCACTTTTTGAGGGACATATAATGTAGTTAGCAAAGTTCTGCATCAAAGTCACTCTTGAGATTTGTTTTGTTGCAAAGGAAATCCTAAAACAAAAATAACTACGATAAGAAGAATAAAGGGAAAAATGTCATATTTTCTAAAAATAAATGCCCTTTAACATGAAGTCATAACTCCAAACATAAATAAACAACGTAAAAGAATCTAAGACTAGTAGGTAACATTTCCTGCACGAAAATGTAATATTCTCAAGATTAAAGTAGAATTCTGACTTCTGTCGAGACTTGTTTCTTTGCCTGCAGTCTAGGTTTTCTTGAGGCTGATCCTCATTCTGACTTCATAAGCGAAATCACTGCTCTCTCTACATCTACATCAAGCACTCTCACTTCTACCGTCTGTCCAGCCTTTACCACGTCAGTAGTTCTGCACAGTAATCACCACCCAGCTGGTTATGAGCAATCATCATTATACAATCAAGCATCAACATGCAAAAGTCGTCACATTTCTCCACAACCCGCTATGAGCTTCATCCTATCGAGACATGCTTTGATCTCAGGACATTCAGATTTGCAGTACTGGTTTCTCAATTTCTGCTCTCTGGATTCAAGTCCTGGCCTCTAGAGAGTTTCCCTAATAATATCTTCCATCGTCTCAAAGTCCAAGTTCATACTTATTACAAAAAGCTGAAATCTGCTCTCGTCGTATGTGGTGAGGCGTCTGGAAGGAAGTTTCAGATTTTTCTATTCTGAGCTCTCCTTCAAGGGAATGCATAGGTTGCTGTGTGATCTGGATGAATACTCTGTCGCATCAAGTGGCTCTTTCTCCTCTTTAATTCTCAAAAATCCAGTTGCCTGTTCATAAGCCTTTGGGGCCTAGCCCTTTCACTTTTGATCTGTTTCTGTCTCTCTAAAAGCTCAGTTCTCGTCTCTGTAAAGCTACCACATAGCTTCACTGGTGGCTTAGCCGCAATCTTTCTGCAGCAAAGGTATCTTGCTGTATTTACATCAACTCCGACTGCATTTACCACATCTTCCAACTTTTCTTCAAGTTTTTCTTTTGAGGATGAATCTACATCATGCTCGATGCTGCCCGATTCAATTGCCTTTGGATCGAATTTTGTCATTCTGCGAGGATCACGCTATGAGCAATACCCTATGCGCCCTCTAGTCGTACATCCAAATTTGCTATTCATCTTGTGCAGCTGAAGCTGAATATGATACGCCAACCTCAAGTAATCTTGCGCTGAGATTATGATAAAATCAGCGACAACACTAGATTCCCTACTGACCGGTCCATTTCCAGTTACAGATCAAATCATACTGCTGCTCTACCAAGTTCCAAAGTGATTTTTCTGCTTCTGCAATTTTTATTCTGAGGCTCCGTTGGATAAATATGCTTCTTTTTGCAAGAAATTTTCCTGTGTTTGATCTACAACAGCCAATTTACATCTGTTCTATCTGCAGGATCAAATCCCAAAACCGTCAATCCTTTTACCGGAGGTGTCAAAAGCAAATTTTCAAATTGTCTCCAAAACTCTAATTGCCGCTTCATCCGCCCATCTTTTCTTATCTGCCTAAAGCTCCCTCTCAATTGTTGATGGCAAAAAGAAGCCTTGTCAAATCACCATCCTCTGTCGCCCACTCATGCAAAATATTCCACACTTGAATTAGCTTTTGAGGGACACACACGAGTTGAGAAAAATTCTGAGAAATCTTCGATTGAGAAAACTCAAAGCCAACGGACAGTGCTTTTCTTTCTCAGCTCTCGCTACTGCTAAATATGCATAAGAGAGCATCTCTGCGAGTATTATAGTCTTTACATAGATCTTGTACACTCCATTTCTTCAAAAGTTTTTGGTAGCTTTGGTCTGAGAGTTTGCATTGGTTCTTCAAATTGCTTGATCTCAGCCCGTCGTCTGCATGATCACACAGCCACTTCTGCGAGAATATCCTTTGCTTGAGTCGCCTCAGCTCCATACAGAAGTTTCCGCATCACGAGTGTCTTTTACAAATTTCTCTGCCTCCACTTCCAAAATCCTCTTTGCTGAGTTCTGCCTTTTGCCAAAATTTGTGCAAAGTGGTTCCAGGATCCCTTTGCCTTTGCAATTGTTGCTTTTGTCTTTTCTTTTTCACTGAGATGAGTCTCATACAAGTCCTCTACTCTCGCCATGAGGTTTCCAGCAGAAAGAATCTGAAGTCTGGAGTTCATCTGTCATTAACCCCTTTTTCTTCGATCAGTCTAATCACATCTTGCTTCCTTGCTTCTAGATTTTGGTATAGCTATCTCAGCTCATAAAAATCACGCAGTGCTCATCTTGCACCTTGTCATTTCAACACGATAACGAGCAATAAAAGCGAATCATTCCCCTCATCCAAAAGCTGAATAATATTCTTGATAACTCAGATTTCCCATACCTGTTTTCTGATTGATAGTACTGATAAGATCCATAATCTCTCCTTTACCAAAATTAAAAATACAATTTTATTTACTGGCTTTCTGATTCATCTCGACAAGCTACCTGAACTATCGCGCCTGCTGGACAACAATTTTCTGCAGAGCATTGCTCCTTAGGAAAGATCAGGTTTGATAACTTTTTGCCATCTTTATTGTCCAGCAAACTGCATCATTACACATACTCCCACAATGAATACAATAATCATGCTTAACTTCTAATCTAGTTTCTTGCATTATTATTTCACTCCTAATATGAAATTTATGTAACCTCCTTTCTATAATCAATCTATTTTCAAAACCAGAAAGTGCAGGTGAAATCTGAGTTTTTCAGGATAGTATTTTTGCTGAGGGTTTAGGCTCCTTAACCGCCTCAAAGCACATCATTATTGTCTTTTAATGAGTTCTGAACCTGTTGCCAAGTCTGCTTTCTTCTCCTCTCCTCTTGTTTGGGCTGTAAAGGTTGTATTATTTTCACTCATTTTATTTCATAGAATAATAAAAATCAGATCTTACTTTACGATATTCTCCCAAAATTTTCAAGTATAGGACCACTCGGGAATACCTCTGGTCCACTGGCAGACTCAGAACCGATAGCAGCCAACTTAGAATACAGAAGGCTTTTGGGATATCAGATGCACACGCAACAAATATGGACATAAAGCCATTTATATCACATCATTATACAAATCGGTTCCAAATCCTTTATTTTCTCACTTTTCATTTGGGTAAAGACTTCCTCGTTTGAGAAAGACTTATCGTGATATCTCACCCATACCAAAAGAAATCTGATGTTTTCTTTTGTTTACGACCTAGATATATGCCATCTATACAGCAGCAACACTAAAATCAAAATTTTCCTCCTAATAGATCTCACATTTTGAAAATCCTATGATATATTCGCTCATAAAAAGTTAGCACAGCATCATATCTTGCGCAGAAGAATAGTTATGAATAGGGTTGTTGCTGATCATCGTATTTCCTCATACGAAAGCGTGACGATACTCATTGAGCATCTCAAAATCCGACTCATTTGCGATTTTCCTCCAAATCTTACACAGCAAAACTTGAGGTCCTTCTCAGCTCTCCATCACAGTTGCAGACACACAACAACCAAAACTTGCTCCTCCTCAGCACGTCCATTACAAAAGGCATACCAGCAGGGGATATGATCATTATTACCAGATTTACATTTTTCCGAGAGCATGTGAAGATTTTTGGTAGAAAGCCTAGTCCGCATGAGTGTTCCCAAAGCCCTGATCGCTCTCAAAAGCTTTCCTTCAAACCTATATGGTCATATCTCTTATTTACATCAATCATGTAATAACAAGATGAATTTTAGCACATCACCACTCTGAGAGCAAAATCAGACTTTGTTGTCCGATCAAATCATATTGTGCAGATAAAATCTCCTCAGCACTAATGCATGCACTGGCTCTGCCTCTCACCTCATATCTGAAAATAAGGTTTCATTCTTTCCTTCTTTCACCTGAAGGTAAACTTTACTGTTTGTTGTGCTAGTTTTTCCAAATGATGTTGTAATGATACGCTCTCCTCTATCATCAACAAACCATACACTTGTCAAAGATATGGGTATTATCCTCTATGGTTATGTCACTAAAAGGCGGTATGTCAAAAGAAATTGAGTAACTTTTCATTGTATAAGAGATCACCCATCAAGAGGTCAGTATCTATACAATCTATGCGAAACAGTATCACAAATTCCTTCAATATACGAGATAGTATGGCAACTTTATGAACAACCTCTATTGTTTATCATCATTGGACTCATTCTCATTCGATCAAATGTTTACAGCTCAATCAAAGAGAAATTCAGAAATATATCCCTCCCTACGAAATAAAGTCAATGCGGAAAAGCTCAACATGTATCCAAATACTTTCCAGTACATAGCATCCATTCAATTGGAATCTTAATCCTTCTTGCACTTATTCTAATCTATATTCTCACAAAAGTACTGAGTCATTGGAGGCGTTCTGCAGCGGTATGAGTCGAGTGCTGTAGTTTTGACTTTCAGACTTTGTGTCGTAGCTTTTTGATGTATTTTGTTTTGTACATATCAAGTTGGAGATCCGCCATCAAAGTCCGCATGAATGGACAAGGTTATCAGGAGAGAGATCCTTGACATTAGCGCTTTTTATATCTGAATTGCTGGGAAAAACGAATACAGGAGAAAGTAAAGACGATGACCCACCCTTATCCCCAACAATCAGCTCCGATTAAATCCTATCAATAAACTAAACCTCTCTCACGATAATTATACAAAAGTCTCATCATATTTCCCTGTTCAATACAGAGTTCACTCTGCCATTTGACCGAGACAGTAAGAAAGTCAAAAGAATTTCTCAATAATTATCTCCCTCTAAGAGCGAAAGCTTCACAGTGCAGGAAACTACAAAACCTACATCGGGAAAAAGATAACTAAATGAGGTTTTACCTACCAAGATGGGAAAAGCCATATTTGGATTGGATTTCTAACAAGAAGAAAAGATGAAGAATCCAAAATGTGTATACTATTCTTGCCTTTATCGAAGAATTAAAGATAATACTTAACATGAAGAAAACCGATATCTCCGATCGTTTTCCTACAGTCTCTACACAATAGAAAAGGGGGACTAGCCTGGTAAATAACCTGACTAATCCCTTACCCTCACTAAGAGGAAACTAACTTCTCATTACAACCCATCACAAAATTGTAAATCTCTAGTGAGAACATACTCACTACGTAACACATAGTTGGAACCTAGAATATATTTATTTGACATAAGATGTCAAAGACTAGATTTTCTCATACACTATACAATTTTCATGCCTGTGATTCAAAATCTGCCATAATGAGATAAGGGCCTCCAAGGTTTCCCTGAGACCTAGTCTGAGTGAGATGATGCTTGCGCATCCTTACGTTCCAGCAGATCTGACAATCCGCTTGAGAGTTTCCTTGATGCTGAAACCTACCATGTTCTGGAGAAGGGTTAAGATTCTGTAAACCTTCGACTTGAGTTCACTGAAGCTTAGCAACGGATCATAGATTTCGAGCAGGCTTGAGCTGAGCATTCCCACACTGAACGAGATCCCAGCCAAAGTTACCTCTTGTTACGTCATTGTAGCAGACGTACAGACCTTTAGATAGTAAGCTTCTTCTACCCAGCAGCATGTTTTTCAAAAAGCTTGTTGGTACATGCGTTGACAGACTGGGTGAGCAAACTGTCGCATAAAAGTTAAAGTCTTGTGCCATAGAGCAGAAAAAGGTCTGAGTATTAACAAGTCAGACACCTTTGAGGCGTCCTCTCTGCCTTCGAAAACGTTCGATGAAGATAAAGACTCTAATGGAACGTCCCCATGATTTTACCCATTTGAGTCCCACTCAGCCTTTATTAGCGAGGTCCAAGAACTGTGATTCCATAATACTATTTATATTTAATATATATATTACAGGATATATATGCATTTATTGTAAATGTCAAGACTATTTCCTAATGGATCAAAAGATTACTCACCACTAGCTTCCTTGATCTGATCACGAATAATAGCTGCTTTTTCGAATTCCCAAGCCTTGATGGCGCATTATCCGGCTGAATTTTAAGATCCTTGGGTATAATTTCTCTTTTCTAGCTTTGGTGGCTTTCTTGAGTTTTACCTTTCATCTTGATTCAAGGGCAAAATCCTGGTTCGAGATTTAAATCTGTACACTCTCAAGATTTTTGATATTGGATAGTGCAACCGAGGGCGTAATACCATGTTCTTGATTAAACTTTTGCTGAATATCCACGACGACGATAGGTCTCTCGCAAAGATTTGATCGTGACGTCAGTAAAAGCATCAGCATATAATATCACTTCACTATTAGGGTTTCTCGCAGCACGCACCCAATAATCTGAATATGGAGAAGTCGTTGATCTCAGGCCCTCTTTGTCTGCATCCAATACTCATATCAAAAGAGTCACCTCAGGCAGATCAGTCCTCTCTAAAGCAAATTTACTCACAATAATATCAATTTCTCGGTTCTAAAAGCATTGATAATTTCCCAACGATCAATCGTTGCTATCTCACTATATGAAGATAAAAAGCCTTGAACCCCTGAGCCACAAGAGAAAATTGGTTACTTCTTCAGAGGATAGTCAAAGTTACCAGGAGAATTTTCCCATTTGTTGATATGCTCTCTAATTTTCCCAAGCAAATGCTCCAAAAAGCCGAGCTCTTTTGCCCCCTCAAAATATCAACATCAGACTGCAAATAGGTAGGTACGTAAGCTCTCTGGCATAACAGAAATATAATCTGACTTCGTCTAGTGAGTTCTCAGAAAACAAGACAAAAACATTGACCTTATTTATGCAGAATTACTCATCATGTTTCTATGTATTAAAAATTTAAAGAGATATACTAAGCAACATGTTTTTATTCTGTTGTTTGATATTATGACACTCGTACTCTCTACACTTTTTGATTGGAGCTGCAGCTCTAACAGGATAGTGGGCCTCCTGGGTAACAACGAGAATTCTCTCCTGGAGAAGACACTCTTGTTCAAATACAGACACAACACCAAATCTAAATCCAGCAAACGAATACTGCATTTCTCAAAGGAGGGAACCGAGCGAAATCAGAAGATGATAGAGATGGCGCTTGAATTTGGGTTTGCAGAAAGCTTGCAAAATGGAGAAGAAAAAGAAGAATGGAGTCTCTATAGAGGAAATCTGAATATGTAGGACTTTCTCTTGCAGATGCAGAAGCCAAAGAAAGCAAAAAGAAAACGGAGTAGAATTCCGTATCCGCAGAACAAGATGGAGAAGCTAAGGCATTAACTATGGATCTTAGACCAGGTCGCGTAAACGCAATGGTTAACAGCGGTCAGTAGTAACGTCAGTGGTTATTGAATAAAGTACAAACACTGCAGGAACTCTGATTCAAGTCAGGATTCTCTTTTTATTCTTTCCTGCATTCAATAGGCAGAAAAATAGACTAAAAATCATACTTGTTTAAGGATAAATCTTTTTAAAATCCAAAGAAAAATCTATGACACAACTTATACCAATTGTATCTGCCCTACTAAGCTGCACTTAGCAAGCTTACTAATAATACTTTGAGTAAAAGACGGCTCCCGAACTATCAACTACTAGCTATAGCTTAATTTCAGATGAAACATCCTCCCCACCAATGCTGCATCTGCATACTGTATTGAGCAGTGGGAGGCTTGGTTCGTACCTCTCTTCCAAGAATGAGATGGAATACCTAAACTGCAAACTTCCATCTGGAGAGAAAGTTGAAGAAAATAAATTCTACAATTCAGCACCCTACCTATGAAAACACTTGAAGAAGCCAGGAAACTATCGCTAGAGAGAGAGAAACTCACTTCGCGCATTATCGAACAAGACGGAGAAACTCTCGAAACCACGCAGATTATGTTTCCATGACGTATAAACACTAACCCTTACTAAGCTGAATCGCAACCTCCAGCTTTTGAAGAGTGAATTATCAATCCCCTACTAAAAAGTAATACCCTCATTTTCTGCCCTGATCTCAAAAATTTTACCCCCAAAAACAACATATGGAAACATCCTTTTACCAGTTTATGAAAGTACTGCCATCTCGCATTTACAGCTCTGCTCGTATTGCCAAACTTGAAAATCACATATGTGTACAGCTGATGATGTATTCCTCGGAATTATGATGACCTTTGTGGAAAATCATTTAGAAGATAGTTTCCGTGCTTTGGCCGCATCGTGAGAAAATACTTGATGCGTCATCTTGAAAACACTAGAGAACAAGGCTTTAGATTGTGAGATTCATCCACACTTAAATCAAGCCGCGAGATCCTTCCACCCATTTTCAAGAAAAGTCCAACACCTGCATACAACCTATATTGATGCATCATCGTACCTCGATCCTCAATATCTTCTAAAAGGGTTCTTCCTTCCCACCTTTCTAGTGAGACAAAAGCACTACTAAAGACAAAAGAAAACAAAGCTATTCTAAAATCATTGATACGCGACAAATAAACTCAGCAAATCCCTATCATCCAAAGGAACTTTGATTTATCAACTTTTCTTGACACTCTAGACGAAATACTTAAACAGCTTAATTTAGATTATTCTCAACTTGAAAACATGCAAATCAAAATCTGAACCAGCAGGAGATCTCAATGCACTTTTCAATTCCTTAGAAAAATCTCACAAACACCACTCCAGCTCTATGGAAAGCGAAATAGTGAAAATCTGAATCAGATATCTGAGTCAAAGTTCTGTTCCGCTTCACGTCCCAAAAGGAGAAAGAAAGAAGAGCTTTCATCGAATATCTGGGACAGACCTTACCAAAGAAGCCAAAGATGGCTATCTTGATCCCATTATCTGAAGAGAAAGAAATGAGATCAAGTAATCTATACGCTTCTCAGGAAAAGTAAAAACAACCCTCTTCTTATATGAGAGGCTGGAGTTGGAAAAACGGCAATATGCGTAGAAGGCCTTGTTCAAAGGATCATGGGAGAAGTACCTGAAAAACTGTGGAAAAGAGGTTTTCTGGCCGGACGTAGGAGTCTCGTTGCTGGGACAAAATACAGAGGAGGAAATTTGAATCAAGGGTGAAAATCAATTCTCGAGGAAAGCAACCTGATCCAACCAATAATATCATCCTCTGTTGTCGATGGGCTCCATACCATCATCGGAGCTGGAGGGCAAAGATCAAAATGATGCTGCTACAAAATGCTAAAACCACTTCTCTCCGGATGATTAAAACTTGTTAGACAACTACTTTTGATGGATATCAAAATATATCCGAAGATGCCGCTCTCAAAGAAGATTTCAAGAAATTGTTGTAGAAGAGCCATCTTTAGAAACCACAAAACAAATTATTCTATGATTAAAACAAATTTACGAGAGACTTCCATGCCAGAATTGCATTGTCAGAAGAAAAGCAATTGACGCTGCTATTCTGTCTCAGTAAAGAATATATTCTCAATAAGCTTAGAACTGGAGAAATTAGTATTATTGTAGGAGTAAATTTGCTTAGAGAGGGGATCTCTGCCTGAGGTAGCTTTGATATGAGTATTGGATGCAGACAAGAGGGTTTTGAGATCAACGACTTCTCTTATTCAGATTGTGGGCGTGCTGCGAGAAATCTAATAGTGGTATTATTATATGCTGATGCTTTTACCAGTCAATGATCCAAATCTTTGCGAGAGACCTATCGTCGTCGTATTCAGCAAAGACAATCGAGAACATGATGTACGCCTCGGTTGCACTGTCAATATCAAAAATCTTGAGAATTTAAACAGATTTAAATCTGAATCAGGATTTTGGTTCTTTATCAAGATGAAAGGTAAAAAACTCAAAAGCTTTACCAAAGCTGAAAAGAAATTATACTCAGATTAAAATTCTGACACGGATTATTCCATCAAGGCTGGGAATTCGAAAAGCAATAGTATTCGTGATCAGATCAAAGAAGTTAGTGGTGGTAATCTTTTGATCATTAGAAATAAAAAGTCTTGACATTTACAATAAAATGTATATCCTGTAATATAAAAATATTAAATATAAATAGTTATGAAATCGTTATTTTATTCATAATAAAGGAGGGGATCAAAATAGGTAAAATCATGGGATTATACTCATTAAGTCTTTTATCTTCTATCGAACGTTTTCGAAGGCAGAGGACCTTCAAAGTTGTCTGACATTAATATCTCAGACCTTTTCTGCTCTATAATTTTAAGACTTTAACATGCGACAGTTTGCTCGCAGTCTGTTTCAGCATGTACCAACAAGCTTTTTGAAACTGCTGAGTGAATAACCTATATCTAAAGGTCTGTACGTCTACTAAGCAAAGAGGTAACTTGCTGATCTCGACGGTGGGAATGCTGCTCAGCTCAAGCCTGAAATCCTATGATCTGTTGGTTAGCTTCAGAATCAAGTCGGTTTGAGATCATAACCCCTTCTCTAGAACAGGTTTTTTCAGCATCAAGGAAACTCTCAAGCGGATTGTGGAGTCTTGCTGGAACGTATGATTTTCAATAATGCTAGACAAGGGTCTCAGGGAAATCCCTGAGCCCATCTGTGATTTTGAATACAGGCATGAGGAATTGTATAGTGTGTAGAAAACAAAAAAAGTCTTGACATCTTATGTCGTCGTATATTCTAGGTTCTAACTATGTGTTGGCGAGTATGTTTCTCACCTAGAGATTTACAATTTTGTGTTGGGTTGTAATGAAGTTGGTTTCCTCTGAGTGAGGGTAAGAGTTAGTCAGGTTGTTACCAGGCTGGTCCCTTTTCTCCTATTGTAAAAAATTGTAAAAAAACCTGATTTGAGATATCGGTTTTCTTCATGTTGAGGGTATTATTTTTTTTGTTCTTCGATAAAGGCAAGAATATTTTACATTTTGGATTCTTCATCTTTTTCTTCTTGTTGAAATCAGTCCAAATATGGGTTTTCCATGTGACGGTGAAACTTTCATTTATGTCTTTCCCAGTAGGTTTGGTTTTCCTACTTGTGAAGCTGCTCTGAGGAGATAATTGTTAGAAAATTTTTAATTTTCCTTAACGGTCTCGTCAGGTAGCAGAGTGAACTCTGATAGATTCTTTTTGTATAATTATCGTGAGAGGTTTAGTTTATTGATAGGATTTAATCGGAGCTGATTGTTGGGGATATGGTAATATTGGTCTTACTTTCTCCGTATTCACTTGCAGCAGATTTTAGATATAAAAGCGCTAATGTCAGGATCTCACGGTAATCTTGTCACATCTATAGGACTTTGATATGATCTCAACTTGATATTTTTGTTAAAACAAAATACATCAAAAAACTACGACAAGTCTGAAAAGTCAAAATTACAACGCAAACTCATACTGCCAGAACGCTGGTAACGCTTTTGAGAATATAGATTAGAGGAGCAAAGTGCAGAGTATGATTGAATTCAATTGAATTGATGCTATTTTTTGAAGTATTTGATATAAAAATGTTGGTTTTTAAATGATGACGACTTTTCGTAGGGGAGGATATATTTCTTTTGATTTTCTTTTGATTGAGCTTTGCAATGATTGATCGAATGAGAATAGGTCAATATTGATAAACAATAGAGGTTGTTCGTGTACAAGGTTGCCCTTACTATCTCGTGTATATTGAGAAATTTGTGATACTGTTTCGCATAGAAAATTGTATAGAGATAAAAACTGATTCTTTTGATGGGTGATCTGTAATTAAGAGTTAAAAATCAATTTCTTTTGACAATGCTCATAGCAGTATAATCATAGGATAATAATTCCTTATCTTTGAATAAGTGTTTTTTATTTTTTGGTTTTGTTAGATGTTGAAGGGAGAGCGTATCATTACAACATCATTTGGAAAAACTAGCACAACAAACAGGGGTAAAGTTTACCTTCAGGTTTTTGAAAGAAGGAAGAAAGTAAAACACTTATTTTCAGATATGAGGTGAGAGGCAGAGTTTTGGTATGCATTGGTGTGAGGAGATTTTAGCATCTGCACAATATGATTTGATCGGACAAATAAAGTCTGATTTGCTCTTTTTCAGAGTGGTGATGTGCAAAATTAAGCATCTTGTTGTACGAGGGATTGATGTAAATAGAATATGACCATATTTTAGGTTTGAGCTTTTTGAGAGCAGGGATTGGGTTGGGAACACCTTTGACTAGGCTTTCTACAAAAATCTTCATATGCTTTCTCGAATGGAATTGTTAATAATGATCATATCCCCGTTGGTGAAATTGCCTTAATGGACTGTTGAGGGAGGGAGCAAGTTTTGGTTGTGTTCATAACTTTTTTGTGATGGAGCTGGGAATGGACTCAAGTTTGCTGTGTTAGATTTGGAGGAAAATCGTGTAAATGGGTCAGTTTTTGAGATTTTTGCTCAATGAGTGTCGCACGTTTTCTCGTATGGGGAAATATTTATGATCGACAAATAACCCTTCATAACTAATATTTGCCAGAATATGATGCTGTGCTAACTTTTATGACGAATATATCATAGATTTTCTAAATGTGGGGATCTAAAAATTAGAGGAAAATTTGATTTTATTGTTTTGTTGTATAGATACTTATATCCTAGGTCGTAAAACAAAAAGAAAACAAAAATCTAATTTCTTTTAGTATGGTGATATCAAGATAAGTCTTTCTCAAACAGTAGTTTACCCAAATGAAAGTGAGAAAAATAGTTGGAACCGATTTGTTATTTATTTGCAGATATAAAATCATTTCTTAATCCTATTTGTTGCGTGTGCATCTGATATCTAAAGCCTTATATTCTAAGGGCTGCTATCGGTTCTGGAGTCTGCCAGTGGACCAAAGTATTCCTTGTGGTCCTTTTATGCACCAATTTTGGGAGAATATCATAGAAGTAGATCTGATTTTATTATTCTATTTTTTAATAAAAATGAGTGAAAATAATACAACTTTACAGCCCAAACAAGAGGGAGAAAAAAGAAGAAAAGCGAACTTGCAAATCAGATTCCAGAACTCATTAAAAATAATAATAACTTCTTTGCTTGGGCAGTTTAAGGAGCCCTAAACCTCAATAAAAATACTATCCTGAAAATCAGATTTCACCACTTTCTGGTTTTGAAAATAGATTATTAAGGAAAGGAGTTGAATAATTTATATTAGGAGAATAATAATGCGAAACTAGATTAGAAGTTAAGCATGATTATTGTATTCATTGTGGAGTATATGTAATGATGCAGTTTGCTGACAATAAAGATGGCAAAAGTTATCAAACCTGATCTTCCTAAGGAGCAATTTGCTCTTACGAAAATTGTTGTCAATGAGCGCGATAGTTCAGGTAGCTTGTGGAGATGAATCAAAAGAAAATAAATAAAATTGTTATTTTTAATTTATAAAAGGAGGGGGAATATGGATCTTATCAGTATTATCAATCAGAAAACAAATTATGAAATCTGGGTTATCAAAGAATATTGTTCAGCTTTTGGATGAGGGAACACGATGCCGTTTGTTACGCGTTATCGTAAGGAAATGACAAAAGGTGCTACCGACGATACAGCTGGTGCGTGATTTCTTTGTAGTCTATAGCTGTCGTATCTGGAGGCAAGGAAGGGAAAGACGTGATCCGACTTTGATCGCAGAGAGAGACTCTAATGACCGATGAGTCTGAAACAGACTCAGATTCTAGCTGCTGAGACGCTTGGCGAGTAGAGGATCTTGTATGAGACCGTTCAAGGAAAAGAAAGAAACACAAAAGCAACCAGTCGCCAAAGGCGAAAGGGCTTGGAGCCACTTGCACAGCTCTTATGGCAAACGCAGAGCTCAGCAAAGAAGAAGATTTTGAAAGCGGAGGCCGATACCTGTAGACACTGGTCGATGCGAAAAGACCTCAGTGAAATGGAGCGTGCAGAGCGATTCAGGGGCAAAGGATATTTTCGCAGAAGCGGTCAGTGATCATGCAGATTTAAGGGCTGAGATCAAGCAATTTGAAGAACTAAATGCAAAACTTGAGACCAAAGCTACCAAAACTTTTGAAGAAAATGGAGGTACAAGATCTATAAAGACTATAATACTCAGAGATGCTTATGCATATTTAGCAGTAGCGAGAGCTGAGGAAAAGAAAGCAATTGTCCGTTGGCTTGGTTTTTCTCAATCGAAGATTTTAAATTTCTCAACTCGTGTCCCTCAAAAAGCTAATTCAAGTGTGGAATATTTGCATGAGGCGATAGAGGATGGATTGACAGGCTTCTTTTGCCATCAATTGAGAGGGAGCTTAGGTCAGATAAGAAAGATGGGCGGATGAAGCGGCAACTAGAGTTTTTGGAGATAATTTGAAAAATTTGCTTTTGACACCTCGTAGGATTGACGGTTTTGGGATTTGATCCTGCATTTAGAAACAGGATGTAAATTGGCTGTTGTAGATCAAACAGGAAAATTTCTTGCAAAAGAAGTTATTTATCCAACGGAGCCTCAGAATAAAATTGCAGAAGCAGAAAAATCACTTTTGAACTTGGTAGAGCAGTATGGTATTGATTTGATCGTAATTGAAAATGGGACTGCTAGTAGGGAATCTGAAAAGGTTGTCGTCTGATTTTATCAAAAATAACTCAGCGCAGTATGTGATTACTTCAGAGGCTGGTGCATCAGCATATTCAGCTTCTCAGCTGGCACAAGATGAATATCCAAATTTGGATGTGACGATTAGAGGGGCTATTAGTATTGCTCATAGGGTGCAGGATCCTTTGGCAGAATTGACAAAAATTGATCCAAAGGCAATTGGAATCGGGCAGTATCAGCATGATGTAGATCAAAAATCCTCAAAGAAAAACTTGAAGAAAAGGTTGAAGATGTGGTAAATGCAGTCGGAGTTGATGCTAAATACAGCAAGTTATACTTTGTTGCAGTATATTGCGGGGCTTTCTACTAGTGTAGCTAAAAATGTGGTAGCTTATAGAGATGAGAACTGAGCTTTTGAGGAGAAGAAACAGATCAAAAAAGTGAAAGGGCTAGGTCCAAAGGCTTATGAACAGGCAATTGGATTTTTGAGAATTAAAGAGGGAAAAAGAGCCACTTGATGCGACAGGTATTCATCCAGATCATCACTAAAGCAACCTATGCATTCCTTGAAGGAGAGCTTGGAATAAAGATCTGAAAACTTCCTCTCCAGATGCCTCACTACGACGAGAGTCAGATTTCAGCTTTTTGTAATAAGTATGAACTTGGATTTGAGACGATGGAAGATATTATTAGGGAACTTCAGAGGCCAGGACTTGATCCGAGAGAAGAAATTGAGAAACCAGTATTTAAATCTGATGTCCTGGATATCAAAGATGTTCAGATAGGGATGAAGCTTCAAGGGGTTGTGAGAAATGTGACTGATTTTGGGGCATTTGTTGATGTTTGATTGCATAATGATGGATTGGTTCATAAATCTCAGATGCAGATTATTTTGTGCAGAATCCGATTGATGTGGTAAAAGGTTGGACAGACGGTAGAAGTGAGAGTGCTTGATGTAGATGTAGAGAGAAAAGATTTCGCTTTCTATGAAGTCAGGAATGAGGATCAGCCCCAAGAAAACCTAGACCTGAAGGCAAAAAGAAAATAAGTCTGACAGAAGTCAGAATTCTACTTAATCTTGGAGGGAATATTACATTTTCGTAGGAAATGTTAAAAACTTCATTAGTCTTAGAAAAATTCTTTACGTTGTTTATTTATGTTTGGAGTTATGACTTCATGTTAAAGGGCATTTATTTTTAGAGAAAATATGAAAAATATCCTTTTTATTCTTCTTATCGTAGTTATTTTTGTTTTAGGATTTCCTTTGCAAATACTTCAAGAGGACTTTTTGATGCAGAACTACAACTAAATTATATGTCCTCAAAAAGTGAAAATTCAATTAATCGGAGTATATATGTATGAAGATGAAGGCTTCTCTTTACCTTTTGTTGGTTACCTCAGGGCGAAGTTATGACAAAGATGGATTTCATAGGATATTCCTTTAAAGATTCATCTCATCTACAAGTCATGAGGAAATAATGGAAAGTGATGTTTTCAAGATAATACTTACTATTACCTCCTTGATAGTGATTCCATTGAGTATCCTAGAATAGATACTATTTGGATTGGTTTAAAAAGAAGATCTCCAAATTTGCAATTGATTGGAAAATATTGGAATACAAGATAGATATGCAACGATAGGATATAGCTCGTGATATTTGGTCGTGCCTCTTATAAGTTTGAAGAGATGCTAAGAGTTTTGAGTTTTATCCGCAGAAATTTTGGGATTATAAAAATGAGGATGAACATGCTCGAAACGAGTATCTAAAACAGAAGGTCAAAATTATTGTCAAAATGGGAAAATACAATATGTAAATTGTATTTGATCAGATAGAAATTGGATTTATAGATGGACTATGGAGAGGATAAAAACTATCTCGTTAGAACAAAGAGAGTGTCAGATTTTAAGATTTTGAAAAGTAGTGAATTGCTTGCGTGATTATTAAGGATCATAAGATTTCTTTAAAATTTGTTGGTATGAAAAAGCCTGAAAATAAAACAGACTGTGATTGATAGATTCTGAGTCGTTTATTGGAATATATCAAGATGAGAATTTATGTATTTTGAAATTCCTAATTATTGAGTATGGTCATTCCTGTTGATGCACAAAACCTAAAATATGAAGAAAAGAAATTGCTACCAGGTGATGAATATCCAATGGATTATTCCCTTTTGACATGACAAAACTATTATATCAGCTTGTTTAATATAATGAGCTATTATGTGAACCTCAAGAGATCGAAAAATCAAGTTTGCTTTTATGGGATTCTCTAAGAAGTTTATTTGATTAATCACTCCAGATTTTGACCGGAGTTTTTGAAAATGTACTTAGCTCAGGATTTCTTTTTATCCTAAGATTTAAAAAGAAGAAAGCCAGATTTGATCTGGATTTTTAATTTGTTTTTGCGTGAAGAGATGATTCTGAAAGATTTTTATTCTTTTCTTGTTGAAAAGAAGTTTTTAAGCCCTATAAAGTTCCTTTTGCGTGGAATTTCTATAGCGAGAAAACGTTTTGATACCTCCATTGGTAAAGCTAAATTTTGATTTTTAAGTTCAAAGAGATGGGCAAGTAGGACCCGCAGTTATATTTTTCTTTTTGAATATCTGGATACTAAAGACAATCAGCTTCGCTATAATCATATTCTCCTTGTTTATCACGTAAGGTTTTTAATTGCTTTTTTCTGAGCTTTTGTCGGGTTTAAAATGCTGATTTTGCTGGATGAGGTAAGGGAATGAGCGGTACATTGATTTGGATTCTGACTTTTCTTTTCAGTGTTCTGTGGCATGAGAAAGTATTCTTTTTATCAATTCTGCTTATAATGATTACATGAGTAGCTTTGGTCCTGAGGATATGTTGTAGGAGGAAGCCTCCCATGGATATTTTTATTGAGAAGGAGAACATCTCCCACTTCTAATCATTGTATTCTAAAATTTCATCTCATTCATTCATTCATTCATTCATGTCTCTTCCTATTTTTAGATCTATAGTAGAGAGAGTGCGTTTTAGCTAAGATAAGTATTGGATTATGAATAGTTATTTTCATTTTGGTAGTGGTAAAAATTTTTATCGTGAGATTAATACAAAACTCTATGGAGCTCTTTCTTCAAATCAGTAATCCCTTCTACTACTCTTCAATATTCAATCTTCCCTGCATACTGATAAATCCCAAAGGATTTTGCCAAAGGAAGGAGGTTGTCGCCTGGTACTTCATCAGTTTTGCTCTGATTTCATCATTGATTTCTAGTATTTAGGATTGCAATTCTGCCAAGATAACCGCTATTATTACAGTGTTCACAACCACTTCAGCGAAAGATTTTTCCTTGGTAGTTGGTTCCGAGTTCTGGGTGGGTTTGCTGGATTTCAGTCAGCTTTTTTCTAATTTCCATATCTTCTTCTGCGCTGTGTCTCATTTCCTATCAATGAGGACAAACTTTACGAACAAGTCTCTGCCCTAAAAAGCAGTTGTAAAGCACTGGCGTGAGGAGATAAGGTTCTATCCCCATATTCATGAGCCTTGAAAGTGACTCAAAACTGAATTGGTATGGAGGGTAGTAAATACCAAATGTCCAGTCAAAGAAGCATTGATCGCGATCTGGGCAGTTTCTTTTGTTCTTGTTTCTCCTACTAAAATAATATCAGGATCTTGCCTGAGAATAGCTTTGAAGCCTGTTTCGTAATCATAGCCTTTGTCATAATTGATTTGCGATTGCTGAAGACCGGCAATTTTTATACTCTATCGGATCCTCAAGAGTGATAATCTTTTGTTCCATCATTAAGTTTTTAGTGTGGTGTAGAGCGTTGTGGTTTTTCAAGATCAGGTTGGACCTGTGATAATGATAATTCCTGAAGTTTTATGAATATTGTCTTCTAGAAGTGAGATTTGATCTGGAGAAAAGTCAGATTTCTTTAAACTATCTACGCTTTTTGAGCGTCAAGAAATCTGATAACGATGCTTTCGGTTTTTATACCAGGCATAGCTGATTCTGGCATCGATAGTTCTGAGATTTCAGTCTTTGTCTGATGCTTGGAAGGAAAATCTTCCATCTTGAGGAATGTAGTCTATATTCATCTTTACCCCTGAGATGAACTTGATTTTTGCATATATTTTCGGAATTCTTCATGAGAGTGAATTTAAGACTTGCATGAGTACTCCATCAAGTCTTAGCCCTAAAGGAAATGCCTGATTCTTCTGCTTGGAAGTGGAGGTCTGATGTTCCTGCCTGAAAGGAAAGTCTGATGATTTCTTTGATAAATTCTCATGGTTCCATAGTGTCTTTTTCGCATAGAGTTCATTCAAATGAGATTGCAGACTTTCAGTCAGCTCTTTTCTGATTGGAAGAAAAGGCGAGATGTTCTTGCTCAGAAAGTTCTTCATATCGATTGAGAGCTTGAGGAGCAAACCTTCATTTGTGGTATAAAAACAGTTGTGTTTCACAGCCTTTTGACTGCAATTGAGTGATGAGATGCTGCGTGTGTTCTGGGAAATTGTTGGTAGTAAGGAGTTGAAGACTGTGCTTTGCTTGGTGATGAGAAAATGAGTGTCTGACTCTGTCTAGCTGTGTCTTTTGGTATGATTTTTAAAACAGACAAAAATCAGGTTTTAGATTCGTTTATTTCTGTTGTTTCTATTATTGATTTGACAAGAGTAGACATTTTAGTTTTTCTTGAGTGATAAAAATCTAAGTTAATTATAGTTAAGATCCCTAAAAAGCAAAAATATTGTTTTGTATTACTTTATTTAAAAATAAAAATACATTGCAAGTGCAGGGGAGAATAATACACTAAATTAAGTTTTTATGTTTTCCAGTAAATGGTGGCTTTTTGAGATCTTTGGTTGATCAATTTATCGATATGGGATTTTTATGCAATGGCTTTTTGCATTGGGATATATCGTTTTTGGGATGGATCGGGAAGAGAAAGGTTTTGAAACCATGCCAAAGGTTCACGTATTTTTGACTGAAGGGACTGGAGGATTTAATTTTGAGTATTGCGCTTTGAGTTATTGTGGGAGGAAGGCTAGGTCATGTGTTGATTTATGGTGAGGATATTATTTTGAGCATTGGAGGATATTTTCAAAGATTTGGGAAGGCGGAATGTCCTTTATTGGCGGAGATTCTAGGAGTTGTAAGTTCAGTTGGGATTTTTGTTTTGGATTAGTTAACTTGGAAGGATAATCTTTTTGATGTGATTTTAGCTCGTGGTGCTTTTGGGAATATTTCTTTGGGGAGATTTGGTAATTTTCTCAATCAAGAGCTGCGGTAACCTCAGCGAATTTACTCAGTTGCCCACTGATTAGCCAGACTTTTAGTACTTTTGATCTTGTGCATATGTGTATATCCAAAGCGTGGATCAGGTCTTTGAGGGTCAATACCAATGTCGATGATCTGTATGAGGGTCAATGATTTTGCTGCTCAAGGGGTGGTCTTTTGTGAGACAAATTAGAGAGAGCGAAAAGTCTGACTTTGGCACACCAATACTGACTGTACTCGGTAGTTAGATTTGTGCTTTGAATATGTGAGGGCTGATCTGCAGATGGAGATCGTCAGGTGTTTTGAGCAAGAGTCAGCGTGTTTGTTAAAGTTTATGGGCGCATTGGGCTTTGACAGATGATTGTGGACAGTAGTGAAAGGTTATAGAAAAGAGTGATGAAACAGATGACGAAAAGTCAGATTTATTTAACTGTTGTTTGACTTATGTTTGCGATTACTAAAATTGGAAGCGGTGCAGAGAAACAATAATACTGAGCGATTTCCATGCCACTATGATCTGTATCAGCACGAGAAAAGAGGGTTTTTGAAAAGTTTGTTCAGCAGCGTTTAGATTATGGAAAGTCGCTTAATCCTAAATCGCAGATGTGCAGTCGAAAACTAGTCGCTCAGATTTAATAGGGATATTCATGCAGAGTGGATAAGAGTCCCTATAAAGGATCATTTTGTGCTGTGAGATTTGTGCACGAGGAAAGAGGAGTAAGGACCGATGTTTTGCATTTTGCCATTACGATTGGAGGAAGTGCTGTTTGAGTGGGGGACTTGGAGCAGCTGGAGCTTTGAATCAGAAAAATGAGAGAGATGCAGATTCTCACTTTGATCAATGGAAGAAGCCTCAGACTTCTAGAGCTGTGTTATTATGGTAAAGATGCTGAGATCAGAGCCTGATCAGCCTTATGCTTGCAAGAGTATAAAGTCGATGTATTGTCGTCAGCTTTTCCAAACTGAGATAATCATACAATACAAAATCTTTGTCGGATTGAAGCGAAAAAGCTTACCAGAACGCGTGACTGTAGCTATCAAAAGCTGGGAATTGGGTTCGTCTGATGCCAAAGAAAGAGCAGGAGTTTACCTGTCAGCTATGTTTTCAAAAAGATTGGCTTTGGGAGGTTAAGATTTAATGATGATATTTTACTCTCTAGATGGTGTTTTGGACGAGCTAAAGGAGCTTAACTGGGTAAATGCCGATGATAAGATTTTAGAAGAGGATTGAATAGTCTAAAGTCTGACAAATTTGCTGGATTTTTTTTTTTAAAAATCGCTTTGCGTTCTTTTTCTTCGTAAACATATCGCTTCGTTGTTTTCTTCGTAAACATATCGCTTCGCGTTGTTTTCTGTAAACATATCGTTTTTGCTTTTTTTACTTGCAAAAATGTCGCTTTGTTTTTACTGTAAAAATGCTCGCTTTGCGTTTTTTTTACATTGCAAAAATTGCTTATGCTTTTTACTGTAAAATGTCGCTTGCGTTTTTACTGTAAATTCAGGACCTATTAAGTCTGGGAGTTAGAGCACCACACATACATCATGCGTTTATTGTGTGCTGTCTGAATACGATTGTTTTGTTCATGTCTTTCTTTTTCTTTGATTTTTTTCTCTCTTTATTTTGTAAAGATTTTATTCATTGCTAGACTGGTCTATCTTACAAAGCGCTAGACGAGGTTCGTCTCGGAATACGTGATTGCTCATAGCTTTGTTTCTTTTACGTTTGATTTTCCCTAGTCCCTAGACCTTGATATTACGTTCTTTTTGCCTTGGATCAGTTTTTAGAGTGAAGACCTTAGTCTATTTTTTTCTATCTTTAAACTTCATTGAAGTCGTGTGATTTTATTAGACGGGTTCATCTCTAATGATGAGAAGCGTTCATACTTTGTTTTTTCGTTTGATTTTTCTGTATTTTTTTGTAAAGATTTGTCTATTACTAGATCTCGCTTCATCTCTACAGAGACCGTGACGAGATTTTTAGACATATTTTTATTTTTTTGGGTTAACGCGATTATCTTATAGCTATTTTATTTAATGTCAAGACTTTTTTTTTTTAAGTGAAAAATATATTTTATTTAGTGATAGTTTTTAGTGCATTCTTTCGATTTTGTAAAGAATGTTCAGAATGAAGTGTTTATTTGGCTTTCTATTGCTTAAACCTCAAGAAAGAATGAGTACGCCTGAGGACCAGGATTATTCCAATTATTTTTAAAATACTCTTCTGGATTGGTATATCAAGGAGGTGTTGGAGAGCCTCTTTCCCAAAATAGATAATGATAAAAACATGAGTCAAAAAACCGATAGTCACATCAATATACTTAAGATTCCCATTGTTAAGTTGGCTGGGAGGATAGTCGAGATGATGAGGTATGTTGAGAACAGGGATGCAAAAGATTATCCCAGAGATGCTCAAAGGAGAACGTCGCCCGAAATCAGGTTTTTTGTTTTT
>BNJS01000788.1_pt1 | contig 129024 bp, 117 predicted proteins | sample 8540461 | NCBI WGS metagenome assembly BNJS01 (sample SAMD00202454, study PRJDB9452) | human saliva metagenome | isolation source: human saliva | place: Japan
GATGAGGGTGTATCAAAATGTAAATATCAGTTTGATAATCTTACAGTTTGACATAATTCATTTTCTACTTGTTAACTCGTCAACTAAAATTCTGTGCTATCTATGACCTTTAGGTCTCTGAGCGTTTCAGCAAGCAAAAAAAGCTCTGTTCTTTCTGTTTATCTGTGAGTTCTGTGAGAGAATGCACCGCAACTTTAAGCTTAAAACTTTGAATGCCGAGGTTTGAAATATTATTACAAATCATCCGATAAAAAGGCGGAGAAAAGGGCTAAAAAACGAACTTTTTAAGCACCCTTGTAAGTCTTTTGTTATCAAGTAGTTGCAGAAGTGGTTTTCAAAAGGTGCTTAGTAAGGCTTCAAAAGGGCGTTAGTAAGGGGCTTAAAGGGCATCTTTTGCAAGCCAAAAGGGCGTTAATTCGAATGGAATTAACGCCCTTTTATTTTTCAGCCTTTGAATTTCTTTTACAATACAGAGTGACTGAAGAAGACAGAGTGACATAAAAAACAAAAGAGACAGAATAAAAAACAGACCCTACCCACAACCCCATTGATCAGGGCTTGCTTACCGACACATATCTATCGCTTAGTAAAAGCTTTTAATCCCAATCAGTCATTAGACCACACATGTATAATTTTTACTATGGTATAGTTTCCGATTTGTATTTGATTATCCCTCAGCAAACTGTTTCCTGCACTCCCCCTCTCTGCAGGAGAGGGGGTGAGGGGTGAGGCTACTCTCCCTCCCCGATAGGGTATAATCACGTTAAATAAGTCTAACTTTATACCCGTTAGGGATTGTTCGCTTTGTTTTTCGTAGATATTTCGTATATTTGTACCCGTAAAGGTATAAATAGTATGGAGAAAAATCAATTATCAGCCACATTAAAACAACTGCGGAAGGAATACCATCTTACGCAGGAAGACATGGCTTTCAAAGCTGGTGTAGGGCTGCGCTTTGTGCGTGAAATGGAACAAGGAAAAGCTACATTACGCATGGACAAAGTCAATCAAGTGCTTGAGCTGTTCAACCTACAGTTAGGACCAGTACCCATTCCAAAGGACTAAGTGGAAAAAGATTCAACATCATGAGACAAGGAAAAGTATATGTGAAAGATAAGCCGGCAGGCATTATCACAGAAGACGAGAGGGGATATAGCTTCGCTTATCTTCCAGAGTATTTGGATGGTAGTAAGCCAACTCCCGTTAGTCTGACATTGCCATTGCGTGCAGAACATTATCAGAGTAATGTTCTTTTTTCCTTCTTCGATGGTCTTATTCCAGAAGGTTGGATGCTGAATATTGCTGAACGAAACTGGAAAATCAACCGTAGAGACCGCATGGGATTACTCCTCTCGTGCTGCCGTGACTGTATAGGAGATATTAGCATCGTACCCATAGAAAAGGAGGAGGAAAGAAGATGAGGCGTTGTCTGTACTGTTATAAACCATTAAAAGCTGGGGAGATTGACTATCATCCGCTTTGTGCAAAGAAAATGTTTGGGGCAGCAATAGCCCCTATCCTACCCTACACACGAAAGGATATTAACCGCTTAGCGCAGATTGTCGTTGAAAAACGAACAACAGTGACAGGTGTGCAAACAAAACTATCAATAGACCTTGAGCATGACGCAGCAGGAAATCCACAACGACTTACGATTGTAGGCGTCATGGGACGATATATCCTTAAACCCCAAACAGAGCAGTTTGAATGCCTCCCAGAGATAGAGGATTTATCCATGCATCTGGCTGAGATTGCGAAGATTCCTACTGTTCCGCATTCTCTTATCCGTTTTGCTGATGGTGAACTAAACTATATAACAAAAAGAATTGATAGAACCGATGATGGGCGAAAGCTTCCTATGGAGGATATGTGCCAACTAAGTGGTAAGCTGACAGAACAAAAATACCAAGGAAGTTATGAAATGATAGCCCGTTTCCTCGACCAATATTCCAGTGTATCTATGTTAGACAAGGTGAACTATTGGCAGCAGGTTGTCTTCTCGTGGATTATAGGCAATGCGGATATGCACCTTAAAAATTTCTCTTTGTATAGCATACGAGAAGGACACTATGTACTCTGTCCAACCTACGATCAGGTTTCCACAAAGATTGTTATGCCAGAAGATACAGAGGAAATGGCATTGTCGCTCAACGGCTTCAAAAAGTCACTCCTCGTCTATGACTTCCGAGAGGCTATGCTTTCGACAGGACTCTCCGACGTGGTTGCCAACAGAATCATATCTGGTTTTGCTAAGTTTAGGGACAAATGGATGGTGTGTATTGACAACTCTTTTATTCCTGATAATCAGAAAGAACAATACAAGAAACTTATTGACCACAGATTGGAAACCTTAGCAAAGGAATAAGGGTGAGGGGGAATTCACAATCCTCTATTAATTCATAATTCATAATCCTCTATTAATTCAGAATTCATAATTCATAATCCATAATTATGATTACTATTGTAATTTAGGATGAGGGTGTATCAAAATGTAAATATCAGTTTGATAATCTTACAGTTTGACATAATTCATTTTCTACTTGTTAACTCGTCAACTAAAATTCTGTGCTATCTATGACCTTTAGGTCTCTGAGCGTTTCAGCAAGCAAAAAAAGCTCCGTTCTTTCTGTTTATCTGTGAGTTCTGTGAGAGAATGCACCGCAACTTCAAGCTTAAAAATTTGAATGCCGAGGTTTGAAATATTATTACAAATCATCCGATAAAAAGGCGGAGAAAAGGGCTAAAAATGAGCTTTTTTAGCACCCTTGTAAGTCTTTTGTTATCAAGTAGTTGCAGAAGTGGTTTTCAAAAGGTGCTTAGTAAGGCTTCAAAAGGGCGTTAGTAAGACCTCAAAAGGGCATCTTTTGCAAGCCAAAAGGGCGTTAATTCGAATGGAATTAACGCCCTTTTATTTTTCAGCCTTTGATTTTTATTTACAAAATAGAGTAGCGGATACGATAGGAGAAACAAAGTGAAGAAGCGTATATACACGCAACTCGTCAACTTCTCACATGGGGTATCTCGATTTCACGCCCCTCCCTTTGGGGAGGGGACGGGGAGGGCTGTTACTTTTTCTTCTTTTTCTTACTTCGCATACCCCGGATTCTGCTCCAACTTAGGATTATCAGAGATATTCCACTGTGGGATTGGCAGGTATCTGTTGAAGGTTTGGAACGTACGGTCCTCAACCTTACTGCTACCACTGACTACGGCACGCATAGTTGGGTCGGTAGCAGATGTGTTAATAGTACCTGTGATACGGTTCAATGGACCATTCAATACTGTCTCTGCGACCATCTTACCATTGCTTGTCCAACGTAAGATATCAGCACGACGGAGACCTTCACCAGCGAACTCTGAGCCACGCTCGCGACGAATCAACTCACGAAGCTTGTCCTTAGTGTTATACTTTGACTGGTCAACAGCAGGCATACCTACGCGGGTACGCACCTTGTCAATCATTGCAAGACGTTGGCAGAAGGACCGTTCAACTCGTTCTCAGCCTCTGCCCATGTCAAGAGCACCTCAGCATAACGAAAGACGATTGGGCAAGCCTCTGTGTCCCATACGTCAGCATACTGGCTCATTGGGTCTAAGTACTTACGCCATGTGAGGGCAGTCTTAGAAGAATTGGCAGCATTGGTTGGGTAGTTAGGATTCTTCTTACCATTAACATTCTCGTCGAGCGTATTGAAGATAGTGCCATTCCAGTCGCAACCAGGATAGAGAATCGTCATTGCCATACGTGGGTCACGACCATGGAAAGGATGCGTTGCATCATAGCCAGAGCCTGCCTCATCGATTGTCTTACCATTGCTCATCTCATAGTTATCAACACACTTCTGTGTTGGAACAACTGATGACCAGCCACCATCGGCATTGTTATAGAGCTGTCCGATAGTACCAATTGGACGAGTACCGCTCTTATACTGTACGGCAAGGATGATTTCTTTTGAGTCAACACCAGCCAACTTAAAGAGGTTGGTATAGTCAGGATCGAGTTCATACTTACCCAAGTCGATGATAGCCTGAGCAGCATCCTTCGCCTTATGATAGTCGCCCCAGTAGAGGGCAGCACGCATCTTCATTGCCAAGGCAGCACCCTTTGCGATACGTCCACGTGCAGCAGGAGACGTATTGATATCGGCAATCGCTTCATCAAGGTCTTTGAATACCAAATCCTTCACCTCTTGTTCCGTATTACGTGGCACGCGTGCCTCCTGAGCACTGGTGAAAGGTTTAACGATTGGCACACCACCATAGAGGAAGCCCATGCGGAAATAGTTGTAAGCACGGATAGCCTTCACCTGCGCAACGAGGTCTTTCTTTACCGCATCGCTGCTGAAGACGCACTTATCAACATTCTCAAGGAAGGTGTTACATCTACCAATGATAGTATAATCGTAGAACGACCAGCCCGGAGACGATGGTGAGAGCGAACCATTACCGATATTGGTAAAGCCTTCCCAAGGGAAGTTGTTGTACGCAAAGTCAGAGCCAGCATCCCAATAAAGCAAGGCTGCACCTTCTTCCCAACCATCATAACAGCCCACAAGGAACTTCTCAGCATCGTCGCCCGTCTTCCATGTTGTAGCTGGCGACATTGCATCCTTCGGCACAGTGGTAAGGTAGTCATTACAAGATGTGAGCGCAAAGGCTGCCACACCTGCTAATATATATGTTCTTACAGTTTTCATAATGTATATCGGGTATTTACGGTTAGAATGTGATATTGATACCGATAGAATGTGAACGCAGCAATGGATAAGAAGATCCACGCTCGCTGGTCACTTCTGGGTCAATATTGAATGGTAATGCATCGAAGGTAAGGAGGTTTTCACCTGCATAGTAGATACGTACCTTCTCAAGACCAACTGCTTTGAGTGCACTCTTTGGAAGGGTGTAACCCAACTGCAAAGTCTTCAAACGCAAGTAAGCTGTGTTCCACAACCAGAAGGTTGACATAGCACGAGTCATGTCGCTTGGGCTGTTTCCTGTCTCGAATACACGTGGCAACTTAGCATTGTGATTGTCGTCTGTCCATGAGTCTTTCCACAGTGTTGAAGGGTGGCTGGCATCACCAGAGAACTCACCAAGTACCTCACGGTTGTAGATATGAGATACTGCACCAACACCCTGCCAAATCATAGAGAAGTCTACGTTCTTCCATGTTGCACCAAGGTTGAAGCCGTAAGTAATTGCTGGGATATCCGTATGCTTGGTGTAGATACGGTCGTTTGAATCGAGCTTATCATCACCGTTTGTGTCCTCATAGATAAGGTCACCCGCCATGAACTTACGTCCGAATGGGTTGCCATACTTCGCTGTGTAGTCGTCAGCCTCCTGCTGTGAGTTGAAGAACTTACCCGTAGCTTTGTACATAAAGAAGCTATTGTACTGCTGACCGATAGCTGTACGACGGTTGCGGTTATCCTTGTCTTCAATGTATTCTGTACCTTCGCCCAAGTCGAGAATCTTATTCTTATTGTAAGCGAAGTTTGCACCGACATTGATTGTCCAATCCTTGTTCAACTGCTTTGCATAAGCCAATGAGAGTTCCACACCCTGATTGCGCAATGCACCGATATTATCCTGTAAGCACCGAGTGCAAACTCTGCTGGAGCAGATACGTCCATGATGATACCTGTCGTCTTGCGGTTGTAGTAATCCAACGAACCAGTCAAACCACCGAAGAGGGTAAAGTCGAGACCAACGCCCCATGTGGTTGAACGCTCCCAAGAGATTGTCTCAAGGTGATAGCTACCCTGATAGTAACCCGGAGTGAGCTGACCGCCAAATGGATACTTCGCATTGAGGTTGTAAGTGTTCATCCAAGGATAGTAATCGTTCAGTGCGTCCTGATTACCAAGCTGACCCCATGATGCACGCAACTTCAAGTTGTTCAACCATGACTTTGAACTCTCCATGAATGGCTCCTCAGAGATACGCCATGCAGCAGAGAATGATGGGAAGAAACCCCAGCGATGAGCTTCAGCAAAGCGTGAAGAAGCATCAGAACGGAAGTTTGCCTCAAAGAGGTAACGACCAGCAAAGTCGTAGTTCAGACGACCAAAGTATGATACCATCGCCAGTTCGCGAGTGTAACCAGCATTCTTCTGTGTCGAAGCATCACCAGCGTTCATATCAGTAAGTTCGTTGTTAGGGAAGTTCTTACGATACATCCAATCTGGCAGATACTTATAGCGTTCAGTGTGCCAACCGAGCATAGCCTGAAGTTATGCTTCGCAAATGACTTGTCATAGTTCAGGAATGCATCGAAGGTTGTACGATGCCAGTCATAGTGAGCAATCTCTAACTTGTTAGGGTCAGTTGCCTTATTAGGGTTATACTGAATGAACTTTTGGAAGTAAGAATAACGCTGAGAAGCATCAACGTATGCACCCTGCAGCGTCAACTTCAAATCATTAAAAATCTGATAGTCAATACCCAGCATACCCGTAAAGTTACGGTTGTTGCGATTTACGGTCATACCTGACTCCAGCCAAGCCATTGGGTTACCATCAGAAACAGTACCGTATGTACCATCTTCGTACTTATAAACAATCCAAGGGGCGATGATATTCAGCTGACGAATAATCTGATCGCTACTACCACCAGCGTATGCACTACTTGCATCGCGATAGTTGTTTTGGATATAAGCGAGGTTAAGATGGGCAGTGATGCGCTTTGACAACACCATGTCGAGATTCGCACGACCATTAAACTGCTCACGACCTGCATTAGGAAGAATACTGCTCTGCTTGAGATAACCAGCAGAAGCAAGATACTTCACATACTCGTTACCACCTGTAACATTCACGCTGTGGCGGTTCTGCCAAGCTGTCTTGAATGCAAGATCGTACCAGTCGGTATTAGGATAGTTGTAAGGGTCTGAACCATCACGGAACTTCTGAATCGCTTCATCAGAGAAACGTGCAGCCTTACCACTACGCTCCAATGCCTTATTATAATAGTAAGCGGCATCGGCAGAATTCATCCTTTCCATCAAGGCTGTTGCATTCTGAATACCAAAATAACCTGAATAACTAACCTTTGGCGCACCGTTCTGCCCTCGTTTTGTAGTTACCAGTATCACACCATTAGATGCTTTAGAACCATAGATGGCTGCTGAAGAAGCATCTTTTAGGACAGAAATACTCGCTATATCCTCTGGGTCGAGCGAGTTCAGTGTTCCTGCTTCAACACCATCAATCAAGATATATGGCGTAGCGGAGTTCAATGTTCCCACACCACGCACAAGGATTGTACCATTATCCAAACCCGGCGCACCGTCAGCTCCGGTCACCGTGATACCCGGAAGCAATCCCTGCAAGCCCGAAGACACGTTAGAGATAGGGCGGTTTTCGAGTGCCTTACTATCAAGCTGTGCAACAGAACCAGAGAGGTTTGCCTTCTTCTGTGTACCATAACCGACAACAACAACCTCACTCAAGGCGCTGTTCTCATCCTTTAGAGTAATGTTATAGTTCGTCACACCACTTCTCACCATGACGCTCTGAGTGGCGAAACCAACATAACTAATCTTCAACTCCGTACCTGGAGCAACAGAGACTGAGAAGCGACCGTCCATGTCGGTCACCCCTACTGGAGTACCATTTGCCAGTACAGAAGCACCAATGACAGGGTCGCCATTAGCATCTTTTACCACACCATTAATACTCTGCTTTTGCTGCTGAACACTCATACTCGTGTTCGCATCCACATTGGCTAATACTGGGGATGGTGCAAACGCCATCAACCCAAGTGCAAAGGAGAAAGCTAAGCGACCACTAACAAATGGTGGGTGCTTTCTGCGGTTCTGACTTACTTTCATAAAATTAGACATATATTCTATTGATTTAGGTTTATGCTACAAATATAGTCGTTTATACAATAAACACCAAAAAGAAATGTTCTTTTTTTAATCAGAAGTATTGTTCACGCACACAAGTAGTTAACGGAATTCAAAATTCATAATTCATAATCCATAATTCATAATTATGATTACTACTATAATCCACAATTCCAATTCAGAATCCACAATTATTCGAACGGAGTTCTCATCAGTACGTTATAATTTTGACAACTCAGAAAAAGCAGCCTCCCCCCCAAGCCCTCTCCGCATGGAGAGGGCTTGGGGGGGAGGCTTTCGAGTCCAAAGAAAAAGGGAAGACGTAAAATTATCTTTTACATCTTCCCTTTTTGCTTATAAGCTTTTCTCAGTCCCCAACTTTCAACTCCCCTCTATGAGGAAGGGAGTTGGAAAAGAGACTTAATTGTTTTACTTATCAATGTAGACAGGACGAATGCTGTACATATTACTCTTAACGAGTCGAGTATTAGTTAAACCACCAAATACTTCGGTAGTAGTAGCATTGTTAAAGACTTGAGGCATAAATGCCTTTGCCTGTGTTGATGAAACACTTGTCGACGTCCAATAACCAGCCCCAGTTCCTACCTTGAACAGATTAATATAATCATCATATACGCCAGCCATTGGGAAGAAGAGTGCACTCTCAAAATCTGACTTCTCAAACTTTCGTAACCTATCTTTACTAATAAATGATTTACCTCCCTGATTAGAGGGACGAATAACCACATTATTCTTATCTACGACTTTATTTTTAAGATTTTGAGGGACATTTGGGTCAAACAATACACCATAAATTGTATTACCCTTATCATTTACATAGTAGCCTATATACTCAGCCGTATTTGACATCAACTTATCAAATTCCTGAGCTTTAGGAAGTCTCCACTTACCGTTAGAAGCATATGTAGCTAAATCACCGTATTCTTTATCAGATTTAACAACCCCACTTATATCATTTGTTGTATCCCAAAAATGAGTTTTAGCAGCATATCTATAGTCATAGGCTTTTTCAATATCACCCCATCTAAAATGGTCAAACTGAACGTTATTAGGGTCAAATGGATTAGGCTTCATAGGTGCACGATCCCCATTAAGAGGGGTTTTAATATCATCTGTTGTATAATAATCCCAAGGGTTTTCTGCAAGATGATAACCATCTACCCAACCATCAACTTTAGTACCTGTAGAATACTGGAGATTATACTTACCCCACCTTACCTTTGATTCACCATCACCGATTTCAATATATGGAGGATTTGGAGTGAACTCCTTAACCTGCACAGTGAAAGGATAAACCTTAGCAGCAACGAGATTAAAGTCTGGAGCGCTTACTGCGAAACGATATGACTTATTATCAGTAGTATATACTTCAAATGTAGGGCTGAAGCCTTTCTGTGGCAATATAGCTACATATACCTTCTCAAGTGCTACTGGTGAATTAACTTCAATAGCACCTGTTTCATAATTTTCTAACTTATTATTCGGAATATTGTAAACAGCCTCTGTATAAACATTAGAAAGAACAAGCTTCTTAATATTCTTAAGCTTAACACCACCAGCCGTGAAGTCTAACTCTAAGATAGAATACAACTTTTTCATATCAACGCTACCTGATGCAGAAGCACCATTTACAGTAACCTTTCCAGTTCCATAGCTATAATCAAAAATACTTTAGATTCTCCTTAGAACCATCTTGGCCCTTATTATCATTGATATAACTTGCAGTCATATTTACTGGCATTTTTGCCCTGATCGTGTCCAGTGACGTATGAACCAGGATAGAAAATGCCTAACACGTCATTATCCTTACATGCGATCACACCATCAAGTGTTGTTCTTGTACCAGTGCTACTTGCAGTTAAAATACCAAAACGAGACTCAGAAGAAGGACCTGTAAAGGTGCGGTTATAAGCCATAAACTTATCACCAGTAACCCACTTATTATCAGCATCTATATTAACTTCTGAACGAGTTTTTGCATCGCCGGTAGAAATACTCAGCGTACGCTTCGCTGTCTCATTAGGACTAACAGGAGCTTTCTCCTCGTTATTCAAATCACTTGAACATGATGTCAAGCCTGCGGCAACGACACCAAGGATAAGACCGTAAATCTTCTTGAAATTCATTTGTTTTCTTTTTTTTTAATGGTTTTACTTACTCTCCATCATAATCGAATGGGTTTTTTTCTTAGCACTTCCAGCCGTAGAAGGACCGAGTACGATAGGATCCGCCCTTTCAAAGTTTTCGTTTGTAATACGAAGACCTTTGTCACTTCCTGCCAACATAGCTTGCTCAGCAGCCACGACTACACATGTACTGCAGGGCCTAACATAACTTTTTTTCATTTAAATAGAGTAATTTAATTTATTGTTTTTATATGATTCCCTTGAGTTCTATTGTATTGTGGCATAACGCCTGGAACACATTATAATAAAGAACGATATGCGATATTGCTCTCTAAACAACTATCTCAATTATTCTTTTTGGGGTGCAAAATTTACAATAATTTTATAAAATAGAAAACAATAGAATGTTAAAATTACAACACACAAAAACTCTTTTAACAAAGCTCACTCTTTTTGCAACAAATATACACTTAATTTACTTTAAATTTAACTTAAAAAGGCAAAAATGGACAGAAAAAAAGGTTCTTTTCGAAATATAAAATGACAAACGAAAAGTCTTAAAACCAAACCGAATTATTAGAGCCTAAACATCTTTTTGTTTTTATTATCAAGCAGATTGTTTGGCTTTTGGGTGAAGACGTAGCAGACTACATCAAGTTACAAAGATAAACAAGGTGCCGTTAAAAAAGAAAAAGGATAGGAAACAATACCATAGAAATTAAGAACTATACATATTGCTGTCTATCGACCGATTGGGTTTAATAAACCGCCATAAACTCCATATCTCCGTGGGAAATTTAGTACAGCAAAACAAAGAAAAATATTAACAAAATAATCGATAAAAAGACAGACAAAAGAGCTAAAAACACGTATTTTCGCTACCTTAGTAAGTCTTTTATTATCAAATAGTTGCAAAATTAGTTTTCAAAAAGGTGCTCAATTGGACTTCAAAAGGGCGTTAGTAAGACCTCAAAAGGGCATCTTTTGCAAGCTTAAAGGGCGTTAATTAGAAGCCAATTAACGCCCTTTTATTTCCCTTAATTTGAATTTCCTTTACAATACAGAGTAAGACCAGGAGACATAATGTTGACACAAATAGAGGAAGAAAAATACATAAGACACAGTAACAGAGGAACAAAGTTCTTTCGAGTAACAAGTTGACATGTAGACAAGTTGACCTGTTGCTTGATAGATAAAAATAAACCAGTTGATAGAAAAACAAATCATATAACTTGTTTACTTATCAACTGGTTTACTCGTCTATTAAAAACTTGTTAACTAAAAACTTGTTCATCTGTTACTCTGTCCTTACATACCCTGTCTACAAGCAACTCATCCACATGTCAACTTGTTACTCGAAAGAACCTTGTTCCTATGTTACTATGTCTACAATTACCCTGTCTACAAGCAACTTATCTACATATCAACTTGTTACTCGAAAGAACCTTGTTCCTATGTTACTATGTCTACAATTACCCTGTCTACAAGCAACTCGTCAACTACTTCTCTGGATAAACGAGGTTGGCATCTGTGATATTATTCAGCACCTCAGTGAGGAACTTACGTGACTCCCACTTCGCCATAGGCAGGTCGTGGAGCAGGTAGTTACCACAGTCGCGTGGAGCAGCACCAGGAATTTCACCCTCGAAGTCGGCAACGAATTGGAAGGTGCGACGCATGAGATCGACAACATCTTTCGACTCAAGGTCGCCACGAAGGATAAGATAGTTACCTGTCAGGCAGCCCATTGGCCCCCAATAGATAACACGATCTTTCCACTCCTCGTCATTGCGAAGATAAGTGGCAGCCAAGTGTTCAATAGCGTGGATAGCACCGACGTGCAACACTGGCTCACGATTGGGTTCTTTCATACGGACATCGAAGGTGGTAACTGTCTCGCCACCCACTTCGTCCTTACGACTCACATAAATGCCACGCAGCAAACGCTCGTGGTCAATGGTAAAGGAAGGAATCTTATTCATAATTCTTATTTAATTCATAATTCATAATTCATAATTCATAATTATGATTACCGATGTAATCTATGTTTTTTTAACTCATTATTCTTATTTAAAAACAGAAATCATATTTAATCCTTTATTAATTCAGAATTCATAATTCACAATTCATAATTATGATTACCGCTGTTAGCTTCAGTTTTATCCATAACCTTTAAGCTTTTTGTTGGCTAAAAAGAAATCTGTTTATCTTTAGTTCCGTGAGAGTATCAAGCGGACAAGTAAACAAATTACTTGTACCTATAAACTCAGCCTACATCGGTAATCATAATTATGAATTTTGAATTATGAATTCTGAATTAAAGAAGGATTCTGAATTAAATTAATAAAGTGTTTCGTCACCTCAAAGCTGCCGTTGGCAATGCGCTCCCAGAAGTCGTAGTACTGGCTGGCTTTATTGTCTTTGAGCGGAACATCGCTAATGACACGGAAGGAGACGAAGGGGGTTTGATAGATGTGGCAGACCTGCGCAATCGAACAACTCTCCATGTCGACGGCTGTTGCCTCTGGGAAGTGGTCCATTATCTCTTGCATCTTCTCACGTGAGTTAACAAACCACTCGCCACTGACGGTCAGTCCTGCCTTGACATGCAGGTCCTTACAATCAGGTAGGTTGTTCAACGACAGTGCCTTTTCAATCAACTCCGTAGAGCCTTGAAGCGAGCAGGCATACCGATAATCTGACCGTAAGCCACCTCGTCGCCACAGTAGGCATCATGATACGCACACTCTGTTGCCACCACCACATCAGTAACCTCCAATGAAGTGTCGGCACCACCAGCACAACCACTTGAGATAACAAGGTCAGGATGGTAATGATTAATCATCTCCACCGCACCGATGGTAGAGTTAACCTTACCAATACCACACTGCTGCAGGATGATTTCCTTCTCTCCCAATCGTCCCGTAACGAAGTCTTTATGGTTGAAATGCTCCGTCTCGGTGTTGGAAAGAATTGCTTTAAGTTGCTCGAACTCCTTGTCCATTGCAACGATGATTCCTATTTTCATACTGCAAAGGTACGAAAAAGTTACAAGTTGGATATTGTAAGTTCTTAGTTTTTTGTAACTTTGCAGAGATTAATCATTTGTCCGACATAAGCAAAATTAAATAAAAATGAAAACTTGGAAAAGATTTCTACCCGATGTATTGGTAGTCGTATTGTTTGCGGTCATCTCGTTCGCTTACTTCTTCATACCAGTCACTCAGGGTAAGATTCTCTATCGCCACGATGCCTCAGCAGGTGTCGGTTCGGCACAGGAAATGACAGAGTATCAGAACCGTACTGGTGAGGCAACACGCTGGACAAACGCCATCTTCGGTGGTATGCCTACCTATCAGATGTCACCCTCTTATCAGTCAACAGACGGACTGTCGCAGGTGATGAACGCTTACCACCTTTGGTTGCCCGACAATGTATGGTTTCTTTTTGTCTATCTCTTAGGCTTTTATATCCTGTTGCGAGCCTTTGACTTCCGACAGTCGTTGGCGGCATTGGGTAGTATCATGTGGGCTTTCTCGTCCTATTTCCTCATCATCATTGCTGCTGGTCACCTCTGGAAGGTAATGGCGTTGGCTTATCTTCCACCAATGATTGCCGGTATTGTCTTGGCTTATCGAGGACGTTACTTGTCGGGATTCATCGTGACAGCGATCTTTACCGCCTTTGAGGTGAAAGCCAACCACGTACAGATGACATATTACTATCTCTTTATCATTCTCTTTATGGTCATTGGCTATCTCGTTCAAGCCGTTCGCCAGAAGCAACTTGCGGGCTTCCTCAAGGCTACGGGCGTATTGGCAGTAGCGGCATTGATTGGTGTCTTAATCAATCTCTCAAGCCTTTACCACACATGGCAGTATCAGAAAGAGAGTATGCGTGGCAAGAGCGAGTTGCTGAAAGCTGATGGAGCGAACCAGACAAGTTCAGGACTTGATCGCGACTATATCACGCAGTGGGAGTTATGGTATTGATGAGACAATGACCTTACTCGTACCTGATGCAAAGGGTGGAGCGAGTGTTCCATTAAGCCAAAGCAGTACGGCTATGTCGAAGGTTGACCCACAGATACAGTCAATGATTCCACAGCTCTACGACGCTTTCCCACAGTATTTCGGTACACAGCCGGGTACGAGCGGACCAGTCTACGTGGGTGCCTTCGTGCTTTTCCTCTTCATCTTAGGTCTTTTCGTGGTAAAAGGCACAACGAAGAGGGCACTCTTAGCAGCCACAATCCTTTCCGTTCTCCTCTCATGGGGACATAACTTCATGGGCTTCACCAATTTCTTCCTCGATTACATCCCGATGTATGCGAAGTTCCGAACGGTGGCAAGTATCCTTGTTATCGCTGAGTTCACCATCCCACTCTTGGCAGCACTGACCTTAAAACGCCTTGTTGAGGAGCCTGAACTCTTAGGACAGAAGATGAAGTATGCTTATATCAGCCTCGCTCTGACAGCGGGTGTGGCAGTCTTAGTGGCTGTATTCCCAGACATGATGGGTCCATTCGTCAGCGATCAGGAACGCCAGATGATTAATAGCATTCAGGGTATGGACGGCAATACAGCAGGAACAATCCTCGCGAATGTCTCTGTATGCGTGCTGCAATGGTCAGCTCTGATGCTTGGCGTTCGGTTATCGTTATCCTCATCGGCTTCGCTCTGCTCTTCGCTTATAAGATGAAGAAGTTGCGTGCCGACTATATGGTGGCTGGTCTTTTGGTGCTTTGCCTCGTTGATATGTGGCAGGTGGATAAGCGTTATCTCAATGACGAGATGTTCGTACCAAAGAGTGAGCGCGATATGCCACAGCAACCAACGGCAGCCGACCTTGAGATAAATAAGGACAAGAGCCTCGACTATCGTGTGCTGAACTTTGCTTCAAACACATTCAACGAGAACGAGACTTTACTTCCATAAGAGTATCGGTGGATATCACCCTGCTAAGCTCCGCCGTTATCAGGAAATGATCGATGCTTACATCGCTCCTGAGATGCAGAAGACGATGCAGGCGATTGCTGCTGCAGGTGGTAATATGCAGGCGGTAGATGGCGTAAAGACCTTCCCAGTGCTGAACATGCTTAACACGAAGTACTTTATCCTTCCGCTGCAGGGTGGCACAACAGCACCAATACAGAACCCATACGCACAGGGCAACGGCTGGTTTGTTAACAAGCTCACCTATGTCGACGATGCTAATGCAGAGTATGCCGAGGTGGGTAAGATTGACGTACGCCATGAGGCGGTAGCCGATAAGAAGTTTGAGGCGGCTTTGGGTCAGGCGAAGATGAACGATTCTACTGCAATCGTGAAGCTCGATAAGTATGAGCCTAACAACCTGCAATACACTGTCAACTCTAAGAATGGTGGTGTTGTAGTATTCTCTGAAGTTTACTATCCGGGTTGGACAGCCACTATCGATGGTCAGCCAGTAGAGCTGGGACGTGTTAACTACATCCTCCGTGCAGTGAGTGTGAAGCCGGGTAAGCACACCGTAGTACTCGATTTCCACCCAACAAGTATCTCTACCACTGAGACCATCGCTTACATTGCGATTGTTATCTTGCTCTTGGCGATTGCGGGAGCAGGGTATATGGAGTGGAGGAAGAAGTAAACAAATAGACCAACCAACTGGCTCCTCCCCTGTCCCTCCCCAAAGGGAGGGGCGTAGAATGCGAGATACCCCCAATCATTTCTGAACTTGCGGTCATTGCAAGAAGGAAGTAGGAAACAAGGGGAAGCTCATCACAAAAGATGAAGGTTGAAAAAGAATAAAACTGAATACCCCTCGCAAGTATATTGGCTTACGAGGGTATTCCGTTTAAATCGAAGAGTGTTTAGAACATAGGCTTTTATATACTTTTTATTGTATAAGGCTTATAGCGTTCTTCACCTATTATATATATTGTAAAATAAGGATAAGAAGAAAATTATGAGACAACGAGTTGAAAAGAAGCTAAACCAGCATTTGATGCTACCGATAAAGCTGTTTATGGGTAGGGAGAAGTCAGGAGGTATCGTTCTGATTTTCAGTGTCACCATAGCAATGATATTGGCAAACAGCAATATTGCTGAGAGCTATTTCCATTTCTTTGAGCAGGAAGTTGGCTTTATCGTCAACGGAGAGCCTTATCTGAATTATAGTCTGCACCATTGGATTAATGATGGCTTAATGGCTATGTTCTTCTTTGTGGTCGGCTTAGAGTTGAAAAGAGAATTCATCGGTGGCGAACTGGCTGACATCAGAAACACCATTCTACCTATCAGCGCAGCAATAGGCGGTATGCTTGTACCTGCCTTGATATTTTTAAGTCTGAACATAGGTACCCCACAAACTATGGGATGGGGAATACCGATGGCAACTGACATTGCTTTTGCCTTAGGAGTAGTATATCTTTTGGGCGATAAAGTACCCGCATCGGCAAAGCTTTTCCTTACAACGCTTGCCATAGTAGACGACCTTGGGGCTGTCCTTGTCATCGCCTTCTTCTACACTTCCGAACTCTCTATTGCGAGTTTGCTCTTTGGTTTGGGCTTTCTTGCAGTGATGTTTATAGGCAACAGACTCGGTATCAAGAGCCTATTCTTCTATGCCGCACTCGGTATCGGTGGTGTATGGGTAACCTTCTTGCTGTCAGGAATCCACGCAACGATTGCTGCCGTACTCGCCGCCTTCATGATTCCAGCCGATGCAAAGATTAACGAGTCGGTCTATCTCAAGCGTATAAAGAAACTGACAAGACGTTTCGAGAAAGAGGAAGCTAACGAGGTGAGAACCTTGGAGGAGGGACAGGTGGACGTACTGACACATATCCAGCACGACACTACTATTGCAATTCCCTTGCTACAACAGCTTGAACATAAGATGGCACCTATCGTTACCTTCTTGATCATGCCTATCTTCGCGATTGCCAATGCTGGTATCAGCTTCACAGATTTAAGTCTATCTGACATCTTCTCTACCCACGTAGCACTCGGAGTGACATTGGGTCTGCTCTTAGGAAAACCGATTGGTATTATCGGAGCAACTTTCTTAATGGTGAAAATGCGTTGGGCAACCCTTCCAAGTGCCATCACTCGTCGCACACTGCTGGGCTTAGGTATGCTTTGCTTCTATCGGCTTCACCATGTCAATGTTCATCTCTACCCTCGCCTTCACCGACGAGCTATTGATGACACAAGCAAAATTGGGTATCTTCCTCGCCTCCATCTTAGGCGGAATAGGTGGGTATGTGCTGCTGAATAAGAAAAGTAAGTAAAAACAAGCAAACAAGCAAACAAGCAAACAACCAGCCCCTCCCCGTCCCCTCCCCAATAGGGAGGGGCAGAATGCGAAAGAGATAGAAGCCTCACCCCTCAACCCCTCTCCGAAGGAAGAGGGTAGAAATGTAACGAAAGCAACCAGCCCTCTCCCCAACCCCTCCCCCAAAGGGAGGGGCGTAGAATCGAGATACCCCTATGGTTAGAAAAAGCTGTTTAGTCATTCTAAGCAAACGGTTCCTCAGCACTCCCCCTCTCTGTAGGAGAGGGGTGGAAAAGTGAGGCTGTAGGGAGTTGAGGTTTTTCTTTTGTCATAATTTTTCCCATTTCCTTTTTTCAAAAGATGCTCTTTTGCCTTTCAATTAACGCCCTTTTGGCTTGCAAAAGATGCCCTTTAAGAACGTTACTAACGCCCTTTAAGAGTCCAACTAAGCACCTTTTTGAAAAACCACTGCAACCATCTGATAATAAAAGATTTATGAGGATGCTCAAAACACTCTTTTTTAGCCCTTTTCTTTGCCTTTTCTTCGAATATTTTGTAATTATATTTCATAATGTTAGGTGGATAAATTCTCTCACAGATAGCACAGATAAACAGAGTCCATAGGACGCACAGAAACCTAAAGGTTATGGATAACACAGAGCGTTAAAACACAAAATCAGCACAAGCAACTCGTCAACTTGCTAACTTGTTACTAAAAAGAACTTTGTTCATCTGTTACTTTGTCTTTTATTTACTCTGTCGACAAGTAACTGGTTAACTTGTCCACTTGTTAACTCGTCAACTATAAATCTGTGAATTCTCCGACCTTTAGGTCTCTGAGCCTTTCAGTGTGCAAAAAGGAAATCTGCTCTTTCTGTTCATCTGTGTCATCTGTGAGAGAATGCTATGATAGAGTTGCTATTATCTGTGAGAGAATACTGTGATAGAGTAGCTGTTTCTTTATTTTTCTCACAGATAGCACAGAAGAACAGAAACAAAAGATGCAACAGAGACCTAAAGGTCGGAGATAACACAGATTTTTAGTTGACGATTGAAGACAGAAAGCAGAAAGGAGATAAAATACAGATAGTACATAAAGAACCTATACGAAAAGACATAATGTACAGATGAGAGGAAACAAAAAAAGGGTCTTCAGGATTTTGGAGTGATAAGGTTTGCCACTTGTGTTTAGAGTTTGTGGCAATGTCACACGGAGGCACGGAGAGGACGGAGGATTATTAAAACAAAGCAATGGAAGTAACGGAGGCACCGTCGGTGTATAGAGCGACGGAGCTTGTTTGCCAATTCTATTAGCAATTTATATACAAAGCGTTTACCTCAAAATAGTTATCAAGAATCTGTACGCTACACCTCCGTCACTCCTTGTGCCGTCGGCACCTCCGTGACATTGCGTTTACCTCCGTTCATTCCGTGACTCCGTGTGCCTTATTATATAAGATTTTTAGTTATCACTCCATATTTCGGAAGAACCTCTTAGGGTCTTCAGGAATTTAGAGTGATAAGGTTTGCCACTTGTGTTTAGAGTTTGCAGCAATGTCACACGGAGGCACGGAGAGGACGGAGGATTATTAAAACAAAGCAATGGAAGTAACGGAGGCACCGTCGGTGCATAGAGCGACGGAGCTTGATTGCCAATTCTATTAGCAATTTATATAAAAAGCGTTTAACTCAAAATAGTTATCAAGAATCTGTATGCTATACCTCCGTCGCTCTTTGTGCCGTCGGCACCTCCGTGACATAGCATTACCTCCGTCGCTCCGTTACTCCGTGTGCCTATTATATAAGAGTTTTAGTTATCACTCCATATTTCGGAAGAACCCCATTTAACTCCTTAACTCCACATCAATTCCTCCTTAACTCCTCAATCCCTCCTTCTTCGTACGAATCTTGTAGCCTGCAAGTCCGTAGTAAAGGATGAAGAGGAAACAAGGAACGCTGACCCAGTAAGAGGTCTGGAAAGAGGTTGCATCCTGTACCACACCACGCAACCAAGGCATAACAGCACCACCAGCAATCGCCATTGTCAGCAAAGATGCACCCGACTTAGTGAACTTACCAAGATCTGCCATTGCCAAAGGCCACAACGCTGGCCACATCAATGAACAACCTAATGCCATCAAGAAGATACAATAAACAGAGATAACTGGATCTGGAACGACTGCTACTGCCACACTACCCACGAGAGCTATGATAGCACAGATACGCATTGCAGCTGCCTGAGAGAGGTAACGTGGGATGAAGATTACACCACAGATATAACCCACAATCATACCCACAGAAGGGATAAATCCGTACTTATCACCCTCCAAACCTAATGACTGTGCGTAACCTGTTGCCGTTGCGAGCGAGATAGTCTCTACACCCACATAGAGGAAGAGTGCCAAACAGCCCAACAACAAGTGTGGGAACTGCAAAATACTTGTCTTACCCTCAGCGTATGAGTTAGCTGCTGCCTCCTCACCGTCCTCGCTATCGTCCTCACCTGCTGCCTTTACGTCTGGCAGTGGAGCCATCAAAGCAATAACACCCAAGAGCAAGAAAATACCGATGATAATGGTGAATGGCATATAAAGGTCGCTGAGCTGTGTATCGCCAATACCCTTACCAATCACCAAAGTGATGAAGAGGGTTGTCACTGGCCAAGCCAATTTATTGCTGATACCCATGCAGGAAATACGACGTACAGCCGAGTCCATAGGACCAAGAATGGTCACGTAAGGATTGACTGATGCCTGCAAAACGGCATTGGCAGCACCACTCACGAAACTCGCAATGAGGAACCATGTCAGAGAGTTCTGCTTCGCTGCAAGGATGAAAAGTCCGAAAGCTGCGGCAAAGATAGCGAACGACAAAGCCATCGTACGCTTATAACCGATTGCCTTAATACAATGGGTTGCAGGAATACCGAACAAGAGGAACGGAATAAAAGTCGCTGCAAGCAACAGACTTGAAGCCGCACCAGAGATGTGCATTGACTTCTCTAATACTGGCATCAAGTAAGAGTTGATACCCAAGGCAAAGCCAATAGAGAAGAAGAATAAGCCGATAATGGCTAAAGGAAATAGATAGTTATTTTTTTGTTTCATAATAAAGATATATTTTATTTACTACTTCATAATAAGCATTTAAGCGTTCTCTCTCCCTTTTCGGAGTTATCGCTTGTCTACGTGCTAAGCCTCCGCACCAATAGTGTTTACCATCCGCACGCCATGTGCTAAGTCTCCGCACATACATTGACAACGGAAAGAGGAGTGCATTATTATAGTGTAGACTTACTTTATCACTCAATATTCGTATTTTAGTTTACCAGTGGGATTTCCCTTTTAAATCCCAATCGGTCATTAGACACAAAATATTTAGACACTTATAACCGATTTGGATTGAATTGTAAAGACGCACGAACGTACATCCGTGCGTCCCTACCCTACTGTCAAGTCCATAGAACTTGGCATGTAGTACGTTAGTTTGCTATAACTTTACCACCCTGAATATAAAGTCCTTTGGCAGGAGCTTCAGGGAGTCTACGACCCGAGAGGTCGTAGACTTGTGTGGTTGTTGTCGATGGATTTATTACGGCAGAGATTCCGTTAGCGGTATCATCTGCCGCTTCTGAAAAAGGGATGAAACGCACGGTGTTAGTGTATTTCTTGCCCTGCTGAACCTTATACTCATTCAATGGACCAGGACCACATGAGCCGTTACCCACACCCTGCTGGATAGCATCAAAGTGAGCTACGGTGCGATTGCTTGCTGGCAACTCCCATTCGTGGCGTGAATCGCGCATCTCTCTTTCTGTCCAAGGCGTCAGAGAAGGCTACATCGCCAGCTGTCACTACCTTTCCACCATTGCCCTCGTTGTTTGTGAGGGTAAGCCAACGAAGACCAAGGCGGTTGCCGTTGCTCTGTGGGTGTGCGAATGGCTCAGTACATATCCTTTACAGAGGTCTCATAGATACCGAAGTCTGAACCATCGAGACGGTCAACATAGTTTGCCAATGGACCACGAGCATAGTAGCGTACCTTTGACAATTCGCTTGGGAAGCCCAACGCGAAGCCTAAACGTCTTGCGCCATTGCCCTGCGCCTCATACGAACTGGTGAGGTCGATGGTTCCGTTTGCATGGATAGTGTACTTATAAGTAGCCTTGCAGTAGTTGCCGTTCTGTGTAACGTTCACCATGCAGTCTTACCATCGCCAGAGAGCTGGAAGGTAGCAGACTGTGAGATAACACCATTATCGGTAGGACCATTGTGATAAGCCTCCATCGGACCATCATTCTCAATCCAACGATAACGCTCGAAACGTGGACCCTCATTCTGTACAAAGAGGTCCTTACCCTCGTATGACCAAACAGAGATATTACCCTGTCCGTCGAATGTAACCTTCTGCTTGCCGTTAGCATAGGTGTAACCACCATCTGCATTCTTAGTAGCATGGAGGACATCAGCCTTCGTATTGTCAACAGCTGGGAGAACCTCCGTGCGCTGTGCCAACTGCTGCTGGAACTCAGCTACAGGATAGTCACGGTCGCACCAGTTGGTTGCCTCCTTCGTATAGAGTGCAATATTGAGGAAGAGTTCCTTACCTGCATAGGTAGCAGGGTTATAATTCAAATCAACAGTCTGTGTAGCACCAGCAGCACAATTCAACTACTTGAAGGTACCATCCTGTACTGGCTTACCATCAACAAGGAGGGTCCACTTAAGATAGAACTGGTCGAGGTTGCGGTCGAGATACTTATTTGTCAAAGCTTCACCTGACGCTTGTTGTATTCAAATCGAAGGCTACCCACTGGTAAACACGCTTCACCTCGTCTAACTCAGCGCTCCATGCACGGTCAGCATTAACGAGTCCGTTGTTAACGAAGTTATACTGATGAGGACCCGGACGGTCGAAACCAGTGATATAAGCAGGGAAGCCATTCTGTGTCAACTGGTTGTTGCGAATAGCATCGTATGAGTAGATACTCTGGTCAACAAAGTCCCAGATACAGCCACCAACACCCATCTGAGGCCTTCCATAGCCTCCCAATACTCGCGCAAGTTGCCCACAGCGTTACCCATAGCATGTGCATACTCGCACATGAAGTAAGGCTTATTGGTGTTTGGATGGTTCACATCAGAAGTAACAGGACCCGTTGTTCCGCTACGCCAGTCGTGCATTGCAGGTACATGACAGAGTGAATATCAGTGCCCTCAGCCTTATCACGGGTTGAACCCTCACTAGTGGACATAGCGGTTGTCGAGTTCTTTCACAGCGTTGTAAGCCGCCATGATATTCAGACCAGAGCCACTCTCGTTACCCAAACTCCAGAAGACAACACTTGGGTGGTTGCGGTCGCGGAGGGTATTACGTACGTTACGGTCAACGATAGCACCGGTCCAATCTCTGTTATTGATAATTGTCTTTACACCATCCCAGTTCTTGTGAAGCTCCATATCAGCCTCATCAACAACGAAGAGACCATAGTGGTCGAACATTGCCATCATCTTCGCATGACGTGGATAGTGGCTGGTACGGATGGTATTCATGTTAGACTGCTTCATCAATGTGATATCCTTTAACATGAGATCAGTACCGAAGGTGCGACCATGCAATGGATCAGTGTCCTGTGTGTTAGTACCCTTGAGGTAAGTACGACGACCGTTCACCTCAAGATAACCCTTGCTAAGATCAATCTTTCTAAAGCCATACTTTGTAGAAAGCCTCCCTCTTCCTTGCCGTCTTGCGACTGGCTGAAAGTGAAGGTGTAAAGGGTTGGGGTCTCAGCTGACCAGAGTTTTTACGCCAGAGAGTGTTCCGAAAGTCAACAGTCTGTGTCTTCAAAGCTGTCGCCAGCAGCAAAGACAAAGTCAGACTTCATCTTCTTTAATTCCTTACCAGATGGGTCGAAGAGCGTAACAGTAACGGTCTTCTGTGCTGCTGTCTTATCACGATTGCAGACGGTAAGTTCTACGGATGTAGCTGCGCTACCCGTAGCGGCGTGGTAGCACCGTGTAACAGTAGACTTGATATAATGGTCTGCCAAGTAAGTCTTTGGTGTAGCCACAAGGTAAACATCACGATGAATACCACTCATGTGCCATATCCTGCCCCTCAAGATAAGAGCCATCAGTCCAACGAGATCACCTGTACGGCAGCATTGTTCTTACCAGTGCGAACGTATTTAGTAATATCAAACTCGCTGACATTGTTTGCTCCTTCAGTATAACCAATCTCACTGCCATTTACATAAACGTAAGCAGCAGAATAGATACCATCAAAGTGGAGGAAGACACGCTTATTCTCCCAGCCCTCAGGCAAGTTGAAATCGCGACGATAAGAACCCACTGGAGTTCTTCAAACCTGCCTTCATACGAGATGTATGGCTGACGATCCTCAAATGGATAGTCTACATTCACGTACATTGGCTCACCATAGCCATTCATCTCAGACAAGAAGGAACATTGATTTCGTTCCACGCAGGCCCTCCGTGCTAACGCCATCGCTTCAAAAGTCTTCCTTACCAAGCAAGACTGGCTTAGGCCCCTCGCTCCAACGCAAACTTCCATGTACCATTGAGGCTAAGGTGGTTTGCACCCGTTGGTTCCAACCAAGGCTTGTCATAACGCTGACCGTCTGCCTTCATTGCCTTTGTTGATGGGTAAGGCATATGGGTTGCGTGTGCACGCTCCTTGTTGCGCTCATAGATCTTAGCATTCTCCCAGTCGCCTCCTCAGGGATAACAACCGCAGGCACTTTCCATAAACTGGAGTGTAGCGGCAGAGGCTCGCTGTTCTCATAACCACAGTAATATCCGTTGACAGAAGATATAGAACCTGTTGTTATGTAATAGGTCTGACCGTTCCTTGCAGACACCGCACTGAGACGATAACCATTGCCGTTCTTTGTGATATAGACCTGCTGATTAGGATTGGTGATGGTCTGACGCCATAAACAAGGCCATCCCCAAGTTTTATTTGGGTCGTTGAGTGCCATGTCAAGTGCTTCCTCACCATCAGCATTCTCGAAACCCTGATAGCAGTCAGACTTACCAGCAACAGCAACGAGTTTCCACTTCTGTGAGTCGTTGCCTTCAGTGTAAGTCTGGAACGCAAGTCCCGTGTCTCTTAACCAAGAATACTTATAGGGTGTGAGCACACTATTGTTATCATACCCCAAAGAGATAAGATAGGTCTTACCATTCACAGGTTTGTCTCCCCAGTTTCCAGCCCACAGAGCTGTTGGCAGCATGCCATCAGCAATGAGAGAAGACCATAATTTTTGATTGTTTTCATATAAATGAAAGATAAATAGATGTTTTTAGTTGAACCCACACCTCAACCAAAGCCGAAGTGTGGGTTAAATCTATAACATATAATTGATTACTTTTTAGTACTTGTTGCACCGTTGCTATCACTTTCATCTGCTTGATACGTACACCACGCTTCTGTGATGAGTTTGCCTTTGTACCGTCAAGGCTGTAGTAGTCTACTGAAACAACCTTTCTGTCTTGATTGCCCTGAACAGTTGAGATAGCGTTTGCGGTGTTAGGAACAAGAAGATAGGCACCGCCCTTCACGGTTGGGAAGCTGATTTCGTCATCGCTGATGCGTGTCGCAGCCACGGCATTGCCGTCGGTTGTTGTCACCTATAGTCCTTTGCAACACCTGCATACTTCACAACACAAGTGGTACCCATGTTTGAAACAATCTGCACCTTTGTTGCCTTTGTAGCATCCCAATCGATGTCAACAGTGAAGTTGCCCACTGCCTTCAAGCCCTTTACAGAACCTTTCTGCCAGAACATTGTTGGCAAGGCAGGGAGGATAACGAGTTTATCATTATGACTCTGGAGCAACATCTCAGCTACACCCGCTGTATAACCGAAGTTACCATCAATCTGATAAGGGGCATGAGCATCCCAAAGGTTCTCATAGATACCACCCGCTGCCTCGTTAGTTCCAGTCTCCCAAGTCTGCTGCAAAGCTCGCTTGATAAGGTTATGACAGTGCTGACCTTCGTAAGCACGGGCATTGAGATTAATCTTATGACCGAGCGACCAACCTGTTCCGTGACCGTCGCCACGAGCAATCAGGGAAGCACGAGCTGCCTCAAAGACTGTGTTATCAACATCTTCATTGATCTGTGTGCAAGGATAAAGACCCATGAGATGTGAGATGTGGCGGTGTGCCTTATACTCGTTTACACCAATCTTGCTTGGATTATTAAACTGTGAAGAGTACTTCCACTCACGGAGATAAGTCTTGCCATCGGCTGGATTAACCTCTGTATGACAACCGTTGTCGAGCTTTTCAAAATACTTTGCAAGCTCATCACGGAATGTCTTTGACACTACGTCATTACCGAGGATATCGATTGCCTTGCGCGTGTTATTGAACAAGTCCCAAACCAACTGCTGGCTGTGTGCGGTAGCATTCTCTGTTGGTCCGTGCTCTGGTGACCACTCATTAGGACATTCGTAGGTGCCATCAGCAGCCTTCACGAGTTTCTTAAACCAATACTCAACAGCCAGACTTCATTGCAGGGAACGCCTTTGTGCGAAGGGGAGTCATATCCATTGTGTAGGTATAGTGCTTGCCAGAGGTGCTGGCAATACCACGCATTCGCTGCATGGTATAGGTGTTGGCAAAGGTAGTACCAGAGCCATAGATATTGTTCTCAGTTGGTAAGGTCCAACCTGTATTCACGTGCCCCATGTCCTGTGCAAAGCGACGCCATGTAGGCTTCACACACGCCTCACGATAGATATAGTCGAGGAATGGGCGGTGAAGTTCAGAGAGGTTGGTTGGCTCAGCAGGCCAGTAATTCATCTGAACATTGATGTTTGCATGGATATCAGCGTGCCATGCTGGGGTATTGTTGTCGTTCCAAATACCCTGCAAGTTAGCTGGGAGCGATACGCCACGGCTTGAACTAATAAGGAGGTAACGACCATAATTGAAGTAGAGTTCCTCTAAGAAGAGGTTGTCATGCTGGTTGTTACGATAGTTGCTGATGAGCTGTGGAGTTGGAATATTGTTCTTAATGTCACCGAGGGTCAGCTGACAACGCTCGAAGAGTGACTTATAATCGGTTTTATGTGCTGCAAACAAAGCATCGTAACCCTTTGTCTGTGCGCCATTAACAGTCGCTGCTGCACGACCTGCAAGGAGGTTAGCTCCCGACACATACTCTGGTGCTTCTGGGTCGAAGTCGGTCAAACCACGGAGGTAAACAGTCATGCTGTTAGCCCCATTCACCTCAATAATGCCCTTTGCGTTCTTGTGATTGTACCGCCATCGGTCACGATGCGCGCTACAATAATGCTCTCTGGTGTTGTTGCACCATAGTCGTTACGACGGGCTACCTGACCATCGAAGGTGATTGTTGCCTGATTGTTATTATCAACGGTATAACTTACGTTACGTCCGTTCTGATTTCTCAGTGTAAGTGTTGTATTGATTTTACCATTCTGTGAGGCTGTGTAACGAACTACCACACAGCTATCAGGATTGCTTGCGAGTGAGTACGATTGTACTCACGCCATCCATCGTATATTTCACACCTGCTACGGCATCGTTGATATCAGGTAACGAACATAGTCTGTCACCGTTGTCATACCACGACTGCGAATATAAAAGGTTACCAAAGTTAAGGTAATAACCATAAGAGGCTGTGCCAGTCAGACCACCGAGGCTTACCGCTCCAGAGGGTCTTATCGTTAAACCGTACGTCGTCAATGGCAACATCGCTCATCAAAGTGGCACCAAACTGACCGTTACCGATTGGCAGACAAGAGGTCATCAGTTCGTTGCAGGCTTTGTGTACCAAAGCGATATATTTGTTGGCTGGGTTGAATGTAGCAATACCTGTTACTGGTACCAACTCTTCTGCTGGCACAAAGCGAACCACATTACTACCATCGCCCTAAATCCCAGAAGCTGATATATTTGCCGTCACCAGCACCTTGGTACATATTAAAGAAGTACGTCCATAGGTAGACTCTACCAATCTCAGAAGCCACCCAATGAGTTCCTTGACTCAACCATCGTAAAGAGCGTATCCTTCACGTTTGCGAGTCTGTGTAGCGTTGACGTATGAATCGCTGATATAAAGAATCTTTCCACTCTTGCTTACGAAAGAGTATTTGCCATCGGTCTCCTGACACACGCCGCTAGCATATCGTCAGGGTTTCCAGTATGCAATGAGGGCTGTCTGGCAGGTAGCCTTCTCGCCCTTAGCACTCAGAAGCCAGTTACCAGTCTGGAACTGAATGTAATAATAAACAGGGTTTGCAGCAGTTGAAGTCGTAGGGGAGATAATATGGGAATACCATCTCATCCTTGCTGACAAAGGTCAAGACATTGTTGATGTCGCCCTTATCATAGTCCTATTTCCTGTCCAGCCCCTAATCTCTCCACTTGGTTCATCGCGTGACTGTTAGTAGAGTCTGGTGCCAACTCGAACGAAGCCGTACCAAAGCTGTTGTTCATGCTCTGGAAGATATGGAATGAGGTAATATCTGTTGCATTCGTAGCCGACGTGAAGCGTGAGCTATAAGGTTTGTGCCATTGACATAAAAGGTACGACCGCTCTTGCTTATCAACTTATATTTCTTATTGGTAGCGAAACCTTCATCAGCAACAACCTTCCATAACTGTTTGTCACTACTCATGACTTGTGGAACAGCAGTACGGCACTTACGATTGTTGCCCTTTTCTTCTAACACATTGTTAGAACGAAGATATTTAACGTAATACCAATGCTCATACGCATTGGTACTGATGCGAGGGTAACCTTGTGCAAAAACTTGTCAGACACTTACGGCAGACAAGAGGAAAGCAGCACAAATACTCTTTACAGATATTCATAGGAGTAAAGGAAAGATATTGAGATAGTTTAAATTACTCGAATTTCTATTATAAGACAAAAAAGGATTGTATCAAAATTGTGTCAGTGGTGAAGTTGTAGAAAAACACGTGTCGTGTATCTATCCTTAGCTCTGCTGGCGAGCGCACGCACTTGTGCGCGCTTGCTGATACAACCCCTTAATTATTTGATTGCGAATTACTTCACAACAACCTTCTTACCATTTACGATATACAAGCCCTTAGCAAGACCATTGAGGCTCTTAGCCACCATGCGACCATCGAGGTGTAAACATAACCGTCAGCCTGCTTCTCCTGTACCTTAACGTTAGAGATACCAGAGCTGCGTCCCATAGCTGCGATCTGCTCACTGGTCAATACATCAGTGATAGGAATGAACTTGAGAGCGTTGTTAGGTCGTTAACCTCCCCACTTACCCATGAGTAGGTGCCATCACGTTACCCCATGCGTTAAGGAACTCTCTTTGTGTTCTGTCGCTACTTACACCGATAGAGTAAACCTCGCTACCCCTTATTGCTATCGAAGATGTAAAGAGTCTGTGGCTCAGTAGTAGCCATGAAAGCACCTGTCATCTTACCACCACCGCTCTTACCGTTGCGTGCCCACTCGTCAGCATCGTTCTTCTTATATATCGTTACCACTCAGGCATCTCTGCTGCTAAATCAGTGTACTTGATGTACTGACCAGCCTCGTTTACAAGAACAATCGATTGGTAGCAGCATCGAAGCTTTGTTACGTGCCATACCTTATTACGGAAGTTTCGCGTCGTTCTCTACAGGAGAGTCAGCGATCAATGTATCGTTATCTACAGAGAGAATCAACTTGTTACTCAGTAAGACCATTCAAACCAGTAGGACCAAATGTTGGGTTGTTTGCTGCTACTCTATTGAATCTGGATGAAGTACACGAGATTCGTTGTTGTTCTTGTCGAAGATAGTGAAATCATAGTTCCAGTGTGAATATCTACCTCAGAAGCCTCGATAAAGTAAACCCTTTGAACTATTATCGCCATCAGACCAAGGACCATATTCTTTTCCTAACTCCTGAGCCCCATAGATGTTTACGTAAGAGTTTCCTCTTCAGCAACCATCCTGATAGCACCATAGGCTGCTGATGGATCGTCATCATGAGCTACAATAGTGTAATCCTTGAAGCTTCTCACCTGGATTTGTACCAGCTGCAAGACGCTTACCCTCTGTGGTGAACATTGTCCAAGTTCGCCTTCTACTGAAAAGAGTGAATGACCAAACATCGTTCTCACCCCTTTGCTTTAAGTCCAAGCCTGCTTTTCCAACATCACCCTGAGAAGCTACCCTAGCTGTCAGCTTCTCGTCATCACCATTGGCTGTGATGTAACCCACCTTGTTGGTACCAACAGCGATGTAATCTTTTCCACCTCAGGAGCTGAAAACCCACTGAGCGAAAGTTGTCATTGCGACCATACACAATGAAAGTAGAGTAAAGATTTTCTTCATAATCTGTAATAAATAATTGGTTTTTGTTTTATAAATAGTTGTTTATTGTCTCACCGTTAGGTTTTATTTTTTTAGGTCCTATTAATAAGGAGTCGCTTTACTTTCATAAAGTCGACAGCAAATATAAACATATTCTTTCGAATATTCATTGTTGCAAATACAATATTTAATATTTTTAACAATTGGGTGACAAGTTGACGAGGAACGAGTGAACGAGTTGACAAGTTGCTTGTAAAAAAGACAGAGTAACAGAAAGACAAAAGAAACAAGTTGCTCATAAAAAGACAGAGTAACAGAAAGACAAAGAAACAAATTGCTTGTAAAGAAGACAGAATAACAGGAGGACAAAGAAACAAATTGCTTGTAAAGAAGACAGAATAACAGGAGGACAAAGAAACAAGTTGCACGTAAAAAGACAGAGTAACAGAAGAACAATAAACACAATAATAAAAAGAGCGGTCATTATGTATATTCTGGCTTACGAACTTTTCTTTTTGTGTGCATATGTACATGATGACTGATATGCATTATGTGTGGTTCTTCCGAAATATGGAGTGATAAACCAAAAGTCTTATATAATAGGCACACGGAGTAACGGAGCGACGGAGGTAATGCTATGATCACGGAGGTGCCGAGCGCACAAAGAGCGACAGAGGTATAGCGTACAGATTCTGATGACTATTTTGAGGTAAACGCTTTGTATATAAATTAGCTAACAGAATTGGCAAACAAGCTCCGTCGCTCTATGCACCGACGATGCCTCCGTTACTTCCATTGCTTTGTTTTAATAATCCTCCGTCCTCTCCGTGCCTCCGTGTGACATTGCTGCAAACTCTAAACACAAGTGGCAAACCTTATCACTCCAAAATCCTGAAGACCCTTATGTGTATTCTGTTTTTATGCTCGTTCCGTCTTATGCGTACACGCTGTATTGTAAATATAATTCAAACATTAAAAAAACAAAAGGGCATAAATAGCATTCAAATAAACGCCTAATAGGCTTGCAAAAGATGCCCTTTAAGCATCTAACTAACGCCCTTTTCGAACCCTTACTAAGCACCTTTTGAAATGTCCCTCTATAATGTCTTGATAGCTAACAACTTACAAAAAGCACCAAAATCACTTAATTTTTAGCCTTTTACCAATATTCATCTCTCTTTTGTAAGAATATTTCAAAGTCCTCACTTTCCCAACCCCTCTCCTACAGAGAGGGGAGTGCTGAAACAATCTGCTAAAGAATGATAAAAATTTCCCTAAACGGTAGGGGTATCACGCTGATCCTCCCCTCTCCCTTCGGAGAGGGTTGAGGTGAGGCTGTTACTCACTCCCTCCCTATGGGGAGGGGTTGAGGTAAAGAGCCAGTTGGGGTGAGACTCCTCCACTCTCCCCTTTCAACACCATAGCTTTTGCCATTCACGACGCGGCGATGGTTAGTGATGCTATCTCATATTCCAATGGCACAACCTCGTTGCCCAGCTTATCTATGAAGCCCCACTTACCTCCAACAGTATATTTCATGTTCTGGGTCATCAGCTGGTCGCACTTCCTACTTCCTCACTGCCACAGCCGCCAAACCGTCATGATATGGGAAGATTGCATCATACTTCGGACTGACAACAACCTTGCCTTCCATATTCGCAATGCCCATCTTCTGTCCGCTCTCATCTAAGATTCTGAAAAAGCCCATCAACAGGACGGTCATTACCATTATCCGCCATGTAGACCCCTAAACAGTTCCTCACCTTTATTATTGATAGCAACACAACCCACATTCGACTTAAATACAAAGCCAATAGTACGGATTGTATCAGTATAACAGAGTGGGTAACGCTTATAAGGCACAAACTGTCTCGCCCTTTTGGTTAACGTAACTATACTCCTCATACTTTTTGAGTCGTATCAACTTGTAAGACTAAATAGGAATCTTTATCATCGGTAAATGACAAAAAGGGTACATGTCAAACAGCAAGCTAAAATGGAGAACAATAAACATTAATTTCTTCATCGTAAGATAATAGTTAGTTAGGATTAGTCATTTTTCTTTTCAAAAAGTAATAAAATAACAAATAACAAGCAAATATGCTACAAATCTTTTAATTTACTATAACATATCGTTGAATGGTGGAATGGTTGACGAAGAAACAAATTTCATCAATTCTTTCCAATCTTACAAACATTGGAAGCCCCTTAGAGGGGTTGGGAGAGATTCTCTATAAGAATGAACTGATACAAAAAGACAGAGTAACACGTTCGTTTGTTACTCTGTCTTTTCTATTAAGGGGTATCCCGCATTTCACGCCCCTCCCTTTGGGAGGGGACGGGGAGGGCTTTACTTACCCACTACCACCTTCTTACCACCAACAACGTAAACGCTATTAGGTAAGCTGTTGAGGGCTGTCTCAGCGTCAACCTTGCTACGAACGAGGACACCATAGATGCTATAAACATCTACTTACCACCGTTAGCCTGAGCCGAGAAGGTCTTGATACCTGTTGGAACAGTGCCTGGGTCAAACCTCAGAACCATCTGAACCGCAAACCTTAATAACGATATTGTTCTGTGCATCCTCCATTACCTTCTTAGGAATAGTGAAGGTCTTAGTGTTAGCTAAAGTAGATAAGATTGCCATACTGTCGTAAATCTTGAAACCTACAACGTGGCTGTTCTTAGCCTCCTAGTATAGGTGCGCTTACCATTAGCATCGCTCTGAGACTTGATGATAAGCATAACCCTGACCGAGGCTGTCTCTCTTGAACTGATCCCATGAACCGAAGCTCGCCCATAGTACCAACGCGTACGGCACCATTGAAGTCCTCACGCATTGTGCCGGGAGCAGCACCAGGATAGATAGCTGGGGTGGGACGGATATGATCGTCGATGAAAATCATGTTGTTTGCAGGACCCTTAGGGAACTGCTGCATGAACTCTCTTAGCCTCCATCCACTGTGCTCTGTGGTGTACATGGTTGTATTGCTGTAGTCACCGATAACAGAACCGTTCACATTATAGAAGTGGCCTTCATGCCTCGAAGAAGCTTTGGAGGTCCTGCTGAGCTGCAAAAGAACAAGCCTTAGCAAAGAGCAAGTAGTCTTTCTGGACCCTGACAGTTGGCTGTTCCCTGACCTCAAGGCGGTTCTTACGGAGATAATCAAGACACTTGTTCCAGAACTGATCGTCAAGACCAGTCGAATGGAACATCATATGAGAGCTTGTAATACATCTAGAGTTAGACCTCATGTACCATATTCAAACCACTTTTCTTGTTAGCAAAGCGGTCAGCGTCAAAGTAACGGCACTCTCGCAAACACCTCTATACTCCTTACCATCCACGTCAGTATAATTACAATGCTCTGAACGGCTGGTTACACGACCAGAAGTAAACATAATCATGTTAGAGTACATATTCACTGAAATCTCCGTCATACCTGCTGTATTGAACAGCTGCTGGTGGTTGTGACCGAACTCGTGAGCAGGACCCCAGAGTGTACCATTACCCCACTTCATCTTGTCGTAGTTGAGTACGTCGCCCAAAGTGTTGTAGTTATAATAGGTACCACCAGTTGTAGCATACATATAACCATGGTCAACGGCAGTAGCATTGAGAACGTTGTTGCACTTATCCTTCTTAGAAGCACGGAAGCCCATGAGGTCGTCCTCACGCTGTACGATGCTGTTCCAGATCTCAACAAGTTCCTTCATGTGAACAGGAGTGTAGTCCTTGCAAGCCTGACTTGGCATGTTCATAACAACCAGTTCGCCCTTCATATTGAAAGCCTTAGCCCAAACAAGACCGTCAGACTGCATCTTCTGCCAATCCTCATTGGTGTGACCCTTTGTGAGGTCGAAGTAGACCATTCACCTTACCACCCTCAATGTGGATGTTCATATCCTTATAATCTCTGAGGTACTTACCGTTGTTGTAGGTACGACCGATATAGTTTACGAAGACGTTGTTCTCACCCTGATTGAGGATGATATTCAAAACCCTTCTTCAAGTCATAGTACTTACCCGCACTACGTGTACCTAATGGTACCAACTCAATCTGTACAGTTGCATTCTGTGGGATGTCATCACCGAGGAATACGAAGAGGTCTTCGCCATCGCGAGCAGTAGATACCAGTTGGGTTTGTCATGCTACCATAATCGTAGCCGATACCCATTGAACGCGCCCAAAGCATTATAGTTATTCTCGCTATAAGGCTTGTAGGCAGCGATACGGAACTCTTTCTCCCAGTTGCGACCACTTGCTATAGCTTGTCCAGTTCTGGTTCCCTAATCTTCAATACAACATCCTGCAAACCCTGTGGAAGCTTATCGTCATTCATCTTTGCCTTCAATGCTGCATCAGACATATTCTTCACATCAGCAGTAACCTCAGTAGCTGTGCTGTTAGTGAAATACTTTGCAACGGCTGTAGCATACTTGTCTACATTCTTAGTCAAGTCAATACGTGCCTTGTAAGAAGCCTGCTGCTCTCTGAGCTTTGCCTGATCGATAGTAGCCTCCTTTAAAGATCCACTTATTAGCATCGTTATTGTTGTACCAACCTACTGGGTGATAGCCCTGACTCTCAGCACAGTGAATACCGACGTTGTAAGCATCAAGCATCTCAAAAGCCAATGCGTATGGGTCGCTTTCGTTAAGATCAAACTGGAAACCATTGCCCTGCTCCTCAGCTGTTGTATAATAACGAGCTTGTCTGACCATTCTGCTGAGCGATATACTTACCTGTAACAGCATTCTGAAAGCATAACGACCGCTACCCAGCTTCACTAGCTTCCAACAGTAGCTATAGTCAGTTGCAACGAAACTGCCAGTAGACACTTCGCCAACAATATAGTCCTCACGCATGTGATCTGCCGTGCAGGCTCAGATACAATCTGGTAGTACTTATTCAAGTCCTTACGTGGGTCGACAACCTTTGTCGACTGAGCCAAACGATCGAGCACCTGCTGCTTTGCTGAGAGAGGTCACTGGATCAAGACGGAACTCGCTTGGTCCGAGTGCTGTTCTGCCATTGTCTCTCAAAGGATACCAACGTACAACGTGTCTCTGACCATCAAGGTGCCAGCGAAATCGTTTGCTCCCTACCCTCTCATTATAGATATTGAAGTAAGACTTACCAGTGCCACTTGACTGTGTCTGATAAACGATTTGGAACTTGTGCGCGTCGTTGCCTGTCTTATAGGAACACTGTTGGCAGTGACATTCTGCACATACTTACCATCCTTCAAACTCTGAATGGTGTACTTGTCGCCCTTAGCATGGAGGACAAAAACATTGGCAAAGTCTGCAGCTGGAGAAGTGTAATTCTTTCCGTGCAAACCACTCTCGTCAACATAGACATGGTGTCTGTGCTCTGCCTGACGCTTGTCATTGACAATGTAATAAACTCCTGCCTTGAGTTGCTGGTTCTCTCCTTCATCGTTGGAGCTGCAGAAGCCTTCGCAACGCTTGGCACGATAGCGAGTCAATACCATTGCCGCTATCAGAGACTTATTGCGTAAAAATTCTTTCGAATAACACAAATGTATAAAATAAATAATTGTTTTCTTAGTTTTCTTCGGTAATGTTCAAGCACTTATTCATGTCCTTTTAAGATTGTGTGGACGTCCCGCACCAATGGTGTTAAGCCTCCGCACACTCCGTGCTAAGCCTTCGAACATTACTTATATCGTATTAAAGTTAAATCAGTCATTGGACCACAATGCTCGTAAGTCTTATTAATTATATTGATTTCTAACGCCTTTTTATCTTCTTATCAGCATCGTGTTAGTCTTCATAACGACGTAATCTACTATTTTCCAGGTTGCAAAGATAATCAATCTAATTGATAATTATACAAAAAGCAAAAAATTTAACGAACCGATAGGACTTTAACGAAAACAAACCCACTGGCACAGGGCGACCTATGCCAGCAGGTTGGGATATAGGAATTAAAGACCTAACTGCTCTTTCTTCCAAGCCTCATCGTGATAAACGTAGAGGTGAAGTTCAGCGAGGTACCAGTAGAAAGAACCACCACCATTGTTGATCTTTGTACCGTTCTTGCGCTCTGTTGGTTCAAAGCGGATATGAGTGATAGTTGCACCATTTGTCTTTGTGTAAGAAAGTGGCTCACTCAATGCATTCGCAGAACGATAAGTTACATGAGTTGCTACAGGAGTAGCTGCTGTGATAACGTCAGCAGAAGCATAGATGTTAACTCGCTTGGGGTTACGGTCATTGTTTGTCACCTTGTTCTCATCGAATGCAAGCATAGAATGTACCGTTGATACCCTCCGTTCAAAGTGATGTCGATGTATGGACGTGGGTCGCTTGTGCTACCATTACTCTTTGTCTGGAAGAAGGTTGTGTTTTACCATCAACAGCAGAAACCATCTCGTGACCTGCCTGCATTGAGTTAGAAGAAACCATGCTTGCAGTGAGAGGAATCAGAACAGACTCTGACCACTCGTTAGCCTGAGCAGTAGCTGTTGCAGGAGCATTAGTGTTCTTGCCTCTGAGACCCTGAGTTGTTACGGTGATAGTGTAGTCGCCTGCAAAGTTGAATACATCGTTGAGTACACAAGATGTCTCAGTTGCAGCAACCTCCTTCACTGACTCAGGAACGCCAGCCATATTGCTCTTTGCTCTAACGATAACCTTCTCATAGTTCACATCGTCTGGTGCCTTCCATGTAACATTGAGACTGACCTTACCCGGAGTTACGTTCAAGTCGTTCACACCCGTAGGAACGATGTCCTGGAATGGCTGCTGTGACACGTGGATAACGAATGGCTGTGCGCTTCCGTTAGAAGGCTTGCAAACCACGTCACAAGAACGAGCATTGTCAGTAGTATTGAGGGTTGCAGTGAGAGACTACCTCAGAACCAGAGATGAGCTGTAGTAGACAACCAGTCTTAGCATCGTCTGGGATAATAATCTCATAGTTACCATCAGAGACTGCACGCTGGAATGGGATACGATAAGTGCGACCGAGGTCGACCATCTCAACAGAAGCCTGCTTAGATGCCATTGGATAGATAGGACGAACCTTATAACCCCTTAGCCGACTGCTCGATAACATACTCGATAGAAGCATCCCAGTTGTCAGAACTCTTCAAAACGAACTGTACTGTGCAAGCGTGTCTCACCGCTTGTGTTAGCATCCATATCGATGTGGAGCTTAACGATACCATTGTCCTTCACTGTCTTGCTTGCATCCAAACGAACGAAAGAAACAGTATCAGGAACGATGATGTTGTCAAGGCTGAGGTTGGTCTCAGCTGGTACGTCGATACTTTGTCACGTTGCTTTCAAGCAGCGAGTAGAATGTACCCTCACGATTGAAGAATGGATTCTCCTCAGGAATACGGAGCACACTCTCAAGACCCATCTGCAGATACCTTAATATCGTATGATGCACGCTCACCGCTGAGAGATAGTAATCTTAGCCTCACGAGCCTTTGAAGCCATCGTAAGCTGGTGCCTTAACAGTTACACCCTTTTACCATCGGCATTCTTAGTGATAGTTTCAGCCATTCAGCATTGCTCACCGCCTTCCACTCATCGAGAGGAACGTTGGTCTCAACAACAATCTGATGCTCGCCACCCTCCTTATTGAATGAGATCATTCACTGGAGAAGAATGAGGAACTTTCAAGTTCGTGCAGTAAAAGTCGGTGTCATAGTCTGCTGCACGAGATGCGAGTCCTAAGGTACCCACAGAAGAGTACTGGACAATAGTGAATAGGAAATTAATCTTTAAGTTTCATTATTCGTAGTTATTTATCGTTAAAGTTTATCTGCTCTTGGATTATACTGATAACGCATCCCTGGTCATCTGGCTCCATGGGCCAGCTGCTTCCGAGCACCATCGTTCTGCTTAGCGTTCTTCATCACGCGATAACGATAGTGAAGACGGAACTCTTGAGTTGAGTAGCGTTAGTAGATGCACTACCACCTAACTCGTTAAGCAAGAATGTATTGTTATACTCACCAACTGGAGTCAGCATCTCTACCTCGAGTGAATCCTGCTTGAAAGGCTTCAGCGTTACGTTGTGGCCGAAGGATTCGCTACAGTCTGCGAACCGATAGTAGCAATGATACCTCTTGACATTGATGTCATGGAGTGCCTTCTCGTAGTTATCCCACTTCGTCATCACCAGCAAGGGAAACGAACAGCGTTAGCTGCGATGAGGGAAATGCACGAAACCGTATTGGTTGGACGAGTAGTTGACTTTGTCTCAAGGTTAGTTACCTGTGAAGAAACCAACTGATAGTTCCAGCCCTCAGCAGTAGAACCGTAAGCGTTCTTCCATGTCACCTTAATCAAGACATGATTCAACTTAACACCTAACTTGTTATTGTCAGTAGCGAGTGCACTTGCATCGTGACTAACAATCTGTAGTTGAGGAAGTAAGTACTGTCTGGTGACAAAGTACCGAGGTTCTTCAACTTGATATCAAAGAGGCACTTGTTTGAACCTGATGGGATAGTACCCGTCAAAGCAGGGTCCTCATAGCAGTTCTGTGGCAGAAGACGAGCAAACTTTTGTGCTGTCAATATCGAAAGCTTTGATTTGTTATAAGCATTGAAGAGGAATCATCATGAGCAATTGTCACGTGATAGTCACGGTCAGCCATCTGCGAACCACTCAGATTTGCTACCAACTGGAACAGAAGCTGTACCGTTCTCCACGGCAGAAAGCTCTACCGTGGTACGATCATAGATACGATTGGAACCTGCCATCAATCCTACCTTGTGAGGATAGAAGTTTCTGCTCAAAGTCATAATTGTTACATGATGACAATGCTAAAGCAGCCAAGGCACATCCTAAAAATATACTTGTATTTTTCATATAGTTACAATATTAACGTTATTAACGATCCCAACCTGGGTTCTGATCCAGCTTAGGACTCTTCACCAACTCACGATGTATGAGTGGAAGGAATACCATACGTGGGAGAGCCTTACGGTCGCGGATATTCTGCTCGTTGATGGTTACGAGGTTGAAGAATGGACCATCGTTGTTACCCTTCTTCTCGCTGTAAACATCAAGACCACGCCAGTTAGAGCTGTTAGCATCCTCTGTGAGTAAGTACCCCAAACGACGTGTGTCGAAAGTAGCGGTGACCTTCATTGAAGAGCTCAACCTGACGCTCGTTCTTGATTACCTCATCGAAAGCATTCTCTGAGCTGAGTGTTGCAGCTTCTACGCCCGGAAGACCAACACGATAACGAATCATATTGAAGTAACGTGCCATAGCAGCCTCATCACGAGTTACGGCAACATCAACGAGTCTACCATTGCCATCCCATGTCTTCACGGTCTCTGAACCCTGAACATGGTTAGCAGCCTCACAGTAAGCCAACAAGATTTCAGCATAACGGATGATTGGGAATGGCTTAGGAATAACAGCAGCACCATCCTTGCCATGCCAAGAGTCGTCTGGGTGGATGTACTTGAATGGTACGTAACCACTGATACAGTAGTCGTTAGGGTTGTTACCAGCTGCATTCTTACCAGCCTTAGAATCATCAATAGAGTACCAGAATGTCTGGTTGTTAAAACTACCATCGGTAGTAGAGTTCATCTTCCAGATACGACCCGGGAAACCGATACTTGCATAGAAGCGAGCTGAACGGTTCGTGTAAGCCAATGGTGTACCATTTGCCATATCGCAATCACCGATAGACTTCTTCTGAGTCACGTGCTTGGTCAAGTCTGCCTCATAGAGTGGAGACTCTGCTGGCTTCTTACCATCCTTCATCAAGAAGCAGTCGATTACACGCTGTGGAACTGACATACCACCCCATCCACCATAGTTAACAGGGAATGAGTGACGAGAATAGGTCATTACAGGACCTGAGTACTCATCAGCCCAGATAAGCTCACGGTTTACCTTTGCTGTACCCTCACCATTGAACATATCAGCAAAAGAGTGATATGGGTCGATACCACCAGCACCATCAGGGAACTTAGCTGTTGGAACAGATGCGTCAAGTGGATATGGATTATCCTTATCAGCATCAACTGTGAAGAGTGTATAGTAGTTGAGGTCGATAACCTGCTTAGCTGCAGCTGCGGCAACAGCCCAACGCTTAGCATCATAATCCTGATTTACATAATACTTACCATCGCTCGTACGCTTTCCACTCACCAAAGCAACGCTTTTGCATAAGTACCACCATTGAAAAGTTGGTGAAGCCTGAATAAGGCGAAGACGTGCGATAAGTGCCAACGCAGTACCCTTTGTTGGACGACCGAAGGTAAGCAGTTGACTGCTCGCTTGGACGTTTCAAACCCGGGAGTGACTGTGCGAACTCATTACAGATATAGTCGATTGACTCATCCATTGTTGCACGCTCACGGTTATAGTACTCAGCTGTCTCACTGGTTGATACAACCTCGTCACCAACGATGAGGCAAGGACCCCAGTTCTGCAACAATACGTAGTAAGCATAACCACGGATGAAGTGAACCATTGCCTTATAGTCTGCCTTATCATTAGAAGACATATCACCAATCTTGTCAACCTTCGATAACATGAGGTTGCATCGTCTGATAATCTTATACATCTGGTACCAATAACCCCAGTTAGGAACGTTCTCAGCATTTACATTACCAACTGAGAACTTTGCTCCCCAGAACTCGTTAGTCTGCCAGCGTACACAAATCTCGTCTGATGCTGTCTCACCCGGAGTCCATGAGTGACCCCAAATGTTACCAGCTGATGGGAACATCGTTGGAGTAGCATAGAGATAGCCATTTGCATTCTGGGCAGAGTGGAAGACAGAGTCCTCCTTGAAGATAGCATTAAAGTTGTCGTCCTGATCCAAGAAGTTACATGATGTGAATGTCATGCTTGAGAACAGAGCTGCAACAGCGCCCAAAGCTAATATATGTTTTTTCATTATTACAATCTTAATTAAGAGGTGAAACCTTAGAATCTAAAGTACATCTGCAATGAATAGGTGGTTGGGATTGGATAAGCCGCACCATTGAACCAAGCCTGCTCTGGATCGAAGTACTTCGCGCTGTCGATAGTGAAGAGGTTGTTGATAACGAAGTCACACTCTAATGCACTAAGACCAGCTGCACGCAGCCACTTACGATGACGGAAGACATAACGGAAGTTCAACTCCTGGAAACGGAGGAATGAACCATTCTGCTTCCAGAAAGTAGAAAGCTGTGAGTTGTTATTGTTTGAACCGTAAGAGAGGCGTGGGAACATTGCGTTAGGATTCTCTGTTGATGGATCACCAGAGTACCATGATGGAATCCAACGATTCTTTGGATTGTTTACCATCTTCAACACATTACCCATCTCACCATTGTAGAATGGAATCCAACCTGCGTCGTAACCCATACCTACACGGTAGTAGTTTACACCTGTATTACCCTTGAAGAGCAAGCTTACAGTGAAGTCCTTATAGTTGAACTCACCACCAAGACCGAACATTACACGAGGAACGTTGTTACCGTAAGACAATGGCACGCGGTCGTCCTTATTGATGACACCATCACCATTCACGTCACGATACTTGATATCACCAGGACGAACAACACCGAAGGCTGCTGTCTGGTCTGGACTCTGGCGAATGTCTGCCTCATCCTTGAAGAGACCCTCAGAAACATAACCACGCAATACGCCGTAAGGCATACCTGTCACGCTCTGATAATCGTAAGCAAGTTTATTCTCCTCGAAGTAGTCAACAATGTTCTGTGACCATGTATAGTTGGCACGAACGGTAAAGTTCATCTCCTTGTTAATCTTGTGGAAATAAGAGATGTTACCATCTGAACCGAATGAGTGCATACGACCCACGTTAGACTTAGGATAAGTTACCATACCAGCAAACTCTGGCAATGTAACACGGTCTTGGAAGATATGGTCACGTGTGTCACGGAAGAAGTCAACTGTCACCTTGATAGCATCGTTGAAGAAGTTTGCATCAACACCGACGTTCAACTTCTTAGCAACCTCCCACTTCAAGTTGTCAGCACCCTGCTGCTTCTCAACAATACCCTGTCCAGTATAACCCCATGTGGTACCAGCGTGGTTGTTGATAATTGTCAAGTATGGGAAACGAGTGTTTGCAATGTTATCGTTACCTGCAAGACCGTAAGAACCACGAATCTTGAAGAAGTTTACGAATGGAAGATGCTTCTGTACCCACTTGTATGAAGTTGGAGCCCAACCCACAGCGATTGATGGGAAGAAACCGAAACGCTGACCCTTAGGGAAGAGGTCTGAACCAGTGTAACCGAAGTTAGCATCTACGAAGTAAGTAGAGTTATAACCCCATGACAAACGACCAGATACGTTCTGACGACGCTTAGCGATAGCAGCGATACCGAGTGCATCACCATTGCCCCATTTAGAACCCTTTGTATCTTCCATATAATAGAAGAGGAGCGCACCGAGGTTATGAGCACCGATACTTGTGTTATAGTCTAACTTAGCCTCCATGTAGTACTTTCTCCAAGATTCGTTGTCTGAAGAGTAAAACATATCCAGCTGCTTAGAACGCAAGGTCTTGATGAGGTCACCTGTTGATGTACGACCTGTTGCGCGATAGTAGTCTGGCCTAACAAACGACGCTCACTGAAACCTGATGTGCGGTCATTAACAGCCTGAACAGAACCCACGAGTCCCTTGAGAATACCACCGAAGCGGTGTGTAAACTTCAAGGTAATCATGTTACGGCTATTATCTGATGAATTGTAACCCTGATAGTTGAGGGCAGCAAATGGAGAGATAAGGTCGCTCTGACCGTAGGTTGGCAATGTTCCGTCAGCGTATGTAACAGGGAACATCAATGGATTCAGCTGGAGTACATCCGACCATACCTGATTGGTATTCTTACCACCCGGAGTTGTATGGTTAGAGATGCTACCATCAACACCGAAGTAAAGCTCAGAACGCTTTGTAAGGTTCATGTTGATGTTTGCACGATAAGTCAGCTGATCGTAAGACAATGGACGGTGGAACTGGTTCTCCTTCTGCTTATAGGCAGCACCTTCATGACGATAACCTACAGAAACGAAGTACTGTGCAACATCACCACCACCACGCGCACTTGCATAGTAGTTCTCCTGCAAAGAGGTCTTCTTCATAATCTGGTCAATCCAGTTTACGTTTGGATAAAGCTCTGGGTCAAGATTGTTCTTGATGATATCCAACTGAATTGGCGTATAGAGATCTGACTCACCTGACATTGCACGTGCCTCATTAGCAAGTCTTGCATAGTCGTAAGATGAGAGATACTCAGGCAGACGCTTAATCTGTGACAACTTCACTGTCGCACGAGCTGTAACCTGAATCTTCTCCTTAGAACCGCGCTTGGTAGTAACCAATACAACACCGTTAGCACCACGCACACCATAAACAGCTGTTGCGGCAGCATCCTTCAATACTGAGATGCTCTCAACGTCGTCTACGTCAATATCATTGAGGCGACCCTCAATACCGTCGATGAGGACAAGCGCACCAGCACCTGCTCCGAAGGTCGATACACCACGCACCCAGAAGTTGGAAAGGTTCTGACCCGGCTCACCAGAAACCTGCATGGTGATAACACCCGGCATACGACCACCAATCATGTTTACGAGTGAAGTACCCGGAGTACGCAACTCTTCCATATTAATAGTAGACACAGCACCTACCACCGATACCTTCTTCTGAGAAACAAGACCTGTCACGACAACCTCGTCGATGGCATTTGTCTTGGCTACCTTAAACTTAACTGAAAGGGAAGGCTCGTCCTTAAGGATAGTGCGCTGTATGGTCTCCATACCGACGTACTCGAACATAAGCGTAGCACCCGGCTTGACCTTAATAGCAAACTTACCGTCAACGTCGGAAATTGTTCCTACACCCGGTTCGTTCTTTACACGAACGGTAGCACCAATACATGGCTCACCTGTATCATCGAGGATGACACCCGCTACCGAGAACTGCTTTGCAGTACCATTATCTTGTGAATAGGCGTAGCCTGCATGAGTCAGCAGAGCCACCATAAGACACAAGACATATAATGTTCTTCTCATATATCTATGTTTGTAGTATAATAAGGTAATAGCTATTTAATTGACAATTCTCGTATCACCTGATTCTTTGAATCGGCGACATAAACCGTACTTCCGTCTGCACTCACGGCGACACCCGTCGGCCAATTAAACTTGGCTAACTCGACACCACCATCTTGGAAACCTGCACTCTGTGGTACACCAATAGGTGTGGTTACACGTGCGTTCTTGCCCTGAGTGGTATCAATCATACGGATACAGTGGTTACCAGAGTCGGCAATATAAAGCTTACCATCCTTGGTGAAGGTCATCTGACGTGGATAACAGAACTTAGCATTCTTCAACGCTCCGTCTTCCCATCCCTTACCTTCAGTTACGTTTACTGTACCGAAAGAAGAAATACCTGCGTATGGCTCACCTTGGTAAGTCAGAGAGTCCTTGTCTGACAACTGGTCAACGTCAACATACCAAATCTGGTGTGCATCGGTGAATGAGATGAACAAACGGTTAGGTTGTGTAGGGCTGAATGTACAGAAAGCATCTGAACCACCGCTTCCCTTAGGACCATCCTTACCCACACGCTTCAAGAGCAACTCTGCCTTACGAGTCTTAGGATTAATACGGATGAGCTGACCCTTAAACATCACAGAGTAAATCATCTGGTCGTTCTTATTAATCACGAAGCAAAACTTCCAGTTGCTTTCGTCAAGGTTTGCATAACCATTAGGATTGATGAACTGCTGCTTATGAACGGCATAGCCCTGATCCTTCAACAGGCTGTAGTATTTACGTCCAGCATCATCTGGAACATACACACCCTCATAACCATCAAGTGTAGAATAAGCTGGTGCATTGATCTTATCTTTTGTGTCATGATTCACCTGAAGAATTGAAATCTGATCCTTCTTTAAGTCAGCTTTTAACACCATACCACCGACATTCTCGTTCTTCTCGTTACGACACTCGATAAAAGAATTGCTTCCATTAGCATTAAAACTATCATCAAATCTATGCTGTACAACGAAGATATTATTGTCGTTATCAACACAAAGATAACCCGGAGCTGAGAGGTTTGATGTCAACAGCTTGTCTATCTTAGTAGCGTGCGCATCACTGTCTGTGTTCCAACAATTGTTGTAACAGCAGTCTGTGTGATATACTTAAAGTCGCGGCTACCAGTACCCTTAATGGTATCAGTACCATTAGCACGTGTCACCTCAAGTTTGATGTTACGCTTGTAAGTCAAACCTGCTGGCACATAGCTGTAAAGTTTCTCGCCATTAGATGATACAAGTCCACCACGATGACGCTTGCCATCCTCATCAACATACCAAAGTGCAAGACCAGTGGTATCAGTACCAAAGTTCTTACCCGTGATAATCATTGGGGTAGCAATACCACCACTGTCTGGATAAAAGTCACTAATGACAATCGGTTGTGAAGGGTCAAAAGCTGTACCAGCTGTGCCTCCTACCTCTTTATCAGAGCAGGAAACCCATGCGAGCGAGCCCATCAAGACCATCCACAAATAAGATTTGAAAAGTCTCTTCATAGAAACGGCTTAGTTAAATGATTTATAGTTTTTAATTAATATTTATTTCTTAGGTAATGCGTCAGTACATCCTTATATAGGGGTGGCAAATTTATATATTTATTTTAAGATATGTATTGGGTACAACCATTTATTAACTATTTTTTAAAGATTAAAATGTTAAATGCCTTGAAACTTGTAAAGGAAAGCGATTTTCACTACCAAAAAGTATTAATTTCGAGTTCAAAAATTATTCATTTTTCACTTTCCTTTCGACACTAAAAACCCATTTCGATTCGAAAGCCCCAAAATATCCCCTCTTTATGAAAAATCACAACACTTCTACCCCCAAAACCTCCGAAAAACAAGCAAAAGCCCTTAAAAAGCGGCTCTGCAAACCATCACGAAATCAAACAGTTATAAGGTAGCAAAGTAAAAGGTGCTTAATTGGACTTCAAAAGGGCGTCTTTTGCAAGCTTAAAGGGCATCTTTAAGAAGCCAATTGGGCGTTAATTAGCCCCTTAATGAGCATCACTTGAGTTTCAACTATGCGAAAAAATATGACAAAACGGGACAGAGTAACAAGAGGACAAGTAAATAGCGATAAGAGCAGACCAACTAAATAACGTTAAGAGTAGACAAACTAAATAATGTTACGAGTAGACAAACTAAATAACGTTAAGAGCAGACCAACTAAATAAAGTTACGAGCAGACCAACTAAATAACGTTAAGAGTAGACCAACTAAATAAAGTTAAGAGCAGACAAACTAAATAACGTTAAGAGTAGACCAACTAAATAACGATACGAGTAGACAAGATACTTGTAGTTACACAAATAACTCCTCTACTCGTTCACTTGTTAACCAACCACAAGGGGTATCCCGCATTCCACGCCCCTCCCTATGGGGGAGGGGTTAGGGGCTGGTTTGTTGGTTGGTTCTACTTTAACTCCACTTCCTCCAACTGCTTATCCACCAACAAGCCCTTGGCTGTTGTGTTCTTAACGGTGAATGGTTTGAGCGCCTTCATACGGATGACGAGCAAGTCGGCATCACCATTAAAAGTATGGTGGTCGCCCACATTCACGAAGGTTGGGTAGAGTACCTGCGAACCATCGCTATGACGGCGGTCGTAGGTGAGGTTGCGCATCACCATTGATGGGTCGGTCTCAACCTTAACAAACTGCAATTCCTTCGGACTATATGGGAAGACGAGGTTGAAGGCGTTGACAGACTGCAAGTCCTTACCCTTTACCTTGATGATGACATCGTCGCCCGCTGCGTAAGACTTACGGTTGTATTCGTAGTAAACCTTACCGCCAACAGGGGCTACGTCATCGTCGTTCCAACCATCCTCAAGGTGCATGGCAACATTCGAAATGTCGTAAGCATCAATGAGTCCGTTGCCGTTGAGGTCGCCACCAGAGATATAGCCGTCGAAGTCGGCATCGCCCTTTCTGAGTCCGGTATAGTTCATATAAGAGGTGAAATCGTTCTCGTCAATCTTACCATCGAGGTTGATGTCGCCCGGAAGAACAGACTTTGTGCCCGGCACCTTGAAGACATAGAACTCACGACCAGAACCGAAGTTGCCAACAGCTTCCTTCACACTCACCTTCACAAAGCGAGCCACAGGATGCTCGGTCAGTGTCACCTCCTTCGTTCTGCCATCACGTGCCCACTGCTGTGGACCAATTTCTGTCCAGTTTTTACCATCCTTGCTGACAGCGATATCACACTTCGTAATCGTACCATTACCGCCATTTGCACGTGGCACATACTGCAACTTGTCGAGTGTGTTGGTGCTATGGAGGTCGACGGTGAAGTCGAATGGCACCGCCTTCGTATAATAATAGGGTGTGCCAGATATCGCCTGTCGTACTGAAATCTACAAGTCGATTAATTTCAAAACCTTCCATATCACGGGCGGTAGAGGTTGCGGTAAGTCCCTTGATAGCATACTCCAATGGGTTGACAGCCGTCTTCACGTGCAGCGGAGTCCACTCTCCTACCCCATCGCTATTCACCGCACGCACCTTAAAGTCGTAGTCGGTTGCTGGCTGGAGGTCTTCGAAAAGAAGCGAGTTGTGGCGGATAGTGGTATAGGTCTGACCATTGAAGTCGATCTCATAGTAGTCAGCATTCTGCACAGGCTTCCACTTTGGTGTAACGCTATAAGGCTGAACGTCAGCTTCGAGGAGTTCAGGAGCCGTCAAGACACCCTTCTTGCGCAGGGTTTCGTTCGACTTGTTCAGACGTGCGAAACCCTCCACGCGAAGCGTTACAGCCTCCTTTGTGATGTCACAGGAAGCCAAACGAACGATGATTTGGGCATTTTTAGTTACCAGTAGGCGTTCCATCTCGCTGTTAGCGGTTGAGAAACGGTTGATATTCGAAGCTTGAACATACTGCCAAGTATTATCGCCCTGCTCTGCCTCTGTGAGTCGAATCTTCCTACCACCGACAACGGCTGTGAGCTTCTTAGGCTTTGCGTTGGTGTTCAGATAGAAGGTCGTTGACTGGTTTTTCACCATACCTTCGAACGCTCCTTCGGTCTTGTCGATGCATACCGTCAGCACCTGCTTGTCGTTAAGCTCTGAGGTGATGAGCGTTGTTGCCTTCTCATTAGCGAGATACTTCTGAGTTGTACCGTCGTCATCATAGAGGGTAAACTCGGTCTTTCCGTCTGGATAAATCTCAAAGATACGACGGCTCTTGTCGATTTCTGAAGGGTTGTTATTCGGATTGACCATCGGAATGATTGCACCCGCCTTCACCAAGACAGGCAACTTCCAGATGGGTGCGAAGTAATCATTAAGCACACAGCCACCCTCATAGGTAGCACCCGTGAAGTAGTCGTACCATCTTCCCTTTGGTAGATAGATGCCATTGCGCACATCGTTGCCCTCCTTGTCGGCTGCGGTGTTCTGATAAACAGGCGCAACGAGGAACGATGGACCGTACATATACTGATAGCGTGTTGCGCTGCCGAGTGTGTAATCGTTGGTATCATCGAGGAACATCGCACGCATCAATGGCTTGCCTGTCACTGCCTCATACGAACAAGAATAAGTATATGGCAGGAGCATTGACTTGAGTTTGAGGTAAGAACGGTTAATACTTGTGGCTGGTTCGCCCAAGGCTTGCGGATACTTAGGGTTGCTACCCCAGCCGTCCATATTCAACTGCATTGGTGTGAAGGTCTTCCACTGGAAGTCGCGGATGTTCACTTGCAGGTTCTTCCACCAAAGATTCCGTCCATATCGCTCGTAATATTACCCATTCCGGAGAGTCCAGAGCCGATATAGGTTGGGATATGGAAACGGATATACTCCCACTCGCCACCACTCTGGTCGCCACTCCATACACCACCATAACGCTGTGTGCCAGCCCAACCATCGAGGGTGATGATGAACGGACGGGCATCGCTGCCGTAGTAAGGCATGATATTAGCCACATCGGCAATACCATTGAGTCCGAAGGAATAGCCTGCTCCGACCCATGCTACGTCGGTCTTCAAGACACGTACACCTGCATCACGCACCTCTTTTACGATGTCACGCTGCAAGAGTGCTGGGATGCTGTCGACTGGGTGGAGGTTTGATTGTGTCCACAAACCAATCTCTACGCCCTGCTTACGCGCATAATCGCCAAGGCTCTTGAGGTTGGCTATATTACCATCGAGGGTCGAAGTCTGACCATAGCCGGCTCCGTAACCATCGTTAGGGAGGATCCAACCCAATGGCATATCGTCTTTCTTATATCGATCGATAACGGCACGTGCAGAGAACTGATAGTTATCTTTCTCGCCATTCAGGCTTTCCTTGATGCCGCCATTGTCTTTCTGACTTTCTACATATCGCTTGCCGTCTTCAAAGAGGATGCCCTTACCTTCTTCGGTTGTCTCCTTCCAATAGTCACGGTTGTAGGCATTGAGGTGGCCCTCATAGAAAGCAAACTTTGGCAATAAGACGGGGTTACCGGTCAGCTGATAAAAATCTTGAAGCAAAGAAACTGGAGTCGTGTCGACCATTAGGAAAAGGTCGAGATAAGGCATATCGTGGCTAATCGTCACCGTGTTCTTATCCACACTGCCGAAGTCGTAGGCTCCGGGAGCAAAGGTGTAAGGCATGGCTGCATAACCACCCGTTGACCAATAGAACGGAGCTGGCGAAGCAACACCGCCATCGGTCCAACTATTCGTATTAACAATCTCAATACGCTTGCCACGATGTGAGAAACGGCCGTTCTGCACACCGCCACCATAGAAATACTCTCCCGCTGCATTGGCGAGGGTAACGGTGGTGCGATTCTTCTGGAAGTCGACTCCCCTTCACCTCTTTAACGACCTCCTTGCCATTGCGAAGGTCGGTGACGCTCATCAAACCCGTGCTGCGGTCGAAGCGCACACGTACCTCAGCGGTTGCGACTGCCACATCGGCATCGGTCTCATTAACGGTCAGTCTGCCTGCGCTCTTGCGTGGGTTGTCAAGGAGGATACGTGCAGGAGGATTGCTCGCAGGGTCACGAACGATACCACCCTTTGGGTCGCGGAAAAGGCGGAAGACATTCTGACCATAGAAGTCTACTGTCATCACGCCCCCATCACTATAAGTAATCTCTACCGTTGTTGGATTGATTTGTCGAATACCGCTCACTGCCTTTCCGTCAGCAAATGCGGTTTCTCCCACTGCCAATAACAAGGCAGCAAGTAAAATCTTGGCTTTCTTTTTCTTCATTTTATAGATCTCGTCTATCGTTCCCAAGCTTAGGTCTACTTGGTTTCCGAACTACTTTTGGTTTTTAGCTATTTGTTGTTGTTGTAACTGAGTGGCAAAGGTACACTATATTTTATAAATTACAATGATTTAAATAAGATATTTTTTAAATGCAAATTGTTTTAACTTGACCTGAAAGTATAGCTCCCATAAATTAACATAAGCATAATATATTAGCTATACTTAATAACAAACCAGAAAAACATCGATTATTGTTGTTTATATTACTAAAAAAATAATAACTTTGCATCAAGAATAAATATCTTCACATAATGATGAAGCTATCAAACAACGAATAACTGCTCATACATAACAATTGACATAGCTATTCTTAGCAGTATGATTTAGTTATAAACACTAACAATAGAAGCTATCAAAGAACTATCAAGAGCTTCTTTTAATCTTAGTAAAATACATTAGCATAATGCAAAGCTCTTTATTTAGGGATAATTATTTAAACTATAAGTTTCCAGAACCTCAATATCTGGGAGCTAAATATATTCATCGAGCATGGATAGCACAATTTATTCCAAATCACACGAGAGTTGCACTTGATGCTTTTGGAGGCTCACAATCTATTGCTTATTTATTGAAGCAATTAGGTAAAACAACATATACAAATGACTTTTTGAACTTCAATTACCAAATAGGAAAAGCACTTATCGAGAATTCGGGAGAGTTATTAACAAAAGAAGACCTCGATATACTTTTCTCTCAAAATCAGAACCCTTCAGAATACAATCTGATGGAGACACTCTATGCTAACTTATTCTTTTATCCTGAAGAAGCAGCTTTTCTTGACAGTTTCAGAAGTAACATCCCACTCCTTCAAAACAAATACAAACAGTCACTTGCCTTATCTGTTATGTGCCGAAGTATGACAAGAAAAGTTACTATGGGACATTTTGCACATACACAGGCTTTAGTTTATGCTGCTGACCCTGCTCGAATTAAGAGAAACCGTAGCTTAATTCGTCCTCTAAGAGATATATTTCTTGATATATTGCCTAATTACAATGCTGCGATCTTCAATAATCATAAAGATAACAAAAGTTTCCAGAACAATATTTTGGAACTTTTACCAACATTGTCTGATGTTGATTTAGTTTATTTTGACCCCCCTTATTGTAATAGCCATGCAGATTACCAATCGTTTTATCACCTTTTAGAGACATTCGTTGAATATTGGAAAGATAAGCAATTTGTAAATGGAATAAAGCGTTATGAACCAAAAAGATATAGTGGTTTCGATAAAAACAGCGAGGCTATATATAGTTTAGGATTAATGTTTGAAAAAGCCCAGCATATTCCAACTTGGCTTGTTAGCTATAATAACAGAAGCTACCCTGACATAAATACTATGGTAGAAATGATTGAACCTTATAAAAATGTCAGAGTAGAACAAAAAAAATATACTAACGGACGAGGTGGAAAAGGCAGTGTAGCTGGTAGCAGCGAGATTTTACTAATTTGCACACCAAAATAAATAAAATGACAAACTTTGAAAAAAATGGGACAAAGAGTTCCGAGCAAATAATCTATTTGCTTTTAACAATGAGGAAAAAGCCTTATTATACCTGAAGGTAAGGGCAATATGCCGTGGTAAACTAATACAGGAATTTACAGAGAAATATGAGTTTAAACTTAATTCTACAAAAGTTAATGATCAGTTTTCCGAACTATATGGCATCTTAGAAAATTGCCCGGAAAGAATGTCCATACTTGATTCCTATTTGCGAGACAGAAACAATGAGTGGTATAAAAAAATGGGGATTGATGAAGAAAAAGTAAAGAGCGGTCTACGCAAAATAAATGCTTATGAATGGGGAGGCGACCAAAACAACTCGCTGGACCAGTACCTTGTCAGGAGGTATATTAAGGTTATAAGCGACTATGATACCCTCCAAAAAGAAAGCAAACGAAATCGCTGAGAATGCATGGAAATTTGTACAGACAAGCTGGTATAACAACTGGACATCTTATCTCATTGAATCTCTCTTTAAAAAACATGAACGTGTTCTCTCGGCAATAGGAGAAATCAAAAGTGTAGACTTCTTTATTGATGATTATCCTATCGATTTAAAAGTGACTTATTTCCCAAATGAGTACATGGAAAAGAAACTTAAAGCAAAGTTAGGACACAAGGAAATTACTTGGCTTAAAAATAAAGCGAAGTCGTGGGGTATCAAACCTGATAAGAATCTTACTGATGCTGAACAAATCACATATCTGAAAGAAGAACTTGAAAAATCACGGACACTCAGAAGTTATAACAGAACTTGCAAAAAGAGAAAATGTCTATTATTGACAAAACGTGCAAACAGCCAGAAGAACTGATAAAATGGCTGTATGAAAAAAACAGAGCAGCCGCTTATTTGGTGCTGAAAACCGTTTATTCCTCATACTTGTTGACAAAAAGGATATAAAACAATCATGGAAGATGAAGCGTGCTTTCTCACTAATTGAACCAAAAATAAATGATTATCTTAATAATTTCACTGCGTATTCTCTGAAAGAAATAAATTTCATTGTTAATAAACAAAATTATACAGCACTATCTGATATTATCTTTATCATGAAAGAGTAACTGTTAGCATATCAATACTGCAAGAAACTAAACAACGATTATTCTCCGCAAGTTTGCGGAGAATAATCGTTGTTTTCTCCTAAAAGACTTGGATTTATAGCAAAAAGTCGTAAGTTTGCTGCAATAAATTAGAAGTGTATGAATAATCAATATATATGGCAGAATGCAGATTTGCGTAAGATGACGTGGCAAGACAATGCTTTTTAGCACCCTTTATCTCTGAGGTAAGTCTTCGTCGTGAAACTTACTCGGTAGGCTTTCTATGTTCGGATTTAAAGAGCAGGGCGATTCTATGTTAGACTCGCTAACGGAGGAGATTGTTCATTCATCTGAGATAGAAGGAGAAAGTCTTAATCGGGATAGCGTGCGTTCGTCTGTTGCACGACAGTTAGGACTGGAACATGATGGTTTGCCTAAGACCGACCATTATATAGAAGGTGTGGTGCAGGTGATGCTCGATGCAACCCAGCACTTCCGTGAACCACTTACGCAGGAACGACTCTTTGGCTGGCATTCAGCCTTATTCCCAACTGGATATAGTGGTATGTATAAGATTACCGTAGGCGATTGGCGAAAAGGCGAAGAGGCTATGCAGGTGGTATCGGGCGCAATGGGTCGGCAGAAAGTGCATTATGAAGCACCACCAAGTTGTGCCGTGCCAGAGATGATGACACAGCTATTAGCATGGGTTGATGATGACACACTTGGTATTGACCCACTGGTAAAGGCGGCAGTAGCTCACCTTTGGTTTGTAACGATTCACCCATTCGACGATGGTAACGGACGACTCTGCCGTACGGTGACAGAGATGCTACTATCAAGAGCCGACAATACTTCACAACGATATTACAGCCTTTCGTCTGAAATCCTTAAGCATAGAAAGGATTACTACATCCAATTAGAGAAAGCACAACACGGTGGATTGGATATAACGGAATGGATTGTCTGGTTTATTGAAACGCTTAGTAGGGCTTTAAACACTGCACTTGAAAAGACAGAACGTATCATCAGAAAGGTGCGCTTCTGGGATAAACATAAAGACCTTCAACTGAACGACCGACAAAGGAAGGTGCTCAATATGCTCCTCGATGGTTTTGAGGGGAAACTGACTCTTCTAAAATGGTATAAGATTAATCACTGCTCGCAGGACACCGCTACCCGCGACTTAAAACGACCTTGTCAAAAAGAATATATTGAAGAAAAGTAGCGAGGGTGGACGCAGCACTGCATACGAACTGATTGGATAAAAGGAAATAAGTAGCCCTCCCCCAACCCCTCCCCCATAGGGAGGGGAGTGAAAATCTGAGATACCCCTTGTGGTTAGTTGACGAGGTTGCAAGTTAGCAAGTGAATAAGTTATATCCTTTGTAACACATAACTTGTCAACTTGTTACTAAAAAAACTGTTCACTTGTTACTCTGTCTTTTATTTACACTGTCTACAAGCAACACGTTAACTTGTCAACTTGTTACTTAAAAAGAACTTTGTTCCTCTGTTACTTTGTCTTTTATTTATCCTGTCTCCTCGTTAACTCGTCAACTTTATTTTTTTGTCTTTTTGAAAATAATTGTAGAAATATTTGGTGCAATCATTTTTATTTCATACCTTTGCTCCCGAAATGAATAAATAAAAAAAGAAAAAAAGAACTAATAAAGTTTCATATTTCAACGACAGTCAGCTATCCAGAGGCAAATGCTAACATCGAAGCCGCTATGCCGAAAAGAATTTGACACGATACTACTTTTGAAAAAGTAAATCAATAACTATCTACCGAATTTAACGCTATAAACAATCATAACAATGAAAAATCTTTATCTTGCAATAAGTTTAGCTGTATGCTTGGCTTCTGCACCACTTACAACCAACGCACAGTGCACTCGAGAAAAGGCAACGACATGTACTATAAACGAAACTCAAATAGAAAAGCTGCAATTCGCTTATGGTTTTTATAATACCTATATGAACAGCCTTATCTATTCTCAACTCTCAGACCTTAGTACGGTGATTGCGAAGAAGTTTGTTAGTCCAAAGGTTTTGAAGAAGACTGCCGACACTGGTGCTGACGTACTCCTCAATGCACAGGATTGTGTAAAGGAGAATCTTCAAACACTGAAGATTAAAGCCTTGAATAATGACTGGTTCCGTGTTTCCTTCTCATGGCCAGCAGAAAAATACGAAGTTATACAAGACAACATCATTTATATCAAGATAAAGGAGCAGGGCAAGTCATTTATCATCGAGGATGCTACTACCGTGAAGCCAAAGCTGACAAAAATATAATTCAGAATTCATAATTCACAATTCATAATTATGATTACCGATGTTGGCTATGATTTACCTGAACGCACAGGCAAACACGTCAATTCGTAAACTCATAAACTCGTAAACTGATAATAAACTGCTGTTGGCTATCGTCTGCCTGAACGCACAGGCAAACACGTCAATTCGTAAACTCATAAACTTGTAAACTGATAATAAACTGCTGTTGGCTATCGTCTGCCTGAACGCACAGGCAAACACGTCAATTCGTAAACTCATAAACTCGTAAACTGATAATAAACTGCTGTTGGCTATCGTCTGCCTGAACGCACAGGCAAACAAGTCAACTCGTAAACTCATAAACTCGTAAACTGATAATAAACTGCTGTTGGCTATCGTCTGCCTGAACGCACAGGCAAACAAGTCAACTCTTAAACTCATAAACTCGTAAACTATAAACATGTAAACTCATAAACTAACCAGAAGGGGTATCTCGCATTTCACGCCCCTCCCTATGGGGAGGGGTTGGGGAAGGGGCCAGTTGGGCCAGTGGTTGCAGTTGTTGCAGTTATTGTTAGTGGATGGCATAATATTGGAACAAATTGGATTTTAAATTATTAATTTCTAATCTAAATTTGAATATGAAGAGAATTAAAAACATTGTTTATGCTATCTTTTTAGCATTCCTATTCTGCAATCCTACATGTGCACAGAATGACGTAAAGATTACAAAGGTGGGGAAACTCATTCAGGAGTCCCTCCCTTCGACTTGGGTTCGTGACACCTTTATGACCTATTACATCGCTGCTGATGCAGATAGTACGGAACGCTTTATCAAAGAAGGAAACTGGAAGCCCGCATACGAGAAACGATATACACCTTATAACAATGTGTCACTACCTTTAATCGACGAATGCTTTGCTGAGTCCATAAGTGCGGTTCTTACAGAAGAACAAAAGAAAATTTTAAACCTCATTGGAAAGCGAAGAAATATTATGTGGTCTGAGTTCTATGTCTTTATCAATAGCAAAAAGAGGTTTGTGAAGATCGAAATGAGGAGTAGCACCGCAAAACACTTAACCCAAGAGCAGATTTATGAGATCCTCCGTTTATACAGTAAGTGTGAGCTACCAATACATCCTGTAGTGGGAGCGTTTAAAGAAAAAGAATACTATATTACAGGGGCAAATATCAAAAGAATAAAATAATAGTTCGAACGGAGTTCTCATCAGTACGTCATAATTATGATTACTTTGTTAATTCATAATTCACAATTCATAATTCATAATTATGATTACCAGTGTTGGCTATGATTTACCTGAACGCACAGGCGGACACGTCAACTTGTGAACTCATAAACTTGTGAACTCATAAACTAACCAAAAGGGGTATCTCGATTTCACGCCCCTCCCTATGGGGGGAGGGAAGGGGAGGCTGGTTGTAGATGGCATAATATTGGAACAAATTGGATTTTAAATTATTAATTTCTAATCTAAATTTGAATATGAAGAGAATTAAAAAAACATTGTTTATGCTATCTTTTTAGCATTCCTATTCTGCAATCCTACATGTGCACAGAATGATGTGAAGATTACAAAGGTGGGAAAACTCATTCAGGAGTCCCTCCCTTCAACTTGGGAGCGCGACACCTTTATGACCTATTACATCGCTGCTGATGCGGATAGTACGGAACGCTTTATCAAAGAAGGAAACTGGAAGCCCGCCTATGAGAAAAGATACACGCCTTACAATAATGTGTCACTACCTCTAATCAGAAAATGCTTTGCTGAGTCCATAAATGCGGTTCTTACAGAAGAACAAAAGAAACTCTTAAACCTCATTGGAAAGAAAAGTAATATTATGTGGTCTGAGTTCTATGTCTTTATAAATAGCAAAAAGAGGTTTGTAAAGATAAAAATGATGAGTAGTACAGCAAAACACTTAACCCAAGAGCAGATTTATGAGATTCTCCGTTTATACAGTAAGTGTGAGCTACCAATACACCCTGTAGTAGGAGCGTTTAAAGAAAAAGAATACTATATTACAGGGGCACAAGTGGATAGAATAAAATGATTATTCGAACGGAGTTCTCATCAATACGGCATAATTATGATTACCGATGTGGGAAAAGGTCAAAGTTTCCTGAACGCACAGGTTAACTTATTGACTAATAAAAGAGAAACCTCACTAATCACTCCCCTCTCCGACATCAACCGATTGCTACAAGAGAACTATCGGAGATAAAGCATTTGCAAGAGATATTTTCTTCCTGTTCTATTCGTCTTTCTCGCTATGAATGAGTAACTTTTGTGACATTATTAAAATTAAATAATGTGCAACTTATGAGACAGAAACTCACTTTAATCACATTGGGAGTAAAAGACTTTCAAAAGGCATTGGCTTTCTACGAGGGCTTAGGCTGGAAGAAATCGCAACAAAGTCAGGAAGCCTACGCATTGTTTCCTTTGGGAGGGATAGTTTTAGGACTATATCCACTGCAGGAATTGGAAAAAGACGCAACATTAAACCATCAACAGACAACTTTTTCAGGTATGACCATCAGTTACAACGCCACATCGGAGGAGGAGGTCGATGCTGTGATGCAGGAAGCCGAACGGCTCGGGGCAACCATTGTGAAGCCTGCGCAGAAAGTGTTTTGGGGCGGTTACAGCGGTTATTTCAAGGATTTGGACGGCTATGTATTCGAGGTTGCATATAATCCTTTTTGGCAGATTGATAATGAGGGAAAACTTGTCATGTAGTTCGTCAGATGCAATGACCAAAGAGCAGACCATTAAGGAACTGGCGATAATTCCCAGAATCGGCAAATCGCTTGCAACCGACTTGTGGAATATCGGAATATAGAGCAGGGGGTGGGGAAGATTGCTATTTGTTTGACGATATGCTATATAAAGAAAGGTACAGTATAGAAAGAACAAATGCGTAGTTGGATTCATATACAGAAGTCTGTTGAACAGATTTGATGTTACTTTGACAAGTTGGCAAGCATGGAACTATATAGCATTTATTGTTATTCTGATGAAGAAAGTGAAAAACAAAAAGTCAAAAATAAGTTCAATAATTATTCGAACGGAGTTTTTCATCAGTACGTCATAATTATGATTACTTTGTTAATTCATAATTCATAATTCACAATTCATAATTATGATTACCGCTGTGGGAATCGTGAAAAAGTAAAAGTTCAAACATCAAAAACTTAAAACATCAAAGGTCAAACATCAAATTAAACAAATCATAACGATATGAAAAAGTTAATCTTATTGTGTTGCGTACTCTTTGGAGCAAACGCAATTTCTCAAAGCTCAGACAACAAAGTGTGGTGTTTATCAACTCATTAACACAAAGGAAAGTAAGAATGTTTTGAAAGACCACAACATCGTACTTGAGAAAGGAGCAAACGGTAAAATCTCTGGTAGATTCTATGGTACCACAGACGACTTCATAGATGCCCGCGAAGGTTATCTCCCTGGTCATTTTGTAGCACCAATGGAGAATCTCCGAGTAACAAAGGATAGTATCTTCTTCACTATCAACGTGGCGCACAAAGACCTCTTTAAAAATCCTATCCCTCGCAACGTGAAAACAGCCAAAGTTGCTCACAACCTCAAAAGAGCTGCGTGGAAGAGTGGCTGGATAGGCGACAACCTACAACGTAGCTATGCTGCAGCAATCGGAAGGGGTGTGGTTAGGTATTAAAAAGGGACCAAATAGCCCCTTCCCCAACCCCTCTCCCATAGGGAGGGAGTGATTAGCGAGATACCCCTGAGAACTCGTCCACATAGTCATCCCTTAAAAACAATATTTCAGCATAAAGCTTGTACTGACAAGCTCTATGCTGAATCTTTTTATAAGGTACCAACAATGTTCAAATCATAAAGTTTGGCGTAATGGACATTTGGTAGGCTGAAAACCTCTCGGAATTCTTTTATTTACTACCTTTGCAACATTTGAAAATCTATGAATAAAAAAACTGTATCTTCTGTAATAGCTCAAATGTTAAAAAGAATGGGCATCGATGTTCTGTTCAGATGTATTCCTGCAAGGATTGTGGTAGACAATTTCAAGGTGGTCTGCGTATAAATAATATTTCTCTATGGAACGACTATCTGACGGCAAATCGAACGATATCTGATCTATCCACTCTTTATAAATGTTCAGAACGAACCATACGACGTAGGTTGAGCTTAGTAGTAGATAGCTTACTGCTACTTACCCCAAATCTGCAGTAATAATATTGGATACAACATACTTTTCCAGGACATTTGGTGTGATGCTGTTTCAGGATGCTTCATCAGGCAAAATACTCTATCGCAAGTTTGTCAAAAATGAAACTAACAGAGATTATCTTGATGGACTTCGGTATATTGCGGAGTGTGGAACTATGATAAAAGCAGTGGTGTGTGATGGGCATGTAGGACTTTTACAAGCTATAAGTTTCTGTCCCGTACAAATGTGTCAATTTCACCAATTTCAGATAGTTAGAAGACTCCTTACTAACAACCCACATTTACCTGCAGGCGTTGAACTGTTGGCATTAATGAGAAGGATGTTCTCTATGAGAAAAGAAGAGTTTATAACCGCTTTTGATAAATGGTGTGATAAATGGAAAGAGTTCCTAAACGAACGAACTCTCCTAATCTCGGGTAAGACAACTTATACACACAGAAGGCTGAGAACGGCAAGACGTTCTATTAAGACACATCTGCCATGGATCTATACGTGTGAGCAGTATCCGGATATGCAAATACCTAATACAACAAACCTGTTGGAAGGATTTAACTCACAACTTAAAAGAGCACTACATAATCATAATGGATTGAATGAAGCTAACAAGAAGAAGTTTATAGATGGATTCATAAATAAAAAAAAGTAGGCTGGAATAACCAGCCTACCAAATGTCCATTACGCCTAAAGTTTAAAGTTCAAACCTCAAAGTTCAAAGTTCAAACCTCAAAGTTCAATGTTCAAATCATAAAGTTCAATGCTCAAAGTTCAAAGTAAATTATTCCGTGTCGTATCTGCCGTGATTTGGAAGGTCTGTCTTTCTTGAAGCACCTCTATCAGATATACCGTATCTGCTCGGAAGTTAAAGTCCATCTCCTTTTTATAAATAACATTACGCGTATTGCGCTTTGCAAGAAAATGATCCTCATAGAATTCAAACACCACTCTGTGTCTTCCTGCGGAAATAAAAGATCCATCAAACCATGAGAAACTTACGCCACGACCATAAGCAATATTGTCTATCTTACTTATTGACACACATAAATTCTTTAAACCTTTATTCCATGAGGGTAGCATCAATCTACTATATTTGAGATTATGACGTAGCCAAACACGTTTCTCGTATCGAAAAATACCTACTATCGCAACTACCAACAGAACTGTCAGAATTATAGGTAGATATATGTACATATTCCCAGAACAGAGATGGTTTATTTCTCTATTAAAAAAATGGTAAAATAAATGAGTGTACCAAAGTTGGCGAATATAGCTATAATTACTCCAAAGATACCCCTTGCAGGAAGGGTCTTGATGCTTGGCAACATACGAAAAGGAGAGAAACGATAGAAAAGATAATTTATCGCATATATTACGCCTAATATTGCTAAAATAAAAAAACACTACTTATAATCAATGACTTCATTCTATATATTCCTTTATTCGATAAGATTCAGAATTTTGAATTCATAATCCTTTATTAATTCACAATTCATAATTCATAATTCATAATTATGATTACCGATGTTGGTAAAATGTTTAATTGGGAAAAAAATCAAGGATTAAACTCAAATCATAAAGTTCAAGCTTCAAAGGTAAAAAGAGTTCAAAGGTAACACTTATGATTACCGGTGTTAACTATAATCTATCGCTACAAGTAACTTGTCTACTCGTAAACCTGTCAACTCGTCAACTCACACAAGGGGTATCCCGCATTTCACTCCCCTCCCTATGGGGGAGGGGTCGAGGGAGGGCCAGTTGAGGGATGCTGGTTTGTTTTGTTGTTTTTGTTGTTTTTGTATTTTTTTAGTTTTTACAACAAGCTCTCTCCAAATATTGCGTTCTTTATATCCTTCTCGTGTTCGAATACGAAGCGGGCAACGATAGCACTGAGCAGGGCTGTTGATGGTAGCTTTACGCTCGTTGCAGACTTCAGACGATCGAGGACACCCTTGAGGTCTGAGTCGATATAAACGGTAGCCAGACGAGAGTCGCGAGCCTTATAGTCGCGTGCCATATCGAGGAAGATCTGCCAGCTATCCTCACCGCTGTCCTTAGCAAGCGAATACTCACGTGCTAATTGTCTACCCTCCGCCTTTGGAAGTTTCTTTGCAGCTGGTGCAGTACGATCCTTGCGGTCTACAGCCTCTTGCTTTGGCTCTACACGACCAAACGGACTTGCAGGGGTCGTTGGTGGTGCTGCAGGCTCGTCAACATCTCCAATAGCTTCAGCATACTCCTCTGGCTGCTGTTCCGCAACCTGCGTACGTGTTTCCTGCTCAACGGCAGTTGTATCATATTGGATAGACTCAACCTCTATCTCAGCCTGCTCGTCAGTCGTATTATCTTCTACGTTAGTTGTAGGAGCTGGTCTTGCACCCTTCTGTACGCTATGTGCCAAGTCGGTCATTGCACCAGGCATCACAACCATTGTTTTCTTCTTCTTAGCCATTGTATCTTAATTTCTTTGTTTTTACTTTATTATATATAAACGTGGGCCTTCTCATTACTCTTTCTTTTGTGTGTCCCTTTGTCATCCTCTCTCCCCTATTGCGCCCTCTTGAAGTCTTCTCGGTTAGCATCGTCTAACATCATTTGTCCAACCTAATCTGCTTAACTTTTATCCAAATTACATTGTCCGATTTTTATCCAACTTCATCCCGTTAGGCACTCCCCCTCTTTCGGAGGGGGCTGGGGGGAGGTTTTTACTTCATCCTCCTCAGCATATAATCAAACGCCTTCTTCACTGCGTCACGCTGTGTACCGAGCAATTCGAAAGTGTTTGTACGCTTCAGTGTCGCACGGCTGTTGACAACTGGTGTGACACGTCCGAAGTTACCAAACACCTCATCCGTTCTGCGCCACATCTCCTGCTCCTCAGCCGTACCGATACGTGGGTCGATGCGGTTGGGGACGAAGAATAGCTGTGCGGTCATCTGTGGGTTATGTTCGCGCAACACGTTAAGCACCTGCACGAAGACACCCGTTGAGTCTAACGCCTTATCCTCGTATTCGTAAGGACAAACGATGTAGTCGGCACCTACGAAGAGCGGAGCAAGACCGTCCTCACTGATATTACCAGGAGAGTCAAACAACACGAATCCTTCTACCTGTGAAGCTGAGTCAACCAGTGTCTGCATTGTCTCGACATTAGTCACGTCGAAGTCCTGCACGTTATAAGGTTCTTCCTCACCCTCATAGATCAGCTTATCCTTTCGACGCTGCATCAGAATCGTCTTCTGCAAGTCGGTATCGATAATACATACGTCCTTACCCTTTGCAGCGAGATAGTTGGCAAAGAGAATACACAACGTGCTCTTCCCTACTCCACCTTTCTGATTTGCGAAAAACAATTTTTCTTATTCTTCATTGTTTATATATTTATATTTTTTTAATTTCTTATCTGTTTCTTTTATTTACGTATTTGCGTGTTCGAATATTTATATTTTTCATTCGTTCATCTATTTACGTATTTGCCTTCTCTGCTTCGTCCACCTTTGGACTCCTTCGAGTTGGCTGCTTCTCTCCTACTGCTCTCTTCGTGACGATTCTCACTTTTTTGAGCGAAGAAAGGACGTTTCATTACTTTTCTCCTTTCAAATTGCTTTTTACGCCTTTCGTGCGCTATTTTATCTCCTTTCATCAACAACGCTGACAGTATTAAAATATCATTTTGACATTTATCCCTATCATTATTGTTTCCATGACAGCATGAACGCTTACCTTTTAATATATATTCTACTCAGTACGCTTTCTTTCTGTCAATTCTCCTCCACTTCATCAGAACTCATTTCTGCGATATTTTAAATTCGTCTCCCCTCTACCCACAAATTCTCAAGTTATGAATCACTTTTTCTTCCTTCTCATCAGAGCAGCTAATCTTTCTAATATCTATAAGATAGGGTCGAGCAGGGAAGCAACGAATACTAATTTTAGCCTCTTAATTCTCCTTCTCTATTCCTCAACTACCATTGTCGTCTTTAACACACAAAATGGAATCAAAGCAAGAACGAAGTTTATCAAAGAGGTAATGGTAAAAACATTCGTAATGTCTGTCATCGTAGCACCGCCAACAAATGTATATACAATAATGTATACGGATTCTATCAACCATGTAAAAACCTGACAACCAAACAAAGATGCACCAAACAAACGAATCTTACCAGCATAAGTACGCACTAACTGCACAAACAAAACTAACTTCGTAATAGCAAGCACAAGGAAAGCTACCTTCGAGAAATTTGTAAAATATGATGGTAAACCACCATGAAGTATTGCCTCAATTTCCTCCTCTTCAGTAAAGAGAAACTTTGGCAAAATGCCTACAATTAACAAGCAAAAGATAAGCGCCATCATGATAGTGACTGTCAACTGGGCAGCCTTATCACCATTCTTATTTAAGCATCTACGGAATACCTCCAGCATCGCCAACTGTGTTGCTGCAATGACAGAATGTTCGATAACACGAACAAAGCCATTCGACTGTATTGATGCAAAAGCATTCGTAAGAACTCCTTGACCAGCATTGGGCACTGATACCCATCCGTCGATCAAATTGAAAACACTAAAAGCAAGAAACAAGCCCAAACTCCAATTTAGAACCTGGCCCTCTTTAGGTGTAATAGAAAAAGTCTTTAATTTCATATATATTTATATAAATGTTGAATCAAATAAATACACACATATCGATATGGTTATATTTTTTTATACTTGCAAAATATACACTTATTTATCGAAACAAGCAAATACATCTAAACATTTTTTTAATGAGAAAGATAAAAAGATAAGAAAAGCAAAAAAATACAATAAAATATTTACCCTTTTACGCTTTAATCTTTTTATATATTTATGTGTTTATTCACTGCCATTTATAAACAAAGATGTAAATAAATAAATATCAAAAAAATATAAAAGGACAAGACTTAACCATAAAATACTTTTTATATTTTTTTATATTTCTATACTTTTGAGATAAACAAAAAAATAAAAAGTAACTATATATTTATATTATTAAAGAGATACATAAAGGAATAATTACGCAAATACATACGCAAAAGTCAGGAAGAGGAAGAAGAAAAAGCAGAAAACATAAAATAGAGCAAAGAAAAATAATGACGACAAAAGAACAAATATCTTACAAGCCAAAAGATAATGGCGTATAAGAAAAACAGCAGGAGATCATGACATAAGACAACGAAGTAATAAAAAAAGACTCAATGAAATGGAAGAAAATACAAGAATATAATTACATGAATATAAAAAAATACAGAATACTAATAATCAACGAGTAACTGCAGATATTAATGAAAGATGAAAGAGAAATCGACACGAAAGAACTAAGTAAAAAGCAAAAGAAAAAAACACCAAAAACAATGATTTCATCGAAAACAAGAAATAAAAAAAGGTTTTTAGAAAGCTGACACAAGACGCTCGAAAAATAAAACAAACAAGAATCAGATAAATAAAAAAAGGAAATAAAAAAACATAAATAATGATTTCAATAAATATATAGAATATTAATATACAAGTAGTTAAGATATAAAAAAAGAATGGCTCGAATGTAAAAATACATAAAGAAAAAACTCAAAAATAAGATCGAAAACAAAGAAAAAGGCTTCCGAAAGTACATAAAAAAACAAAGAATCAAGAAAGAAAAGTAGGAAAACAATTAAGAAAAAGAAAAAAATAGACCAAATATTAAAAGTACCAACCAATAAAAAAAGAGATTTAAGAAGAATATGTAAAAAAAGAAATAGATAAACATAAGAATAAACCACAAATAAAGAAAAAAAGAGAAAAATAAGCAGTAACGTAAGAAAAAAAATAAAAAAACATAAGGAATAATATAGTTTTTATATAATTATATATTGAAAGTGAAAAGGGATAAAAACAAAATTAAAACATATTTATATACTCTTTATTTAAGCATCTATATACGTTAAAAACATATTTATATATTTATAAAAACCAAGCACATAAAAATAATATTATATGCTTATATAAATATAGAATTATATTATAACACATTAAACTAAAAAAACGCACTTAAATAAATAAACAACAAAAAGAAAAAAACAAAGTAAATAAACAAACAAAGAAATAAAACAATAAAAAGTATTTTTTTATACTTAAATATTCAAGCAAAAAAATATCAAAAAAATAAAGAGATAAAACCGTAAAAAAGATAGCTAAAAGTGAGAGGAAAAAAATAGGGGAGAGAATGTGCGACAAAAAGATGAAAAAGAGACAGAATAACAAAAAAAAGACAGAGCTATAAAAGAGACAGAATGACATAAAGACAAAGTAACATAAAAAAACAAAATAGAAAAAAATTGCAATAGAAAGACTTAGTAAAAATAAGAGAGACAGAATGACATAAGACAGAGAAACATAAAAAAACAAAATAGAAAAAAATTGCAATAGAAAGACTTAGTAAAATAAGAGAGACAGAATGACATAAAGACAAAAGTAACATAAAGAAAAAAAATATAAAATAAAAAAAGATTAGGAGATAAAAAGACAAAAAAACAGAAGGTTGACAAAAAGGATGACAAACAAATATGAAAAAGACATAAAAAGACTAACAAGAAGAGTTTAGAATTAATTTGCTGTCACTTTTAACAATTAAAATAAAACAACTATAAACCAAACGGTTACAACATAAAAACTGAGTGAGAGGAGTGACAGCAAAACGAAAAAAATACTTTCAAAACAATGAAAGGAAAGACAATGATCATCTGAAATATAGAGGAATAAAAACAAAAACTCTTATATACTTAATTCCGCAGTATTTTTTTCTTGTGAGAAAATTTTATATGTTGAGACGTCTTTTTGGGGCTCTATATGTTGATATGAGATACTTCGGTGTTTCTTGGCTCTTTTCTAAGCATAAAATCCCCACCCAAACCAATGGGGAAAGTATGATAACCACAAAAAAATACTTCCATAACAGAATACTTTGCCGCTACTTCCACGTTTACCCAATACAGATTCGGTAAGTTTTTCAAAGCCCAACTTTGAGAAAAATGTCCATAATGTGATAAATTCCACCGAAAAGAAGTGATATTCATGTTTTTTTATTGCTACCTTTGCCATGTCAGATTTTTGCTTACTTGTTATGTTTGCAGCACCAAGATAGGTGAAATTTCTGACATATCCAAGTGTTTTGAGAACTTTGTTTCTCAGACACATGGAGTTCTTACAAGAATTTATGCTGCGGAGTTAAAGGATATTGCAAAAAGAATAACCATTCAATGAGAAAATTTGTTATATTTTTAATGATTATGCCAATGTTTGTTTTTGGTTCTTGTAAAACGGATGATAGTACAAGAACAAAGTTTCCATGGATTCCCTCTATTGCAGCCCCAAGACATTATCCGGTACAGATAAAGTATGCTTTTGTCGATTTTGGAACAAAAGACAGACGCATACCTGTTTATGAGAGTTCTGTGGGGGGAGGTATCGGTCAGCCCGGTAGTGAGGTAGATTATGTAGATTTTAACGAGAAAGGAGGGCGAGATATGCCTACTGCTGTCCATCTTCTGTGGTTGTCTTATGCGGAAAGAAAGTTTTATCAATTGGATGCTGAACTCTCTGAGAATACCAAAGAGCGAATGCTGAAAATGTTTCGTAAACCTTATTACATGAGCGATGATAATGAACATTGCAGATATTTTAATTTGGTAATTACCATGCTTCCCGGTGGTAAAGTTTGGTTGCATTTAAACGGCATCGGAAGGACTGCGATAGTCTGTGATACCTTACAAGCCAAAGAAGTGCACATGGAGTTAGAGGATTTCGACAAAGATGCTTTCTACACTTTTAAAACCTTGGATAATTCCTGCAAATTATTGTTGAGCGACTTTGAAGGTGCTGCAGAAAACTTAGAGAAGCATGGTGTTCCCTTAGGATTGTGGGATAAATACAAGGAATGGTATAGATATACCACTAAGATTGAGTTTGAAAATAAAGAGACAAAAATCGACCCACATATTCTTTCCTATTTAACAAATGGGGATTTTTATTGGGATGATGATAGCATCTCTAAGGATATACAAACATCCACTAAGTATTTATCTTTTGGTTGGCAGGTTAAAGATTCTATATATGACGGACACATTTATTTTGATGAAGATGAGATATTACGTGTTTACCCTAAAGCTTTTGGAAACGAAGGAAAGTTAAAGGGTGAATTGGTTGTGAAAGTAAGTAAGTATAACAATTGGTTCGATATATTTCTACAAGTAGGAGATAAAAAAATATAAACTGGAGAAGACTAAAAATACATGTGTTTAAGCAGGGGTAAATGAAGATGATGGAGATGCTGTTGTCTTTTATAATAATCATAGGGACCAGCATTCAAGTACACTTGTTTTTTTATAGGAGAATAAATCATGGTAAATGGATATACAAATAGGATTTGTAGAATTGGGTTACCTCCAACTTCAACTAAAAAAAGAATTTAACAAATATATGATGAACAGATTACCTTTATTTATAATAATAACAATGACTTCGATTTTAAGTTTCGGTTCTTGTAAAACGGATGATAGTACAAGAACAAAGTTTCCATGGATTCCCTCTATTGCAGCCCCCAGACATTATCCGGTACAGATAAAGTATGCTTTTGTCGATTTTGGAACAAAAGACAGACGCATTCCTGTTTATGAGAGTTCTGTGGGGGGAGGCATCGGTCAGCCCGGTAGTGAGGTAGATTATGTAGACTTTAACGAAAAAGGAGGGCGGGATATGCCTACTGCTGTCCATCTTCTGTGGTTGTCTTATGCAGAAAGGAAATTTTATCAATTGGATGCCGAACTCTCTGAGAATACCAAAGAGAGAATGTTAGAAATGTTTCGTAAGCCTTATTACATTTCTATTGAAAAAAAGCATTATAGATATTCCAATCTCATCATCACGATGCTTCCCGGTGGTAAAGTGTGGTTGCACTTAAACGGCATCGGGAGGACGGCAATTGTTTGCGATACCTTGCAAGCCAAAGAGGTGCACATGGAGTTAGAAGATTTCGACAAAGATGCTTTCTACACTTTTAAAACTTTGGACAACTCCTGCAAACTCCTGCTAAGCGATTTTGAAGGTGCAGCAGACAACTTAGAGAAGCATGGTGTGCCGTTGGGATTATGGGATAAATACGAAGAATGGTATAGATACACCCTTAAAATTGAATTTGAAAATAAAGAGACAAAAATCAATCCACATATTCTTTCCTATTTCACAAATGGAGATCTCTATTGGGATGATGACAGTATAACTAAAGAGATACAGACTTCTACCAAATATTTATCTTTTAACTGGCAAGTCAAAGACACAATATATAATGGGCATTTTTATTTTGATGAAGATGAGATATTGCGTGTCTATCCCGAAGCATTTGGAAATGAAGGTAAATTAAAAGGCGAATTGGTCGTGCAAGTAAGTAAATATAACAATTGGTTCGATATATTTCTACAAGTAGGAGATAAAAAAATATAAACTGGAGAAGACTAAAATACATGTGTTTAGAGATACGCCTCAAAAGAAAGATGATGACGAGCCTTTCTATTGTAATTATTGGGACAGCGATGTTGAAGAGTATATAGGAGAATAGGTTATGGTAAATGGATATACAAACAGAATTTGTGGTATTGGCTTGCCTCCAAAGAAAAACTTATCAAATCCGAAAAGTCAATATCACCATGGGCGTCTTTTTTGATGGTACCAAAAACAATAAGTATAATATTGATTTTGGAGATAATATCAAAAAGGGGTGGAGGTACTTAACTTCTAAAGTTAAAACTACAGATAGTTATGAAAGTAGTTATAGCAATGTGGCAAAGTTATGGGATATGTATTATGTGAATAATAAGGGAAATGCAGATTCTATAGCTAAGGTCTACATTGAGGGACCGGGAACATCTTCTCCAGAAAGAGATTGGAACTCGAGATTTAAAGATGAAGAAGGATTTGTTTCTTCCAAGGAAGGGGATACTACAGGTGGTTCGGCATTTGGGAATGGACAAACCGGTGTGAATGCAAAGGTAGAAAGAGCATGTGACTTGATTTGCCAAAAACTGTCTTCTTTAGTTAATCAAACAAATATTTCTCTCGGCACCTTAACCCTTGATGTCTTCGGCTTTAGTCGTGGAGCAGCAGAAGCAAAGATGCTTTTGTAAATTGTATAGAGAAAGACAAACGGCAAATTGCAAATGTTAGTAAAAGAATTCCAATGAATAGTTTGGGAGCTTCTTATTATAAAATAGTCACCTCCGATGAAATAAGAAATTACAAGGTTTGTTTAAGAAACAAACTCCCTGAACGATTTAAGAAAATCAATATCAAAGTTCGTTTTATGGGAATCTTTGATACCGTTTCTTCTTTTGCTCCGAATTCTTCGATTTCTCCCGATTTTACTAACGATGTCAAAGAACTGGCTCTTAATATTCCTAACTTTATGCCGAGTGTAGAAGAAATTGTTCATTTCGTGGCTGCAGATGAGTATCGTGAAAATTTTTCTTTAACGACAATCGACTCCGCATCAAATGGAATGCAAGTTATCTTACCGGGTGCACACAGCGATGTTGGAGGAGGATATAACGAACATGAGAAAGAAAAAATAATATTAGAAGGAAGTTGGACCGATAGTAAGAGAGAGTATAGGGGCTATATGTCTTTGGAAGAATTAAAAAGAGAAGGGTGGTTACCTCCAACATGGAATGTGCCCCTCCCAACTTTTATGCCTGATGGGTCTGTAAGAAATTATAAAGAAACCATGAGACATGTTTTTAACGACTATGCCCGTATTCCTCTTTATGCGATGTGGTTCCTATCAATAAAGAAATCAAAGCTTCTATATAAAGCTAATGCTATGAATAAGGAATACTCTCTTCGAGACAAAAAGTTGATACAAGTAAGAACTTTGATAATGGGGAAAATTAATAATAATAATAATATGTATGAAATAAAATGGGACTCTAAGGGAGCAAAACCCAAAGGACGTCTTTACTTTGTTGGAACTGGGGAGGAAAAAGAAATTGATACACTCTATTCGCGCAGAGTATATCCATCTATCCGCCCATCGCTCTACATGGCCTATACACCCTCATGAGGCAACGAAAGATAATCAACGAATCTTTATAAAAGGATAGCAATGAACCAAAGAAAGTACTCTATGTTATTTCTATTCGATATATGCCTCTATACAACGGACCTTTCCAACTTAAAAATAGATGTTATTCAATAATACCCTCAATTCCGCAGCATTATTCCTTGTGAGGTACTTTTATATATTGAAGTGACATTTTTGGGATTTATCCATTGATATGGGGGTTATATGGGGTTCTTGGTTCTTGCATAATCATAAAAGCCCCAAACCAATGGGGAAGTATGAAAAACCACAAAAAATACTTCCATAACAGAATGCTTTGCCGCTACTTCCACGTTTACCCAATACAGATTCGGTAAGTTTTTCAAAGCCCAACTTTGAGAAAACGTCCATAATGTGATAAATTCCACCGAAAGAAGTGATATTCACGTTTTTTATTGCTACCTTTGTCATGTCAGTTTTTTGCTTACTTGTTATGTTTGCAGCACCAAAATAGGTGAAAATTCTGACATATCTAAGTGTTTTGAGAACTTTGTTTTTCAGACACATGGAGTTCTCACAAGAGTTTATGCTGCGGAATTAAGGTAAGGTAAACCATATATGAACCATCATTTTATCAACTCTATACTTCAATGGCTGCTCATTGCTATTGTCTTGACGGCAATCGAAGCATTGGTCTTAAGGGTCGTTGCCGTTGGCGGTAAGGGGCCGATAGTGATTGGTCTACTCATCGGCGGGGCGCTCATCTGGGCAGAGCATTACACCAAGAAGCGGGCCAAGAAGCGTGACGTGCTGGAGATGGAGACGTCGGCAGATAAGGCGGAGGACGGCACGGATACATTGCCAGCGAGCGAGGAAGCACCGACCAAGAGCTATCGCATCAAACGGGAAGACAATTTTGCCACAGCCATAGAGGCACTGACGCATCAGGAGATTGCCGCAGGGCAGAATAGAGTGCTTGCTTTTGAAGACTCGATGGTGTACGCCTATGAGCTGACGGAGGTAGGATTGCTCACGGGAAACGGAGAGCAGATGCGCTTCTCGGTGGTGATTCCGCTGCGTCGCAGCAACTGGCAGACGGAGCAGGAAGAGATAGAGAGAAGGCTCGCAGAGGTATGGAGGTGTCTGTGGCAAGACTATGGTTTTGAGACGGCGCATGAGTTGTCAGAGAGCAGCCTGATGCTCAAGATAGAGGCTTGCGGGCCGGTAGCCCACGCCGTGAAAGCGTTGAAGCCCACGCAAGATATACTTCACGAGATTATCATACGTCGGGATCTGCATCTGTTAGACTCGTATTTGCTCATTCACGGCTATGATTGGCCAAAATATGCCTATCTTAGAGGTGGACAGGTGGTGCACGATTTCAGAGAAGAAGAGGGTGTGGCAAGAAATGTGTACCATGAAGATGAGGCGATGGCTGTGGCACGACTGTACGACTTCCCAAGACTGCCAACGTATCAGCGAGGCGGAGTATTTAGAGGCACTTTCCTCTTACGCCCACCTGCCTTTTGCGTATCATGGTTCTTACATGGCGTATAAAAACTATAAGTTCAAAGGCGTAGTCTTCACCCTGATTGCGGGCAAATTCCACTTGTTTTGCGGTATTGACGAGGCCTACTTCACGACGGATCTGAGCATGTTTAACCTTTGGGAGGAGACACGTCAGTATAACTGTCGAGTGATGGAGGTACGCTTCAGATACGACCATCTGCCCATGATGCGCCTGCTGACAGGAGAGATATTATATATCGATGTGGTGCCGGACAAGTGTGGGCCATTATATTATCTTGTTTCAAGCTCGTATGGCAGCAGAGATTATGCTCACATCAAGGCCGATTATGATGCTGCAAAGGTGGCAGAGATAGGGGTGAAGATGAAACTTTAATATAGTATAGCCTCAAATCCGCAACTAAGCCTTTCAACGTCCTTCTTGCGTGTACACATCCTCTCATTACTGAATTTGCAGATAATTTGAACTTGAAGCACCCACTTTTGCCTACAATATCCCCTTACCCCACAATGTGACTTGAGGCAATACGCAATATCATTCCCATAAGTTGGGCCCTTCAGCAATAGGGAGTGATAATCTGAATCTATTACACAATAAGCCAGACTGAGTTACAAAAGAACTATTTCCTCTTTACTTTCTTCAACACTATTCTCAGCGAATCAGTGAGCACTCTTTTCTCATTACACATAAGAAAATCTGATGGTAGAATAGACAAGGCTAATGAATCTTCAACCCTTTTGTCTTGGCGTTCATAACCTAATTTGACTGAGATGATTCTATTCTTTACGTGCGTATTATTAGCTTTATATGTATCGGTTTCAGAGAACGGAAAAGATTTCCCTACCTTTATATTCTTATCATAAAAGTGCAACCGTAAAGAGTCAGGATTCATTACATATTCTCCCTTTAAATTAAAGTGAAGGTAATACCAACCATTAAAGTACATACTGCTGACCTTAACCATACGATTCTCTGATAAAATGAATATCGTAGCTAAACTTGTTGTTATCTAACGGAAGAATAAATCCCGTATCACATGACAGAAGTGATAACAAGAAGAAAACGTAAAACCCCAACCATTTAACACGCCGGTAACTAACTATCTGTTTCGACAATATATTAATAAACAACTTGTATAAGCCCATACTAATCAAATTGATAATCTATAAAAATCTTATTCTCAAAACAATTCTTTATTTTTGTACATGCCAATGTCATACTTATATCTACCAAAAAAAGTATTTGGGGATTTACATCATACTTTTTCAGCTTCTGCCTTTATAAAAGGAGCAACCTTATAAGGACTAACATCGCGAATCCTTGCTAAAAATTTCTTCCATTCTGGAGTTGGAATAACTGCATTCAAAAGCAAATTCGTCAGCCTCTGTTTCCTCCGAAGATTTTTTATCATCAGGAATATTTATCATTGCTTGACCATCCCTTACAAGATGATTGTAAACATGACCAACCTCATGTAAAATTGTAAAAGCAAAATTGTCAATAAAAGGGATGCGCTCAGTAACAACGATGGTAGGATTATCGCCCGTCCAAAATGACATACCGTCCACTGGAACCTGACCAATTTTTGTGACATGTAAAAAGCGGATACCAAATTTATTCAAAAGTGCTGCAACCTTTTTGACAGTCTCCTTATTCTCTTTAAATACTTCGTTAAGACCTTTTGTTAATTCACTTACACCATTCTTGTCAAAATTACCCAAAGAAGAATTATCATGTTGAGAAAGATAGTAACAGTAGTATTTCCATGAAAAGATATCTATCGGATTCGTGGTAACTTTGTCAGACTTACGATAATAGTAAGAAAATTCTATTTCCTTTGCTTTAAGTTCCAAGAAACTATCTAAACAGTCGACAGAAAAAACATCAAAGATTCTTTTGACATCGTCGATGACATTGCCATTTATAATACCAACTTTCTTAAAAAAATAGTGTGTTTATTTGTTCTTTGAGAACATTCCATACGTTTAACATTTTTGTCTGCAACACAACTCTTTCGCTCAGTTTTGCACTGTCTAATTCGTATTGTGTCTGAACCTGCATGAGAAATGTCGCAGAAATATTAAGAGCTTTTTCCAATAATAATGCCATTTCAGGTGTTAGAGAACGCTTGCCTTTTTATGACATCATTCAGAATTGGTCTCTGTATGCCAGTGAGTCCAGACAATTCACTCTGCTTCATGTCGCGAGCAGAGAGCTCATCCTAATCACTTCTCCCACATGAGTTGCCTCAAAGGGAACAGCCTGATTAAAGCTAAACTTAGTCATAATGATGTGAAATTTCTAATAGTTCAATATTTGTAATAATGACGCTTTCATCAATGAGAGAACGTCTGAATATCAACCGCCAAGCTCCATTGCAACGTACTGACTCTTGCCCTCTTCTTTTACCTTTCAGGGCTTCGTAGTTAAGTCCTTTCAAGGGAAGAGGTCTTCTATTCGCCGAGCAGCTTTCATGTAGTCTACGGCTTTCTTAAACCCCTTTATCACTTGGGGCGGTAAACTCCTATATCTTTTATCTGATGTCTTGCCATTTGTATATAATTCGAGGAGAGCTTCGTCATCTGAGGTTATATTCATAAACTTCAGGTATATGTAGATGATACAAAGATAAGATCTTTGTTTTAATTATCAAAATAGATAATTAATTATCTTCATTAAAAATAACTATTTTTTTATAATTAAACTGTTTTATAGACAATATATCCACACTTTATTACGTAAAAAGTTACTTTATTTGATAATCGAGTATATAAATATAAGCATAGAAAAACAACATCTTTTTGAGGGTCATAGATTCTGTCCACTTCTATTCAACAGGAAATCAAAAATATTCAGAATGAGTATACCATCATCATTGCAGAAAGTGGGCTACATACCTCCTACAATGACAACTTTCAAAAAACGGTCTTTTAATCTGTTTGAGTTATCGTAGTTATTTATGCGTAAAGACGCAGTCTTTGCCCGCAAAAAGATTCAAGAATATTGTATCTCTCAGATAATGAACAAAATAAAAATGGATAAAGAGTAAATGGGGTACAAAATGGAAACGAGCGAGTTTCTTTCCCTTTCTTTATTCTGCATTGTCTCAAAGAATACTTGATTTTATAATTAAAAAGACTATCATATTCCGATGAAATACAATTCTAAAACAAGAATTTTTATACGGAAAAAAACAATTACTTTTTAAATATGTTTGGAGAAACAACCTTAAGAGTGTATCTTTGTACTTACGCATTCTGCAATATACAATGATAAATCAACAGAAAAAGGCGATATATAGGATTAAAGCTGTTTTGGCAGAAAAACAATTGTCTGGCAAATGGCTGGCAAATGAAATCGGTCGTACAGAGAATACCGTTTCACGGTGGTGTTCCAATAAAGTGCAGCCGTTCCTTGAGAATCTTCTTGAAATCGCCAAGGCGCTAAAGGTTGATGTGAGAGAATTACTTAGGTCAACCGAAGAATAACCTTATATGCTAAACAAATAATAACTAAAGAATAATAAATATGCCAGTACAAAGTGAAGCGGCCCTTGAGAACGGACTTATTGCTACTCTTCAGCAAATGAACTATGAATATGTACAGATTGAAGAAGAGAAAAATCTACGGACAAATTTCAAAAGTCAACTTGAGAAACATAACAGGAAGAGACTGGAAGAGATTGGGCGTACGGAGTTTACTGAAGCCGAATTTGAGAAAATCTTGATTTATCTTGAGGGTGGCACACGTTTTGAAAAGGCAAAGAAACTCCGTGACCTCTTTCCACTTGAACTGGATAATGGAGAACGCCTGTGGGTGGAATTCCTGAACCGCACCCACTGGTGTCAGAACGAGTTTCAGGTTTCCCATCAGATTACTGCTGAAGGAAGAAAGAAGTGTCGTTATGACGTGACGATACTAATAAATGGTTTACCTTTGGTTCAGATAGAGCTAAAGCGCAGAGGGGTAGAGCTGAAACAGGCTTACACCAGATACAACGTTATCATAAGACCTCGTTCCATGGACTATTTGACTATGTGCAGCTGTTTGTTATCTCCAACGGCGTGAACACGCGTTATTTTGCCAACAATCCGAATAGTGGCTATAAATTCACATTCAATTGGACAGATGCAGCTAATGTACCTTTCAATGAATTGGAAAAGTTCGCCACCAGCTTCTTTGATAAATGCACGTTAGGCAAGATAATAGGCAAGTATATCGTACTGCACGAAGGAGATAAATGCCTAATGGTGTTGCGTCCTTACCAGTTCTATGCCGTCGAGAAGATACTTGACCGTGTGAAAAATTCCAATAACAATGGCTATATATGGCATACAACTGGTGCGGGAAAAACGCTGACTTCATTTAAGGCTGCCCAGCTTGTAGCCGAATTAGACGATGTGGACAAGGTTATGTTTGTTGTTGACAGGCACGACCTTGACACACAGATGCAGTCCGAATATGAGGCATTTGAGCCAGGTGCTGTTGACAGTACCGATAACACAGATGAACTTGTGAAGCGCCTTCATGGTAATTCCAAAATTATCATCACCACCATCCAGAAGCTCAATGCTGCTGTAAGTAAGCAGTGGTATAGCAGGCGGATTGAAGAAATCCGTCATGCTCGTATCGTGATGATTTTTGATGAGTGTCATCGCAGTCATTTCGGAGATTGCCATAAGAATATCGTCAGGTTTTTCGATAATACACAGATTTTCGGATTTACAGGTACGCCAATCTTCGTTGAGAATGCTGTGGATGGTCATACAACAAAGGAAATCTTCGGCAATTGCCTCCACAAGTATCTGATAAAGGATGCTATTGCTGATGAAAATGTACTTGGTTTCCTCGTAGAATATTATCATGGCAATGCCGATGTAGACAATGCTAACCAAAATCGTATGACGGAAATTGCCAAATTTATCCTTAATAATTTCAATAAATCAACATTTGATGGCGAGTTTGATGCTTTGTTTGCCGTGCAGTCTGTGTCAACGCTTATTCGATATTATAAAATATTCAAGAGTCTTAATCCCAAAATAAGAATAGGAGCCGTGTTTACATACGCATCTAACAGCAGTCAGGACGATGCCCTTACAGGTATGAATACTGGTAGCTATGTGAGTGAAAGTACGGGCGAAGCAGATGAGTTACAGGCTATTATGGATGATTATAATGATATGTTCGGTACAAGTTTCACTACAGAAAACTTCCGCGCATATTATGACGACATCAATCTTCGTATGAAGAAAAAGAAAACAGACATGAAGCCACTTGACCTCTGTCTGGTAGTCGGCATGTTCCTAACGGGCTTTGACAGCAAGAAACTCAATACACTCTATGTGGATAAGAATATGGACTATCATGGATTATTACAAGCATTCAGTCGTACAAACCGTGTTTTGAATGAAAAGAAACGTTTTGGCAAGATTGTTTGCTTCCGTGATTTGAAAAGCAATGTGGATGCTTCTATCAAGCTTTTCAGTAACAGCAATAATCTTGAAGATATTGTCCGTCCGCCTTTTAATGAAGTCAAGAAGAATTATCAGGAACTTACGACAAACTTCTTAGAACAATACCCAACTCCCAGCAGCATAGATTTGTTGCAGAGTGAGAAAGATAAAAAGCAGTTTATCCTCACATTCCGTGATGTCATTAAGAAACATGCAGAGATTCAGGTTTACGATGAATTTGAAGAAGATGCTGCAGATCTTGGTATGACAGAGCAGCAATTTATGGACTTCCGAAGCAAATACCTTGATATTTACGATACATTTGCCGGTGGCTGTAAGCCTTCAGAAGAAAATCAAACGCCTGACGAAGATACAGAGTCCACGGAAACCTCAACAGAGTCAGGTATTGATGATATTGATTTCTGTTTAGAATTGTTGCATAGTGATATTATCAATGTAACTTACATACTTGAACTGATCGCTGATCTTAATCCTTACAGCGCAGATTATAAGGAAAAACGTACGTATATTATTGATACGATGATTAAAGATGCGGAGTTACGTAACAAGGCAAAACTGATTGATGGCTTTATACAGCAGAATGTGGATGATGACCGAGATAACTTTATGGCACGCAAACAGAAGTTTGACGGTACAAGCGACCTTGAAGAACGATTGAACAATTACATCACGACTGAGCGGAACAACGCAGTAGATAAACTTGCAAAAGAAGAGGGTTTGGATGTATCTGTTCTCAATCATTACTTGTCTGAATATGACTACTTGCAAAAGGAACAACCAGAAATTATACAAGAGGCGTTGAAAGAAAAGCATTTAGGATTAATAAAAAAACGCAAAACATTGACAAGGATTCTCGACCGCTTGAAGTCTATCATACGAACATTCAGTTGGGAATAATTAAAAACATATATGAGTTCAATAAAAGTAGTAGATTCAATACGGATAAGTCCTAAAGGTGTACTTGTCAAGGATGCAAATGGTAAATATGTTATATTACATAGACGTCAAGGACATATGGATGGGGCTTGCGCTGTTTATTCCTTGTCTATGGCGCTGTTGTGCATTGGTGCTGTCACCGAGGAAGACTTGGATATATTCAACAAGCCTGACAGAAGAACACCCAAAGGAAAAATTTTTTAAGCCATTTTTCTTGATGAGCAAGGAATGGTAAGGTCTGGCTATTCCTATTCAACTCTTAGAAAAAGAAATTAACGAGCAAAGTTTCGGGATAAGAGTCAGAAGGAGAAACCCACGAGACAAGGAGAAACTTATTGGTCTCATTGCAGATACGCTTGATGAGGACAAACCGGTTATAATATCAACTGTGTTTACTGATGGAGCTCACGCCATGCTTGCTGTTGGCTACGAATTTTTGTGATAAGAATGGTGCAATTATGAAAAATCTTATGCTTAGACCCCAGTGAAGAAGCACCCTACATTTTCTTCATGGAATTGTATAATTGATGTTTCACATATACACAGCAAGTCAGAATTTCCATTTGATAACATAACAAAATCCCAATCATACAAAGTGGCATTGAGAGATATTTTAATAATAGAAAATAAGAAATAACAATAATATGAGCGAAGAATTACAACAGAAACTCCGTGACCAACTTTGGGAAGCTACTAACAAACTGCGTGGCAATATGTCGGCAAGTGACTTCATGTATTTCACCCTTGGCTTTATCTTCTACAAGTATTTGTCGGAGAAGATAGAGAAACATGCCAATGACGCCTTAGTGGATGACGATGTTACCTTCAAAGAACTATGGGCAATGGAAAAAGATACCGATATAGAAGAACTACAAGAGAGCGTAAAGACCGAATGTATCGAAAATATTGGCTATTTCATAGAACCTAACTTCTTGTTCTCATCCGTTATTGAGAGTATTAAAAAGAAAGAAAATATCCTGCCGATACTTGAGCGTTCTTTGAAGCGTATTGAAGATAGTACTCTGGGGCAAGACAGTGAAGAGGACTTTGGCGGTTTGTTCTCAGACATAGACCTCGCCTCGCCTAAATTGGGAAAGACAGCCGATGATAAAAATACATTGGTTAGTAATGTACTTCTTGCCCTCGATGACATAGATTTTGGCGTAGAGGCTTCACAAGAGATTGATATTCTTGGCGATGCTTATGAGTATATGATTAGCCAGTTTGCCGCCGGTGCAGGAAAGAAAGCCGGTGAGTTTTACACTCCACAGGAAGTTAGCCGTATCTTGGCTGAAATTGTAACCCTCGGCCATGCACGCCTTCGCAATGTTTATGATCCAACCTGCGGTAGCGGCTCTTTACTGCTCCGTGCAGCAAGTATAGGACATGCTAATGAGATATTCGGACAGGAGAAGAATCCCACAACCTACAATCTTGCTCGCATGAATATGCTCCTTCATGGTATCAAATTCAGAAACTTTCGTATAGAGAATGGCGACACACTCGAAGCCGATGCCTTTGGTGACACTCAGTTTGATGCCGTTGTTGCCAACCCTCCGTTCTCTGCTGAGTGGAGTGCTGCTGATAAGTTCAACAATGATGACCGTTTCAGCAAGGCAGGACGGCTTGCTCCACGCAAGACAGCTGATTATGCGTTCATCCTCCACATGCTTTATCACTTAAACGAGGGTGGAACTATGGCTTGCGTTGCTCCTCATGGTGTTCTCTTCCGTGGAAATGCTGAGGGGGTAATCCGTCGCTTCCTCATTGAGAAGAAAAACTATGTGGATGCTATCATCGGTCTGCCTGCCAACATCTTCTATGGAACAAGCATCCCTACCTGTATTCTGGTGTTTAAGAAATGCCGTAAGGAAGACGACAGTATTCTCTTCATTGATGCCAGCAAGGATTTTGAGAAGATAAAGACACAGAACAAGCTCCGCCCACAGCATATTCAGAAGATTGTTGACACCTACCGTGATCGCAAGGAGATTGAGAAATACAGCCACCTTGCCACCTTGGAGGAGATAGCCGAAAACGATTACAACCTCAACATTCCTCGTTATGTGGATACTTTCGAGGAGGAAGAACCTATTGACATCCATGCCGTGATGAAGGAAATCAAGGATCTGGAAGCCAAGCGTGCCGACCTTGACAAAGAAATTGAAGGTTATTTGAAAGAATTGGGAATAATGTAAAATATTGGTTCTCAAGTTATAATGTCAAAATAAGAAGTTATGGCGAAAGATAAGGACAATACAGAACGACAATCAACTGAACCGGTCGCAAATTGCGACCTCATATTGAGCTTCTATCAAGGACTTGGGTAAAAAGTGGTTCGGCTTTACTCTCATGCACGACATTGCAGCAACTGAACTCATCAAGAAAAATTAAAGAATAATGGCTATGGCAGAAAATAAAGAAAAAAAGTCCTCAATGTCCCAAATCTAAGATTCCCTGAGTTTGAGGGGAGTGGCAGGATACGAGACTAAAAGAAATATCAAAGTTCTCTAAGGAACGGTTAAATTCCATAGAGCTGTCTTGTAGCAATTATGTGACTACCGAAAATATGCTCCAAGATTATAAAGGTATTGTTTCTGCAACGAATCTACCCACAAATACTAATGTTATAAAATTCAGTAAAGGAGACGTGCTGCTATCAAACATCCGTCCATATTTAAAGAAAGTCTGGTATGCCGATAGAAATGGTGGGTGTTCTGCTGATGTTTTTTTGTGTTTAAGGCTTTGCCTATTTGTAATTCTAATTTTTTGCATCATGTTATTGCTAATGACAGATTTATCAAGTTTGTCATGGGTGGAGCAAAGGGAGTTAAAATGCCAAGAGGTGATAAAGAACAGATGATAACATATAAAGTTGGACTTCCGTGTATTGAAGAACAGAAGAAAATAGCAACTCTTTTGTCGCTTCTTGACGAGCGTATTTCTACCAAAAACAAAATCATTGAGGATTTGAAGAAGCTAAAGTATGCAATTATTGAAAGAGAATATACATTTAAGGTACAGACTCATTCTCATATTGGCGATTTCATAGAGCAGAATTCAAACAGGAATAAGGACAATATAATTCAGAATGTTTTATCCGTCAGCAATCGTCAAGGTTTTATCCGACAGAGAGAACAATTTGAAGACAGAAGCATTGCAAGCAATGATACTTCAAACTATAAAATCGTAACGAGGAATGACTTTGCTTTTAATCCTGCAAGAATAAACGTTGGTTCTATTGCTCGTCTCACTACCTTTGAGAAAGGTATAGTAAGTCCAATGTACATCTGTTTCCACACAAAGAATAGTATATTACCTGAATACCTTAGTTTTTATTTTGAAACAAAACAGTTCTTTTCCGAGATACAAAAAAGGTTAGAAGGAAGTGTAAGACAATGTTTATCTTATGAAGGATTATGTAATATCCCATTCTTTCCTCCTGTTATTGAAGATCAAAGAAGAATAGGGAAACGACTATTTACATTGGTTCAAAAATTCAATCTGGAAATGACTTTCTTAGAAATGTTGCAAAAGCAGAAGACCTATCTACTTCGCCAAATGTTTATATAAACATCTGGCGGAGTAGGTACTGCTTTTGAATATGTAATATTGATTGTAGATTTGTTTCATTTATGATATACTTGTCATAAGCTCTTAAAACAGATGCAACTACATTAATGTTCTTTCTATTAAAAGAATATGGCAAAATGTAGTTCTCAACATCTCCTTTGCCAATGTTCATTTGAGCAGCTCCTTGAGCACAAGCAATCATACTGTTTTCAAATTTATGAGAAGAGAGTGCTTGATATATATATTCTCGGTCTTCACTTACCTTTAATTGTAATAGTCCAACTCGTTGATTGAGTGAGAAAAAACCTTCTGTGCATAATGAAACACGACCAACATTACCTGTTAATGATATTAAAATATCATTAGCTTCCAATTTTTGGTGCTTTTGAATATCATAAGGTATTTCTATAATAGAATTACATTCATTCGTTTTGACATAACGTTCGCCAGCGACATTTGCAATAGTAAGAATTTTCCATTTTCCCAAAGCGTTATATTTACTACTTTGGAAAGCGTATCCATTCTTCAATTCTGCAACTTTTGATAACTTTATTTTATTCTCAAATAAGTCTTTTTCGTTCGAAGAGATATTTACTAATTGCATACCTACAAACTTCAAAATCCTTAATCAAGGGAATTGCACAACATTGGATAAAAAATATAACCAGTAGAAGCATATATGTGAAACTTGGTGATATTTGCCAAATTACTACAGGAAAACTTGATGCAAATGCACAGGTAGATAATGGGATTTATCCATTTTTCACTTGCGCAGAACACCCATTAAAGATTGATAGTTTTGCTTTTGACACAGAAGCTTTACTAATTTCAGGGAATGGCGCAAATTTGGGATATATCAATTATTATAATGGAAAGTTCAATGCCTATCAAAGGACTTATGTATTAGACCTATTCTCAGAAAACATCCAATACATTAAATGGGTGTTGAAAGTATTGTTGCCTAAAAGAATTGCAATAGAAAAGAGTTCAAGTAACACTCCTATATACTGCTATCAACTCTCAGTGATTTAATGCTACCAATACCCAGTAAGGAAAATCAATACCATATAGCAGAGTTAATGCAATCTTTAGAGAGAAAACTGTCAAGTCAAATTACATTGAATGGCTCTTATAATATATTGAAGCAGTATCTGCTCCGCCAAATGTTCATATAAACATCTGGCGGAGCAAGTATTGCTTTTGTGAATTGTAAGTTTTTATAAGTAAATTAGCATTCTCTAATTGAGATTTCAATAAAGAGATAACATGACCTATTTCTTGTTGCTTATTAAGTGAGGGTATTTTGAATACTAACTGTTCAAAAGCTTCATAATTTAAATTTCTTCTAACAATACTTGCCCCTTGTTCAGATACCAGCATGTAGTTGTATAAGGCATGATGCGTCTTTAGTAAAGCAGCAACATATTTTTTGTCAAAACCATCTGCTATCGAAAAGACCTTATAGGAGGGTGAAACAATTCCTATATCGAATTTGTCATTGAAATTGATATTTCCCATCCATAAATTTTGGGGGCTAAGTACTATATCATGGAGATGAATAATCTTGTACCCTACATTATTATCACTTGCTATATCTTTAGAGAAATAGTCTCGTTGTGAAAATATTCCATTCACAGTAGAACTTAAAATCTCATATTGATTATTTTTCTTTGTTCTTTCCGAGCGTTCTATTAACATCTCTTCAATCCGAATAGACATACTATTATCAGCATAGAGTAGTCTATTACTTATTCCCTTGATTAAGGACTCTAATTTTTTTCAATGATTTTTGTTTTTGAGTAGAAATACGCTCGTCAAGAAGGGACAAATAGATTTGCATATTTTTCTTCTGTTCATTCAATACCTGGATTGATGGTCTTAATATGTTATCAGCTGTTCTTTATCACCTCATGGCATTTTAACTCCCCTTTGCTCCACCCATGACAAACTTGATAAATCTGTCATTAGCATTCAACATGATAGCAAATAAACGAGCCATCATATCCATGCAAGCGTATAATGTTCAAGTCTACACACAAAAGAACATCATCTTTGAGGACACAACGAGCATTTCTATCGTCATACCAGACTTTCTCGTCTGAAATATGGACGGATGTTTGATAGTAGCACGTCTCTTTTACTGAATTTTATAACATTATGTATGTTTGGGTAGATTCGTTGCAGAAACAATACCTTTTATAGTCTCTGGATTTCATACTTTTCGTGTAAAGTTCACCATACAAAATAATGCTCACAGTCAGCTCATAGTTGATCTTTAGACTGTTCCTAGAGAACTTTGATATGTCTGTTTAGTCTACGTACTCCTCCCACTCCCCTCAAACTCCGGAAATCTCAGATTTGGGACATTAGTTAATACGTTTCTCTAATTATTATGTACCTTTTTCTATATTAAGGATTAAATATGAAAACAAAAAAACTATTAGAGAAATTTCGTTGGCTTGGAAAAGAGACAAGCAACGCTACGTCAAGCAGTCCACATACGCTGCTTATGTGTTAGTTTTGGAAAAATCACATACTTTCATCGTTTGGTGATTGTGACAGTCTTAGTGAAAAACTTGTACAAGAATTTGTGCTACAAAAACTTAATGCTGGTCTCAGCATTAAAACGGTGAAGGACATTCTCATTGTGTTGAAAATGGTGATGAAGTTCGGAGTAAAGAACGGTTGGATGAACTATTGCGAATGGGACATCAAGTATCCAACTACAGTAATCAATAAAGAAATGGAGGTGCTGACAGTGACACATCACAAAAAGATTCTCGATTTCATCAAGCAGAACTTTACATTTCGCAACCTTGGCATCTACATTAGCCTAACCACAGGCTTGCGGATTGGTGAAGTATGCGGCTTGAAATGGTCGGACATCAATACGGACAGCGGTATAATCACCGTAAACCGTACCATTGAGCGTATCTACGTCGTAGAAGGTGAGCGCAGGCACACAGAATTAGTCATCAACAGCCCAAAGACCAAGAACTCTTGCCGTGAGATACCAATGAACAAAGAACTCTTGGCTATGGTGAAACCACTGAAAAAGGTAGTAAATATTAATTTCTATGTGCTGACCAACGAAGAAAAACCTACTGAGCCACGAACCTATCGAAACTATTATCATCGGTTAATGAAGCATTTGGACATTCCTCGGCTGAAATATCACGGGCTTCGCCACAGTTTCGCCACACGCTGCATCGAAAGTAACTGTGACTATAAGACGGTTAGCGTGTTGCTCGGGCATGCGAACATCACTACAACTCTCAACCTCTATGTTCATCCCAATATGGAACAGAAGAAGCGGTGTATTACGCAGATGCTTAAATACCTCAGGAAGTAATTCTATTCTACATTTTTTGCGATAGTCAATTGTCAAACTCACCGTCAACTCTTGAAAGACGGTGAGTTCTTTTGTCAGACGTATTAGTTCATGCAACAACGCCTTTACGCTTTTATCAGCCGTATAAACTCAAATCGGTCATTAGACCACAATGTTTTAGAAATTCTTTTTTGGGCTTCAGAATTTTGGAAGTCCCCCCACCTTACTAACGCTCCGCACACATGGTGCGAAGGCTTAGCACGATATGTGCGGAGGATTTATAACATTACAAGAATAGGAAAAACCTCAGCAGGTGTGTGGTGAATGGTGCGACATATAGGGAGAGAAAACTGAAGGTAAAGCATTCGTGAGGGCCGACAAAATAGGAACATATTTCGTTCTTATAGATTAAATAGGTGGAAATAGACTAAAAGATATTCGTGTCGTGAATCAAAAAAATAACTTGCTTTGAGAGTATTAAGCGACAAAAAGGGGAATATTTTTTTAAAGACACAATAAAACAGCATAACTTACTGATTATCATCATATAAACGAATATTGATAAAAGTAAAGTGCGACAAAAAAGTGACAAGTTTTTGTACTTTTCTAACGTAAAAAAGAAAGGAAATAACCATAACTTCCTTAATATTAATGCTTTATCGCACAAATAGAGTAGGGGAGTATCGAAAATAGCTTCCCTATTTGTCTCCACTATCTTTAAGCGATAAAACAGCATTTTGCGAATGATTAAGAACGAAAAAGGGCTTAGGTGCGACAAAAAAGGAGGAAAAACTCTCATGCCAAAACCTATAAAAAAAGTATGTCGACAAAGTCATGAAAAAGGAGAAAACTCAATGCGAATAACCTTCCTAAAATGTGAACATAAAAACCGAAAAGTTTGAACAATGAAAAGAAGAAATAATCCTTCTAAATACGATACGAATACCGACAAGCTGATGACAAAGAAAAACATACAAACGTCCTGACGCATCTCCGCCCTTTAATCATTGAAAACGAGGAAGTAAAGAATAGCCTTTGAGGTAATTAAAAGCCGATAATATACTGATACACAAATATAAAAAAACATATTTGAAGATAACAAGAATCTTATGTAACCGCCTAAAAAAACAACCGAATAAAGCAAAGATCAACGGCAACAAAAATAAGAAAACGAAACAAAACCTACTACCATTCCGCCATGAATCTCACTAAAATTTCCTACCTGAAACCACCGACTAAAAACCGACAAAACCATGAAACAGAAATGAAAACCCGACTCAAAACGCTCGTCCCCCAACCCCTACAGCGAAACAGAAAAACGCCTGCAACCCTCCCAAAACGTATGTGCGACAAAAAGGGAGGTTGCGCCCAAAACCTTTGTTTAAAGTCTTCTTCCCCCAGCGAAAAATATATATTTTCTCAAAACAAAACACCTCTTCTTAACTTAGAATATCGTTATATAATCTTTATTAGATATTAGTAGAGGCCCTCAAAGCCATTGAAACTTAAATAGTTACACGATTAATCGACGACAAATTAGTAACTTAGCGGCGACAGATTAGTAAGTATGATGCGACAAATTAGTAAGGATGGTGCGACACTTTAGTAGCTATTGGGGTGGGGTAGTCGACAACTTAGGAGGTTAGGTGCGACGAATAGGGAGGAAATCAGCCTTTGTTATGAAAAATATAAACAAATCCCCCCTTTTTACAACGATTCTTCCTTTCTTTTCACTTCTTTTCCTGTTCGCCTTCAATAAATAAACTTGCGATTCTCTGATTTTTTGTCTTCTTTGTTTTATCTTATAAACTATTGTATTTTTGATACTTACGAATTCGTCTCTAAACGTGCGAGACAAAAAGGGAAGATATTGTCCAACTTGACACTCACAAGTTACCGACAAAATAGGAAGTTTGTAAAAATACTTTACATTTATAAAGCCAGAATGACATAAAGACATAAGGGACTGAGTATGTAAAGACATAGTAACAGAGGAACGGAAGACAGAATGACCGAAGGGACTGAGTATGTAAAGACATAGTAACAGAGGAACAGAAGCCAGAATGACCGAAGGGATAGAGTATGTAAAAGACATGGTAACAGAGGAACGGAAGACAGAATGACATAAAGACATAAGGGACAGAGTATGTAAAGACATAGTAACAGAGGAACGGAAGACAGAATGACATAAAGACATAGGGGACTGAGTATGTAAAAGACATAGTAACAGATGAACACATAGGGGGCGGTAACAGAGGAATAGGGTAGTGAGGTGTTGGAAAAGGGAATAATGGGAGGGCAGACGAACAAGTAGTCGCGATATATATAGATAAATAAGTGGATGTGTGTATATTCTGTTAATTCGTTAACTTGTACACCAGCCTAAAGGATATCTTGCTATTCACTCCCTCTCCCTTTGGGATGGGGCAGAAAGATAGAATATGTTATTTGATGATTTGTGGGTGCCATTTCAGTTTTGTTTTGTACATTTGTGATATAAATATAATTTTGACAAATATGAATAGACAAGATATAACAGAGTATATACGGATTCAATATCCTAACGAGAACGAAGGATGCGATTGGAAAGAGTATAAGAATCTAAAAAACAGTCTTTGTGGACATGAAGGTGATGATGTTGTTTCTTATATTTCTGCAATTTCTAATATGAATGGTGGTGCCATTGTTCTTGGAATTCAAGACAAAACATTAGAGGTCATCGGTATTCAAAATTTTGGGAATTATAATATTAAATCTGCTAAAGCAAAAATAGCAGAGAAATGTCGAAATCTGCCAATAGAGGATCTGAATATAGATGAACTTAGAGCTGAGGACACTGACCAAATTGTTTGGATAATTACAGTCCCTAAACACAAAGCAAAGTTACCTGTTTATGCTCATAATAAGGCATGGCAGAGAGTTGGTGACTCTCTTATTGAAATGAGAGACTAAAAACAATATTGTCAGAACTTGAAATCACAGATGATTGGAGTGTCGAAATCATACCTGATGCGTCTATCGAAGACTTAGATGCTGATGCAATAGAAAAAGCTCGTAAGGAATATATTATCCGTAATCCCTATCGGAAAGCAGAGATTTTAGCATGGGATAATGCGAAATTCCTTGATAAAGCGAAAGTAACAATCAATGGTAAAATTACCAGAGCTGCCCTTGTACTGTTGGGAAAAGAAGAAAGTGAACACCTTCTTAATCCTTATGTAGCCTGTATTCGTTGGTCCTTAAGGAGTTTAGGAACGAATCAAAACAAAGATTATGAGATATTACCAATGCCATTACTGCTGAGTATTGACCGTTTATACAACAAGGTAAGGAATGTGAAGTACTGTCTCGTGAGACCAGAATCTCTTTTCCCAAACGAAATGTTACGTTATGATATGTTTAACATACGAGAGCCTCTAAATAATGCTATTGCACACCAAGATTATACAAAGTGTGCAAGAATAGAAGTTGTAGAGTTTGAAGATAGTCATATAATTTTCCAGAATCATGGAATGTTTTTGCCACAAAGTGTGGAAAATGTTGTGACTAAGGATTGTCCAGAGTCTGTTTATCGGAACCGTTTCTTGGTAGAAGCTATGCGTAATCTGAATATGATAGAGACAGAGGGTGGAGGCATAAAGAAAATGTTTATTAACCAACGAGTTAGATTGTTTCCGTTGCCTGAATACGATTTCTCTGACGGTAAGGTTAGAGTAACGATTATAGGTAAGGTAATTGATGAAAACTTTGCACGTATCTTGACGGAAAATCCTGATATTAGTCTTGAAGAAATAATGTTGTTAGATAATGTCCAAAAAAACGAAAATTAATTTCGGATGAACAAGCTGCTTTTTCTTAGAAAGAATAAGTTCATAGAAGGAAGGAAGCCACATTTTTATTTATCACACGGGGTTGTATCTAAAACGAAAGATACGGGACTGAAGAGTCAATATATTAAAAACCGTAGCTTTGATGATGAATATTTTATGAAAATGATTGTAGAGTATTTGAAGAAATTTGGCAAAAGCTTCTCGTAAAGATATAGATAATTTGTTAATGAATAAATTATCTGACGTGTTAAATGTTCGGCAAAAAGAATAATAAGATAGATTATCAATTAAAAATTAAAGAAAGCAGGTAGAATAAGATTCAGTGAAGATAATTTTTTTGGGTTTTGGTGGAGTAGCTCTACATGCCCCTGAGAATTCACAGAAATTCCGTGAGAATTCCGTGAATCTTCGTGATAATTCCGTGAATCTGTTTCGTAACCTACTGATTAACAATGGATATAAGTTTTTGTAGTTTATGTAGTTTCCGTGAGTGTATTGCATAATTCCGTGTCCATCAATAATGAGAAAGGAAGGAATTAAAAAGGCTTTTTGGTTCATTTCAATAACTTTTGTAAGTTCTATACTTTTATACCCCTTTTGAAGTCCAACTAAGCACCTTTTCTTGCACAGCTTTATAACTTATTGATTCCATGTAGGTTGCAAACTCATCTTTTATACCTGTTTTCAAACTTTATCTTAGGTGTTTTATACGAAGTTATATCATGATTTTTCAACGTCTTATCTGTATATTTTCGAAGCGTTATTATGGGAAGGTTTCTGTCTCGGAGGATGAATAAAAAAGACAGCCAAGACAGTCTTAACAGTGCTTTTGTTTAATGATAATATCGCTTCTTCCATTAAAGCTACACGAAAAGTCTCCAAGCATTTAAAACGGAAGAACCTTTTTTGCGTCGTGGCGGCGTATAGCAATTCTGATTTGTTCACCCTCTTCTGTTCACATAAAATCCCTTCTTTTCTGCCTTTATGTCCTCTAAAATGATTATCTTTGCAAAGAGTACGTATAACACTGTTTTGTACTAAACGAGGAGAAGGCTATAACCCCAAATTACGGAGTGAGAATTTATAGAAAGCTGTTCTAAATCACAGGCAAAGAATTGTTATACAACTCACAACTATTACCGAGATTTTGAATATAACTAAACCATAGACTAAATGAATATAAATTATGGGGTTGAATAACAGATTACAGATTGGCGATGTATCAAATAATGGTCAGGTAGAGATTGTTGATGAGGACAGATTATGTTATTTGGTAAGGTCAACAAGCCGAGGTGCTTCTGGCTTACGTACAATCTCAAAAAGTCTGTTGGAGGAATATGTAAACTATTGGAGAGAGCATCCTGATACTACACCTGATTCTGCACGGCAAGCATTGTCAGGGGGTAGTGAGATAGATAAGTTTGAGTACGGCTATTCTTCTACGCTATCTGTTATGGCTCAAATGGTTCTCCAATCGACTCACAACGTAAATAACAAAGTAAGTTGTCTCCCTCTCCAGCAAATTTTCTATGGTGCACCTGGCACAGGTAAGTCATTTACTATCAATCAGGAGATAAAGGGGGAGGACGTAATTCGTACTACGTTTCATCCAGATAGTGACTATTCTTCTTTTGTGGGAGCGTATAAGCCAACGACAAGAGAGGTAACAATGCGTGATTTGTCGGGAAATCCTGTTATTGAGCGTGCGCAGATACTGACAGAGGAGAAGATTGTCTATGAGTTTGTACCGCAAGCATTTCTTCAGGCTTATATTGAAGCATGGAAGAAGTATGCAGCGTGCGACGAAGGCAATCCACAGCGACAGTTCTTGGTGATAGAAGAAATTAATCGAGGTAATTGTGCTCAGGTGTTTGGTGACTTGTTCCAGCTCTTAGATCGCAACCATCGCGGTTTCTCTGACTATCCTGTGAAGGCTGATAGCGATATGAAGCGTTATTTGGCTAAAGCCTTTAAGGGCATGTCTATTCCTCAGGTAGGTGCCATCAATAGCCTTTATGGTGGTCGTGATGTAGTGAGCGAGGTGTTAGAGGGAAATATTCTTCTGTTACCAAGTAATCTGTTTATTTGGGCAACGATGAACACCAGCGACCAGAGTTTGTTCCCGATAGACTCAGCCTTTAAGCGTCGTTGGGATTGGAGCTATATGCCAATATCGGATGCAAAGAAAGGTTATGTCATTGATGTTGCGGGCAGTCGATATGACTGGTGGCAGTTCTTAGAGGAGATAAACAAGAAGATAGAGAACACGACTAATTCGGAGGATAAGAAGTTGGGCTACTTCTTCTGTAAGGCAAAGGACGCATTATCAGCTCTGAGACGTTTGTGGGTAAGGTTGTCTTCTACCTTTGGAATGATGTGTTTAAAGACTACGAGTTTAGTGATGCCATCTTTGATGATACTGTTGATGGCGGAAAGCTATCGTTTGCAAAAGTTCTATACTGAGGAGGGAGAGAGTATCAAGGTCAATACGGATAAGGTAAGGATGTTCCTTACAAATTTAGGGTTGACACCACTTGAGGAAACCGACGCCGAAGCCGACGATAAGTTAGGCGCAGAGCTTGAAGGTAATGGTGTGGTAGACAGAAGTCGTTATAGTTTTAATGGCAGTGGAAGATATGGGAAAAGTGCGTTGGGACTTACCATAATGGAAACCTACATCAATCAACACAAGAATTTAAAATTTGAAGAAATAAAGAAGATATTCCCAGATAGTATGCTTAATGGTATTTCAGGACCAGGTCTTATCGTTGAGGACGCTACTGATCTACAATCTTATTCAAGATACTATAAACGAGGCTATACCTCCAACGATGATATAAAATATTCCATTTTTAAGCAATGGACGATAGGAAACATACAATCCATGATTCAATTTGCAAAAGAACAGAATTGGTCGGTTGAGAAATTGTAGGAGATGCGAATCCTTATAGAAGAATATCAGTATGATGTCTCTAAGGTTAGGGACGTTCTCTATGGTATTGATGCCTTAGCGAATGTGGAGGGTAGGGTGTCTATCCACTATGTAGGGTATTATTATAACACCCTGCTCAAAGACTGTGTGTTTATTCTTCCGAAGGTATTGCTGAAGAATGTTGATGGTCATGACCTCGTTTTAGGGAAGTATAATCCAGAGGATATCGCTAACGTAGACACGTATAATTCGTTCGACAAAGTTGAGCGAAATTTCATCTATAAGTTTGCGGTATGGATTTATCGTACTATTGTGGTCTATAAGAATGACAAGCGCAGTGACACAACGATTGTATGCCATTCTCGCATAGCACAGATGGGTAATGGAGGTCGTCGGTTGAGCAACACCTATCTCGATATTCTCTTGTCGCTGATACAATTCAATCATGATAACCAGCACTTTTTCTTCTTTGTTATAAAGAATCTGCATAGCGGACTAAATAAGATTAATTGGCAACGAACGATAGCAACGAAGACGGCTATTATTCAAGATGGGCAGGCGGTCTATCTAAATCCTGTTAATAAGCGAAGACAAATAAACTTTGATGAAGAACTACTCATTATCTTCTTCTCAATTTTGAATTATATCGGTGACACCTATGGTTTCCCGAAAGATATCTGTTTTCAATTCCCACTCATCACAGGGAAACGTTTTGAAACCTATCTTAATGGATTAGGCAAGACACGTTTACGACAGATTAAGTATAAGTATTTCTCTGATAAAGCCCTGCAGCTATGGAATTTGTGTTATGCATTCTTTAAGGAGGCACGGGAAATATCTGTTTCTACAGAACAGCGAGAATACCTCTTGGTAAAGAACTTCAACATTGTCTTTGAAGCCATTATCGACGAGCTGATAGGCGATAAGGAGCCGCCACGAGGACTGAAGGATCAAGACGATGGCAAGCGGGTAGACCATATTTACAGTTACCGTAATCTTACGAACAACGAGGAAGATAAACCGATTTATTATATTGGCGACAGTAAGTATTACAAGATAGGCAATCCAATTTCAGAGGAGTCTGTCTATAAGCAGTTTACCTATGCTCGTAATGTGATACAGTGGAATCTCAATCTCTTTTTAGATAACAGTGATGAGAATGCCGCATTGCGCAAGGAACACCCAATATACAGGGATGAACTGACGGAGGGATATAACATCATTCCGAACTTCTTTATCAGTGCAAAGATGGATGAAAAGCTGTCGTATGCTGATAATGTGTCGGCTACTGACCGTAAGCAAAATGTCTTCCTCTCCCGTCATTTTAAGAATCGACTCTTCGACCGCGATACGCTGTTAGTATATCATTATGATGTAAACTTCCTCTACGTTGTTTCACTCTATGCGAGGGAGAACAAGTATCAAAAGGCACAATGGAAGCAGAAGGTGCGTGAACTCTTTAGAGAGAAGATACAAGAAGCATTAAAAGAGAAATACGCCTTCTATGCGATGGCACCGAAGCCGGGAGTGAATCATGAGGAATATCTGCGTAGAAACTTTCAAGAATTGTTGGGTAAGGTGTTCCGACCTTTTGAAGATACACAATACCTCTCGTTGGCATTGGATAGTAAAGAAGATAATACAGCCTTGTTAGCTAAATTACAGCAAGACTATTATGTGGTGGCTTGTCCGTTAGGAACGAATCCTAAGGAGGTGTTGAGTGGAGTGGGGGGAGGAAGACACTTCGCCAACTGTTCATGGTCGTCAGGGTGTGTTGATGGTGATGATGGAGAAATATGCGACTAAGTCAGCTAATTTCTCTCATGGTAAACTGGCTATTGCTATTAAGATGACCGTAGAGAGTATGGATATTGTGGAAAACCTTAGCAATATTGGTTATGTGCTCTTTCATCATCGTAGCGATAACGACCAGCACCTCTTTTCAGTCAAGGGAACGTGCACAATAAAGGCTGCAGGCGAGTTAGAAGACGACCGCTATAAGAATATTGGTAACAAAGAATTATATATCTCTGTAGACATCAATACAACCGAACTCTCCAGCGGTAACCTCCATGCATCAATGATAAAACCCGCATCAAAAGAAACAAGATATGATGCGCAGTTCGCATGGTTGAGCGATTTGGAAAGTGACAATAGTAAAGTTGCTGAATAAAAAACTTAATTCTGATAAAGGCGGAAGGAAAAGAATACGACAAGACAAAGTAACATTAGTACAAAGGGTACAAGAAACAGATTTATTCTTTTATGGATAAAAATATAGATCTGTTTTTTGTAGCTTTTTTGGGGTGCTTTATGTTATTCTGTCTTTTTTGCTTATCTTTGCAACAGAAATAGGAAAGGTTTCTCAAATACCGCGTCGGATTGCAGTTCCGAAGGGAAGGGTTTGGGAAGCCTTTTCTTTTTTCATAAAAACTTTAGAGGACGAATTATTTAATTAATGGGTAGCTTATATCTATCAATCCTGCTTTTATGCCTTCTATCTTTCTTTCCCATTGATACTCTGCCATCCTCAACCTTTAGGTTTCTGTGCGGGTATGCAATCTGTTCATCCGTGAAAGAATGTTTAATAATTATTCGAATGGAGTTCACATCAGTGTGGCATAATTTTTAATTGCTTACTGTTTACATACTTCTATCCACCAGCCTAAGGGGAACCTCGGTATTTACTCCCCTCCCTTTACTTCTCTTCGGTCAGTGACCGTTGGTTGGGGGAGGGCTTGGCAGAGGAGCTTTTCTATGTCATTGTTTTTTGTCTTTTCTTGTCTTTATGTCATTCTGTCTAAAAATAATTATGTCATTCTGTCTAAAAACACTATCTTTGCAGTTATAATGGTTGAGGAGGCTTTGAAGTGTAATGCCGTAGTGAGCATCTTGGATACTGACGTCGAGGAACAGATTTTTAGTGCAGAGTTTACTGCACGTCTGGAAGGCGTGAAACTACCTGCAACGAAATTGGAACTGCTTGTGAAATTGCTACGTAAGACAATTAAGGAATATAAGAAGGTCAATAAGATTGCTGCAGAGAAGTATGAGGATCTGTTGCGCAAGACACTCGACGAATACCACAAGCGTCGTGATGCACTATCGGCTGACGAGGCTACGGTGACACAGAATGAGGCGGTGACTGCCATCATTGATGAAGCCACAAAGCAGGCGTTAGACCTACTGAATGCGTTGGGCGAAGAGAAGGAGAGCTTCCGAGGGCTGGGATTGAGCTTTGAGGAAAAGGCTTTCTATGATATCTTGCTGCACCTCAGAGATAAGTATAACTTCGAGTATGGCGAGGATAAGAAGGTGGGTTCACTGGTTGTCAACGAAAGGTGTAAGGCCTTGGCAAAGAAGATTAAAGAACTGATAGACGTTCAGTCTACCTTTACTGACTGGCTAAACAACAGTAAGATACGTGCCGACCTAACCAAAGAATCTTCTTCTGCCTATACGAGAATGGCTATCCTCCACAGTATAACAAAGAAGTGTTTGACCAGGTAATGGAGCAGGTGGAGAACTTTAAGAGCTGTGGGGAGTCATAACTGAGTTACTAAACTTAATTTATTTTATTTTCAATGGAGAATCGACCTTTATTACCCGAATTAATATCTAAAGATGATGATGCTTATTCAGTAGTTGAGGACTTAAATGAAGCCTTGAACGTCGCTTTTGATAAGAGGAAAATCAGGAATATAGCATTGACAGGTCCTTATGGCTCTGGCAAGAGTTCTATATTAGAAACTTTGATAACTACTCTTCCTAAAGAGAGGAAGCCTTTGCATATTTCTTTAGCAACTCTACGAGTAGATGATGCAGCAGATGAGTTAGATAAATCTTCACACAGTTCGAAAGAAAGAGAGGAAGCGGAAGAAGCACTAAATCGGAAAATTGAATATAGCATCTTACAGCAGCTTATTTATCATGAGGAGGTGAATATAGTTTCAAATAGTAGGTTTCGCAGGATATTACACATACCTTCTAAAAGGCTCTGTCTATACTCGTTGGGAGTGATTGGTTTTATTCTGGCATTCTTTATTGCCTTTGAGCCATCATGGGCAAGGATAGAATCATTATATTCTTGGCTTAATTGGGGGCAATGGAATGTGATACCTGACATTCTTGCGGTTATATATATGCTTGCTGTGGTGGGGATGGTTGTTTGGAAACTGATTCCCAATTATGCTAATTCAAAGCTTTATAAACTCAATCTTAAAGATGCTTCTATCGAATTAAATGAAGATACATCTATCTTTAACCGGCATTTGGATGAAATTCTCTACTTCTTTCAAGCAACTGAGTATGATATTGTTATCATTGAAGACCTTGACAGATTTTGTACGTCAAAGATTTTTTTGAAGCTCAGAGAACTTAATTTTCTTCTGAATGAATCTAAGGTAATAGACCGACATATAGTATTCTTATATGCCGTTAAAGATGATATTTTCAAGGATGAAGAAAGAACTAAGTTCTTTGATTATATATCAATAGTGATTCCTGTAATCAACCCCTCAAATTCAAAGGCTAAACTCAAGAGTGCTTTGGCGGAAAGAGGATTCTCTGACGGATTTCCAGACAAGGACTTGTCGAACATAGCATTCTTCATTCAAGATATGCGCATACTCAAGAACATAGCGAATGAGTTTGCTCAATATTATAAGTTACTCAGCAAAAAGAATGCGCACCTTGATAAAATCAAACTGTTGGCAATGATAGTATATAAGAACTATCATCCTCAAGACTTTGCCTTGCTTCATCGCTGTCAGGGGAAGGTATATCAATGTCTTAGTAAAAAGGCAGACTTTATCAAACTTGCCTTAAAAAGAGATAGAGAAGGAGAAAGCAGAACTTGCTGAACTTAAGCGACGAAAGGAAGAAAGTGCACATTTGCAAGAAATTGATTTAAGAACATTGCTGTTAGAAAAAGTTGCGCAATCAATTCCCTTTATGATCTTTATTGCATACAGTTAGATAACGGATATCGAACCCTACCAGAAATAGCTGCAGACTCCAAGTTGTTTGAAGAACTGATGGAACAAACAAGTATAAATTATACGGTCCATAGTTCTAATTATGGACGTAGTATAGAGATCGATACTGATTTTTCGAAGAAAGAGATAAACTATGATAGCCGTTTGGAAGCAATACGTACAACTCCGCAACAACTCATTGACAAGGAACAATTACTCGCACGTCAAGAGATGGGAATCCGGAGTTATACCTTCCAAAATTTGCTTTCTCGTTTAGACTTGCAGGAATGTGAAGAGTATACCCAAATAGGATTATCTCCTATCATGGATCTTTTTCTCCGCTATGGCTATCTAAATGAGGAGTATTATGACTACATCTCTTACTTCTACGAAGGTATGATTACGCTAAATGATCATGACCTTTTACTTTCTATTAAACGTAAAATCGTTCAACCACCAGCAACAAGGATTGAAAAAATAGAGAACTTCTATAAGGAGCTCCAGCCTTATATGTTTAAGCATAAAGCGATTCTAAATAACGACTTAGTAGATTATATTGCTACTAACGATCCAGAAAGATTTGGACAGATAATGAAAGTTATTGAGAAAAATGATGTCCCTTTGGAGTTTCTTGCGCAGTATTATTTATTGGGAAAAGAGCACAAAAAAATCTTTGAACATTTCATTAATTGGGGAAAGAGAAAGTCTTGGGATATAATTGTAAAACATCAAAATGAGACAGAAAGAGCACAGTTACAAGAAGCGTGGTTACGTTTCTCAGGCGACATAGTGACCGTACCTCAGGATTGGCTTAATAAAAACTTCTCATTCATTGAGTCTCATTATTTGAAAATAGGCTTAGAGCGCAGTTTAGTATTGTGTAGTCAAAGCAAGTTTGAAGAGATAAGCTCATCTATCGGAGATTTGATAGATTGCATTATAGAGTACAGCGCTTATACAATTAATGCGCATAACTTACGTGTTATCGTGATGTACCTTACAAAGGAATCTGTTGAGGTTGAGAAGATAAATTATAGTTGGTGCTTGAAAACGAACAACTCCGACTTTATTCAATATGTCAATGATAATCTTGAAGAGTGTCTCAAGCTATTTTCAGATGAATGTAAAAAAGGAAAATGAGAAAGCCATCCTTGCCCTACTCAATAGTAAAGAGATAACACCAGAGTTCAAGGAGCAGTATCTTAAAGGGCAAGAAAATAAACTACCTGATTACAACGGTATTGAAGAGGAGGGCTTAAAACTTGCCACACAGTTGTTCCTTATTGAGCCTACGTGGGAGAATATAGTATGGTACTTCAAAAACAGGAATGGTTTAACCTCAGAATTAAGTTCGTATATTCTACATCATGAGGAAAAACTCTCTGAACTGACTGCAACGAGTCAAGAGGGCATGCAAGACCTTTTTGAGAGCATTGCAATCTGCTCAAATATTCCTACCACGGCATTATTTAAGTTCTTGAAAGCCTTTTCTGCAAATCATCTCGATGGGATAGATGTGTCTGATTTAGATCATGAACGTTTAAAATTACTCTTAGAGAATGGCAAATTCCCATTTACGGATGAGAACACGAAAGTCCTCAAAGAAACTGATATTTTCGGCGCTTATCTTATTGCGCATCATACTGAGATGCTTAAAAATATATCTCCAGATTTCTTCGAAGAATCATCTGTTTCCTGCGAAGTATTGACATCAGAGAAGTTTTCTCTCTCACAAAAAGAGGAAATATTGAAAGTAATCCCGTCATCGCATCTTTATTCAAGTGAAGCTATTGCTAATGCTGCAATTGAAGTCATCATAAATCAAACGACACAAGAAATTGATAAAGATGTATTAGTTGAGATTGTTAAGCAGTCTACATTGAACGAGATGCGACTGCGCTTGGTAACAAAAAAATGGTTCAAGGTATTTCTGACAAAGAAGTAATAGCAGAACTCTTGAATTTGTTAGGTGGAATCTATAGTGAAATCGCAGCGAGAGAAACGCGTCCAAAGGTGGAGGTAAATGCAGAAAATAAAACTTTGCTCGAAATTTTAAAAGCAAAAGGATTTATTTCCTCGTATCCCGAAATCAAAGATGGTTCTTATTGGAGAATATACTATCCAACGACTTGAGTTCTCCTCTATTCTTTAATTAAATGCTTAAGGGTTGGGGCTGCTTTTTATGCGCTCGGTTTCATTTTTAAATTATTGCTGTCCGGTAAAATTAAAATACTCTATAAAAATCTTGCGGAATTGCCTATACAAAGGTAATTCCGCAATCATTTTTGAAAATCTAAGCCCTACTAATCAAATAAATTAATTGCTTTTTTTATCTCTTTTTACTATTTAAACGTTATTGCAATATTAGAGATTCCATCAGGAACACTAAATCCAAAGGAAATTGCTACAGGTACTTGCTGGATACTATTTTTGTTCAATTGGACTTTATATTTTCCTGTCTGTACTTTACTTATTGTCATAAAGTCAAATTCTATTTTCTGGAGTATGCCCTTTTTACAATAAATTGTGGCTTTATTCCCATCAGAAAGTTCTACGACAGTCTGTTCCTTTGATAAAATCTCTTTGGTTATTCTTTTTGATACTTCAGTGTCATTCTTCCCATAATCAATCCTAAACCCATACATAGCATAATCACCTTCCATAAACTGGAAAAAGCCTTCTGGATGTGCAGTGGATAGTTCTATCGTACTTGGGGTAATGCCTGGTATTTTACTGTTATCTTCATTAGAGCAGGAAACCATTAAAATTACAGCTATAAATAGCAGAAATCTTTTAATCATCATTGCGGTAAATGTTTAGTTGTGTGAATATTAAGTGTATTTTTTTAGTTGCGATGTTGGCTATTGTTACTAATCCTCGTTATTGCAAGAGGAGATAACAATAAGAGATAGTAATATTAAGTTTCTTTTTCTCATGTCCTATGGGTTTAATGTTTGTCAAATATGATTTCTTTGCAAAAATACGAATAAAGGGTGAAACAAGCAATAACTATTAATCGTTATTTTCTGATAAAGAGGTGTTTAAAAACTCTGATAAATTAAGCCTACTACATATAAAAGGCACAGAGAGAGGGAGAACACGGAGATGAAAGCATAAAGATAATATAACGGAGGTGGCGAAGGCACAAAGAGCGATAGAGGTGTAGCGTAAGTATTGCTGATACGCTTTGGTGATTTGGAAATATATTTACATTACCACTAACGTTTTCGATCGGGAAAAGCACATAAATGACGGTTTTTCGTCAGTGTTGTAACCCTCAGATTATCAGTATCTTGCTAAGCTGTATTTTAAAAGGGCGTTAGTAAGGGTTCAAAAGGGCGTTAACAAGACCTCAAAAGGACATCTTTTACAAGCCAATTAGGCATCTTCTCGAAGGGAAAAGAGCATGTATTAGCTTTGGACTATTACCTTTGAACTTTGAGCATTGAAGTTTGAACTTTATGATATGAACTACGAATTTCTCGAATGACACGAATTATTTAACAATAAGGATTCGTGCAATTAGGGACATTCGTAGTGCTTTATTTGTAGTTGACATCGGTAATCATAATTTGTAGTTGACGAGTTGACAAGTTTACGAGTAAACAAGTTACTTGCAGCAATAAATCATGAGTGGTAGTTGACGAGTTTACAAGTTGCTTGCAGCAATAAATCACAGCTAACAGTAGTAATCATAATTATGAATTTTGAATTATGAATTATGAATTCAGAATTAAGTTGACTTTGTCTACTCACATTACTACATATATCTTCCTTGCAATCGGTTTTTTGTGTTGTACCTTTGCATCGTCATCAGGAATGAAGGGATGACGGACTGAGTTTTAGTAAAGAAAACAATCTATAATAATTAATGTGTATGATTAAGAATATTGATTCTACTGAGATAGATTTTGAGGAGCGACTCTCTCCACATTTTACGGTGGGCGAGATGCTGCGCTCGGGAAAGGCGGTGGGCATGGGTATTAAGAACGTGCCTGAGGTGAATCCTGCGCCCGGGGAGGCTTCGAGAGCGGAGGTGATAGAGAACCTTCGGGAGCTTTGTAATAAGGTCTTAGAACCGCTTAGACGGCGTGTGGGGCGTGTGATAGTCGTGGGAGGTTATCGCTGTGAGGCTGTGAATAGGGCTGTTATGGGGGCTGAACATTCGCAACATTTGCGAGGAGAGGCGGCTGATATTCATGTGACGGGACTGGAAATGTGTCGGAAATATGCGGCAATTCTCTCTCAAACAGACTTCGATCAGATGATTCTTGAGCCTCAGGAGTCGATAAAAAAGTGGTGGATTCACGTTAGCTATAAGCGAAATGGGAAGAATAGACACCAGATTCTTGGGGCAAAATAGGGGAGAAAAGGGGTGGAAAATTTCACTTTTTTGTCGCCGAAAGTATGAAAAATAAGATTTAACCCCTGAGTAGAAAGATTTTTAATTATTTACGTGAATATCTTTTTCATATTTTTTTAGTCTTTTATGTTTATGATGAGGTATGTTTTTACGTTTTTTTGTGTTTTTCCAACTTTTTACCTTTATATTTTTTTATACGTTTTTTTAGGTTATTGTTTTTTTAGTTATTTCTTTGTTTATCTTTTTATTTGTTTACGTGTTCACTTATTTACTTGTTTACTCGTTTACATAATTTTACACTTTTTTTGTCGCAGTATGTCTTTTTAGGTAGTTGTCCCTCCCCTTCTTTTTTGTGGGGAGGGGGTGAGGACTGGTGAACGACAAGGGCGATAAGGAGTGGGAAGAAGGGACTTCAGTAATAGGTTTGCCACTTAGTTTTAAGGTAGTATCACACAGAGAAAAGGAGGATACGGAGGAGTAATAAAAATAAAGCGATGTAAGTCACGGAGGCACCGTCGTGCGTGCAGCCACGGAGAGGATTTGCCTTTGTCTTATTAGAGCATTGAGTTAAGATTTCATTTTTTCATTTCAATAATTTCTTTGTTTCACTTTTTAAATTTTCATGTTATGTCAATCAAATTTCGTATGTATCAGGACAATCGTAAGAACAGCAAGCGCAAGGGTTTTTGGTATGCCCGTGCGGTGTGTCCAGACCTTGTTGGTGTTAAGGATCTCGCTCAGCGTATCAGTGAGCGTTGTACCGTAACAGAGCCAGATATCTTGGCTGTAATCAGCGCGTTGGTGTTCGAGATGAATCAGGTTCTCAAGGATGGTAACCGTGTGAAGCTCGACGGATTGGGAACTTTCCGTGTAGGTATTCACTCTTTAGGTGTTGAGAAGGCTGCAGACTTCAATGCGCAGCGTGACATCTATGGTGCTCATGTTCTCTTTGCACCAACGGTGACCATTGATGCTATGCACCGTCGTGTGAAGAACCTTCTCAGTGGTTTGCGTGTTCAGGAGGCTGTGCAGTATGATGCGCCTAAGGCTGCCGAGAAGGGCAAGAAGGGCAAGAAGAAGGAGAATAAGCCTTCTGTCGGTCCAGAGCCAGGCGAGGCCGCATCGACTACTGAGAGCCACGCATAGTCGATTGGTTTGAGTGGTGAGAGTGGGGGAGTGCTAAGCTTGCGCCCTCCGCTCTCTGTTTAGCCCAAATTGTTCATTAGAACCTAATCATATTGTGGTTGAATGACTGATTTGGGTTTAGTATTCACTTACTTCAAATCGGTTCAGTAGCAATGTTAAGGCAATCATGGCTGTTGACGATTGGGAGTTTTAAATTTATTCAAATGTTATGATTAAACCTATTTGGAAGAATATTTTGCATATTCTCGTTACCGTACTCACAGCATTGGCAACCTCATTGGGCGTCAGTTCTTGTATGTAAAACTCCTCTTATAAAACCCCGTCTTGAACTTAGATAGTCATTGTTGGTCACTTATAAGACTTAGTTAAGGACTTTTATCTTATTGAACGACAGATGCTTACGCTGTAAATAAGCGACGTATAAGTAGGTTACGCACGACTCCGAGGGAGGTTGTCCCCGACAGCGAAGTAGGTTCTGTGCGACAAAAAGGGAGTCTTTTTCTTGATAGTTCGACGGATAGGGAGGAGCGGAGAGACAGATAGGGAGCTTAAAGTCTTCGTCTTTCTCTTTTATTTACAAATGTTGCGTATTTGTATTCTTTTTCTTTTGTTGTTCTCGTTACTAATTTGTTTCCTGCTTTATATCGCTTGATTTTGTTCCTTTGTAATCATGTGTAAATCAATAGATTGTGAAGTAGTGAGACAAATTAGTAACTTTCTTCGGTTGAGGCTGTTTGCTTATCTGCGACAAATAGGTAGATTGTTGAAATAATTAAACTTTACACTTTTTTGTCGCCGGATTATATAAATATATATTCCTTTGTTTAGACATGAGTGATGGGTAGACAAGTGAACGACTTGCTTGTGATGGTAGACAGAGTAACATAGTAAGTGAACAAGTAGACAAGTTAGACAAGTGAACGAGTGAACAAGTTACTTGTGATAGTAGACAGAGTAACATAGTAAGTAAACAAGTAGACAAGTTAGACGAGTGAACGAGTGAACAAGTTACTTGTGATAGTAGACAGAGTAACATAAGAACAATGTGGTGGTAACATTTTCTCACAGATGACACGGATAAACAGAGTCTATAGGACACACAGTAACCTAACGGTTATTGATAGCACAGAATATAAAAAATAGTATGAAAAGTATTACAAGTAACTTGTTCACTCGTTCACTTGTCTAACTTGTCTACTTGTTCACTTACTATGTTACTCTGTCTTTTATTACAAGCAACTTGTTGACCTCGTCTAACTTGTCTACTTGTTCACTTACTATGTTACTCTGTCTTTTATTACAAGTAACTTGTTCACTCGTTCACTCGTCTACTTGTTTACTTACTATGTTACTCTGTCTTTTATTACAAGCAACTTGTTAACTTGTCTAACTTGTTCACTCGTCAACTTTATCTACTAAAAAAAAATGCCAAGACCTTTGAGATCTTGGCACTGTGTGACTAACGCTATGGAATTATTATTGCGTTGATTTAATAGTTTGACTCCTCAACCTGGAAGAAGCTCTGTGGGTGGTTACATACAGGGCAAACGGCTGGAGCCTTCTTGCCGATAACGATGTGACCACAGTTGCGGCACTGCCAGATGCAGTCGCCATCGCGAGAGAATACCACGCTGTCCTCAATGTTCTTCAAGAGCTTGCGGTAACGCTCCTCGTGGTGCTTCTCAACCTTACCAACGCTGCGGAACTTAACAGCCAACTCTGGGAAGCCCTCTTCGATAGCGTCCTTTGCCATCTGCTCGTACATATCAGTCCACTCGTAGTTCTCACCAGCAGCTGCGTCAGCGAGGTTCTGAGTAGTTGTTGGGATGTCACCCTCGTGGAGGAACTTGAACCAAATCTTAGCGTGCTCCTTCTCGTTGCGTGCTGTCTCCTCGAAGAAGCCTGCAATCTGCTCGAAGCCGTCCTTCTTAGCCTTTGAAGCATAGTAGAGATACTTAGTATGTGCCTGGCTCTCACCTGCGAAAGCATTCTTGAGGTTCTGCTCAGTCTTAGTACCCTTCAATGCTGCTGGGTTGAACTCCTTAAACTTCTCTGCCTTAACGTGGCATACTGGGCACTCTGCTGGTGCCTCTGTTCCTTCGTGGATATAACCACAAACGGTGCAAACAAATTTCTTTTTCATAATGTTCTTGTATTTGTATAATGTTCTTATATTATAATAAAATGTATGCTATTTATAGACGGTTACGTCTTTATACCCACTGATAATCAGTAGGATAAATTCTGTGTTTGTGTTCTGTAATATTTACAATCTTTCTGAGTGCAAAGGTATTAATTATTTCCGAGTCTGTCAACCTTATTCGTTGTTTTTTCATGGAAAAGGGACTATTTAGACAGTGGATAATTAAAACAGAAGGTTAGTTATCACCTTTGAACTATCACCTTTGAACTTTGAGGTTTGAAGTTTGAACTTTATGATTTGTGTTTAACCCTTGAGCTATATCGGTAATCATAATTATGGATTATGAATTGTGAATTATGAATTAATATAGTAATCATAATTATGAATTCTGAATTATGAATTCTGAATTACAAAACATTCTCTTGTTTACTCGTCAACTAATTTTTGTCGTTTTATTTGCTTACCTTTTATTTTTTTCCTTATCTTTGCATCATCTTTCAAAAGATAATTTCGTACCAATAAAAACCAAATGAATCATCATTAAAAAGCAGTTGTATGAAGAAAATTATAACTCTCTTAGCCAGCGCACTGTTGGCAACATCATCATTTGCTATCCCTGCCATGCGGATGTGGCGCAGCTTAAGCAAGCGGACGGAACAATCCTGAAGGTTATGACCGTGGGCGACGAGCATTTTAATTATGCGCTGACGGAAGATGGCATACCCGTGTTGCCGCATGATGGTAGTTACTATTATGCCTGCATTGAGGACAATCAGTTAGTGGCATCATCGGTGTTGGCACATGAGAAGGGATTGCGCAAAGAGAGAGAGGAACTGGTTGCGGCTGCCCTTCAGCAGGTAAGAAAACTACAAAGACAGAAGGAGATACACCTTAGTTCTAAGCCTTTCGGACAGGGGTTAGGAATGACTTGGGAAGGTAAGAAGAAAGGACTTGTTATCTTGGTTGAGTTTGAGGATATGTCTTTCAAAGATCCGAAGAACGTGTTGACACTCCGACCACGTGCGAATGATGTCAAGACGCTCTATGAGAATATGCTCAACAAGGTGGGATATACCAATAACAATGGGGCTATTGGTAGTGTTCACGACTATTTCCTCGATCAGAGTAATGGTAAGTTCGACCTCACTTTCGATGTCATAGGACCCGTAAAGCTCAAGTATCCTTATAAGTTTTATGGTGAGCGAACAGGTAATCAAAATGATGCGAATGCGCCACAGATGATTATCGACGCCTGCAATGCTATCAAAGGTCAGGTTGACTTTAGCAAATACGACTGGGACAATGATGGCGAGGTAGAGCAGGTGTATGTCATCTATGCTGGCGAGGGCGAGGCGACAGGTGGTGAGTCAAGCACCATCTGGCCACATAAGTATTCGCTCACAGATGCAGGACTTGACGCACTGACTTTCAACGGACAAACGATAAATACCTACGCTTGTAGCAACGAGATTATCCGTGCGCAGCTCAATGGCAAGGAGCGTGTATTCTATTCTGGTATCGGCACCATCTGCCACGAGTTCTCGCATTGTCTTGGATTGCCCGACTTTTATGATACTCGTGGCGGTAATAACGTTGGTTCAGGGCGATACGACTTGATGTGTGCAGGTAGTTATAACGGCGGTCCAGAGAGTCTGATAAACGCATACGGCGGTACGGGAATCGGTACGGTGCCAGCTGGTTACGATGCTTATGAGAAGGCATATATGGGTTGGTTGAAGCCTATCACACTTGGCGATGAGGCTGTCGAGGTGAAGAATATGAAGGGACTTGCTGAGGGTGGCGATGCCTACTTCCTCTATAATCCTGACACGAAGAACGAATATTACATCTTTGAAAATCGTACGCCTTACCGCTGGGATACTGAGTTGCCGGGACACGGACTGATGGTTTTCCACGTTGATTTCGACGCTTATTCATGGATGATGAACAACGTGAATGCTGCTTCGGTGCAACGTCATCCACGCTTCACGATTGTTCCTGCCGATGCTCGACTCGATCATGACACACAGAGTAGCGACCCATTTCCAGCGAATATGAGCAATAGTCTGACGAAATCTACCGACCCTCGTCTGAGTTTTTATACGAACTATAACGTCAGTCCTCAGGCTGGAGTCAAGCAGATTGTTCGCAATAATGACAATACAATCTCCTTTAGCTACATGCCATTAAAGGCAGCGACGGGCATCAATACCCTCTCTACCGACCGCGAACAGCCAGCCGAGACCTACACGCTCTCTGGTGTAAGAACTACGAACGAGCAGAAAGCTCACAAGCAGGTAGTGATTGTGAAGGACCGTAATGGGAAAGTAAGCAAGGTTACAAGTGAATGAATTTACGAGTAAACAAGTTTACAAGGTATATGCGCTTATTAGTTTATTAGTTTACAAGTTTGCAAGTTTACTTGTCAACTTGTAAACTTTTTTTGTGTGCTTTGAAAATTATATATGCCCTTTTAGCATCTAAAAGACGCTTAATTAGCTTGCAAAAGATGCCTAATTAGCTTGCAAAAGATGCCTAATTAGCTTGCAAAAGATGCCCTTTTGAAGTCCAAGTAAGCACCTTTTGTTATATGACTTTGCAAGTAGGTGATTATAAGGTAATTATAAGGGGGATTTAGAAGGCTCATTTTTAGCGATTTTCTTAGGTTAATTTCCTATTGGTTTGTAAAAATATTTTGTGTCGTTTGGATAAAAGCATTTTCTCACAGAAAGCACAGATAGACGGAAAGCACAGCTTTACAGATTCTTTTTAGATGAACGAAAATGCTCAGAGACCTAAAGGTCATGGAACGCACAAAATATTTAGTTTCTGGTAGACAAGTTTCAGGTTGACGAGTAAGCCTATTATATCCTTTGTAGCACATAACTTGTTAACTCATCAACATGTTTTCTCGTTTACCAGTCCACTTGTCAACTAAAAAGGTTCATCTGTTACTCTGTCTCCCATTCACAAGCAACGGTTCTCTTGTCTACTCGTTTACTCGTCAACCTATTTACTTGTTCACTCGTTAACTAACTACGACGGCTGTTCCTTTTAGTTGGAAGGGCTCGTTGAGGAGGGCGGTGTTGTGTCTGGTGAGGATTGCACTGTCGATAGTGCAGTATTCAAGGGAGAAGACGAGTCTTAGGCGGGTGTCTGTGAATGAGGTATTGTGGAAGATGCCCACCTCGACCGCTATGCCGTGGCGGATGATGATATTGAAATCGATGGCACCCTGCGTATTCTCCAAACGAACCTCCTTTTCGCCCTCAAATTCATATAAGACGTTGGGCGACAGCGGTATGCGCTCGTCGTTCTTGAACAAGGTAATCTTGCTCTCCAAGGGAAGGATGTATCGGGTGAAGCCCGTGAAGTCGGAGAAGTCGCTCTCCGTACTGTCGATGATTGCTAATGACACGCGCAGGTCGAAACGGCGTGCAGCAAGATCGCCGTCGGCAGGTGAGATAAAAATCTGACGAGTGACGCCACCCTTCCATGTCGGAGTCTGATATGCCTCTTTTCTGATTATCTCCATCTTCTTTTTAGGTCTGTTTTTTGTTCTCAAAGTCAGTCGCTGTTGCCTCTGCTTATCAGGGCAGACAAGCAGACTTTTCTTTGCCAGCTACAAATATACGGAATAGTCATGAAAAGGTCAAGTAACGGCTTTTGTTGGTTCTTCCGTACTCTGTTCTGCTACATTTCTTCTCAATCACAGGCCGATGAAATGGGCAATATTATGGAATACAACGCGGCAGCAACTGTCTATCTGAAAGGTATCAGTTGCAGCCGTTATAGAGAACATTGAGTCCATGGCCTGCCCATGTTGCTGAATTCTGTTTTTTTCTTTGAATAAAAGTTTATATCTATTTGTAAAGATCTTTAATATAGTAGTTTATTAATAGTAGATGTCTAGATATTTAGACAATTCTAGATAAAAAAATATCAAAAAGTTTTGTAATAACAAATATTTGTTTATCTTTTGCAAACATAGAACAATAATTATTAACATAAACAACTTAGAAAGCCCTTAAAAGTTTAATTGTTGATAAAAAAACGTATAAGTGCTTAATTTAATAATAATCAAAAAAAGAAGAGTATGAAGAGAAAAACTGATTCCTAAAACCTCCTGACTAACGGGAGAACATTGCTAAACACAAATCTAAATGTTATAGAAGTAATGGACTCGAATTTGTTACATCAATAACAAGCTATTAAGCAACAATTCATTTATAGAGGTTAGAATACTGATGTCAGTATACAAACTTAAAGTTTAACTAATAAAACAAACCAATCATGAAGAAATTATTATTACTTACGATTTTATGTGCTTTTAGCCTACTTTCAATCGCACAGGTGAAGTTTAATACGATGATTATGTATGGCAACAATAATGCTGCTATTCCAGGAGGAGAGAATGGCAAACAGTATGCAGCCATAATAAAGTCTGATTTGTCAAAGAAAGCAATAGTTGATAAAACCACAAAATTTCTTTTAAAGTATGATTTAGTATCTGCTAAAGATATCCACCTTGATGAAATCTCTCAGGAAACATCTGAATATAGTATACCGTTCTGTTTTACTCAAACACAGTTCTATTCAAGTATGCGTGTAATAACGCCTGTTCGACTTTATGGAACTTTGCGTTTTGAATTTTATAAAGGAGGAGTATTACTTGTTGCAGAGAACATGAGGACTACGGTTTTATGTGTAAGTTATCATGGTACAGTAGAAGAAAGGGGTGGCGCATATAAATCTTTCATGGAGGAGGGTAATGCCTTACAGATGACTAAATCTTTCTTAGGTAAAGCCTTAATATGGGCAAATACTACAAAGGAAGAAAGGGCTGAGTTTTATAAAAATACAGCAGATTATTTTGATAACCTGCAGGAAAAGATAGATGTGTATAACCTGCTTGCTAAGAGTGGTGAAGCTAAGTGGATGAATGCACAAGAATTATGTGACTACACGAAAGAAAACCCAAGTCCAGGAAGTAAGTATATGGTAACATGGTTAGAGAATACAGCAATACCAGCAAATCTGTTATTAGAAATTAATAAAAAACGCTGGGAAAAGCAGATTCGTGAAGAGTACTTTGACAAGCTATTTATTTTGCTGGCTAATTTCATAGACGGATATATTGAAGGCGTGAAAGAGGATGAAACTCAAACATGGAGTTTAGAGGATAATATCCTTTTACCTACTGATGTAAAAGAGAGAGCAAACTTTAAAAAGAAGCATAAAGATTTCTATTCTAAATAGTAAGTAATTATGGGATTGCTCCTACTGCTATATTTATGGTCGAGGAGCAGTCCTAATATAATATTTTATGATGAATTACTTTCGACAAACCATCCTTTTATGTTTTCTTTTTATCTCCATGTTTGCAGGAGCGCAGAGCTTTGATTCGCTGAAACGTTCTTCATCTGTACAATCAAAACTTTATAAGGCCATATCTGAGGCCTTACAAGGAAAGATGTCATTACAGGAGGCTAAGAGCGCTATTACAGAAGCTAAGAGTCTGACTGATGCTTACGATGGTAAAACTCCTGTTTACCTATTGATGGATTTTATTGCTACGCATCCTACAAAGGAGTGTGTAACAGCAGAGTCTTTACTGGAGTCATTTGCAGAGCGAGAAGATTTTGATGGTAATCTACGCTATCGTTCTCTTGTACCTCCATTGAGTTATCTTATTCGAGAAAACTATCGTTTCTTAGGCAATCGCTTTAGTTCAGACTATATTTCTATGAAAGTGATAAAGTTGCTTGTTGAGAAAGGTGCTTCTGTGAATTCATATAATACGGATGGCGGTTCGTTAATGACTTTTGCAAGAGAGACTAATAACGTAGCTTTACAAGATTTTATCCTAGGGAAAAATATAGACTTAACCCATAATGCTAAGAGTGGGAAAAACGAAGTATATAGTATTATTGAGAGGGGAGATGTTGAACTTCTAAAGAAAGTTATTGCTAACGGTAGCGTAAACATTGATGTTACGACTATAGAAAATGATTTGGACAAGCTGGCAGCCCATAAAGAAGCGTATGATATGCTTGCAGTTCATTGTGCTAACCGCATCTCAAATTATAATGAACTAATGCTGTTTTTACAGAAGTTTAAGGGGAAGAAAGAGCTTGTTGCTAAGAAGTATCAAGAGATGGCAAACAATGAGTTTACGATTGCAAAATCATTTGATAATGCTGTAGCTATTGCAGCGCGATACCCTGATGCAGATTCACTCATCAAGGAGAATAAGTTAAAATGGTACAAGAAAGATTGTTCGAGACTACTCTCGTACTATGAGGCTGTTTTAGCTCACGCACGTAATGGTGGTAGTGGTCGGCTACCTGATGATGACTTTGCCGCAGATTTTGTAGATTGTTATGGGCATAAGCATAACTTTGATCCAGACAGAAAACTAAGTGTTGCGATGGAAACCAGCGCTTATAGAAACACAGTCTTAGCAATGCAAATAGACGTTAATCGGTCTTATTGGGCACAAGAAGGAGCCTCAGGCTTTGTAGAATTGTTTATAAATACGGCTACGTCAGGAACTTCTCACAGAAACAAGTTTTACAAGGAAGAAGCACTAAAAAATAAGGATCTGATGGAAAACTGTATGAAAACTCTTTCTAAAGGGAGTGGGGTAAAGGAATTCCAAGCCTATTTCGATCGGATAAAAGCCTCTGCTAATAAAAGATATAGCTCATTCATGGATAACTTGAAAAAAGATATCGAAGAATATGAGGCAGCTGTAGCTGCAGATGCTAAAGGTAATAGGCAGTTTGAGGAGAGGAGAAAGCGAGAGAAGGCCATAGAGAAACAGCGTGAACAGGAATTGGAAGCGTCTATTGAAAATATGAGTCTGCCTGCTTATACAGTCACACAAGATTGGACAGAAATTAGTGCTTTTGACTTGGCATCTGCGCTTGTTGGCGTTTTTGGTCATAACTCTGATAGGGCTATGAAGATCAGTTTTAAGAATAATACTAAGGGGTGGATTGGATATGTTAAGAGTAGAAAAGTGTATATAGCAGGAGGAACAGGAGAATACTACTCCAATCTGGAAGATGCAATAACTGCTGAGTATGCCTATCGTACGCATGGAAAAGACACGGCAGAAAGGCAGAAAATAAAAAAACTTTTAAAGTTCATCTGTTACTCTGTCTCCCTTTCATAAGCAGCGGTTCTCTTGTCTGCGTTGTTAACCTATCAAAAACAAAAACCTTGGCGGGAAGCCAAGGTTTCAGCGATGCGTACGAGACTCGAACTCGTGACCTCCTGCGTGACAGGCAGGCATTCTAACCAACTGAACTAACGCACCATGCATTACAGATTTGGAGTTTTTCAGCGGTGCGTACGAGACTCGAACTCGTGACCTCCTGCGTGACAGGCAGGCATTCTAACCAACTGAACTAACGCACCAAAATGGATGTTTTAAACCCTTTTTCTGTTTTGCGTGTGCAAAGGTAACAATAAAAATCTATTCTACCAAAATTAATTTATTCTTTTTATATAAAAAGTTGCATTATCCTTGCATCTTTGTATTTTCCGTCACAATAAAGCCACTCTTTTAGTATACTGCCATTTGTAAAACCGAAGGAGGTAAGACAGTGGAGCGACACCTCGTTATCAACGTCTACCACGGCGTAGATTTGTTTGAGGTGTAGCCCGTCGCGTGTATAGTCGATTAGGGCGGAGATAGCGGCGTGGGCATAGCCTTGTTGGCGAAATGGTTTCATGATGATAATACCCATTTCTGCCCGCTGATGCTTTGGGTCGAAGTTGACAAGGTCTATCACTCCGACAAGTTCCTGCTCACGATTCTCAATCATCATGCGCAGTTGTCCGTCGATATAGATATCGTTTTTTGCGTCAGCAATGTAATTATGTAGGGCATAACGGCTGTAAGGAACGTTTGTTGCACTGATGTTCCATAGGCTGCGATCGTTCTCAATGTGATAGAGCATATCGAGGTCTTCCGGCTCCATCGCTCTTAGTCTAACCCTTACGTGCTGTTTCTTTTCCATGCTTTAATCTCCTATCACTTCCATCATGGTGACGACTCTGTTCTCCTTTCTATGATAGAAACCAATGTGAATATTCTGCTGTGGCTGTTTGGCAAAGACATTTAGGATGTCTTGATAGCTGAATAAGCTGGTGTCATAGACGATGCAGTAAGGTCTGTTCTTGCCTCCAAACTCCTTGAGCAGATCGGAATGTGTGCGCTTCAAGTTATCTTTTTCTGCGACCCGATACTCTGCCACTAAGGCGTTATCCGTTGCCAGACGTTGACACTTTCCCATTACGTCTTCGCCCGCAACAAATATATAATGTGGGAATGATTTAGCTATTGAAGTGCGGAATCCCAATTTCTTTCTCGTTGCTCGAATGGTAGTACCTATCAGTGAGCCAAAGGCTTTCACGTAGATAGCCGTCTTAATCGGTAGTCGCCACAATGCGTTCATACCGCCATAATGCTTGCGGAAGAAGATGAGCATGGCATCATAGAAGACGTGAACATATCGGAAGCTCGACTTCTGTGTACTCTCGCCCTTGTAATGCAGGATGCGCACGGGGAGATACCAGTTCTCGAAGCCGCCTTTCAGCAGTCGATAGCTGAGGTCGACATCTCGCCATACATAAAGAAATCCTCGTCTAAGAGTCCTACCTTGTCTAAGGCAGACTTGCGCAGGAAGCAGTAAGCTCCGCTGATTACCTCAATCTTGCCCGGAACGTCCCACGGCAGACTGCCCATATAATAATGTGCAAAGCGGTCGCTCTGTGGGAAGTGCTTGCAAAGTCCTATCATCTTATAGAACGAAACCACGGGCGAGGGCAAGCCACGACGGCTTTCTAAGGCTCGTTCGCCGAGGTGGGTAAGCATCTGTACGCCATGTCCTCCAGCCGCAGGGTGGCTATCCATAAAGTCGATAGACGAGCGGATAACCTCCTCGCCCACAACCGTGTCGGGATTTAATAGTAAGACATATTCGCCCTTACTCTGCCGAATTGCAATATTATTGCCACACGCAAAGCCTAAGTTATGCGCACTGGCAATGAAATGAACATCAGGGAAGCGGCTGCGAAGATAGGCTACGGAGCCGTCATGTGAATGGTTGTCAACCACAAATACCTCTGCTTCAACGCCTTTCAAAGCGCGCTGAAGACTCTCAAGACACTGTTGGAGATAATATTTTACGTTATAATTAACGATGACAACGCTCAGTTTCATTTATGCTTGTTCTGAATTATCCATAGAACATTCATGCTCGCAACGCTTCTTGCTTGGGAATATGAAGGATAAGCTCAATGCTAAAATGACAGCAAGATAGAAGAAACTTACGCTATCCCCGAAGGCATAGTAGAAGAAGGTGTTGAGTATCATCGGAACGCAAAGCATCATCATTCGCACGCTACCCCAGAAGAGAAGCTTACGACTGACGTGGCTTTCGTCGGTATGCAAGTCAGAACGCACGTAGCCAATCTTGAAAAGGAAGAGTGCAAGTGGGATAGCAGCGAGGGTCAGCAACTGCATGAGAAACTGCACAGTCACCATGTTGCTGCTTTCTGCATCAGCCCAACCACCGGGCAAAATCAGCTTAAGTTCATACACTGCAATGATGAGCAGTGTAATAATGCAAGAGCTAAGAAGCTCTGTAAGAAGTACTTTTCTTGTTTTATCCATAGTCATGATTAAGATTCAAAAGGTGTTCGGTTCAGAATACTTCTGCCCAACGTCACCTCATCAGTATATTCAAGTTCGTCGCCAACAGAGATACCTCGTGCGATAACCGACAGTTTCACGCCTGTGTCTTTCAGCTTGCGAGAGATATAAAAGTTGGTTGTGTCGCCCTCCATCGTACTGGCAAGGGCAAGGATGATTTCCTTCACCGTACCCTCTTCCACACGCTCTACGAGCGATTCAATCTCTAAGTCGTGCGGTCCGATACCGTCCATAGGAGAGATGATACCCCCCAAAACGTGGTACAATCCATGGAACTGCTGCGTGTTCTCAATCGCCATGACGTCCTGAATGTTCTCTACCACACAAACCACCGAGGCATCTCGGCGTGGGTCAGAACAGATAGAACAAACCTCATTATCAGAAATATTATGGCAAACCTTGCAATACTTCACATCGTGTTTCACACGTATGACGGCATCCGCAAAGCTATCCACGTCTTCAGTTGACTGGCGTAGCAGATGCAAAACAAGGCGCAGAGCGGTCTTACGCCCCACACCTGGCAACTGTGAGAAAGCCTCTACGGCACGTTCTAAGAGTTGAGAAGGGTATTGTTGCATTTAAAATTAATTCTCGTAGGCTGGAGATAATCGAAAGGAGGGTTACACTTGTAATCCTCTTTTTTATTCTATATAGTCGATTAGGACAATGGCTTTGATTTTGAGAGATATAGGGACACACCCAGAAAGTGCATCCCTATACAGACAGCCAGTCCTTAAAATAATATCTGTTGCTTCCTCTTGATTAATCATCAAAGAGGTAGATGCCGAGACCAACCTTCAAGCCCACTGTCGAATAGTTATGTGTCTTGAATGACTGGTCATAGTAAAGCGCAGGCTCAATCGTCACCGAACGGTTGATGAAGAAGGCATAACCTACCTCAACACCCGGCATCAGGTCGTTATAATTATGGTTGGCATGGAGAAGTTCACACCCGCACCCAAGTAGAGTCCGTTCTGTGTGATATAATAACGTCCACCAACACCTACGCTGATATGGTCGGCAACAGCCTCAGAACCATTGTGTGCCGCATCGAATGTAGCAAGTACCATGAGGTTATCCCAAGGGAAGTAACCCGCCTTAGCCTGCACACCAATATTCATGCCGTCATGACCATTATAGTGCAAGTCGAGTCCTGTCAGGGAAGCACCTAAGTAGCCCTTACCTTCCTGAAACTGCGCAAATGCACCGATGCTCACTACCATTGCTGCAACGAGCAGCATAAATCTTTTTATCATAGCAATATTTACGATATAAATAATAATTTAGGATTGACAAGTAATACCATAGGTTTATGTCAATAAACTTAAGACAAAGGTAAGGATAATATTTGGAATGAGGAAAAAAATTGACATTCTTTATAAAATAGATGGTGACCCCAAGACTTATTCCTATCATTTCATAGCAAGCAAATTCAGTTCCATTGTCAGTTGTAATAGACTTGACATACTCTTTGAATGGAGATGGCAAATGTATTACAGTGCGTGCCAACTCTTTGCATTTTTCCTCTTTGATATTCTATTATGCCATGTAACATGCAGGTTATCTTCTATCTATGATTTGTCTTTGAACAAATAAAGCAGCTATAGGCAAAGTCCCATACTTTCTTCGTTAATTTCTTTTCTACTTCTACAATTCTTTATTTAATATTACGACTTTTCTTCTATTAGTTTTTTTCTTTTGATGGTAATTTCTCTACGTTAAGGATAAAGGCTATTTTCTCATCATATATTAAAGTTAAATATCCTTTATGTTCCCATTCTTTTAATACAGGAAGTATTCTTTCCCTTTCTGTATATATAATTGGAGGAAAGCCATCCCATGTCCAGATAGGACTATATGCAAATCGATCATGACAAATATAAGTTGCCAATACACGAATAATTTTTATTCTCTTCATATTATTTTAATGTTATTGTACTACCTGTTTTTCAAGTTCACCATTCTCATCAATCATTATTTGAAATTCAGGCTCTCTTCTATTAGTTTTTCTTTTGATGGTAATTTCTCTGGAATAAAAAGAAAAAGCAATCTCGTTATCTTCTATTAATTTTATATATCCATTTTCCTGCCATTTCAACAAAATGGGTCTAATTCTTTCATAATTATTTCGAATATTTTTTTATTTAGCACATCTAATAAATTCCAATCAACAATTGGAGACATCAAATAAATATTATCGTGATAAATATAATTTATTATTATTAATAATAATCTACTACGTTTCATAACTCAAGTGTTATTTGAAGGTTATAGACTTCTCCTGTTTTTAGATTTGTCATTCTTGTTAATTTAATTTTTAGATTGTGTTATAAATTGCGCCTGCTTTCTTACCGCTTCGTATTTAAGCGATTTAGTCAGAATGTGTTGAAGGGTCTATAGTTTCTTAGTCCATGTATTATTTATTGGTTCTTTTATCAAGCTATTTGCTTACTCATAAGTGTATTAAAAGCAAAAGTTCCACCCTGGTACGCATTTAAAAGAGGCGTGGTGGAAACTGTCACGACAAAGATAGTTCTTTTATTTTAATCTTGCAAGTCTTTAGAGTAAATCTTTGAAAATCATTGAAAAAGGTAAATTGAAGTATGAATAGAAAAGCTATTGTTCTCTGGTTTATAAGTGTTTGTAAACTATTTTCACTCATCTCAAAACCAATACATGCTCTTTAGGGCTCTAAAAGATGCTCTTTTGGCTTGCAAAAGATGCCCTTTAAGGTTCTTACTAACGCCCTTTTGAACCCTTACTAAGCACCTTTTGAAATACAGTCTTGCAAATGCTTGATAACGAATAGTTTACGCGAGTATTGCTGACGCTCGTTTTTAGCCTTGTTATCGGACTTTTTTCAGGTTCTTCCGAAATATGGAGTGATAAAGTAAGCCTACTGCATATAAAAGGCACACAGAGAGGGGGAGAACACGAAGCTGAAAGCAGACAATATCACGGAGGTGACGAAGGCACAAAGAGTGACAGAGCCGTAGTATACGTGTTGCTGATAGCTTTGGTAATAAACGTTTTTACTAATCTTGCAAACCACTGCTTTGTAATGAAGTAGACAAAAACATTAATAAAACTTGCAAATATCCTCTGTTTCTCCACGCACCAATGGTGCCTCTATGCCTAACAATTTCTGCTATATAAAATCTCTGTGCTCTCCATTTCTCTGTGTGAGGTTTCTTTAAAGTTCTAATCTCAAAAGGGGTCACTCCAAATTGCTGAAGACCCATAAAATAGCAGAAGTCTTCATTGTTCAAGAAGCAAGATATCCGTTTGTATTGATAATCATCATCATAATGATGCTCCTTCGGAGGAAAACGAAAAGATAGCCACCAAACTCTGGGATTGTCTAGTACAAATCGATTTTTGATTCTATCCAAGACATCACCTCCGAGCTCCTGAATTCTCTCTCTTGCATCAAGGCTCTCTATACATCTCAATAGCTCTTGATATTGTTCATCCATTTGCAATTACATAAATAGTTAATGTCCATCTATCACACCCTCACCCTTCTTGGAGGATCTATGAGGGTGGGTGTTACCATCATAGGTAAGATTAAACCTCTTACTTCCACCATCAGAACGCTTCCCTTGAGTTTGAACTCCAATATGCGGTTTATCATGCCCCTTAGTAAAATCCATATCAGGGTGAGCAGAATCGTAGGCAATCTCCCAACAGAACCAAAGACGTCATGCGTAATACCGCCTATGCACTTGCCCATTAGTATACTATATTTCCCATAGTCCCCATAGAATATGTTAGTAATAGTAGTTTTTTATAGATACCAATCTAAGAAAAGATTAAATGTATCCCATTTTGCAATAGTAGTTAATTGTGTGGTATTTTCAGTTGATCTATTCAATGAAAACTGAAAGACTTCTTCTGTCTTTTTATTGTAAAAAAAACCGACCTCGCCCTCAAAACTATCAAGAGGAATGAATTCTTTGGATAATCCCAATCCATCAGAGGTTCGAAGAATATCTAGTTCATATGTTGAGAATAGTAAAAACCAACAGATGTGGTATAAAACGATTCCTTTGCTGATGAATGTGGGGCCATCCTCTGCATGAATGTAAAATTGCCCTATTGTAGTATTAGGATCAATACCTAAATCTTTGATAGCACTGACATACTCTTCTGAGGGTGTATCATACCACCACCCATTGTTTTTCATTTTGTTTATATTCTCTAATGATATCATAATATTTTTCTAATGAACAGTTTGAGATCCTATGTTCGATGCACGCCTTCTCTGTATCTCAGCTTCTGCTCGTTCTTTCCAGTAGGTCTCTCGGTCTACATTAAAAGAACTTCGATTTACCAGATTGTCTGGATGTGAATATAATTCGAGCTTCAACAATAGCCCCCTTACATAGAGAAGTCTAAACAGATCGTAGTCAAATCCTTCAGCATATTTTCCCAGCTTTGGTATTCTCTTTTTATCAGTGGAGACTCCCAGTTATAATCATATACAACGAAAATAGTTAATACAGAATTATAATACCCCACATCAATTAATATATTGCCATTTTTCAATTGTAGAATATCCTCTATTTGAAATTCTTTGGAAGGCTCTAAGAATGGATGTGCTGAAGATGAGTTTATAAGAGAGAACTTATACAGGTTGATTACTTTCTCCATGTCCTAATGTACTTTAGTGAGTTTTTTATACTCGGCTTCTGTTATTGGGTGTCCATGTATAACGTTTGTCAGCCCCGCTTCGAGGCGAATAGAGTCTTGGCTGATGTATGCTCCTGTTTCGGGAGAGTAGTAGCGAAAGCGGTTGTAAGCCATCCCCGTCTCCCCATCAAGGTACTGCCCTTGGTAGAGGAAAGGCACCAGCCCCACTTCGCCTTGCTCTATATGCACACGCCCATAGATGTCCTGCTCACGCTTCCAGACACGCTTACCCACCTCGTCATACGCCTCTACGGGAGTGCCGAGGTCGTCCGAGATGATGGAGTATCGTCTCTCACCCACAATCTTCACCGAAGGAACATGTCCCCCTACAATCTTATTCTTCATCTTCGAGCGTTGCAAGAAAAAAATCGTGTAACATCCCACTTATGACTTGTTCCCCTGATGTTAACTTAAAATCCTCACCCTCTCCCTGTGTGGAAAAAGTAGAACTTCCGTCTATGTATGATAGTACACTCGAAAGTGTATCCTCCATTATTAGTCTAGCAAAAAATCTTAACTGCTCTCTCCCCTTATGGTCTAGTTTGTCATATAAAGAAGCCGTTGCTTTCCAATACATATGGGTTATACTATCCCTGTCAATAGTGCGCAGTATCTCAAAATAGCGGTGGAGACTCTTATCAAAAATCTCATCCTTAATAGATTTCACAAATTCTCTATCTGTCATCTAGGTAGGTGTATTATTAATGCTTTCCTCTAGGAGGCTTATTCATTTCAGGATACATTGATTTATTTGTACGTTGTCAAACAAAAGTGCACAACTGCAAATGTAGTTATTTACTCTGATATTTCCTTGTTTTATTATTAAAAATTCTTTTGTTGATTGAATTTTGCTTTATGATTTCTCTTATCTTTTTGATTTTTTCCCCTTGCCCTAAATATACGTCTTTGGGTGTAAGACTATATAACGATTCATGAAACCTTCTCTCATTATAATATTTCAGCTTGTTTTGTAAAGAAAATTCGAATAATTCAAGTGGCAAAGTTTCAAAGACACTTTGGTCACAAGGAGAGAAAAACCGCATATTCATCGGAACGAAAGAGGGGTAATTTCAATGAAGAGAGCAGATTTTACCACTCCTCATTCCGCATAAACCGCTTTTTTTAGCGTGGATTTAACGTGTATTTCGTCACAATATATTAAAAAAACGAATAGAAGTCATCTACCATACGAAATAATTTAGTAATTTTGTCCTCGGTGGCTATTGTGGTTTCTGTTTGTAGTTCTTTAGAGAGCACACGATAAAGGGGTAGAATTGCATTATCACTGAATTTACAGATACTTATACCCCATTGAACTCAGATTATTTAGTCCCTCAAATTCACGTATATTATTATTTCATATATGAAGAAGCTTTTTTTATTTACGCTCCTTTGCGTAATAACGATTACCGCACAAGCACAGACGAATCTCTCTGACTATCTTATGAAGCGAATGCCGAAGCGGGAGACGCGTGCTGTTTGGCTGACGACACTTGCCAGCCTTGACTGGCCAAAGATCTATGCACGGTCGGAGGAGAGTATTGAGCAGCAGAAGCAGGAACTCATTGATATCCTCGATAAATATCAGAAGGCAATATCAACACCGTACTCTTGCAGGCGCGTGTGCGTGCAGCAACAATTTATCCGTCGGATATCGAGCCATGGGACCAGTGTATCACTGGTGTTGAGGGTAGGGCACCGGGCTATGGCTACGACCCACTCAGCTTTGCTGTGGAGGAGTGTCACAAACGTGGCATGGAGATTCACGCATGGATAGCGACGATTCCGGTGGGTGCAAAGAACTCTTTGGGTTGTAGAACGTTGATGAAGAAGGGTTTTCGAATTAGAAACTTCTCAACGGGTTCTTATCTCGACCCATCCGATCCAAGTGTTGCACCTTATTTGGCTTCTATCTGTGGGGAGATTGTAAGGAAGTATGATGTCGATGGTATCAACCTCGACTATATCCGCTATCCTGACGGATGGCCATGCCCTTCTTATCGTAGTGGCGACACGCCCGATGAGCGTCGTAGCAATATCACAGCCATTGTGCGTGCTATTCATGACGAGGTGAAAGCTATCAAACCATGGGTGAAGATGTCGTGCTCACCAATCGGTAAGCATGCTGACCTCAGTCGTTATAGTTCAAAGAATTTCAATGCCCACGACCGTGTTTCACAAGAGGCGCAGGAGTGGATGAGATTAGGGTTGATGGACCAGCTCTATCCGATGCAATACTTCCGTGGCGACAACTATTATCCTTTTGTTGCAGACTGGGTTGAGAATGCTTATAAGCGTGAGATAGTGACGGGTTTAGGTACTTACTTCCTCGATCCACGTGAGGGTAATTGGACGTTGGGCGAACTGACTCGCCAGATGTACGTCAGTCGTGACCTCGGAGTGGGACATGCTCACTTTCGTTCTTACTTCCTCACGGCTAATAAGCAGGGTGTTTACGACTTTGAGAAGCAGTTTAATGCTACGCTTTCCCTCCCTCATAAGATGCAGGGTGTTGCGTCAACGGCTGCCATGCCATACGCTGTCAACTCCTCATTAGTAGAACGTCGAGAAGATAAGTCGGTGACATTGGCGTGGAAGGCAGTCACACCTTATTATAATATATACGCCAGCCATACCTATCCTGTTGATACTGAGGATGCTCGAAACCTGCTCTTTGCACGTTATACTGGTCAGACGCTCCAGTTGAAGAACGTCAATCCTAACCTCTATTTTGCTGTTAGAGGTATGGACCGTTACGGACATGAAACGCCTGCTTTACAGGAGAATATGAAGTCTTCGACGTTTTCGAAGTCTCCTGTTTCATTGCTCGCTAATGATGGTAACACGCTCACCCTCCCTGCATCAGCAAAGCAAACGGATGCCGATCATTACGTAATCCTCTCTTTGCAGGGTGTTATCCTCCGCATCGTTAATGCTAAATCAGTAAAAAACAACCAGTTATATATCGGTTCCCTGTCCGACGGTATGTATTCCCTCAAGGTCTACAACCGCAAGAAAAAGTCCTTCATGTTAGGTTCATTTATGATTAAGACAAAGTAATTGAAGACAGAGTAACAAAGTATTCGGAGACAGAGTAACAGAAGAACAGTTTTAGTTAACGAATAAACCAGTTGATAAGTAAACAAGTTATATGCTTTGTTTGCTATCAACTGGTTTATTTTTTTTATCTATCAAGTAACATGTCAACTCGTTTACTTGTTCACGTGTCAACTTGTCCACTTGTTACTCAACAGAACTTTGTTCCTCTGTTACTTTGTCTTCAATTACTCTGTCTACAATCAACTGGTTCACTTGTCTACTTGTTAACTCGTCAACTATAAATCTGTGAATTCTCTGACCTTTAGGTCTCTGAGCCTTTCAGTATGCAAAAAGGACATCTGTTCTTTCTGTTCCTCTGTGTCATCTGTGAGAGAATGCTGTGATAGAGTAGCTCTTTATTTTCTCACAGATAGCACAGAAGAACAGAGTCCATAGGACGCACAGAAACCTAAAGGTTATTGATAACACAGAACGTTAAAACACAAATCCAGTACAAGCAACTTGTAAACTCGTAACTCGTCCACTATAATTCTGTGAATTCTCCGACCTTTAGGTCTCTGAGTGTTTCAGTGTGCAAAAAGGAAATCTGTTCTTTCTGTTCCTCTGTGTCATCTGTGAGAGAATGCTGTGATAGAGTAGCTTTTGTTTTATTTTCTCACAGATAGCACAGATAAACAGAGTCCATAGGACACACAGAAACCTAAAGGTTATTGATGACACAGAACGTTAAAACACAAAATAAGTACAAGCAACTCGTTCACTTGCTAACTTGTTACCAAATAGAACTTTGTTCCTCTGTTACTTTGTCTTTTATTTTACCTGTCTACAAGCAAGTTGTTAACCTGTTCCCTCGTAACTTTGTTACTCGAAAGAACTTTGTTCCTCTGTTACTTTGTCTTTTATTTCCCCTGTCTACAAGCAACTCGATCACCCGTTCACTCTGTCATTTTAAAAACTGCTCACGTGGAGTTTCAAGGATAGTCATCACAAGGGCATCATTCACTTTGCGTCGCTCTTCGTCTGAGGCAAGGCGGTCTCTCTCAGCCTCATACAGTGCCTTTGCCTTTTCAGGTCCCTCCATTAACCTGATGGCAAAAAATCGGTTTATCTCGTGTGCACTATCATTATCTTTCTCATAGAGTCTCTTGAAGTTTTCTTCAGCACGCTTGTAGTAGTCCATTGCCTCCTTCTTGTTTCCCGACTTCTCATAGAATAGACCTGCACCAAGAAGTGTGTAAGGCTCTGTTGGGTTACGCTTGAGATAAGCATTTAGCGTCTCTAACGCCTGTGTCAAATCACCTTGATTTTTGAGATATTCCGCCTTGTGAGCGTAAGCAAGCTGATAGTCGGGGTCCTTCTCGATAGCACAATCAAGCAGGGTCATCGCCTTTTTCACAGAGTCAGGTGAGTTCGAGTGATTTGTATATGCGTTTACTGCCTGGTTGTGTAACTCGATTACAGCTGGGTCAGGTTTATGTCCACAGCAAAGTTTTTTGTTGTCCTGCGCATTACAGGATGTCAACGTTAGAAACATGAATAGCGATAATGCCAAAAGAAAATTACGATTCATAGTTTTTAATATAAATATTTAGGTTCGAAAATAAGATAACTCATTGTCAAGCTTAGTAGTTGTTTCCTGCCAGACAAAGCATTACAGCCTTAGTGTCAGCATAAAACTAAAACTATTTTCGTGACAAAGATAATGTTTTTTTTAGATTTACAACATATTTGAAACAAAAAAAGACAGAATAATAAAAGACAGAGTAACATAAGAACAAGTTATTAGTGGACAAGTGAACCAGTTGCTTGTAGACGGGGTAAATAAAAGACAGAGTAACAGATGAACAAAGTTCTTTCGAGTAACAAGTTTACAAGTGGACAAGTGAACCAGTTGCTTGTAGACAGGGTAAATAAAAGACAGAGTAACAGATGAACAAAGTTCTTTTTGGTAACAAGTTAGCTAGTAAACGAGTTGCTTGTGCTGGATTTGTGTTTTAACGTTCTGTGTTATCAATAACCTTTAGGTTTCTGTGCGTCCTATGGACTCTGTTTATCTGTGCTATCTGTGAGAAAATAAAGAGCTATTCTATCACAGCATTCTCTCACAGATGACACAGAGGAACAGAAAGAACAGATTTCATTTTTGCACACTGAAACGCTCAGAGACCTAAAGGTCGGAGAACTCACAGATTTATAGTTGACGAGTTATGAGTTAACAAGTTGACGAGTTGCTTGTCTACTTGCTGACCTGTGCACTCAAAAACTCGTCACTTAAAACATGTTCATCTGTTACTCTGTCTTTTATTTACCCCGTCTACGAGCAACTGACTAACTCGTCTACTTAAAACATGTTCATCTGTTACTCTGTCTTTTATTTACCCTGTCTCCATGCAACTGACTAACTCGTCTACTTGTCCACTTAAAACATGTTCACTTGTTACTCTGTCTTTTATTTACCCCGTCTACGAGCAACTGACTAACTCGTCTACTTAAAACATGTTCATCTGTTACTCTGTCTTTTATTTACCCTGTCTCCATGCAACTGACTAACTCGTCTACTTGTCCACTTAAAACATGTTCACTTGTTACTCTGTCTTTTATTTACCCCGTCTACGAGCAACTGACTACCTCGTCCACTTAAAACATGTTCACTTGTTACTCTGTCTTTTATTTCCCCTGTCTACAAGCAACTCGTTCACCTGTCCACCCGTTAACTCGTCTACTTTAAAATAGCTTACACACTTAAACGGAGCAACAGAAAGTCAATCAGATAGTTTCCACACTATACATAATAATGCATTTTTCCTATTTCCTGATTAATGCGTATTTACGCAGAAAAAACGAATAGAATCTTGATGTTGTGAGAAAATATCCATATCTTTGTAGTCGTAAAGAATGCGTCTTTACGCACAAATAACTAATAGGAATGAATATAGAACGACCAATATATCTGCAAAGGTTAATTGACCGACGCCACAATGGAATGATAAAAATCATTACTGGATTGCGTCGGAGTGGTAAATCGTATCTGCTCTTTACACTTTTCTGCCAGTATCTTAAAGAACAAGGGATAGATGATACCCAAATCATTAAGTTGGATTTGGAGAACATTTATAATGAACGTTATCGAAAGCCTTTACCCTTGTTGGAGTACATTGGGCAAAGGGTAACAGATACGAGGGAATACTTTATACTCATAGACGAGATACAGTTGCTTGAACGTTTTGAGGAAGTGCTGAATACGCTGCTGAAAAATCCACAATTAGATGTGTATGTTACGGGCAGTAATGCACGCTTCCTGTCAAAAGATGTTGTGACAACCTTCCGTGGTAGGGGCGATGAATTACGCATCCACCCACTGAGCTTCAGCGAATATATGTCGGTGAAGCCAGATGCCCCTTTCTTGGAAACACACCTCAATGAATATATGCTTTTAGGAGGATTACCCCAAACAGTAACGATGCCAACGGAGCAACAGAAGAAGAGCTATCTGCAACAGCTTTTCTCCAATACCTACCTTGTCGACATCAAAGAAAGGTATAGCATACGAAACGATGATGATCTGGAAGAACTCATTGACGTTATGGCAAGCAGCATCGGAAGCCTTACCAACCCACAGAAAATCGCGAATACCTTTCGTTCTACAAAGCGGAGCACCATCACCAGAGATACCATCAAGACTTATCTGGACTATATGCAGGATGCTTTCCTGATGGAGCGTGCCGTACGCTACGATATCAAGGGTCGAAAATACATTGATACTCCGGCAAAATACTATTTGAAGACTTGGGATTACGCAATGTCCGATTGAATTTCCGTCAGACAGAACACACACACTTGATGGAGAATCTTATATACAATGAGTTGCGAATGCGTGGCTATTCTGTGGATGTAGGGCAGGTTACGCAAAATACGAAAAACGAAAATGGAATAAGTGAACGCAAGCAGTTAGAAGTGGACTTCGTATGCAACAGAGGGCAGGACAGAATTTACATCCAGTCGGCTTATGCTTTGCCATCTGAAGAAAAAACAGAACAAGAACTACGATCGCTCAAACAGATTAAGGATAGTTTTCAGAAAGTTGTTATTGTAGGAGGCATGCAACCCACTTTCCGCAACGATGACGGCATACTCATCCTGAACATTTTTGATTTCCTGCTGAATAGAAGTGGACAGAATCTGTAGAACCTCAGAATTTGTTTTTAACAAAAAGATTAAGTAAATTCGCACTTGGTACTTGAATCTACCCTTGTAGACAAGAGTTTGAAAAATTATTACATAATTTCAAAGAAAATATCTATAAATAACGCCAAAAACACATATAAGAAGTAGGTGTGCAATCAACAGATAATCAAGTAGTTACTAAGTAGTAAAATAAAAGGTGCTTAATTGGACTTCAAAAGGGCGTTAGTAAGGGTCTTAAAGGGCACCTTTTGCAAGTCAATTGGGCGTCTTTTAGAAGCCAAAAGAGCATGTGTTGGTTTTGAAACACATGAAAATAGTTTACAAACTTCAACTAATGGGGGAATAAGTTGTTTGTAGAAGACAGGATAATAGAAAGAAAAAGTAACATGGGAACAAAGTTCTTTTGAGTAACAAGTTAGCAAGTAAACGAGGAGGTGTGCTGGATTTGTGTTTTAACGTTCTGTGTTATCCATAACCTTTAGGTTTCTGTGCGTCCTATAGACTCTGTTTATCTGTGCTATCTGTGAGAAAATAAAGAAACAGCGACTCTATCACAGCATTCTCTCACAGATGACACAGAGGAACAGAAAGAACAGATTTCCTTTTTGCACACTGAAAGACTCAGAGACCTAAAGGTCGGAGAACTCACAGATTTATAGTTGACGAGTTAACAAGTGGACAAGTTAACCAGTTGCTTGTCGACAGGGTAAATAAAAGACAGAGTAAAATAAGAATAAGTTTTTAGTTAACAAGTAAACCAGTTATATGCTTTGTTTACGATTAACTGGTTTATTCTTTTTCAAATCCTCAAGAAAACAGACAATTAAGAATAATTAATGCACAAAAGTATGTTGTATGCAGGAGAAAGACTATCTTTACGCTTAAATAATAATTTAACACCAACAACTTATGAAGAATGAAGTACTTATTAGAATAACAGGGGAGCAGACAGGGGATAGTTACTTAGCAAAATCTTATCCTGATAATGACTATGATAATGATGGTTGGGGAGAACTGTATGCTGTTCCTGTTTATTACATTGATATTATCAATATCGACACTCCTTCTATTGAACGCAGGTGGAAATGTTTAAGGTTCATGCCCTATTGGAACGACCCTGCCTTGCCCTCTCTTCATTATAAGTTGCGAAAGTGGACGGTTGCTGGGTTGAGTGATGCTAAAGAACGGTTTAAGGTTACACATTATGATGCTACATACGGAACGAGAAACAGTTATTCCCCTCATAAAGGTGCAATCCAAATCCAGAATAGTTTTCTTATTCATAGCGGTCCTCCTACCTTGGAGGATAGTGGGTGGGGAAGTGCTGGATGTGTTGAGATTATTGGAGATTTTTCCGAATTTAAGGAAGATATCAAGACTGTATCGGGAATAGGAGGATATTTGCCGAGCGATGAAGTTATTCACAGATTGATAAGGGCTGGAAAGTTATATATAGAGATTGAGGCAGCTCCAAAGCCTTCTATTACTCCAATGTCAAATCGGTATAGGTTTAAAATATAACAATAATATGAAGAGATTAGCATTATATTTCGCAGCTCTGGTTTGCATACTTTGTAATTGTACAGCGCAAACAGTATCATCGTCGGCAAAAGATAATACACAACAAAATCAGAATAAGCAACTGCAACAAAACGCCAAAGGGCAGGAGTCTACCCCTACTTATAGCATTATATCCGTAGAGAACACTTATAAACTTCGATGGACGGGTAAGGCTTTTACAGGTCTCCACAAAGACAAAGCAAATACATGGCTTATCAAGGCTGTGGTGAAAGGCTTGGATGCCAAATGGCTCAAACATCCTCTTTCGATTACAACAAAGGATGTGAGGGTGCTTAAAGATAGCCTGCGGAAAGATATGATAACGATTATTGTCTTAGAGCCTGCAGAGAAGGGGTGGAGTCTTACTCCCTTAGACAAGGAGTCTTTCATGATAGAAGAATGCAAGGCACCCTTGTATGCTGTTCCATATTTTATAAACGGCAAAGTCTATACCCTTTGTATTACCCCATCATTTAAAATCATAGGCGACGAGATGCGCCCCGCTATTGACCGAAAAGCATTGCAGGAAAGCGTATTGACACCACTTATGAACGTATTTAGTTAACCAGTTGCTTGTAGACAGAGTAAATAAAAGACAAAGTAACAGATGAACAAAGTTCTTTTTGGTAACAAGTTAGCAAGTGAACGAGTTGCTTGTGCTGGATTTGTGTTTTAACGTTCTGTGTTATCCATAACCTTTAGGTTTCTGTGCGTCCTATGGACTCTGTTTATCTGTGCTATCTGTGAGAAAATAAAGAAACAGCGACTCTATCACAGCATTCTCTCACAGATAATAACAACTCTATCATAGCATTCTCTCACAGATGACACAGATGAACAGAAAGGACAGATTTCCTTTTTGCATACTGAAAGGCTCAGAGACCTAAAGGTCGGAGAACTCACAGAATTATAGTTGACGAGTTACGAGTTTACAAGTTTACAAGTTGCTTGTAATGAATTTCTGTTTTAACGTTCTGTGTTATCCATAACCTTTAGGTTTCTGTGTGTCCTATGGACTCTGTTTATCTGTGCTATCTGTGAGAAAATAAAGAAACAGCGACTCTATCACAGTATTCTCTCATAGATGACACAGATGAACAGAAAGGACAGATTTCCTTTTTGCATACTGAAAGGCTCAGAGACCTAAAGGTCGGAGAAATCACAGAATTATAGTTGACGAGTTACGAGTTTACAAGTTTACAAGTTGCTTGTAATGAATTTCTGTTTTAACGTTCTGTGTTATCCATAACCTTTAGGTTTCTGTGCGTCCTATAGACTCTGTTTATCTGTGTTATCTGTGAGAGAATAAAGAAATTAATCAGCCTTCGTATTCTCCTTTTCTCCGTGTGGCGTACTCTCTCCCCACTGTTAATTATGTGTAAATGTGTCATAAATGTTGTAATAACTTGTTTTTTTGGATATTTTTTTGCTAAATTTGCATCTTAA